>Ga0272442_10007705_pt1 | contig 13844 bp, 13 predicted proteins | sample SSMForm2O_FD_200262 | JGI IMG/M metagenome (GOLD analysis project Ga0272442, IMG submission 200262) | Marine sediment archaeal communities from Little Sippewissett salt marsh, Falmouth, MA, United States - SSM-Form-2O | ecosystem: Environmental > Aquatic > Marine > Wetlands > Sediment ...
AAGCTGCGAGCAACCCGTCGGGCGCCGGTGGACAGCCACTCGCGTTCCACGTGCTCGTCCGGGATGCCGGCCGCTTTGGCCGCACCGATCAACGCACCGATGCTCGACCCGGCGATCACCGAGACAGGAACGCCTTCCGCCCCCAGTGCCTTCAGCACACCCGTGTGCGCGGCCCCGCGTGCGCCGCCCGATCCGAGCGCCAATCCGATTGTCGGCATCGAAGACTGTTCGACCTTCTTGATCATCGTACGATATCGTAGCGTGTGCGGCGCGATCCGACCACAGTCGCGGTATCTCTCCTATCTGTCCTTTTCGTCCCGTTGGTTGTATACTATGAATCTCATACCTTCTTGCGGGAGAGGTCATGAAGAAGCCGATACGCCGCCTCGGACACGACGAGATGGCACGTCAGCAAGCAGCGGCCTCATACAGAGCGTCGTAGCGAACCTCCTGCCGGAGGCGCCTCACGCGTGTCGAGGCGCCTCCACCTCCTATCGAACCGAATGCAGGAATTCGCGCAGACGTTGCTCGGTTCTGGACAGATACTCCGGCGCCAATGCGATGTCTTCGGAGTCCTGCGACGTCGCTACATAGTTGGCCAGCAGAAGCATCCGTCCCATGATCAGCGCCTCCAGCTGGCCGTCTCTTCGCTCCGGCCAGGGGCGTACGCTTGTGTATCCGCAGCGAAATGCCGCGAGCATGGCTGGATACACGTCCCGCCACCGGAAGTAATAGAGCGTGGTGGCGATGTCCTGCATCGGGTGTCCCCACATCATGTCCTCGAAGTCGAGCGCATAGAGCCGTGTGCGAAAGACCTTGACGTTCCAGACATGCAGATCGTTGTGAACGACGCGGATCTCGTTCGCCTCGGAGATCAGCTCCTCCACATGGCCTTCGATGATGTCCAGGGCGTCTTGGTACACGTCGCGTTGCGCTCCGGTCAGGGGAGCGTTCGCGCCGCGATCGAACAGGATGACCGGCTCGACTTGCGGAAACGACGGGTCCGTGTAAGGGAACACGGAGGTGTACCGTCGAATCCGAAACCCTTCCGGCGGAACGAAGCCGGCGGCATGTTCGTGCAACCGAGCCATCAGCTCCCCCAGTCGGCGAACGTTTGCCTCGGTCATCCGCTCGACCAGCATCACGCCCGGCACCCATCGGTAGAGCGCACAACAGATCGGTTCCACCGCGCCGGGCACGTCAACTTCCGTGACGTACGCCCCGTCGCATCGGGGAATGGGTGCAGGAATCCCCAGATCGGTGTCCTGCGCGAGCGCGCGCAGCCACGCGATCTCCGAACGGATTTCCGCCGGTCCGTGGCAGCTCTTCGGCGCCGTCATTCGCAGCACGTAGTGCTCGCCGCTCGCCGCTGAGACGCGGAAGATGGTATTGCTGGCTTCGGTCAATTGCCGAAGGGCCGCGTCCCGGATGCCGTACGCTGAAGCGACGTCCGCTGCGATAGGGCGGAGGCGGCGGGCTCGACCGATCGGCGTCAGTTCGTGCAGCGGCTTCATGTCTCTCCCTCCCCGTCCCCCAGCATCTGCACGCTCAGATTCGTTCCCTCGCGAAGCACGGTCTCATACACCGTCGTGCGCTGGGTCGGCCGCATGCCCGAGGCTTCATACACGCGGTTGGCACCCGTCAAACTGGTCGCATCGACGCCGAGTCCGACGCGCTTTTGCCCTCGCTGTTGAAACTCGCGAAACGTATGGTGTAGAAGCGCCAGGGCGATCCCGCGGCGCCGCCATCCTCGGCGCACGCCCAACACGTCGACGAACCCCATCTCCGGGTCCTCGGAGAACTTGGGATCGCACGCCGACAGACCGACGATCGTCGATCCGGAGACGGCGAGGAATGTGAGCGTGGGATCGAAGTTCGGGTCGTTCCGCAGCCAGTGATCCCACTCCCGTAGGTCCTCTTCGAACGGCACGCGGACGTGGCCCCAGTGGTCCTGAAAGGCATCGCGGTACGCATGCACCGTCTCCTCAAGGTCCTCTTCGAGATCGAATGTTCGAACCGTGACGCCCTCAGGCCATCGGGGCTCGGGGATCTCCCGATCCAGCTCGATCGCCATGCGCAGGAAATGACGGATGACCGCGTATCCGCGTTCCTGAAACAGCGCATTCACCAATTCGTCTTCATCAGGTACGCCTTGCGACAGTGACATGCGGATGTCCGGCGGCGCCAGCGGGACGGATGCACGTGCACGCGCCTCGATCCACTCCATGAGTTCGGTCTCGATGCCTTGACCGCGAAAGTCGGGATGAACGCGCACCCAACTTCCGATTCGCGTGTGATTCGCAAGCGTGTCTTCGACCTCTCCATACCCGATGATGCGCCCGCTCGGAAGCACGGCGACGCGCGTGTCGGTTTCCGTGGCAAAGTTTGGTTGTCCCCACGTCAGTACGACGTCGCGGCGCGCGTCCCGCGTGGTTCCTCGAACAGCTACTGAATACGCATTGATCACGTCACATATGCCATCAAGGTCATGGTTGTCAGCCGGTCGCAAGGACCAGCTCCTAGAATCTGTCGATGCCATCTGAACTCCTTGCCGTTGGTGCCTGCTCCCGGCACACGGTGCCGGAGAGCTGAGAATCGTCTGGATGAATGAGGATGTGTTTGCGGCAAAGCCGCGGGAGTCACCGCGAGAGCTGCCGAACTAGCCTCTCGGAGCCTTCTCGCGCGCGGGGAGCAAGACATCCGTTGACTGTCTGAGTTGAGAGTTTTTCATCTTGCCCTCCTTTCACGGTTCGAGCGGTCGGTTCAATCGATGACGCGGACATGTACGGCGTCGACAGGTGGTAGGGTATCCGGTATGCGCCGGAGTCTCAACGCTCGGGGATTCGTTCCACCTTGAAGATCACCGGTCGGAGGCCGTCATTGCAGCATGTGATGGTGGTTCCGGGATCCTCGATCCACGGGATCGTCGCCTCGTACATGACCATCGCAACCTCGTGTTGGATGTTCGGCCACGCACGTTCACAGAATCCCTCGGGTTTGGTAGGCCAGTCTTCCGAGATGAACGTCTGTCCCTCGGTGAAGATCGGACAGGGGCCGAAGTCCGCCTTGAACGCCTCGTTCTTCAGATAGCGATCGACCAGGTCCTGGTGAAACGTCGTCTTCACGATCGTAATCTTGACTCGCGGCATGCGTCAGTCCTCCATTCCCGTTCGTTCCCGCCAGCACGGGATGCACAGAGTCTGCCCGTCCACCGTATGCGTCTTCGTCTCCATCACGCGCTCGCCGCACGCGTCGCACACGACCGAATGGCGAAGTACGGCATGCGCCGGCGGGTCGAGACGCACGCGTCGTACGGTCAGGAGAGCGTCTTGCGGTGCTGCGAGAATCCAGTCTATCGACGCGGTTCGATCCGCCCGGACCGCCTCCGGAAGCGCGCTGTCTCGCCAACAGATGCGGACGCCTTCGCCCGTCTCCCGCGCATAGAAGGTGTAGACGGACTTCCCATAGTCCCGAAAGATGAGGTTGCCTTTTCCGAACGTACATCCGGCCAGGTACTGAACGGCGTCTACGCCACAGGCATCGTTTTCGACAATGGCCACGAGTTCCTCGTCCTCGGCACGTTCCTCGCGAAGCGCGTCGAGCGCTGCAACCGTCATGCGGTATCCCATGGCAAGTCCGGGACACACGTGGCCATGGAAGCGGGATACGGTCTGAAACGTCGCGTAGGTCATGATCTTGCCGCGGATTGTACCTCATCCCGACAGATCAACAATCGGAGGATCCGAACCCACGCTTCACATTTCTGACACCAATTCGGCCGATGGCGATCATCCCGGACCTTTACCGTCACGCCGTATGAAACATCGACTTGATCCATCGGATCGTCATGATTGAACGCTCGAGGAGGGCATGGATGAAACGAACGAATCTACTTCGGCTCACCGCCATCTTGTTCATGGTTGCAGCGTTGGCTTCAGTCTTTGTGACCGAGGGTCTCGCGCAGACGGAGGAGCCCCCTGAAGGGGCCGAAGACCGACCGCCGGAAGAGGTCAGCCTGTTCGGTGAAACGGCCTACGAGGGAGGCCACCTGCTGTACTCATATCAGGTAGGCCGTGAGGGCCAGGAGGAGTACTCGATCACGACGACCGAGATCATCCCCCAAGACGACGGCACATACCTGGTCGAGAACTCCAGCTCTGATGTCGTCAGTCTTGCCGGCGTGAACATCGGCTTCTTCGGAATCTCCCTTCACGGACTGGGATTCCGTATTCCCACCAGTAGTGGAGGAACCGTCGACTTGTCGCCGTTGGAGGCCCTGGAAGATCAGGTTCTCGAACCGAACAGCGAGTACGTTCTCCCGGACGGCGGATACCTTGTCGCCAGCGATGCCGGGACGATCGCCGGGATCGACGTCGTCTATGCCACCTATACCCACGCCGACTTCACGAACGTACAGATCCATCTGGCCATGCCGACCGACCTGACCATTCGCAATCTTCTCCCGCTTTTCCCGTACCTGGAACTGGTCTATGAATCCGACCAGCTTCCCGAGGAAGGCGCGGAACAAGACTACCAACGGATGCGGTCGTTCAGCAAGATCGAATTGATCGATTTCATCTACGAGCCGTAGGAGGGCAACGTGCTGGCATTTGACGATGTACACAAGACCTACCGGATGGGCGAGACGCAGGTCCTTGCGTTGCGGGGCGTGAGCCTCGAGATGGCGCCCGGACAGTTCACCGTCATCATGGGGCCTTCCGGATCCGGGAAGTCGACGCTGATGCACCTGGCGGGATCCTTGGACGTTCCCACGTCGGGAACGGTTTCCTGCCGCGACGTGAACCTCGCGGAGCTTTCGCCGCGAGCACGCGCCGATTTTCGCTCGTCCGACGTCGGGTTCGTCTTCCAGAAGTACAACTTGGTGGCCAATCTGACGGCCATCGAAAACGTGGCGCTTCCGTTGTTGTTGCGGAACATCCCCACCAAGGTTGCGAACGCGCGCGCTTCCGAGGCCATGGCCATGGTCGGCCTGGAAGACCGGACCACGCATCGCCCGTCGAAACTCTCCGGCGGAGAGCAACAGCGGGTCGCCATCGCGCGCGCATTGATCAACCACCCGTCGATCCTGCTGGCGGACGAGCCCACGGGAAATCTCGATACCGCGACGGGTGATCGCATTCTCGAACTCCTGCGAAGCTTCTCCGAAATCGACAAACTCGTCCTGGTGGTTACGCACAATCCCGAGATTGCCGACCTGGCCGATCGCTTGGTTGTCCTTCGCGACGGGCTGGTCGAAGCCGACCAGCTACAGGAGGTGGCCTCACGATGAAGCTAAACCTTCTTCGATTGGCGCTGAAGAACATCCGCAGCCGCCGCACGCGATCGTGGTTGACGATCCTCGGCGTGCTCGTCGGCGTCACCGCCGTCGTTGCGCTGTTGTCGATCGGAAGCGGCGTCCAGGAGGCCGTACTCCAGCAGTTCGAGGACATCGGATATGACATCATCCTGATTACCCCGATGGGCGGGAACATGGGAACGCGCAGCGCCGAGGGCGGATTCATGCCCGGCGCAACCACTGGAGGACGCTTGGGCGGCCAGTCCGCGCCGTCCGGGAGCACATCCACCGGGACCTCCGGGACGTTCTCTCCGGAGAACCTGGGCAGTACTTCGATGGACGAATCCACTGCATCGCCCGATACGGCAATGCGCGACGCGTTCCAACGTCTCAGTGGGACGTCGCTGGATACCGAGTTGCTGCTGACGCAGGTGCCCCAGCTCCTCGAAGCCGGCACGCTGGGGACGCAGATTCATCCGATCATCGCCGGAACGACGAGCGGCTTCCTGCGTGTCTCAACGCCGTCGCTGGACTTCCTCGACGCCTTTCCGTCCGTTCTCGGCGGGTTCGACGTCGCGGTCGGAACGTCGTTCACGAACACCACGGAGAATCAGGTGATCGTCGGCGCACGGTCGGCGGAGCTGTTGGACATTCACGTCGGCGACGAAATCACCATTGACGAACTTCCGTTCACGGTTGTTGGGATTCTCGCCGCCAGCGGGGAGACCACCGAGGAAGCGGAAACGGAGGACTCGGCCCTGTCGGGGCAGGCGCTGACGCAGAACCTGGGAACCGGCTCGGCGGATCTCGTGCTGAGCGGCCTCACCAACACGGACGACTCGTTGTTTGTGCTGAAGGAACGCGCGGATACCGTGTTCACGTCCGGTGTCACGACGTCCGTAACGATCACCCGGGTGGCCTCGGGCGAGTCGATCAGCGAGACGATGGACGCCATTAACGTTGCCATCGGTCTCCAAGAGGCGTCCGGGACCCCGATCTCCATCCAAGAGGTGGCTGACGAAATCCAAGGCACACTGAGCCTGATCGAAACGGTTCTTGCCAGCATCGCTGCCGTCGCCCTCATCGTCGGCGGCGTCGGATTGATGAACACCATGTACACCGCTGTGCTCGAGAGGACGCGAGAGATCGGAATCCTCAAGTCCGTCGGCGCGCGGGACGGACAAGTGATGACGCTGTTCCTCATCGATTCGGGACTGATGGGCCTCATCGGAGGCATTCTCGGCCTGGTTCTGGGCAGCGTCCTCAGTCTTCTCGGAACGCGGCTGCTGGGCCCGGGACTCGGTGTAGGCTCGTTCTCTCCTGTCCTTGACGCAGGATTGATCGCCGGCGTACTCGTGTTCTCGTTCCTCCTTGGGGCACTCTCGGGAGCGTGGCCGGCGTGGAGAGCCTCGCGGCTCAACCCCGTCGAAGCGCTCGCAGCAGAGTAGCCTCGGCTCCAACAGCCCGAGCGGGGAGGCGTCACCGACGCCCTCCCGCCAACCCCGTCCAACAAGCCGTTGAGGTTCTCTGCACCGTTCCTCGTCGAGCAGCAGGAACGATTGCCGATGTCTCCTGTACGTAGATCGGCTACGATCGACAAGGAGGCCTCATGAATCGTTCTTTGAAGCGCTGGAGACACCGCGTTTGCAACAGCGCGCGCGTCGTCGGATGCGTGTGTATTGCGCTCACACTCGGCATCGGTCTGCAAGCCGAGCAAGAGTCAGATGAAGTTCCGGTTCTCTTGTTCGGCATCGGCGTGCACATCGAGCCGTTCGGCGCCCAAGTAAGCACGATTGCACTGGACGCAGGCGCGTCGCTACGAACGCTCGATCCTCGGCAGATGAACTACAACCAGCGTCCGGACTTCGAGCGCCACGTCGAGGATCTGCTGAATCTGGCCGCCGCGGTGGAGGAACACGCCGGCGTGTTGACGATCCAGGCGCAGACGCCGTTTACCACGTCCTGCGTGCGATTCGACAACACGGTGTTGTCGGATCTCGAGGATCGCGGCCACGAGATTGGGCTGCATTTTCACGAGAACGTCCACCTTGGAGAAGACGAGAAGGGTCTTCCGCCCGAGGTTTGGACCGCGGTGATGCAGGAGGAAATCGCGTGGATCCACCGTGCCGGCGTGCAGGGGCGGGTGCGGTACTGGAGCGGCGGCAACCTGTATCCGCAGCTGCTCCAGGCGGCAGCCGATGCCGGACTGTCGCTCAACTCCGATTGGAAGAACCCGGCCACGCAGTCCGCGCCGATCTCGTTGATCGACATCCATCCGTGGCGCCCGTCCGGCGGGACGGACGGCGAGGACCTGACAGCGTTCGCCGCGCACGATCCCAACGGCAACATCATCTTCCTTCCCGGTGGAAGGATCGATCCGGTCGCGTTTGCCCACAAGAACGAGATTCGTGCATCCGACGGGCTCGAGGGATGGCTCCAGGTACTGGAAGACGCGTTGCTTGCCTCCCTGGCCGCGGCACGCGCCGACCGTGTCAACGTGTTCCACTTCACCGTTCATCCCGGGGAATTCGTCGGGAACCCCGAGCGGCCGTACGAACTCCTGCGCGACTTCCTGGATGACGTCGTCGATCCGCTGGTCGCCAAAGGACGGATCCAGTGGGCCACGTTCTCCGAAATGGGAGCGGCGTTCGAGGCCTGGGAGAGCGACCACCCGTTCGTCGATCCGCGATCGTAGGCACCGCGATCCGTGGCCGCGGGCGTCTTCATCGTTTCTTCACAACGACGAGGAAGCATCGAACCGTGTCGGAACCCTCATCCCCGACGCGAAAGGTTCGGATCATGAACACGAGAACTCGCTGCCTCTTGCCCGTCATCGTCTTGTCGGTCGTGCTCGGGACCCTTTGTGGAGGGTGCGGATCGGACACGGACACCGTCGAGGGCGAAGCCGACTCCGTTCGCGCCAGCCTGAGCACGCTTCAGCGTATCGCTCCCTATCCCATCTACGTCATGCATTGGACCGGTCCAACGTCGACGATTGCCGCTACGGCGATGCGCGTTGCCACGGTGTCCGCAGTCTCGAACTGGGCGTGCTCCCTGTTTGCCGCCCTCGGCGATCCGGACAATGCCGTCTTCGGCCGCAACTTCGACTGGGAGAACAGCCCCATGCTTCTTCTGTACACGAATCCCGAGGATGGCTACGCCTCGGTGACTTCGGTGGATCTGGCCTACTTGATCGAGGATGCGTCACTCTGGCCTCAATTGGAAACGTTGCCGATCGACGACCTCCTGCCGCTGGCCGGCGCCCTGTCGTTGCCGTTTAACGGCATGAACGAGCACGGCGTGGCCGTCGCGATGGCGTCGGTTCCCAGCGGTCAGTATCCCGTCGATCCGGAGCTCGAGGACGTGGGACACCTCGAGTTGATGCGCCGGATTCTCGAGGGCGCCCGGACCACGGATGAGGCCGTCGCGATGATCGAGGACATGTCGATCCACAATCAAGGCGGTCCTCCTCTTCACTACCTGATCGCCGACCGAGAGACGGCCGTCGTTCTCGAGTTCGTCGACGGACACCGCATCGTTCATCGGACCGCCGAGCCATGGCACCGAGCGACCAACTTCACGCTTGCCCTCGTCGACACGTGGGACGGCGTCTGTTGGCGGTTCGATACGTTGACACAGCGGCTGTCCAGCTCCGCCGGTGTCCTGACGCCGGATGACGCCATGCGTCTTCTGCAAGACGTGAGCAACGAGGGCACCCAATGGTCGATCGTCTACGACCTCAGTCGTTCGGAAATGCATATCGCGGCAGCGCGCGCGTACGAAGCAACATACACCTTCTCGCTGACGGAGACGGGGCTGGTCCTGAAGTAGCGCAGGCGCGGCCTTCGGGCGTGGCTTGCTTCCGTGCGCCAGATCCCTACACTCTGATCGCTCCGTCAAGGGGAGGTTGTGGTGCTCTACTCGAAGACAGCCAAATACGCCGTTCTTGCTTTGTCTGAGGTCGCCATCAGCGGCTCGCAGGAGCCGGTTTCCACGAAGCAGATCGCGGAGGCGGCGGCGGTCCCTTATCCACTGCTCGCCAAGATTGTCAGTCAGTTGCGCCGCGCCGGCTTGCTTCACGCGGCACGCGGCAAGCATGGCGGGATTCTGTTGACGCGGCCCGCCTGCGAGATCATGATTCGCGACGTCGTTGTCGCGCTTGATGGAGAAGACGTGCTGACCGACTGTCCGTTGTTCTTGCAACCGTGTGGATGTGATCGGGAGTGCGCGCTTCATCCCCTTTGGTCCCCGGCTCGGGACGCCGTTGTCCGATTCATGGAGACCACCACTGTCGAGGATGTCGCGCAAGCCCGTCTCGCACACAAGTAGTCGGGCCGTGGGCGAGCACGGGTCCTTCCGCCTCGGGTGTCATCTCTCCATCGCTCGCGGATTCGCGGCGTGCGTGCACGAAGCCGATGCCCTCGGCAACAGCGCACTGCAGATCTTCACGCACAGCCCTTCGATGTGGCGAATGCGGCCGCTGTCCGACGAGGAGATCGCCCAGTACCTGGAGCAACGGCAACGCTCCAAGGTGTCCTTCGTCGCCGTCCACACGATGTACTTGATCAACCTGGCCTCCCCCGACGAGCGCCTGCGCGAACGTTCGATCCGCGCAATGATCGAGGAAATCCGACGTGCGGCGCGTCTTGACGCCGATGTCGTCGTCACGCACGTCGGTCACGCCATGGGCACGTCTCCCGAGTCCGGCGTCGAGCGCGCGGTCGAGGCACTGCGTCAGGTGGTGGACTCCCGTGAATTCGCGGCGGCGGCGCCGCTGCAACTGGCGTTGGAGAACACAGCGGGAAGCGGGACCGCCGTCGGAGCGACGTTCGACGAATTGGCTTCGCTGCTCCGGGGCGTCGATTGCCCCGACCGCGTCGGCGTCTGCCTCGATACGTGCCACGCAACCGCCGCCGGCTACGACCTGCGAACGCCGACAGCCGTCGAACGCACATTCGATCAGCTGGACCAGTCCGTCGGCCTCGGACGGCTGTTGCTGATTCACTTGAATGATGCGGTGTATCCGCTGGGTTCGCGCCGCGATCGTCACGCGCACATCGGTCGTGGAACCCTCGGAGAGGGCGGAATCGCGGCCGTCCTCGGGCATCCGTCCGTTGCTGAGGTTCCCTTCATTCTGGAAACCCCGAAGACGATGGACGACGGCGTCGATGCGGACCCGATCAATCTCGCGCTCGTTCGTCGGCTTCACGCGGACGCGACGTCACGCGCCTAGGGAGACGCGCTACGCGTGCCGGTCTCCGAACCAAAGCACCCAGGCCTCCTGCTCCGGGGTCTCGATCGCCCCGGGATGGTAGTGGCCCCTGACCCATTCGACCGCATCCTCCGGGAGAACGCCGGCGAGAACGGCCATGCACGCGAGGACCGTCCCCGTACGTCCGAGCCCTCCGATGCAGCCGATCTCGACACGCTCGCCACATTGAGCGCGTGCGAATGCGTCTTCGATGAGGGTCGCGGCCGTTTCAGGATCCGCCGGCATTCCGAAGTCGGGCCAGTCGATGAGATCGGCATCCCACGTCGGCGCCCACGACACGTCCATGTATAGGCCGTAGTCGCGATCGGGATTCTCCTCGCGGCGAGACGCCAGTGAGCACGCCGAAACGGACGTTCCGTCGGGAAAGTGAACGATCACGGAGCCTCCTTGCACAGCCGTAGGTTCGAAGCAATACAGCACGTCGGGCAAATCGTCGATCCACACATCGTAGGTGGTACGATCACACATCTCCGCGATCGAGGCAAGCACGACCTGCAGGTTGAGGCCGGGCGCCGAAGGCGCTCCCCAGCGCCGGATCGTCGTCCACGCTGTGGGTTCCCGATTGGCGGGATGTTCCGGCACGGAGATGTCGGCCCCCGCGAATGCCTCGACGTACGCGCGGTCCGGGTTCAAGCGGCACCACAGCCCCGCAAGGTTGTGAAACCCGTCGTAGGCTTGGTGGACGTGCGGCTTGTCGATCGCGGTCTGGACGTGATCATCGGCGGCAAACACCAGCATCACCTTGAGGTCCGGAAGAACGGAAGGGAATAGGCCGTAGTTGCCAACCGTCGACCGGAACCCCCATGCGGCCGCCGCCTCTTCGGGCGTGGCCAGGTTCTCGGGCCACGTGTCGCGGGTCAGCGATCCGTTGTCCAGCAACGCTTGCAGCAACGCGGTCGACCAGACGTCCTTGCCCCGGATCTGCGGATGCTTCGTCGAGCAAACGTAGTCCGGTGTGCCCGGTGTCGTGGAGCGAAACGCGGGACGACCGTGTTCCTCCGACCAGTAGGCGGTCGAGTAGTCGATCGAGATTGAAGTCGGCGTGTAACCGGCTGGATCGTAGAACGGGTTGATCACGGCGTTTCCGGCATCGTCCCAATACCCCGGCTCGAGCGGGTAGAGGGCGTCCATCGTCGGGTTCTCACGTCCCACGAAGAAGTCGATCCTCTGCAGAGATGCGCCGTGCAGCGCCAGCACGTTGGTGGCGGCCACGCCGGAGTGCGAAAAGGCGTACAAGCCGCACACATCGTATAGCGGGCGTACGTCGACCAGATCGTCGAGGTATTGCCCGTCCACGTTCGGCAGCTCGCCGGTGGCGAACCGAATGACGTCACGCAACGCAACCAGGCAATCCGGACCGCCGTCGTCGTACATCCCTTCACTGGAGACGCCGGTCCGTGCGTCAGTCTTCCCCGGCCACAGATACGTGATGTAGATCACGCCCAGCGCGTCCGGCTCCCATTCGAAGTCGAACCCGGACGATGCGGTGAAGAAACCGGATACGTTGACGACCACGGGCGCACCCTGGTCATAACGCGGGGCCTCCGGCTCTTGAATGTGAACGGCAATCCGCCCGATCTCCGGAACCTCGATGGCCGTGATCCAGCCCCCGAATTGCGGATGGTCGTCGCGCAGAAGACTCGGGGCCGGCTCGTGCGCGGCGGTTGCGCCGAGCGGACCAGCGGCCGTCAGCGCGATCCCGAGCAGGATGGCAACGACCCGTGGTGCGTGTACGCTCAGGCGGCGGTGCATGCGTCCTCCTTGGTCAGGACCCACCGACGTTCGCCATGAACGGCGGAAGGCGTCGAATCTACGTTCCCGTTCGCCGTGCGTTTCGTCGTCCGGTTGGGACAAGCACGTCTCGCGCGCACGCCTCACGCGATGGCGTGAGGCTTGTGAAGCAACGCGAGCACACGGTCCATCGGGAGAGCCTCCACCACGGTTCCCTCGCGTCCGGTCATCGTCTCGGCCATGAAGAGTGAGTTGTAGATCGCCTCTTCGGTGGCCTCGATCACGGCCTGGAACAAGGGGGACATCGCGTCATTCGGAAGGTCCGTGATCGAGGCCATCGTCCGCCTGCGCTCCGGCGTGCGGCGTACGTCGAGCGCCGTCGAGAACGCGATCGCATAGTCGCCCGATCCATTGACGAACGACGCGCCCGTGCGCGCCAAGCCGGCAAAGGCCCGCCGCGCCAGCCGCGCAAGGTTCCGATCGGACAACGGTGCGTCGGTGGCTACGACGATCATGATCGATCCGTCCGCTGTATCCGGGGCCAGTTCCGATTTCAGGTAGTACTGATCCAGCAGCCGCCCGACGGGGACGCCAAGCACCTGCAGAATGCCTCCGAAGTTGCTCTGGACAAGCACGCCAACGGTATACCCGCCCAGCGCAGCGGGCAACGTGCGCGAACTGGTGCCGATCCCCCCTTTCCAGCCGAATGCGACCGTTCCCGTGCCCGCGCCGACGTTTCCTTCTTCGGGACGATCGCTTGACGCGCTGTCGAGCGCTTCGAGGACATGCTCCGCCCGGATCGCCCGCTTCTCGATCGCGTTCAGGCGTCCATCGTTCGTCTCGCCGACGACCGGGTTGATCGAACGGACCCTTGTTCCTTCATTTCGCGTCAGCGTCCACTCGATGAGCGCCTCCGCGGCTTGGGGAATCGACAGCGTGTTGGTCAGAACGATCGGCGTCTCCAGCTCGCCCAGTTCGATCACTTGCGTCATCCCCATCAGTTTCCCGTAGCCGTTCGCAACGGCGATGCCGGCGGGTACGCGGTCGTGCAGGAGAGATCCCCGGTGCGGAAGGATGGCGGTGACGCCGGTCCGGATGTCGTCCCCTTCGACCAGCGTGCGGTGTCCCACGCAAACGCCGGGCACGTCGGTCAGCCCGTTGGCCGGACCGGGCGGCAGAACGCCCGGAATGACCACGAGTTCTCGTGCGCGGCCGCGTCTTTCATCAGACGGAGCACCCTTCACTGTCTCTCCTCTCACATGACCCATGGGCCGTGTTCCCGGCCGAGCCCTCTCTCCATGATGCCGCTTGGCCCCTCTGCGAGCAAAGCCTATGATAGGACATCAACTGTGTAGGACTACACAATGTCTGTACGCCGGAGGAGGTGGGAGAGCTGATTCAAGACAACGAGCTGTTCAACGCGTTGCTAGGATTGGCCGTCTTGGTGTTCCTCGTCGCTCGTTGGCATGTGCTTCGACGCCTTCCGAAGGCGTCACTTCTGCTGGCAGCGTACATCTGCCTCTTCGCGGCCTGGATCGCCACCAT
>Ga0272442_10007706_pt1 | contig 13844 bp, 10 predicted proteins | sample SSMForm2O_FD_200262 | JGI IMG/M metagenome (GOLD analysis project Ga0272442, IMG submission 200262) | Marine sediment archaeal communities from Little Sippewissett salt marsh, Falmouth, MA, United States - SSM-Form-2O | ecosystem: Environmental > Aquatic > Marine > Wetlands > Sediment ...
CACCGCAACGCATACCGTACAGGAGATCGGGAGGTGCTTTCATGTATAGCAGAGTCTGCATAGCCGTTCTTGTGGTTCTCGCGGGCGTCCTTCTTCTGTTCGGCTGTTCGTCGACGAAGCCGTCGGCCGAAACGGACACCGACGCGACGGCGACGGAAGCAACCGTAGACGAGTCCGTCTCCGCGCAGACGGAGAGTGCCGACCTCGATGCGGCAGCGGCAGCGGCAGCGGCAGAAACAACGGTAGCGGATGACGCAGCCGGCGGACCGTCAACGGCTGTCCCGGCTGACGGAGAGGCCGTTGCGTCGCAACCGGACACCGAGATTTCATCTGTGGAAGATGCTTTCCTTGAGGCGACCGATGCGCTGTCCACGCTGTCCAGCTACTCCTACACCACGTCGTTCACCTTCGTCGGGGAGGAGGACGGTGAAGTCCATTCCGGCTCCATCGAACTCGCGGCGACGATCGTTGGAGACGATCGCATGCACCTCGAGTGGCGAGACATCGAGGAAGATGAGTACGTGGAACTCATCCGGATCGGCGAAGAGGCTTGGATATACGACGAAAGCGGGTGGCAGAGCGTGCCGGTCTTCGCCGCCGATGCGATGAGCCAAGCCGTCCTCGTATTCGCCCCATCTGCCGTGTGGTCCGGTCTCTTCGGTAGTATCGACACCTCGGTCGACTACGTCGGTTCGGACACAATCAACGGGATCCCGTCAAAGCACTACACCTCAACGTACCAGAACTGGGGTACGTACTGGGGGGGCGATCTCACGCAATCCGCCGGTGATGTGTGGATTGCCGATGCCGGCTATCCCGTCAAGTACTACTTCACTGCAACGGGCACGGATACCGACGGCTCCAGCGGTACGATCACATGGTCGATGGAGATCTACGACGTCAATCAGACGCTCGAGATCACGCCGCCAGAGCTTCCTGCGACCTACTGATCGCAACGAGGAGCCGGTCAGCCTACAGAAGAACGAGAATTCCGGTGCGGCTACCGACCGCCAGGGGGCAGCGTCGCCGATGCGTCATTGGGTTCTGTGCCGTGCAGCGTTTTCACATCACGAGCCAATCCGAACAGTGCCGCTGACAGCAAGCCACACAGCAGCGCGTAGCGCCACACCCACCATGGATAGCCCAGCCACCCGATCGTGCTGTCGCCCCAGTTCCAGAAGTCGTTGGCAAGGATGAACAGCGTGGTCAACGCGCCCGCCCACACCCACCGCCGCCGCGGGCTGGCCCATCGAATCTCAGGTAGGACACGCGGCGCGCGGGCCGGCCTTGTGCACCATCCGACCAGGAGCAACACAACGGTCGACGTGATAACCACAGGGACGACCGGCAAGGTCCCCCACGTTGGAAGCACATCGAACGCGTATGCTGCAACAACCGCCTCTCCGGCGAGGATCGAGGCGATGCCGGCTCTCGCAGTCATCCGTCGCCAGTACAACGCTCCGACAACCGTCGGGAACAGCACTGCCAGACCGGTGAATGTTTGCGTTGCCAGAGCACGAAACGTCGCGGGCGGCTGATAGGCGATCGCCAACCCGATCACTGCCAGCGCCACGACGAACGCTTTTCCCACCCACAACGGAGCCGCCGCTTCCGGCTGCCCCACACGTCGTCGTCGCCGGTTCCACAACGGCTCGCACACGTCGCGGCTGAACATCGAAGACAACGTGAGCAACTGAGAATCCAGCGTGGACATCAGCGCCGCCAACGCCGCCGTCAGCACCAGCGCCTCGACAACGGGGGACACATGAGCGGCCAGCATGAGCGGCAAGATCTGGTCGGCGGCCACACCGTCGGGAAGCGTTGGGTACGACAGCCTCCCGAGAACGCCAATCGTCACGGGAAGCAAGAACAGGAACCCGGTAACCAGCGGGTACAGGCCCATGCCGAGCGACAAGGCGCGCGGGTTCTTCGCTGCCAGGAATCGCTGGAACAACTGTGGAAACACCGGATCACAGAGAAGCCACAGCGCCATGTACCCGAACCACACGCCCGGTGTATACAGCGCGCCGAGGCCGGGGCGGCCGTACAGCTCCGGAAACGCATCGAACGTCGCGTGTTGTGCATCCGCCAAGCCGCCCAGTGCATTGGCAATCAGCACGACCGCAGCAACGAGAAGGCCGACCATCATTCCACCCTGAAGCGCGTCGGTCCATGACACACCGCGAAACCCGCCCAGGAACGTGTACAACAGCATGACGGCCGTCACCAGAGCCGCTCCAGCGAAGTATGGGATGCCAAGAAGCGACTCCAGTGCGTACCCGGCCGCCATCGGCTGCATTGCGAGATACGGCAGCGTGAACACCGTCATTACGACAAGGAACAAGACGCGCAAACCGTGGCTTCCGGTCAGTCGGTACACCACCTCCGGCGGCGTCAGCGCACCGGACAACGCTCCGACGTGCCACACCGGACCGCCGATCAGTACGAACGATATCGCCATGAATCCGGTCCCGAATGCCATGATCGGGTAGTAGGCGTACCCCGCCTCCCATCCGGCTCCGGCAAACCCGAACACCGTGAACGCGCTGAAGTTGGTCGCCGCGATCGTCATAAGGAGGATCAACGCGGATGACGTACGAGACCCAAGGACATAGTCCGCCAGGTCGCCCCGCGCCCGGCGACGCGCACGCCAACCGATGGCAAGAAGCAGCACAAGATATCCGGCGACAACAGCAATCCGTACGCCCATAGATCTCCCCCCTCCGCAACACAAAACGCCATCCAGTTTGGGCTGGATGGCGTTGCCTGACATACCCTATGCACACGGTATCAGATCCGTGCATATTGGTCCAACGCGCAGGCCGTGAGCGCAGGCGGTATCATGTGTCAACGGTCTGCGCAGAAGCAACCGCGGAGGAGAGCATGGATCTGCAAGGGGTCTTTCCGCCGATTCCAACTCCGTTTGACGAACGGGGAACGATCGACGCGCATGCACTGCAACGTAACATGGAGTGGTGGAATCGCCACGCGCTCTCCGGTGTCGCTGTTCTTGGATCAAACGGCGAAGCCGTTCACCTGACCGACGGTGAGCAAGAGAAACTCATCGCGCAAGCACGGCGGCTCCTGCCCCCCGACCAGATCCTCATCGCCGGTGCCAGTGCATTCTCTACGCACGCAACCACAGCTGCCGTGAATCGCGCGGCGAACGCCGGAGCGAACGCCGCACTCGTTCTTCCCCCTTTCTACTACAAGAATCAGATGACCCCCGACGTGCTTGTGAAGCACTTCAGCACCATCGCTGATGCCGCCAGCATACCGATCATCCTGTACAACGTGCCGGCAAACACCGGAATCGACATCGATGCCGAGACCATCATTTGCCTCTCCCAGCACGACAATGTGATCGGGCTAAAGGATTCCGGCGGGAACATGGCCAAGCTCAGTCAAGTCGCCGGAAGCGCTGCCGGTGGATTTCGCGTGCTCGCCGGGTCAGCCGGTTTTCTGCTTCCCGCGCTCGCCGTCGGCGCAAGCGGCGGTATCCTCGCACTCGCCAACATCGCCCCGGAGTACTGCTTGCGGATTCTTCAGTACCATGACGCAGGGCAAAGCAAGGAGGCAGCAGCGCTTCAAGGTCGCATCACATCGCTCAACACAGCAGTAACGCGACGCTGGGGCGTCCCCGGCCTGAAAGCGGCGATGGATCGCATGGGTCTCTACGGCGGTCCACCGCGTGCACCTCTCGTTCCCCTGGAATCACCGCAACAGCAAGAGCTTGACACGTTGCTGCACGCCACTGGCTTGCTTGGTGACTAGAGAAAAGAAAGGATCGGTTGATGAAGAAGCGTCCCCTGTTGATGATCCCGGGCCCCATCGAGTTCGACCCCGAGGTACTGCATGCATGTGGAGCGCCGACGGTGAGCCACGTATCCGCAGAGTTCATCGACACGTTCGGTCGTTGCCTGGAGCGCATGCGCACAGTGTGGGGCGCCCCAAACGGACAGCCGATCCTCCTTGCCGGATCCGGGACTCTGGCGATGGACACTGCCGGCGCAAACCTGATTGAACCCGGCGATCGCGCGTTGGTCTTGAGCACCGGCGTGTTCGGCGATCGATACGCCGATCTTCTCTCGCGCTACGGCGCACAGGTTATGGTCGTCGGCGCGCCGCTCGGCGAAACGATCGACTTCTCCGAAGTCGACACCGTGTTGAAGAACGGCTGCTTCAAGCTGATGACGGCCACGCACGTCGATACATCCACCGGCGTTCGCATCGACGCGGAGCGGTTCGGCGAGCTCGCTCGCGCACACGGCGTGCTCAGCATTCTCGACGGCGTCTGCTCCGTGGCCGGAGAACCCATTCGACAAGATGCATGGGGAATCGACGTCGTGCTCACAGCGTCCCAGAAGGCGATCGGCGTTCCGCCCGGGCTGGCGCTTCTCGTGGTCAGCGAAGCGGCGCTTGCCGCGTTCGAGTCTCGCCAGAGCGCAACAACCAACTACTACGCCGACTGGGGGCAATGGATCCCCATCATGCATGCATACGAAGAGCGGCGACCGTCGTACTTCGGTACACCGGCGGTGAACCTCGTCGCCGCGCTCGACGTCGGACTCGAGCAGATCCTTACCGAAGGCCTGCGCCAGCGAGAGGATCGCCACCGCCGCATCGGGTCGGCGTGCCGCGCCGCGTTGACGGCGCTCGGCCTCGAGGTCGTCCCGACAAGCGAGGATCATGCGGCCAATACGCTATCCGCGCCGCGCTGCCCACCGGGAATCCGCTGTGCCAACCTGCTGACCGCCGTGAGGGAAGCAGGCGTCACCTTCGCCGGTGGCCTGCACCCGGAGATCCGGACCAGTTCGTTTCGCATCGGGCACATGGGCTCAGTACGGGAGACCGACGTACTTACCGCCGTCGCGGCACTGGAGACCGGCCTGCTCGCCTGCAAGGCGCCGGTGCAGCCCGGGGTCGGCGTTGCAGCGGCGCAACGCGTCCTGACAGCAGGCAGCTAACGTGTCCGGTCTCGCCTTCCCGTGTATCATCAGCCCCAACCGCAACGTACGACACCAGTCATCGAGTGACGAATCCGAGTGAGGGAGGACCGGTAGCATGGCCAAGAAACGAAAGCGCAAGGAGAAGAGACCCGCTGTCATCATCCGCCTGTGCTGGCGCTGGGGGTACCACCCGGGCCGCGTTATGCGGGAGGTGCTCGAGTGGGCCGAAGTCCTCGTCGTCGCCGGTTCACTTGCCGCCCTCATCATGACATTCGTCACGGTCCGCATGCACGTGCCCACCGAGTCGATGGTCCCGACAATCCAGATGGGCGACTCGTTCTTCGTCGATCGCATCACCTACTACTTCCGTGAACCGCAACCCGGTGACATTGTGGTGTTCCGCCATACGGACGCGGTGTACGTTAAGAGCGTGATCGAAGGATCTCTCGCCGATCAAGCGGGCGTCATTCCCGGTGAGCGAATGGTACAGATCGGTTCGATCCCGGTGTACACCACAGCGTTCACGGAGGGGCAACTTGCGGCGTTGGGCGACGGGGTCTTGTTGTACCTCTACACAGATACCGGAGCGCAGTACGTGCTCGGCGAGAAACCGGAAGGCGCGTCCACACTCGAGGATCTCGGTATCGTCGTTCGCGAGAAGCGCATACGCTACGTGAAACGGCTGATCGCCGTCGGCGGGCAGACGGTGCAGATCATCGACGGCGACGTCTACGTCGATGGTGAGCCGCTGGAGGGCACCGCGTTCGATCGCACGTACACATCGAACAGCGCGTACTTCAATTTCGGCATCGAACCCACCGTAGTACCCGAGGGGAAGTACTTCGTGCTCGGAGACAACTCGACGAACTCGTTTGACTCCCGGTACTGGGGGTTTGTAGACGAGTCGGACTTCATCGGCGTTCCCTACCTTCGCGTCTGGCCGCTCAATCGATTCGGACTGATGTAGGTGAGTTGCTGTAGGCCGTGACCACGACGAGGCCACAAAGACACCCTGCCCCGCTGGGCCTTCGCGCGCTCGCGGGGGCTCTGGCGAGACGCAGCGGGCTACCTAGCCGTCAGCACCCGCTTGTTTCTGGAGACCCCGGCCAGTCAGGGCAGAAGTCCTCGTCGTCGGGCACGCCGTCGCCATCGCGGTCGTTACCACCTGCTCGAACGCCCGTCACATCGTTGCCACCGATACGATGGAATCCGTCGCCGACTGCCTCTTCGTAGTCGGATCCGAACGTGATATCGCCAAGCTGGATGAGGATCGGGTAGTCCTTGATAACGAGATCACGGACGATCGTGTCCCCATCGTCGATCTCGAAAACGAGATCCTGCTCGACCCCGTACAACACGTCGATTCCGGTGATACTGCCCGCAGTCATGTCGGGAAATGCAATCGTTGCCGAGACGCCGGCATCCTCATCTTGAGCGATGCCGTCCGTCCAGATGGCGAGTACCCGGCTACCATTTGGGTAGCGGAAAGTGCAGTAGGCGACAGGGCCGTCGGTGTCGATGTCGATCTGCACCGGCATATCGATGGCCTTGTTTCCGGCCATTGCCGTGCACAGGTTCTGAATCGTTCCGTACACTACGGGCTTGTTGTTGAGCAAGATCACAGAAGTCGAGTCGACAAGGCCGAGGTGTGTGGTGATCCCCCGTGCGAAGTACTTGGCACACTGATGTTCGGAGTACTCGTTCGGCCACGGCTGCAGGTCGAAAGGTAAGCTCTGATCCGGAGTGAGCCAATTGAGTTCATCGCCTTGGAGCGTTCCAGCCAGCCCATGCTCCTCTCCGATCCGGCGAAACTCGCGTACCATCTCGGCATATTCGTAGTAGTAGTCGTAGTGGTACTCGTATTCCGGCGATGTTCCGTACATCGGATGCCAGGAGATCGCGTCCGCAATCGCCATGAGGTCCGATTCGAGAACACCGAGCAGGAACTCTTGTGCATCGGGATGGACGGCAAAGGAGATGCTTCCCACAATGACCTTCGCTGCAGGGTCCTCCTGCTTGATGATCGGGATCGCGCGTCGTGCCAACTCGATGTAGTCCGACAGATCCACTTCCATGATGCAGTCACGGACGGTCGGCTCGTTCCACAGCTCATAGAAATCGACTTGCCCTTTGAAGTGACGAACGATGAATCGAACGTAGTCGAGGTACCTGTCCATCTCCGCATTAGATCGGAAACGTGGATACCTAACGGGATTGCCCTCAGCTGCCTGGTCCTTGTCCCAGAAGGTCAGGTTAAACGTCACCGAGACGCCGTTGCCGACCAGTTCATCGATGAAGGCATCGTGCTCCGGATTGATCTCGAATTCGGACACGTCCCAGTCGATCTTGTCTACATCGAGGTTGTTGATCGACAGACGTACGCGCGTCACACCAAGCTGGAGGATGTGTCCCGCATCCAGAACCCCGTACTCCGGAAAAACCTCGGGCTCGTACTCGGGGTGGAGCAACGCACATGTGAACACGGCAATACGGTTGTCATCCAATACGCTCGATGGATACGTGACGTAGCGCCGCGGCAAGCTACCTGTCCCTAACTGAATCCGGCTCCCCACAGCGAAAAGATCGGAGAGAGGGCTTGAGTTTCCGTCCTGATCTGTAGCCGCTGTCACAACGGCCTCGCCGCTCAACGATTCACCCTTCGAGAAGGAGAAGTTTCCGTCTTCGTCGGCCGTCCCCGCACCCTCGAAGGAGGTCCACCCGTCACCGGAGACCGTGAAGATCTCGATCACGCAATCCGGACAGGCTACGCCGCCCACCAGTCCTCCGGCATCGTCAACAAGGTCGACAACCGGCGCAGGAAGTTCACGGTTCCCGCCGCTACGCAGGACAACCGTTGTCAACTGGCTTTGATGAAATACGTTGCGGGTGAGCGTATTTCGAATCGCTCCTTCACCCTGGATGTCTACGGCCACCTGGTTATGGGCAAGCACGTTGGCAGGACCAACCGACGTATCGGTGACACCATCCTCGATACTGATTCCGAACGGCCGGTTTCCCAGATCGTCCTGCAAGGAGACGTCGGTTCCGATGATGTTGCCAGCAATGATGTTGCCCGTTCCCCCGCCACACAGGTCGATTCCGATGCCGTTGCTCGCGAGAAGGTTGCCCTGACCCGTCGGACCCGTCCCCGCCTCTGGATCACCTCCGATTTGGTTCCGGCTGCCGCAGGCGGTGAGTCCCGAACCGGTGAAGTTCCGGATCTGAAGCCCCATCACCACACAATCGTCCGTGTAGATCTGCAGTCCGTTGTTCCACTCACCCGGCACATTCTCCCCATCAATGGCAACCCCCGCGTGGCTGGCGTCAATTATGATGGCGCGTCGTGGCCGCTCGATCGGCGGGAGCTCGCTTTGCAAGTAGATCGTCGCAGGATCGTCCGGTGGGAAGACGGTTGGATCGAATGCGATCGTATCTCCCGACCCCGCCGTCTCCAGCGCCCGGCGAAACGTTCCTACTCCGCTGTCGGCTGTGCTGCTGACAACGACCTCCGCAGCTACGCATGAGACTCCAATCGTGATGAACAGGGAGACGCCAATCAGTGATCGCAGCATGTTCCTCCTTGGTCGTACAGGGTAGTGGAGTCACGCTCTCTCAGTCAAGACACGGCTGCATTCCGTATAAGACAACCTCTGAGGCTCACTTGTGTGTCTTGTCGCTCTCTTCCTTAGCTTCACTAAGACACTGCACTCCAGCGCGTCTGGCCGCTCAATCGATTCGGACTGATGTAGCGTTTGCTACCGGGCTTCCGCTAGAGCATCCACGTACAGCGCGGCGAGTTCGTCGGATCCGAACAGCACATCGGCTGTCCACTGATCCTCGAGTATGGCTTCGATCACCTCGACCAGCACTGCCGACGTGTGCATATCTACATGGTCAAACCCGATGCACGCAATGTTCCGCGCCTCTTCGAGGTACGCCGACGACATCGACACCACGAGGTCCGACCCTTCCCACGCCAGCGCCTGCTCGATGCACTCCAAACGGCACACGTCTGCGTCACGACGAAACGCGCATCCCAAGCATGACTGCCCCGCCATCGAGATGTACGGCACATCTGCGCCCGCCGTACCTCCGTTTAGGACGGACAGGAGCCCACTCCCCGGCTTCAGCTGAGCCGTCAGTGTGCTCAGGCCCACTCCGATGCTGTACTCCACTCCGTGGTGCGGTGTAGACAAGGTGATCAGTGCCTCCACATCTCCGGCGTACACCGTCTCACATTCGCCGAATCCGTCCGTACCGACAACCGGCTCGAAGTCTTCCGCCTCGATGTAGCATCGCGCGATCAGACCGCCCGTGCTGTGTCCAATCACGACGAACGATTCGACGTCATACGTTTCTCGGATCCACTCCATCTCTTCCGCCAGGCGCGTTGCGTAGAACCGGACGTCGCGAAATGTCGGCTCGTAGCGAACGCAGTAGTCGCTGACGTATACGTCGCGATCCGCCTTCGTTGCCGCCTGTAAGCGGTACACGACATGTCCCGACTCGCTGACGAGCTTCTCGATCTCGTCGACCGATCGGCCGCTGAACGCTTCGAGGAACGTCGTCCAAAGGGACGGCGCGTAGAATCCCGGGACCGGCTGGAACCCATAGACGAGAAGAATCGGTGCCTCTGAGGTGCAGCCGGACGATTCCGATGCGACAGTAGCCGTTTGGCCTGTCCACCCGATACATGCGAAGGCAAGAAGTACTACCGCAATGCAAACATGGCTTGCTCTGTGCTGCACCGCCCGCCTCCTCAGATCCATGTCATCTCACCCGGCACAGGTTCACCCAGCCTACCGCAGGACGGGAAGCGCGTCCATCGGCTTGCTCCCCTTCCACCGGTCGACTACCCTACGCCAAGCCAAACCCTTCGGAGGACCGATGCACGACGTTCGGCGGATGACCGTTGCACAGACCGCGCTCGCCCACCGGGCAATGAAGACCCTCAAGACAGACGCAATCCGTCCACCCAGCGAAGCGGTCGTTCGCTCGTATCTGAAAGACGAAGACAACTTCCTCGCCGTAGCCTGCGAGGGCGAGAAACCCATCGGCTTCGCGTTGGCATATTGCCTGAGCCGCTTGGACACAAGGCAACCGATGATCCTTCTGTACGAGGTGTTCGTCGCTGCGGCGTATCGTCGCCGCGGTGCCGGCCGCGCCCTGGTGCATGCTGTGCTCGCGTTTGCCCGCGACCGCGGAGCGGTCAAGACATGGGTTCTCACGGATCCGAACAACGAGGCCGCGCGTCGTCTGTACACGCAGTGCCAAGCGCGTGATGGCGGAGCAAACCAGCTGTATGTCTGGCCTCACGGCGCACTCGACGCGGGTGGACAGAAGGAGAGCATTGAATGACCAATGCGACGGGAACCTCGATACCCCGACATCAAGTGGTATGTCCATCATGTGGCCGCTCGCTCCCGCGAATCGCGCACCACTGCCCGAACTGCCCCGACGCACTACTGCAAAGCGTCTACCGCCGAGACACGTTCGAACCGATCGATCGGCCGGACATCTTCCGCTTCGCCGATTGGCTTCCCTGTGACACGACGATTCCGACATCCGTCGGACCGGCGGTGGTTCACAATGACAGACTGAACGAGACGGTTGGCCTGCCGCAGCTCGCTATCGGTTTCAACGGGTACGCCCCGTCGCTTGGAGCGACGAATCCCACCGCTTCGTTCAAGGACTTCGAAGCGCTTCCCACGCTGCTCATGCTGCGCGAACACGGTGTACAATCGATCGTCCTCGCCTCGGCCGGAAACACCGCTCGCGCGTTCGCCGACGCCGGCGCGCTGCTCGACTTCACCGTGTATATCGTCGTTCCGGAAGCGATGCTGTATCGTGTTTGGATACCTCGCCGCCCGTCCCCCTCGATCCGCCTGGTTGTCATCGACGGCTCGAAAGACTACTCCACCGCCATCCGATGCGCCGGCCTGCTGTCGACACAGTTCGACATCCAGCCGGAAGGCGGAGCGAGAAACGTGGCTCGCCGCGACGGGATGGCCGCGGCGATGCTCGAGTACGCACGTGTGCACGACGGACTGCCTCAACACTACGTCCAGGCCGTCGGCAGCGGGACGGGAGCCGTTGCCGCGTGGGAAGGCGCGAAGCGCCTGCTCGCCACCGGCCAGTTTCCCGACGCTGAGCTTCCGAAACTCCACATCGCACAGAACGCGCCGTTTGCCCCCTTGCACGACGCATGGACAAACGGCATTCCAATCCGTCCCGACCACGATACCGCGGGGCAACTCCGCCGTATTGCGCCGATCGTCGCTGATGTCCTGGCGAATCGGAACCCGCCGTACGCTCTCGCCGGAGGCGTTCGCGACGCCCTAACGGATTGCAATGGGTTCACATACGCCGTTACGAACGATGAGATCGCCACCGCGCAGCGCCTCTTCCTCTCGTGTGTCGGCGTTTCGATCGGGCCGGCGGCCGGCGTCGCACTCGCCGCTCTCCGGCAGGCTCTTTCTGCCGGTCGCATTGCGGCTGACGAGTCCGTGCTTCTTCACGTAACCGGTAACGGCGATGAGCTTCTCCGTCGGGATTTCACCGTCCACGGCATCGAGCCGTGGCTCCACTTTCCCCCGTCCGATGTCTCGCCGGAGAGCATCGAGCGATTCCGCGATCGATTTGCCGACGCCTAGAGACTGCGGGCAACCGTCCGCCGGCCAGCGGACCGGGTTCCTTGCGAACCGGTACCCGATCGAGCAGAATCGGCTACCTGATGAGGGGTTCGCCATCCATGACGCAAGCCGCAACCATTGCCGTGACACCGCGTTACCGGTCGATTCTGCGACGTCTGTTGTCGCTTCCCACGTGGAGCTGGCGAACGGCCCGGGCGCACGATCTGAATCCTTGGGTGTTCATCGGCATGTCCGTACTCGGCTGGCCCGTCCACTCGCTCGTCTACTTGCCCTGCTGCCAAACCGCGGCGTGGCGATTGGGTCTTCTGATCGCACTTCGTGCAATGGCTTTGGTCGTTCCCCTGTACATCCTGCTCAAGGGAAACGGTGTAGCGCGAGCGTTCAATGGATCGATGGTTGTGATGTTCGCCCTCAATACGTCGTGGCACGTCTGCTACTACGTATACCTGTAGCAATCGCTCGGGCGAGTTCCATCGCTTTCCCACAATTCGGCTCACGATTCCGCGGCACGCCGTGTTCAGTCGTCCCACATATGCCGAATCTGGTCCTGAATATCGCTGTCGCCGACCTCGTCGCGCCGTACGTCGAAGTCGCCGGGCTGCACAAGATTCAGCTGTTCCACACTCTTGAGCACATCGGGAGTGAAGAAGCGGCAGAGCTGCGCGTAGGTGTGGTTCCCGGTAATCGCGTACCACTTGTAGTAGTAGCGCAGGGGCCATGTTACGTAGAGGAAGTTCTTCGCGCGGGTGAGCGCGACGTACGTCAGCCGAAGCTCTTCCTCTACCTCCTCTTCCCGCCCCGCAGCCATGTCCGACGGCAAGAAACCGTCCGCCGCATGGATCAGGTAGACCACGTCCCACTCGCAGCCCTTGGCGGAGTGGATCGTCGATAGGACCAGCCAATCCTCGTCCTTCATCGGAGGACCGGCAAGGTCGCTGGTCGACGACGGCGGATCAAGCTGCAGATCGACGAGGAACTGCCTGCGCGACGTGTACCCGGTGGCAATCTGCTCCAGGCTGACGAGGTCACGCGTACGAGCGCCGGAGTTGTCGTACGTCCGCGTAAGAATCGGATCGTAGTACTTGCGAATCCGCTCCACCTGTACGGAAGGATCGCGTACGCCCATCGGCACCACCTGATCGAATAGTGTCGCCAGTCTCTCCAGATCCTCCCGTGCCGCTGGTGGTGCCGAGAACGATCGAATCGACCGCGGATCCGACTGATGCGCGGCAACGTGTTCGGTGATTCGCGTCGCCGTTGTCGGGCCGATGCCGTCGAGCAGTTGCAGGATTCGGAACCATGCCATGTCGTCGCGCGGGTTTTCGACAACCCGGAGGAACGCGACCAGGTCCTTCACGTGCGCCGCCTCCAGAAACCGCAGGCCGCCGTACTTGTGGTACGGGATGTTGTGACGAGCGAGCTCGATTTCCAGCGAGTCCGATAGGTGGCCCGCACGAAACAGGACCGCCTGCTTGCGAAGCGCGACGCCCTGTTCGTAGTGCGTGAGGACCCGCTCGATGACGAACTCGTCTTGCTGCGCCTCGTCCTTGCACGTCACGAGACGCGGTAATTGCCCAATCGCACGGTCGGACCATAGGTCCTTGGTGTACCGCTCGCGCGCGTTTGCGATCAAACGGTTTGCCGTCTCGAGAATCGGCTCCACCGATCGGTAATTTTGCTCCAACGTGATCATCGTCGTGTTTGGAAACTGCTTCGGAAAATCGAGAATGTTGCGAACCGTCGCTCCACGGAACCGGTAGATGCTCTGTGCGTCGTCGCCGACGACCATGATGTTGTCGTTCGACCGACGCATACCGATCAGGATGCCCGCTTGAAGGGCGTTCGTATCTTGATACTCGTCAACCAGAATGGAATCGAACTGCCCGCCGATCTGTTCCGCAATGGCCTCGTCGCTCAGCAACGTGTTCCAGTACAGGAGCAGATCATCGTAGTCGAGCACGTTGCGCGTTTGCTTCATCGCAACGTATCGCTTGAACATCTCCCGCAATTCATCACGCCACTCCGCGCACCACGGGTACTCGTAGTCGACGACCGTGGTGATTTCCTCCGATGCATTCACGCAGCGGGAGTAGATCGCCAAGCACGTATTCTTTCGGGGGAATCGCTTCTCCTGCTTGTGCAGACCCATCTCATGGCGAATCAGGTTCATCAGGTCCTGCGCGTCCCCTTGATCCAAAACGGTGAAATCCCGCCGCAGCCCCGCCGCCTTGGCATGGATTCG
>Ga0272442_10007707_pt1 | contig 13843 bp, 12 predicted proteins | sample SSMForm2O_FD_200262 | JGI IMG/M metagenome (GOLD analysis project Ga0272442, IMG submission 200262) | Marine sediment archaeal communities from Little Sippewissett salt marsh, Falmouth, MA, United States - SSM-Form-2O | ecosystem: Environmental > Aquatic > Marine > Wetlands > Sediment ...
ATACTTCTCTCCCATAAGACTCAATACTTTCCAATGTATCTCTTCCATATTCAAAATTTCAAACTCAATTTCCTCTTCTTTTTGTGTAATAAGCTCTGTAATTCCCTGAAATATGAAAAATATCCATCTCATCGTGGGAGTTTTTGTAGGCTTTCCTTTCTGATCTGGAACCGTTTCATTCTCTTCTTCCAATCTTGTCCTTAACTTCCATTCTGCAATGGAATAAATCATAAGGCAGAGAACCATTATCATTACAAGTGCTTCTATCCTTGTTTTCTTTTTGAGGTAAACTTTCGATACACTGAATGTGTTACTTTTCAAGAATCTGAATCCTTTTTCCACCTTATCTTGTCCTTTGTAATACTCCAGCATATCTTCAGGAGAAAGACTGATGTTATTGCTTGCAATAATGAAAAGACCCATTTTTTCCATTTCTTCCAAAACAAAGGCATCATTAATCTTTATGTCAGCTTCAATTCCATAATAAGTCTTCAAAATATCATCTTTTGAAGGTCTACCTCTCTTTCCAGATTCACGTTTTTTAATAGACTTCAACTCTATTTTATCAAATACAACAGAAGGGAAATCTTTAATCCAGTCCTCAGCAGCCTTTAAAGCATCTTCTTCACAGAAGAAGTCTTTTCCTTTCAGTTTTTTCAAAGACTTCCTTGCTTTCTCAACTTCTTTATCAAATCTGTTACTCAGAGTTTTCTCTTTCTTCTCCTTCAGCTTATGAGAAAGCAGCAAAACCCACTTTTGCTTGACCCCACCATAATCCACAAAAGTTTGATAAAATGAGTATCTATCGTCGCTTTTTAGAGTTTTCAGGCTCAAATTTGCATTGAGTAAATCCTTTGCCTCAGTAATCGTTGCAGGGACTCGACTGACCCAGAATGTCTTTCCCATGTTTTTGATATTATCTTCTGTGTAGAAGGAACTGTCAGCAACATAGTACACTTTGTTATCGGGAATCAAGCTTGATTTCAGGGATTTGATAGCTCCCAGGATAGTGATTTTGTCCGAGGCGTTTCCCGAGTGAGTACTCATGAATAGAGGTATACCTTGCTGATTAACAATCAAACTCAACACGAATTGCTTGAGATCCCATCTACCATTCTTAGGTACTCCAAAAGTGATGTCTATTGCCTCTTCTTCATCATTTTCATAGTCACCGTATACACTGACACTTGTAGTGTCAGCGTGTAAGAGGTGACAAGAAATCGGTAAACGATTCATGACATGAAGAACAATTTCCGTAAAGAGTTTTGTTGGACCATACTCAGCAATCCTATCAAGAGTCTCTCCGATAGCGTATTGATTTAGGTCTTCCCTGGTTATGCCTTCTCCAAAGAGCCGTTCTGTAGAAATGTTTTTGAAAAAGTCAGGAAAGAGATACAAACGTTGCCCTGCGAAACCAAGGCCATTGATCACCATGGCAAGGATACAGATCGAATGGGGTACTTTATGGTCTCTTTTCTTCGGGAGCTTCTCATCAATCACTTTGTCAACTTCAAGTTCCAGAAAAACTCCTGCTACGAGACCAAGGTGACCTAAAAAGCTTGTACGTTTCACAGTTGAATCAACGTTTCTACTGCCGTTTTTTGGATTGCCAAGTTTCACTAAAAGGGAAATATAAAATAATGTGTATTAAATTATACGTTTACCTGCCGAATGAAAGATGATGGATTTAGACGGCCAAATGATTTTAACGGAAGTGCCTAAGAAGATTGGTGATATGGAGGAAAAGTTAAATCTTGAGTTATTCCCTAAATGAGCAGAGTTAAGGTTTAAATTCGGAGTTAAACAAATTCAAAGTCCAGCGAATTCAGAGTTCAGCAAATTCAGGGTTCAGCAAATTCAGAGTTTGGTAATCTTCTCTGACATATCCCTGTAGTAACCGAATAGTTCCTGACCCCAGGAAAATGCGCTTTCTTCGAAGCTTACCATTTCATGGTTGTAGTACCGCCCGTCCTTTGAAAACAGGGAGACGGAAGTGAAACGGTCCGTGACAAGGCTGGAAGCAAGTTCGATGTTATGCTCGCAGACATAGAGGCTTGCATTTTCCATACTTATGAAAGCTTCCACATCAGCCCTGTATTCCAGGGACAGTTTTTCGAATATTATAGGGTCAAGGACAATCGAGACTTCGATTCCCCTCTTTGCAAGGTCCAGATAAAGCCCGGGATAGCCAGGGCGGAAAAAGGAAGAAACTTCCATGACTGTTTTTGACCTGTACAGGTTGTTCATAATCTCAGGAGGATAATCGAAGATATGGGTCCTCTCAGGAACGATTTCTCTGCAGGAACCCAGTTCCCCGATCCTTTCCCGGAGGTGCTGCGGAAGGGTGTACAGGTCCTGTCTTGCCCAGTACTCATGGTTCTCATCAAAGACCCGGAAAGTGGAGATCAGGGGCTGCATCCTTGGGGCAATTAACTTTCCCTTGACCGAAAGTTCGTAGTGTTCCTCGTTTTGCACCAGAAGCCCGTCCTTTAACAGGACCCGGATCTGGGCCATGATAGGACTGGAACTGACATTGAGCTCCTTTTTAATCTCATCGATGGTTTTGGGCCCATCAAGCAGGAAAATTAGAAGGTTTTTTCTTTTTTCCGAAAAGAAAATCGTATCAATCAACTGCAGATCCATGGTCATTCGGTTCAACCTCCGGAAATTGTATTCTGTATTTTAAAAACAAGGAGAAAGGAGAGGGAGATTAATACCTCTCTCGAGCCATTTTTAGAAATATTTGTATCCTTTACTGCAGACTGAGCAGGGGTGATTCTGATAAGAAACCAGCCCCTGTTGTACAGGAAAAGCGGTCCATATCCTTAGAATCCTTAATTAACCTGGAACGGGTTTTGTAGAAGTCAAAGAGTTCTTTGCCCCATTCAAGAGCCCTGGAATCGGAACAGAAAGCATGATCGTGATGGAACCTGCCATTGCTTGCAAAGAGGGAACACAGCATTCCATTGTCAGACACTATAAGTTCGGCAAGCTTGACCCCGTCATTACAGACGAAAAGTTCGGTATTGGGCATGTCTGCAAATTTCTTAAGCTTCCTCTCATAATTGTGCAGGGTTTTTTCAAGCACTGACTCCGTAAAGATCAGGGAAACTTTTACACCCTTCCTGCCAAGCCTGGAGTAAATCGGAAGGAATTCGGGCCTGAAAAAAGAAGAGAAGACCATCAAATGACTGGAATCCGAAATGAAATTTACGATTTCCGTTCTGGGTTCAAAAATCTGGCTGGGGTCGGGTTCGATAAGGCGGAAATCTTTCAGGTCCCCGAGCCGGTCCTGCAGATAGAGGGGAATCCCGCCAAGGTCGTGTTCCAGCCAGTAGTCATTTTGTTCAAGCAGGGTCAGGACATCGACCAGGGGCCGGACCTTCTTGACGATCTCTTCTCCCATGTCAGTCAATTCATAATAACCATCCCTCTGAATCACAAGACTGCTGTCAGTAAGCTTTTTTATTTGAGGCAGGATGGTTGTCGGAGAAACATCAAGAATGGTTTTTATATCTTCGATTGTTCTGGCTTCCTCTCCCAGGAGCAAAAGCAGATCACTTCTTTTTCTGGAACGAAATACGACATCTAGTAACTGGAGTTGCATAAAAACCACTATAATCTCGTTTTAATTCATTTGGGTTGGGGTTTATCACAAATAGTAACACGCTTCTTCGTCTGTGTGCCATATAATGAGGGTTTTTCGGGGCTGCCCGCAAACAAAAAACTCGGATGCCACCCGAGTAGACATGACTCAAAGCTGGAGCCGAAGGAATTTACCACAGACAGGAATAATCCACACACCATTTATATAAAAAAATATGGATGTATAATTTAAAACGCGAACTCCCGGGAAAAAGTAAAAAATGAAGTTAGGGCTACCCCCAAAACAGAAAAGGAAAAAACGGGATCAAAAGCCATAAAACCACAACTAGAACAACGCAAACAAAAGGAGTAAATATATAATGTTGAGGAGAGAATCTAAACAAAGAGACCAAAATTTTCAATGGGACATATTTCACCAAACCCAGTTATGAAAACAAAGGCTTTGAAATTTTTAATCCGATTGTCCAAACAAGAATGACTCGGGAAAATCTCAACAAGCAAGATAGGCACATTAAGCAGACACAGAGACCCTTTCAGATCAGTAAGAAATTATTTAAACAAATGCACAACCGACCCTATATTTATTTTCCCCCTATTTATTTTTTATCTCATATCCCCCCAATTATAGCTACCTGCCAGAATCTCTGATTCTCACCTGTTTTCATCATTTTAACCTACTATTACCTGGAACCACATACGCCCCCGATACGTTTACACAACACCTACAATTTCACCCTATGTTATACATCTTCACCTATCCACAGTTACACATCTTCACCTATCCACAGTTATACATCTACATCTTCGGATCTGCAGACTTCTATCTGTAGACTTCTATCTACATACCCCTATGTCACGGACTTACATGTCTGCCTCTTATCTGCAGATCATATTTACAAACCCCCATGTCACGGACATACGTATCTACACATGCCCATCCATATATCTCCACACAGGCTTACATCCACACATTATGATACACAAAAAAAATATATTTTCCGAGCATATTTCTCTGCCGCAAAAAGTAAAATTTTTTAGACATAGTGAGAAAAGCCGCCCGGAAATTTTTGAGCATGGCGATCCAGAACAACGCCCTGCAGGGAGGGAGCTTCCAGAAAGCAGGTAGCAGGTTCAAAATATTCCAGCCCGTGAATCCCCATCAAGCCCCGGGAAAAATTCCCGTCGTTTATGGTATATTTGATGATGTCACGTTATTCTGTGCGTTACATGCCAGTGAATAGGCATGGAATGTTCAAAAAAAGGATAAAATTTCGGAGCATAAAGTGGAGAAAAAGTCTTTTACAGGTATGTACAGTAGAAAGTCCCAAATACACCTGTTTTGAACAGAAGTCTCCGTGGACTTTCCAGGAGTGCCTACCACAGAAAGGCACAGATTCCTCCATATACATGTTTGCCGGAAACACCCGGTGCCAGAGAATGGGATCCGCACACCCCATTTACGGCTGAAATAACGGGGCCTTTTTTTGATGAAATCCAGAATGGAGGTTAAAAAATATGCTGGACTTTACAGAAGAAAGCTTGAAAAAAGTTTTAACCAGATACAACGTGGCTCTGGAAAAGGAAATGACTCCTGAAGAAGCCGCAGAAGAACTCTATCCGAAAGACGAACTCATCTACCCAATCGCAAAAGCCATCTTCGAGGGTGAAGAAGACGATGTGGTCGAGGGGCTCCAGGCAGCAATGGATGCAGGCAAGGACCCGATTAACCTCATTGACGATGCTCTTATGGTCGGAATGGCTGTTGTCACCAAGCTCTATGACGAAGGTGTCATCTTCCTCCCCAACGTCATGATGTCCGCAGACGCAATGCTCGATGGTATCGACTTCTGCAAGGAAAACTCCGAAACTGCCCCCGAAACCAAGGGAACCGTTGTATGCCACGTCGCAGAAGGTGACGTCCACGACATCGGCAAGAACATAGTAACCGCTCTCCTCAGGGCAAACGGTTTCGACGTTGTTGACCTCGGAAGAGACTGCCCTGTTGACGAAGTTGTTGCAGCAGTCGAAGAGAGCAAGCCCATTATGGTCACAGGGACCGCACTCATGACCACCACCATGTATGCCTTCAAGGAAGTCAACGACAAGCTTGTCGAAAAAGGCCTCAATGTCCCGTTCGCATGTGGCGGCGGTGCAGTGAACCAGGACTTCGTTTCACAGTATGAACTTGGTGTTTACGGAGAAGAAGCCGCAGACGCACCCAAGATCGCTGACGCAATCGTTGCAGGTTCCAACATTGCAGCATTAAGAGAGGCATTCCACAAGCACTAATCGAGGTGAGATAGATGGCAGCAAACAGATACACTTCAATGGCATATGCAAGCGCAGATGAGATGAGCTTCGGAAAGACCAAGCACCCCGTAAAAGCAGGCCTCGGCCTCGAGATCGGTGCTGGTTACACAATTCCTGAAATTAACTACGCCCCCAGACCTGAAGCCGGCGCATCCAAAGAAAAACTCGTCAAGGAATACGAGAGGATCACCACCGACGTAATGGCAAGGATGGTCCAGGTCGGTTTCCCCGCAATCATCCTCGAAACCGAACACGTCCAGCAGATGTCCAACAACCCCGAATGGGGAGCAGAAGTCGCACACGCCCAGAAGACCATCATGGAAGAGTACCACGATGAATATGGCATCAAGTGCGCTCTCCGCCACACCATCGGTGACATCCGTGAAAACAGGGACTACCTCCAGCTCAGGGGAGATAAGTACTCCGTATTCATGGAAGCTTTCGAGAAGTGTGCAGAAAGTGGTGCAGACCTGCTTTCCGTAGAAAGCATGGGTGGTAAGGAAGTCTTCGACCACGCAATCCTCAGGAACGATGTCGCAGGTATGCTCTACGGTATAGGCTGTCTCGGTACCATGGACATGGACATGATCTGGACCGACATCGCAGCAGTTGCAAAGAAGACCGGAACCGTTGCAGCAGGTGACACAGACTGTGCCCAGGCAAACACCGCAATGTTTATCGGTGGTGGACTGCTTGACAAGAACCTCGCCCACACCCTCGCAATCATCGCAAGGGCAATTGCAGCACCCAGAACCCTCGCCGCATACGAAAACGGCGCAATGGGCCCCGGCAAGGACTGCGGCTACGAAAATATAATCATCAAAGCCATCACCGGCATCCCGATGGCCCAGGAAGGAAAGACCTCCACCTGCGCACACTCCGATGTAATGGGCAACCTCATCATGCAGTGCTGTGACGTATGGTCCAACGAATCCATTGAGTACCACGGTGAATTCGGCGGTACAAGTGTCCAGTGCTGGTCAGAATCCCTTGCATACGACTGTGCCCTCATGAACACCGCACTCGAGACCGGAAACGAAAAGGTCCTCAGGGACATGTTCATGCTCTCTGACAGGTACAGAGACCCCCAGGGCTACGTACTTGCATACGACAACGCATACAAGGTCGGAGAAGCAATCGTCAAGGACGGCGACAACATCTACCTCAGGGCAAAGAACGCAGCCATCGAATGCTGCAACATTGTCGAAGAAGGTATCGCAGGCAAGCTCGAGATCTCCAGGTTCGAAGCAGGAGCACTCAAGGACGCAAAAGCAGCCCTCGAAGCCCTCCCCGACGACATGGACAAGTTCATGGACGACTGCCTCACCAAGTACCAGAACGAAGTCAAAGTATTCCTTCCGGAGAACTACGGCTTCTAAGCCCCCGGTTCTCTTTTTTTCTTTTTTTTCGACTCCAACTTCATTTTTACTCAAATTCCACCTCCAATTTCATCTCATTTTAACCCAAATTTCATCTCATTTTTCGATTCAGATTTTACCTGAGTATTCCCTTCAATTGCATATTCAATTGAACTCTGATTTTCAAATTGAACTCTGATTTTCAAATTGAACTCTGATTTTGCCCAATTTCATTTATCTTACAAAAAAGTTGTAAAATAATTTGGAGAAATATTCATTCTACAATCTGAAAAAATTAGCCCTGGTAAAAAAGATCTCACTTCACCATAGAAACCTTATTTCCAGAAAAGAGATCAAAAGCCTCCACCAGCTTGCCTGAAAGCCCTTATTAAAAGGACAAAAAGGCTTTGTAGAAAACCGATCTAAATCAACCCGGAAGGGATAGCTGTAAGACCCCAGTACATCTATTTCCGAAAACCTTTTTTCTATTTGCTTAATAGGTACCGGCATTCGCAACGGTCGTCGTAGACGACCGGCTTTTCCATAAAGTAAATTTAAGTGAATAAAAATAGCAAGTAAGTGACTGTGCAACCAAAAAATATGTTTGGATAAATAAAAAAATCAAGACATTGACTTGAAGTGAGTTGAATAAAAAATAAAAATAAAAAAATAAAAACCCTAAAAAACCCATTTGAAAGAACGGTATGTTAAGTTTATTTTGACTTAAGTATATTCCAGCTCAAGTGTATTTAAACCCAGGTGTATTTAACTTAAGCTTATTCGAAATTTCCGAACGGTTCAAGCCATAAGGTCCACCACCTTTTCAATCCTGGAAACCAGCGGCTTTTCAGACCTTATGTACATATAGGCAGGCAGCCCGGATCTTGAGAAGTTCTGGAAAAGCCTCATGGTGGTGTGGTTCAAGCGGGGAAACTCCCTTAACCTCTCACTTGCAAAAACCCCGATCAGCCTGTCAAATGTCCGGACATTTGTGGTAAAGTCCATTTCTTCCCGGACCTGCCGATCTATGTTGAAGACCAGTTCGACCCAGGCATTAAGCTCTTTTGTCAGGTGCTTCCAGGTCCCGCCTTCGACAACCATGCAGGATTTTCCCTTCTTAACATTTTCAAAGAATTCCTTGAAATTGTCTCCTGGGGCAAGGGTATAAACTGCCCCCATGCCGCCGGTATGGCTGTCCGTGGTCGCAACGAGTCCTTTCCCGTAATTCTTTGCAAGTGCGGAAACAATCAGGTTTTTCTGCATTAGGTCCTGCATGTTGTATTCAACCACGGGAAACTGCTTCATAAGTTCCGGGACAGCCCAGAGATTGGGTCTCTCTCCTACGGCAAACCAGAAAGGGTGGTTATAGACATGAGGGAGGTCATGGGTCCGGAGATAGCGCATGAAAGCGGGAAGGTCATGGTCCTGGTTTGCAATCTTTTCAAGTTCCTCAAACTCTTCAAAGTCAAGTTCGAAAACGTTTGTGTGGATGGTATGACCGACATTTTCGGGATCTTTGATTGCGATTTCAACGCCTGGAACCAGCCCTTCCGTATCCCGATCCAGAATCTCGAAAGCTTTCATGGTATCGTGGTCCGTGAAGGTTACGAAGTCAAGGCCCCTTTCTCTCGCTTTTGCGTAAAGGGCCTCGGGATGCATAGCTTTTGCGGGGGGCACGTCGTAAGAACAACATGAATGAACGTGCAGGTCCGCTTTTTTCCACCCTTCCTCAAGAAGATCTTCTGCTTCCCTGGAAGAGATCGTTGTCTTAGAATGAATCCGGGATTTTGCTGCCATGAGTGAGCACGACCGATCTATTTCGACTTCTCCCGACTTTCCAATAATCGGAAGATATTACTACAGTCATAGAAATATAGTAGGTTGTATAAATAGATTATGATTTAAGAATATAGTTTAGAGAAAAAAATAGATAAAACACAGAAAAACCTATTATTGAGATAAATATCAAAAGAGAAAGCAGAGACTAAAGACTTCAGCCACATTTATTGGAAATACTCCGCGAAATGCTTCGTAACCCGATTACCGAATAATAATTTCTGAAAAATTGCAGTATTTGTGCCCGCTGATAAGGACATCAAGAACCAAAAATGAATAAAACAGAAATCGAATTAAGAAAAAAGGAAAAAATAGGTTCCCACGCGCCAATAAACATATATTGAGAAAATATTACATAGAAAAATGAATAAGTATATATACGATGAAATCGTATCAAAGTTTAGTAGCGTGGGACAAAAAATATACGAACAGACCACAAAACAAGCCATCAGTCAAGGATTTTATCCTTCTCCCCATGTTACACACTTTTTTAATAGTGTCTCTGAAAAAAAATCCTTCCTTTTTTATTTTTTTATTAACTCCCGATGGCCATAATTATACCTCAATATAATTATACCTCAACAGTAATTGAAACTGCCCGAATGAAAAAATTGAAGTAAAGAAATGCCGCAGGTTGGAGAAGAAAAGGAGCCAAATCGGATGAAAGTTTTGCTGTTAATGTGCGGAGAAGGTCTGGGACATACAAGCCGGTGCCTTGCCCTGGGAAAAGATTTCCTGTCAGCAGGGCATGACGCATACTTCGGGGCATACGGATATTCAAAAGACCTGGTAGAAAAAACAGGATACACGGCATACGAAATCCCCCCGGAACTGACACTTGTAGGGAATGCGGGCACCCTGAACATGAGAAAATCCATTGCAAAAACCCTCAAAAACTCCAGCCCCGGAGATCTGCGGAAAATTTTGAAATTGCTAAAAGAAACAGAGCCTGATGTCGTTCTTTCCGACGGTTACTACCTTGGCATCCTTGCGGCAAAACACAGGAAGACCCCTGTCTACTTTATAGGACACCAGTTCAATATGGAGGAGTTTTTCCGGAACAAAGGACTCTTTGTAGGGCTTGCCGGAAAGCTTGTCAAAAGCTTTTATGCCCGCATTTTCAGAAGTGTAGACGGGATCATAGTCCCTGATTACCCACTCCCTTACTCGGTCAACAGGAGAAACTTCGTACTCTCAAGGGACATTAATGACATGATCTTTTTCAGCGGACCCCTGATCCGGTGGAAATACGGGGAAGTGGAGGCAAAAAAACTCCCCCGGCCAAATGTCCTCTCTACCATCGGTGCCTTCGGTTACAGGGAAGCAATTTTCAGGAGCGTACTCGAAGCTGCGAAGCTGGACCCTGGCATCAACTATACCTTCATAACGGGCCCGGAGATCGACCCTTCACAGTTCCCGGAAATCCCGGACAACGTCAAGTTTACTGGCTTCACGGAAAATCCCTTTCCCTATTTTAAGGGTTCGGACCTTGTGATCACTGCCGGGGGACACGGGACCCTCCTTGAGAGCCTGGCTTTCGGGCTTCCGATTCTATCTTTCCCTGACGAAAAACACAATGAACAGGAAAATAACGCCAGTACGATTGAAGAAATGGAATACGGAAAACGGCTAAGCTACCTAACCCGTCCGGAAGCCATCCTTGCCTGCATCAGGGAAGTTCTGGAAGAAGAGCAGTATGCAAGAAAGACCCGGCGAGCAAAAGAACTTGCCGAAAGTCTGGAAGGGCCGGCAGCCGTAAGGAAACTTCTGGAAGAAAAGATAGAAGGCTGAAAAATGGAGTAATACTGCATGAGAATAATGATTTTAATGTGCGGGGAGGGCCTGGGACACACCAGCCGCGGCCTTGCGCTCGGAGAGGAACTGCTGGGAGCAGGGCACGAAGTGCACTTTGGGGCATACGGGTATTCGAAAGAGCTCATCGAAAAAGTAGGCTACAGCGCCCATGAGATCCCTTCGGAAATCAAGCTTGTAGGAAAGGCAGGAGGTCTGGACTTCAAAGGCTCCATCGAAGCAACCCTGAAAAACGCCCAGATCCTTGGCGGGCCCAGAATTCTGAAACTCACAAGGGATATTAAACCCGATGTTGTGGTTTCGGACAGTTATTACCTGGGAATCCTTGCCGCCAGAGCCCTGAAAATACCCATCTACCTGATTATTAACCAGTCAAATATGGAAGAGTTCTTCAAGAGCCGGGGAGTCCCTATCAGGCTTCTCGGGGAATTGACAAAAAAACTCTATAACCGCACTTTTGAAAAAGTGGACGGGATCATCATCCCGGACTATCCCCTGCCCTACACGGTCTGCAGGCGGAACCTGAGCTTTACCCACAAGGTAAAAGAAAAGCTATTTTACAGCGGCCCACTGGTCAGGCAAACCCCGGAAGAAACCGAAGAAATCTCCCTGGAAAGGCCCCACATCCTCTCCCTGATAGGGGGTTTCGGGTACAGGGAACCTATCTTCAGGAACGTGCTCGAAACCGCAAAGCTCGACCGGAGCATCCATTACACGCTCCTTTCGGGCCCGAGCGTGGACCCTTCGAAATTCGCCGACCTGCCGGAAAACGTAGAGATCCTCAGGTTCATAAAGGACCCATTCCCCTACTTCAGGAGTTCCGATGCCGTAATCGCCCCCGGAGGGCATAGCACGATGATGGAAGCCCTGAGCTTCGGGATCCCTCTCCTCTCGTTCCCTGACGAAGGGCACAGCGAACAGGAAAGCAACGCTGCAGTGGTTGAAGAAGAAGGATACGGGAGAAGGCTCAGCTACTCTACCCGCCCTGAAGTTATCCTGGAATGTATCAGGGAAGTCCTTGAAGACGAAAGGATACAGACAAAAACAAAAAGAGTCAGAAGACTTGCCGGAGAACTTTCCGGCCCTAAAGCGACCAGGGAACTTCTTGAAAAAGAAGTCGGGGAAAAGTAAGCCTGAAAAAAGAAATAAAAAAGGCCCTGCTCGGCAAGGCCTAACTTTCAGCCTGCTTACGGATTATTCAGGCTTCAGGCTTTGAAGATACCTGAAAAGAGCAGGGTGGTCATCGAGCACCATGTCAGCGTGTTGCAGCATTTCAGCCCCCAGCGTGCTGGGAACAGCCACACAGTAAAGCCCGGCTGCTTTTGCTGCCTCCACTCCCATGGGGGCATTTTCGACTACAATGCAATCTTCCTTTTCAAACCCCAGCATTTCGACCGCTTTCAGGTAAGGGTCAGGAGCAGGTTTCCCGTTCTCAACATCAATCCCGGCAACAGTAACCTCGAATACGTCGGGGAAAAAGTGCTCTATCATCTTTTCAACTATCTTGCGGTCCGAGCCTGAGACCAGGGCAAGAGTAAAGTGCTTTTTCAGCTCCTGAAGCACGTCAACAATGCCATCAAAGGGTTTTATCCGCTCGAAATCAAGAATAGTCCTCTTTTTCAGGGGTATTTCTTCCAGGTGATGGGGTTCGGGAATTCTCCCCGCCTTTTTAAAGATGGATCTGACAATTCCCCACCCGTTTGAGCCTTCGATCTCGTAAATGTCCTCCCGTCTAATGGTAATTCCCACATCACGGAAGGATTCGACCCAGGCGTCTGCGTGAAACCGCATGGAATCCACAAGGACGCCGTCAACATCAAAAATGATTGCTTTGAACATCTGTTGCGGAAATTGTTGTAATCTATGATAAAGTTTACGAAAGTACAAATTAAAAAGACAAACTATATAGAAAATTAAGAAGAACTGCCTTCAGAACCCGCCTGCCCCCGGAAACTCACAGAAAATCACGGAAGCTAAAGGAAACACTCATCCAGGATCATTTCAGGTACCTGTCGTACAGGTATCCCCCCAGCCAGTAACCCAGCAGGGAAAAAAGCAGGGTCCCGGGCACGTAAATAAGGGAACTTCCTCCTCGAAGGCGAAAAAACAGATTGAAAATAAGCAGGTAAAGGATGAAAAATACAAGAAAACCGGCCAGTTCCATCTGATTTTTTTCGATTTTCAGATTAACTCACGCCTCCTTTACCGGCCCTGAACCTGAGATCTTGATTGCAGGCATCCTCCTCATCTCCCATTTCACCCTGAGCTTTCTACTTTCAGCTTTCAGTCTTTTCTTCTCCCTCTGCTTCCTTGAAATCCAGGGACACGGAATTTATGCAATAGCGCTTCCCCGTAGGTTTCGGGCCGTCGTCAAAAACATGCCCCAGATGTCCTCCGCAGCGGGAACAGACGACCTCGGTCCTGTGCATGAAATAGCTGCTATCCTCCTGGAGCCGGACCCGGTCACTGGAAAGCACGTCCTGGAAACTTGGCCAGCCGGTCCCGGACTCAAATTTGTCATCAGAGGAAAAAAGCTCCTGCCCGCAGGCGGCACAGGTGTATACCCCTTTTTTCTTGTTATAGTACAGCTTTCCGGTAAAGGGCCTTTCAGTACCCTTTTTTCTCAGGACATAATACTGCTCGGGAGTGAGAACTTTCTCCCATTCATCATCCGATCTCTCGGTTGTTTCCTGTAACACTCGATGACCCCCAGATCTTATTTCAAATAATATTCAGCTTACTTTATATTCAGTGTCCTTATGTTAAGCTTAATTATATCCAGTTCTCATTATATTCAGTGCCCTTATGTTAAGCTTAATTATACCCAGTTCTCATTATATTCAGTGTCCTTATGTTAAGCTTAATTATATCCAATTCTCATTATATTCGGCATAATATATATTTGATTTTCCTCATACTGC
>Ga0272442_10007708_pt1 | contig 13842 bp, 12 predicted proteins | sample SSMForm2O_FD_200262 | JGI IMG/M metagenome (GOLD analysis project Ga0272442, IMG submission 200262) | Marine sediment archaeal communities from Little Sippewissett salt marsh, Falmouth, MA, United States - SSM-Form-2O | ecosystem: Environmental > Aquatic > Marine > Wetlands > Sediment ...
TCGGCGCCCTCTTCACCGGCAGCTTCCTCACCTTCTTCCTCGGGCTTCTCCTCTTCCTCTTCCTTCCTCGGAGCGCCTACGGAAACGATCGTCTGCTGTGGATCAAGCATCAGCTTAACATTACCGGTCAGTTCAACCGCAGAGGCATTGATTGACTGGCCCATCTCCAGACCGGAAATATCCAGCTCAATGCCGGACGGAATATCGGAGGGAAGCGCCTTGACCGGTATCTCTCTGAATACCTGAATCAGTTCGCCCCCCATCTGCACACCAATAGCACGACCCGTGCATTCTACCGGCACTCTTACTTCTACTTCCCTGTCCAGATCCACCGCTATGAAATCCACATGAAGGAGGTTGCGTTTTACCGGATGAATCTGACTGTCCTGTATCAGGACATGGCGCTTGTCCTTTCCGGAAACATCAAGCTGAATCACGGAGTTACGGCCATATTCACTTCGAAGTACATTTAACAGTTCCTTCGGGTCGACCACAAGATGCAGTGTTTCGCCGTCGCCGCCGTAACAGATAGCCGGAATATGTCCATTTGTCCTGAGACTCCTGCTTGAGCTTTTTCCTGTTGTTTCTCTTACTGTCGCCTTGACCTTCTGAATCTCCATAATTAACTCCCCGGGCTATCCACCATTGAACAGACTGCTGATGGAGTCTCCCGTATGAATCCGCTTAATCGCCTCGCCAAGAAGCATACCCACGGAAATAACTTCTATCTTTCCGAAAGCTTCGGCTTCCGGAGGTAGAGGTATGGTATTCGTTATCAGAACTTTTTCAATTGCATTAGTGGAAAGTCTCTCAACAGCGGGACCGGACAGCACACCGTGCGTGGCACAGGCCAGGACTCTCCTGGCACCCGCCTTCAGAAGAGCCTCTGCAGAATTGACCAGTGTACCCGCCGTATCGATCATATCGTCTACAACAACACAGTCCCTGCTGGCCACATCACCGATTATGTGCATGACTTCCGACACATTCGCCTGCTCCCGGCGTTTGTCTATGATGGCGAGGGAACCGTTCAGCTTCTTTGAGTAAGCCCTTGCCCTTTCAACGCCTCCGGCATCGGGTGATACAATAGTCGTATCCTTGTCCAGAAATGTCCTCAACCTTTTAACCAGCTCATTACTGGCATAGAGGTTGTCGAAAGGTATGTTAAAGAATCCCTGTATCTGTCCTGCATGAAGGTCTACGGAAACCACCCGGTGAACACCGGACGCCTCAAGCAAATCGGCCAGGAGCTTGGACGTTATCGGCGTTCGCGGGGCAACTTTCCGATCCTGCCTGGCATAACCGTAATAGGGAATAACTACTGTTATGGATTCTGCCGAAGCACGCTTCAGTGCGTCAACCATTATCAGCAGTTCCATGATATTTTCGTTAACGGGCGGGCACGTCGGCTGTATGATGAAAACGGTTGCGCCGCGAACGTTTTCCTTGATCTCCACGAACAGCTCCCCGTCCGAGAAATTCTTCGTGGAAAGTTTCCCCTGCGGCAGCTGAAGATACCGGCATATCTCATCTGCCAGTTGCGGGTTTGCCGAGCCCGAAAATATGCAAATACCTCTTAAGGACATTGAGTCACCACCTGTCTTTTTGAAGAGCCATACATTCTCCTCTCGGCTGGGGCGGCAGGATTCGAACCTGCGATAACGAGATCCAAAATCTCGTGGCTTACCGCTAGCCTACGCCCCAGTAGGGAGAGAGCCCCTTCTTGTTTTGTACAGGACCCTGTTGTTTTATCCTTATTGTAACTCCCTGTTATTATTTTGTTTTCTGTTTAATAACCTGTATTTACACAACTATTGAGAACTTTCAACGCCCAAAATACGGCGTTTTAGTAACACCATATATATAGTATTGTCAAACAGACATATATCAATTTGATTGTTTAAAGAGATGCCCGCTTATGGTATATTTCCCAGTCTGAGATTCGCTTTTTTCGGAGCGATTACGGTCTCAGAGAGGAAATCGACAGACAATTCCTGATGGTACCAATTCATTGAACTGATTTATTAAAGAAAGGCTTACAATTATGGCGACTCGAGGAAGTAAAGCCAGCGGCAGCAAATCTAAAAAGAGCAAGAGTACTGCCAAAAAGAAGATCACTGCTAAAAAGAAGACCGCTGCTAAAAAGAAGACCGCTGCCAAAAAGAAGACCGCTGCCAAAAAGAAGACCACTGCCGGGAAAAAGACCGCAAAGAAGAGCACCGGATCCGCAAAGACACAAAAATCCACTCCCGCCAAATCCAGAACTTCCAGCAGGCAGACAAAGAACAAATCCCCAGGCAGTGCAAAGGTCGGGTCAGCAAAGCCGGCGGCCCAGGCAAAACTGGATTTCAGGGTGGGAAAAAAGGCCGTGTATCCCGCACACGGGGTTGGAGAAATTACGGCGATAGAAACCCGTGAAATCGCCGGCAAAGTTAGAACTTTTTATACTCTGCGCATACTTGAAAATAACATGAAGATAATGATTCCAACGGATAATGCCGACAATGTTGGCTTACGGGAAATAATATCCAGAAAAGATGCGAATAAAGTATTTTCCATTCTTAAATCAAGCGAAGTAGCCGTTGATACACAGCCATGGAACAGGCGTTACAGAGAATACATGGAAATGCTGAAGAGCGGGTCCCCTTTTGAAGTCGCCAAGGTTCTGAGGGATCTGTTCAGACTGAAATCCGACAAGGATCTTTCTTTTGGAGAACGTCGGCTTCTTGATACCGCGCGCAGCCTTCTCGTCAAAGAACTGGCCCTGGCGCAGAAGACGAAAGAAACGAAGATCGAAAAGGAAATACAGCAGATCTTCGAAGCCTGATCCACCTGAACATATGAAACTAGGCATCAATATTACAAGGGCGAAGAACATCCTTCGCCTTGCCGCGCCCGTAATGGCTGGAATGCTGGTACAGACTTCAATAAATCTTACCGACACCGCCATGGTTGGAAGACTTGAACCCGCCGAAAGCATACCAGGAGTGGCCGCTCTCGGTTTCAGTCTTCCGCTTTTATGGGCACTCGGAGGCTTCGTCTGTTCAATCAGCGTTGGAACTCAGGCCATTACGGCCCGTCGTTTCGGAGAAGGCCGCATGCTTCTGGCCGGACGAACGCTTACCAATTCGCTCACAATAGCACTTGTCGCGGGAACGGTATTTTCACTCCTCGGATTCTTCCTCAGCGGTGTGATTTTTCCACTTCTTCATGATGACCCCGATGTTATCAGACTGGGAACCGCATTCTGCCGCGTACGTTTCTTCAGCATCCTGCCATGGGTGGCTACGTTCAGCTACAAGGCCTTTTACGACGGCCTGGGAAGAACTTACATACACATGTGGGCGGCCGTGCTCATGACAGTGGGCAACTTCATACTGAACACGGTTCTCATATTCGGTCCCGGACCCTACCCGTGGTGGCTTGAATGGGCACAACCCGTCGCCGTCTTCTTCGGGGCTCCACGCATGGGCGTAATCGGCGCGGCTGCAGGATCCCTTTCGGGAACATGGATAGGCCTTCTGGTGCTCGTTATCTGGAGCATGAGCAGGCATTACAGGAAAAAATTCCGTCTTTACAGGATCAAGAACCTGCACCCCAGGCTGATGTGGGACATTGTGAAGCTCTCCGTGCCTTCGGGGTTTGCACAGGTTGTAGTCATGGCGGGATTCGTTCTATTCAGCGTGATTGCGGGAGCTCTTGACTCTGCCAGCCAGGCCGTGAACGCCAGCGCCACAAAAGTCATCATCGACGTGCTCAGCATGTGCTTTATTGCATGTTTTGCATTTGGAACGGCCACGGCCACACTCGTAAGCCAGAGCATGGGCGCGGGCGAATTCGAAGTCGCACGGCGTTACGGAATCGGGTCAGTCAAGCTGGCCACGGTCTGTTTCGGCATTATGGGCATAATTGTGGCACTGAATCCCTGCTTCTTCCTTTCGCTTTTCACCAAGGATGCGGTTGTGATCCAGGCTGGCATCGCGCCCATGAGAATAATGGCCCTCAGCATGCTCGTTATTCCATCATCACTCATCTTTTCGAACGCGCTTTTCGGGGCGGGGAACACTAAGTTTGTTTTCAAGGTGGAAAGCTCGCTGCATTTCTGCTTTCTTCTGCCGATGTCTTATGTGCTGGGACACGTCTTCGGACTGGGGCTTGCAGGCATTTTTATTGCGGCACTCCTTTACATGTGCCTGTCGGCTTCATTCATGGGATGGAAATTCAGGCAGGGTAAATGGAAAAGTATACATATCTGACAATGTATGTTTTTACTGAGAAGTCGAAGCGGATCAGACGGCGGCTTTGCAGCTCTTCAGTCCCATCACGGGCGCATCGTGCCTCGAGTCGCTCCACTGCGCCCTGGTCTCCAGCACCACAGCGAGAAGCTCTTCCTGCGTAGCCAGGCCGGATTCCATCAGGGCCCGCATGTACCCGTCGGCATAGCCGTGAGCTCTTGCAAAACGCACTCCCCCTATTCCACGCTCCCTTGCGTCAAACATCTCCTCCAGCAGAGTCTTGAGCACGACGTTTACCTTATTGTTATCGTTCATGACCCTTTCCCCTTCCTTTTTAGCATTATGCATTAATAAAATGTAATAAGCAGACCGGGTCCAGGTCAATTTTTCGGCATGAATGATTGCCTTTTACTATAAAACGGACATTTTTACGACCACCATGCAGGAGGTGTTCTTGCAAGGGCGAGAACCTGTACCGAGGCCGCTTTTGCCCTGATAAGGGCAGCGGCACATTCACAGGCGGTAGCACCCGTTGTTACGACATCGTCCATCAGCAGCACACGGGCCCCTTTGACAATGCTAGTTTTTCCCTCCGGCACTGCAAAGGCGCCTCTGACCGCCATGAATCTCTGTTTTTTAGTCAACCTCCGCTGATCCGGAGTCTTCATGGTACGCACGAGTACACCCCGCTCAAGCGGGTGTCCGGATTCCCGGGCCACGATGCGGGCGAGAACCCCCGCCTGGTTATGGCCCCTGAGCCTTTGAGTAGCGGGGTGAAGGGGAACGGGTACGACAAGGTCGTACGAATCCCGGGCGGGTGCGGATTGAAACAGACGCATGCCAAGCATCCTGCCAACCCATACGGTGGACGATGTCTTCAATCTTAATACAGCAGAGGCCACTGCTCCTCCGTAAAGATACGGAGTCACTATCCTTTCAACTGGAAGAGGCTTTTCCAGACACTGCCCGCACTTGCGGCCCGGGCCGTCACCTGGCAGAGGAAGTCCGCACACCGTACACAGGGGTTCGGTGCACTTTTCTACAGAAACGGCACATGTTTCGCAGAACAGGCCTCTGCCGCCAGTACCCTTCGGTTCAGTAATACGAAGACAGGAGGGGCACCTTGGAGGAAACAGCATATCCAGCATGCTTTCAATTACCGACATCGTACCTGCCTCAGCCTTTGCTCACATACTTTATCGGTTCAAAACCTGTTCTGGTTGCAAAATAATGCAAGTCTTGACAAATAAGCATATTGAGGAGTAGTCAGTAGCGCTGGTAAGTATTGATTACAGAAGGAGGAATAAGTGGCGCATCACAAACAGGCAAAGAAGCGGAATCGCCAGAGAATAAAGAGAACCGAAAGGAACCGCCTTATCATGGGTTCCATGAGAACGTGTATCAAGCAGGTAAGAACCACAGTTGAAGCAGGTGATCAGGCCGCTGCAGCCGAAGCGTTAAAGAACGCCCTGAGTAGAATTGATTCGGCAGCACAGAAAGGCATTATTCACGCAAAAGCCGCCAGCCGTATGAAATCACGTCTCGCCAGGTCGGTAAACAAGCTTTCCTGAATCAATACGGGCGATTGCGGGATTGACCCTGCACCGTTCCCATACAGAGTTCCAGAACAGCACGGTCCAGAATCATTTCGTCGGACAATGGGGATGATTTTAGCTGAAGATCCGCATCGGCCGCGATCCTCAGGGCCTTTTCAATGTCGCCTGCGGAATAACGCTCGCTCTGTTTATGGATCTTGCCCGCAATAAAAGGCGGAAGGCCAAGCACTGAAGCGAGCTTCTCCCTGGATGCGCCCCTCATCGTGGAGCAGACGAGGAGCTGACGCATCTGCCTGGCAAGAAGATGGTTAATGCCTATGGCACGTTCCTGCTGCCTCAAAACCCTGTTGAGAACACTCAGAGCCTTGGATGCGTCCTTTTCGCCAATGGCATCCGTAATCTCAAAAACGGATCGCAGCCTGTCGTCGGAGACAACCTGCAGGATGTCTTTCTGCTCAATGGATTTGCGCTGCCCCACAAACAGGCTCAGACGTTCGATGGCGTCATCCAGCGCCTTGAGATCACTGCCCACGAGGGAAAGAAGCGCAGAAGCTGCTCCCGGACTCAACTGCTTTTCGCGTCGCAATACACGTGACCTGAGAAATCCGCGGATTTCCCTTTCGTTCATGGCCGTTGCCTTGTAAACAAGGTTTTTCTTTTTCAGCGCGTTCCACGGTTTCTTTCTTGTGTCCAGAGCAGCCGCCGTAAAAACAAGACATGTGGATTTGCTGGGTTTGTCACAGTACTTCAAAAGAAACTCATGCCTGTCTGACTTGAGATCCTCCGCCTGTCCGACGAGTATCATTCTCCGGCCTCCGAACAGGGGAACCTCACGAGCCAGGTCAATCAAGTGCGCTATGGTGGTCTCCGGACCATGCAGCTTTTCGAAGTTCATTTCCCCGGTGTCACCCCCGGACAGAAGCTCCCTGATCCTGTTCACCACGTGCTCAACCAGGAAAACTTCAGACCCGTAAAGCACATAAACAGGATCCACTTCGGCGCCGTCCGCCGCAAGGCGCTTTATGAGCGTCATCATGCTCATATGTATTTACATTCTGTCATGATACCGGGATTAACCTGATCTTCGTCATCAGAAAACTGCGTTTATTTCTTCTTCTCTTCCTTGGTGAAGTCCACAACACCGCCATAGCGTACGGAAGTACCCTTGAGTGTGAATTCCTTTTTCGCCAGCTCCCGGCCTCTGCTGGTTACGACTACGGTGTACCGCCAGTTGGGCTTGAATCCATCATCGCGCTTCAGCTTGATCTTCTGTCCCACTATTCTGGTATTTCTGTCCTGTACGTACTGCGTGAAGCTCGCCATGAACTTGCGGTTTCCTCTCTTTTCGGTGTCATAGAAGATTATCTGGCACTCATAGTCCCTCAATGGTTTCTTGAAAAAGCTCAGTATTTCGAACTCCCAGTTCTTTTCAGCATTCTCTTTGATGACGCTTATGCCTTGCCTCTTGATATAGCTTATCATGGCCGAGGCTGACTTGAACCTGGTCGGCACCTGTTTGTAAGTGATAATTACCTTGCCTCCAAACACGTTCTCGGGTTTTGCCGCCCATGCTGCTGATGCAATCAGACCGGCAAAAAGTAAAGGAACAGCGATGCGGACTGGTTTCCGGAGATATTTCTGTCTTTTCATTCACTTCTCCTTTATGAAGATCCATAATTTACCCAATAAAGACGTGTTTATCAACCGGCTGCTTCACTGCGAATTGAAAATTCCCTCGAAATCATGCAATTTAAAACTGAACAATCAACAGGAGAAAACAAATGGACATCGGAAAAATTCAACAGTCTCTCGCCGAAATCGGAGCGGACGGCTGGCTTCTTTATGACTTTCACAACAGGGATCCAATCGCCTACAGGGTAACGGGCATGGATTTCGGCAAATTTACATCCCGGAGGTGGTTCTACTGGATCCCCTCAAAGGGTGAGCCCGTAAGGCTCGCCCACAGGGTGGAACCCACCAAACTGGATTCACTGCCGGGAAAGCTCATGCATTATCTGTCCTGGAAAGAACTTCATGAATGTCTTAAAGGTATTCTGGGCAGCTCAAAAAAAGTGGCAATGCAGTATTCACCGACGGCCAACATCCCCTACGTTTCAACCGTGGACGGAGGGACCATCGACCTCATAAGGTCAGTGGGCTGCGAGGTCGTTTCTTCGGCGGATCTTGTTCAGGAATTCGAATCACTGCTCGATGAAGACGGATTCAAGAGCCACGTCGAAGCGGGTAACAGGATACAGAAAATAAAGGACGCCGCCTTCGAAGAAATCGGCCGGAGCCTGAAAGCGGGCAGCGATCTGACCGAGTATGACCTGCAGCAGTTCATTGTCAGAGGTTTTGAAGAAAACGGCCTGGACTGCATGAGTGAGTATCCCATCGTGGGAATCGACGATCACCCCGCAGACCCCCATTTTGAACCGCAGCCCGAAGGATCGTACGCTTTCAAACCCGGCTCCATGATCCTCATAGACCTGTGGGCAAAGCTCAAAAAGCCCGGTGCCATCTTCTACGACATCACATGGTGCGGATTCGTCGGCGAAAACCCGCCTGAAAAATACGTGGAGATCTGGAACACCGTGCGCGATGCAAGAAAGGCGGCCGTTGACTTTGTGAGAAAACGGTTTGCCGACAGGACTCCCGTGTACGGATGGGAAGTGGATGACGCCTGCAGGAATGTCGTAAAAGAAGCCGGATGGGGCGATTACTTCATCCATCGCACAGGTCATTCAATCGGCGAGGAAGTTCACGGCAACGGGGTAAACATCGACAACCTGGAAACCAGGGATGAACGGCTGCTCGTTCCAGGAATATGCTTCAGCATCGAGCCCGGCATCTACCTGAAGAACGAGATGGCCGTAAGAAGCGAAATCGACGTCTTCATCACGCCGTCGGGCGAAGTGAAAGTCATTGGAGCCCAGCAGGAAGACCTGATTCTTATCTGAATTATTTCCACGCGGCCATGTAGGCGAGCCATTCCTGGTAATTCTCGCCCTTTTCGGCGGGAAAATGATCGTCCTCTCCCTCACCTTCCCACCATGTCTCAACCCGGCTGAAACCGGCATCGATGAGAACGTCCCTGAGTTCCGGAATGGTCCACAGGCGCCAGTCATACGTAAACGCCTTTCGTATTCTGCTGCCGTCGGGGAATTCGAAATGTATGTGGCAGACGGTCCTGTTGTTTATGGGATCAAAACTCTCCTGCTCCCATATGTACGTGAACCCGTCGCATTCGGAATCCTCTTCCATGCAGAACTGCGAGTCGGGACCTCCGTAAATGTCCATCATCATGAGCCCGCCCTTTTTCAGGCCCTGGCTGGCAACCTTGAGATACTCGAGAAGTCTGCGCCTTTCATGAAAAACCGAATAGGAAAAATTAAGAGCCAGGATCACATCGTAGCCTGAACCGTATCCCCTGAGCACGTCGCGCTGAACGAGTCTTATTCTGGATGCGTCCATTCCGAGGGGATGAACGTTCCGTACCATGCCCCAGTTCAGGGTCTCACGATCGATGTCCAGCCCCACAGCGGTCCTCTGCTCATGTCTCCTTACCCAGTCCGAGCTCAGGAGGGCGGTTCCGCAGAAATCCTCCCTGAGTTTCATCGGAACCCTGTCGTTGTGGGATTCGTACACCGTCTCGATGAAGGGTATCATCGTATCCGAATCCTGTACGGACCTCTCGTACAGCCTGTGCACATCCGCATTATTCGCCGTGAGCCTTGAGCCCGGTGAGCGCTCGTTTTCCGCGTGACCTGTAATATTCAAACCTTCCATGGCGATGAAGTATTGCAATATCTGGGGCGCGATTACAAGAGCTTAAATGACTGTCGAGCTGATGGCCTTTTTCGGGATTTTCAGGGCCGTTATCAGGCAGGTGCCGCCGACCCGTTAATGCGCGTGTGCTACTGTTCCTGCTCTACGTTTCCTGATTCAAGTTCTTCGGGTGTGGCCTCGCGGGCTTCGATTACCCTTGCCTTGACGTGTATCGTTTTCCCTGCAAGCGGATGTACGAAACGAACCATAACGTCGTTTAGGCGATCCTCCAATACCACGAAAGTTACAGTGCCCCCGGCTTCCGGCATCTCGGCCTGGAATTTCGTGCCCACGCCGAATTTTGCATCTTCGGGAAATTCCTTTTTCGGCACGATTTTAGTGGGGCCCGAATCTTCGTCGCCGAAAGCCTCCTCGGGTGGAAGATCAAACTCGACTTCCTGATCCACCTGTACTCCGATCAATTTGGCGTCTATCCCGGGAAGCAGGCCGCTGCGGCCCAGAATAAACCTGATTGGAGATCCTCTTCCAAACGACGATTCTATCAACTCGCCCTTTTCGGAAGTGATGGTGTACTCAAGAGTAACAACCATTTCTTTTTCAACGGCCATAATGATTCCTCCGATATTTTTTCATAATCTCAGTCATGCTTGTCTGTCAACTGTAAGAGGCCTTTTTGAGAATCACAAGCAAGAAGATAATTGAAAATATTATTACAAAGGACGGATACCGCCTGCCCGATGACGTGCTGCATTCACCACAGTTTGCGTCATATGATTTTACGACACCGCCGTCGTCCGCCCAGGCTCGCGGAAAGTCCGCGGGAACCGGATCTGCATCCGGATGGCCGGACAATTCCTGGTAGCGGGTTTCGCCTTGTTCATCATCCTGAGCCTGTGCACGGCACGGGGTCAGGGCGGAAAGCAATGCCCAACAGGCGCTTATGCACACTCTCGGAATCTCAGGTTTCATGCTGAGAAATTGTTGTTGAAATACAGTGCTGAGTCAATGCTGCGCACGGCAAAATCAGAAGAAATTACCAAATGTGAATTCAAAGTTATAATCGTCCTCGCCCGGGTATGTTTTCGTGGGGAATCCCCATTCAAACCGGAGAGGGCCCATAGGGCTGAACCAGCGGAAACCGAACCCCGCGCTGGTACGGAGATAAATCGGGTTTGCATTACAAGGATCAGTGAAATCGTTGATGCCGCGTCCTCCCGATGCCTGGCACCACGTGCTTTCCAGGTTGAAGCTGTTGCCTGCATCAAAGAAGATAACGCCCTTGAGGCCGAATTTCTCAATAATGGGAAATTCTATTTCGTTGTTGAACGTCACCTGCATATTACCGCCTATGATCTCACCGTAGGACCTGGGCTCTGCACTCGGATCAAGGCTCGGAGGCACGGAGAGCCTCGGTCCCAGAGAGAAGGGCCGGAATCCGCGTACGTCGAGAATGCCTCCCGAGAAGAACCTCTCGAACAGGGGCACTCCTTCCGGAGTATTGCTGTAAATCAGGCCGAACTTGGCATTCAGACGGAACACGAACTTCCAGAAAAGGGGAACATACCATCGCGAGCTGAGCCTCCATCGGGTGTAGGCGATATCGGAGCCCAGGTAGGGACTCGCCTGCTCCACCGAAACGCTGTTGTACGAGCCGTCGGTCGGGAAGAGCCTGTTGTTTCTCCTGTCATAGGCCAGGGTCGACTTGACGCTTGACGTGAGGCCGGTACGGAACAGGTTGGCCAGGGGAAGGTCCCTGAGGCCGCTGCGTATGTAGCCTCCCCACAGGGTGCTCCTGCCCCTGGTGCTTATGTCGACATCCTCCAGCTGGTACGTAAGGTAGAGCCTGAGGTCCCTTATGAGGGGATAACCGAAGGTCAGGCTGCCGCCCACGGACTCCCTGTTGAAATTCTCATACGCCCTCAGGTAGTTGAAAACGTCGAAGGCAAAGGTCCAGTTGCTGTCCAGGAAATACGGATCCATGAAGCTCAGTCTGAAAAGCTGTCTCAGGCTTGAAAGCTGCGCCTGCAGCGTGAGCGTCTGCCCGTGGCCGAACAGGTTCTGTTCCTGGACCTGCGCCATTCCTATTAGTTGCTCCCATGTGCTGAAGCCCACTGAAAGCTGGAAAGTGCCGGTTGATTTCTCCTCGACCTCGAAATTGACGATTATCTGGTTGTCCTTGCTGCCGGGACTTGTGCTGACGTCGACGCGTTCAAAATAACCGAGTGCGGTAACGCGGGACTTGGAAGCGTCCAGACGGCTCTGACTGTACTTTTCGCCTTCCGTTATCAGAAACTCCCGCCTGATCACCTTGTCCCGCGTCTTCTTGTTGCCCCGGATCTGTATTCTCTCGAAATAGACTACGGGCCCGCGTTCTATGTCGAAATAAAGATCGACAATCTTTTCTTTATCGTGAGTCGTCGTCTTTGAATCTATGTTCACGTGCGCATAACCGTGATTCTTGTAATGAAGCGATATCCTGTTTATGTCTGCCGCGACCTTTGAACGGCTGAACCACTCTCCCCTCTCGGTCTCGACAAGCTCTCGCACGTACCTGCGGCCCTTGAGCAGTTTGACCTCGTTGCCGTCGCGATCGTGTTCAACCACCTTGATGCGTCCAACCCTGAACCGCGGACCTTCCTGTACCGGGATGGAAATGTAGATATAGCGCTTGTCCGCTGAAAGCTCCACCCTGGGCTCTCCTATGCGCACCTGCAGGTATCCGTAATCCCAGTACAGGGCCGTAACCAGGGTCACGTCCTGCTCGAACATGTCTTTGCGGAAAGTGCCCGAATCCGTGAGTATCGAGAAAAAGCCCGGAGTCTGCGTCTGCATCACGGCCATTATCTCTTCGTCGCTCAGGGCCCTGTTTCCCACGAAATTGATGCGACGGACCTCGACCTGGGCATGCTCCTTTATGTTGAAAATAAGTTTTACCGAATGTTCCTCTTCTTCTTCTATTTCATACGTGACCTCTGCGAGAAAATGCCCCTCTTCAGCGTAGAGATCCTGTATCTTCTGAACATTCTTCTTAATCTTGGGAACGGAAAGAATGGAATTTTCTTCTATGTCCATAACCTCGAGAATGTCGTCCTCGTCCACTTCATCGTAGCCGTCCAGGACCACTTCCGAGATAGCGGGCTTCTCGTCCACAATAAACGTTATTACAACGCCGCCCGCGTCGTCCTGCCTGTCGACCCTGATGTCATCAAAGTATCCCAGGTCGTAAAGGGAGCGGACATCGGCCGCTATGATGGCGGTGTCGTAGAATCCGCCCTCGCGCGAAGAAACGGCAGCGCGTATGTCTTCGGCCGCTACCCTTTTGTTTCCTTCCACGTCCACCCTGATTATGCGGGGCTTTTCAAATGCTTTGTTCTGAGCCGGCGCCGTGTCGCTGGATGGAGCCTGGGCGGATGCCGGATTCGGCAGAAATGCAGTGCTCAGCAGGATTGTGAGAAAAAGAATGCTTCCACGTGAAAAGGACATCTGGATTCTGCCGCCTTTTATTTCTTCCATGGCCCATGCGCCCGGTGGCGGCATGAGTTATCCGGTCTGCACTCGAGAAGTCCATAAAGTATTTAAAGACTCCTTGAACACGGTTTGAAGGTTTGTAAGCCGCGGGGCGAGCATAAGTCAACATGGACGGAGAAAAAGATACCCTGGCGCATGAATGTAACTACTCAGAAAACATACGTTTTACATTCACGAATATCAGGATTCATGTTTATTCGGCTGTAACTGTTAATGAATGGAACGGATGAGAATGGTCAAACCCGGGATGCAGGCTACTCGGGGCACAATCCCTCGGAGATCTCCGCCTTTGTCAGGCATTCGACCCAGAGGTTCCCGCCCGCCATCGTTCTCTTCTTGGCCTCGTCATTTAGAAGAACGTTGTATGTTCCATACTTGGGATTGGCCGCTTTTACCTTGGCACTGGCCTCACAGTAGATCCAGCCGGGCTTGTTCTGGCTCAGGTCCTCGGCCGCCTTGCACTGCTTGGCGTGCGGAATGGGCTTGACCTTGCACTCCCTGTGCGCTTTTCCCGTATTCTGATCCTCGATTATGCCCATGTCAACGAGGCCCGAAGGACACGAGGACTTGTCGAACTTCTGGAAAATGACGTCGCACTTGGATGACCTGGCATCGTCATCATATTCAAGCTCCATTTCGAACGTGGCGCCTGCAAGGCTCTCCGCGATCCGCTTTGCGATCTCCTTCATTGCAGGGCTCCAGTCGTCATTGCAGATGCTGTAGATGTAGCCGTA
>Ga0272442_10007711_pt1 | contig 13840 bp, 16 predicted proteins | sample SSMForm2O_FD_200262 | JGI IMG/M metagenome (GOLD analysis project Ga0272442, IMG submission 200262) | Marine sediment archaeal communities from Little Sippewissett salt marsh, Falmouth, MA, United States - SSM-Form-2O | ecosystem: Environmental > Aquatic > Marine > Wetlands > Sediment ...
GAAGTCAGGCAGTTTCAATAAACTTGTCAATTCATTTGAATATTATAATTGCCATGCACCATTTGGGAATTATGCATGGTATTACATAAAATAAGTTGGAGGAAAAAATATGGCACAAAGACGTAAAGTAGGGAGTCATAAAACCTCTGTGAGATTCACACCAAATGGCACTCTGTCAGTGGTGTATCGTGGCACAGAGGTAGTTAAAGCCACAAGTAAATCAATCATATTAGACACCAATGGCTGGTTTACAAATACCACCAAGACCAGAATGAATCAAGCATCAAATCAATATGGTCTTGGATATACAGTATTCCAGAAGAACTATGATTGGTTTGTAACCTACCGTGGCAAGACTCGAAAATTCCGTGGAAACCGTATGACATTACCACGATGATCAATGACAAATCTCTACAAGACTTATAACACGTTTAAGAAGGCCTCTGTGGCCTTATCACGTTTACACAGACGTGGATATATCAATCCACGAATTAAATGGACAGATGGCTGGTATGATGTCATCTATGACCAATGAGATGATCTCATGGGAACTATAAAGAAGAAACCTAAATCAAAGGCCAAAGGTAAGATCAAGAATCTATCTTCAGATCGGCCAGTATGGTCTGGTAGATCAAAGGAAACTAATATCACCAGATTAATGTCTGAAGATGAGGCACTTGACTGGTCTAAGAAAACAGGTCAGTCTGTCTTCACTAAAATGAAAAAATATGAATTAGATTTGCTTTGAGGTGAGAATGATATGGGAATATTTACTAAAAGAAGTAGCACACACTTTCACCGTGATCGAGAAGGAAAAGTCACAGGTGTCACCAGAACTGGTGATGAGCCTGTCGAATCCATCCGAGAAAGAATGACCAAGAAAGAACATGCTGAAGTCCTTGAGGATGAAGAAGGAAATGTCAGATTCAGACGTGATGGTGTCATGGATGATGAAGATCAAGGCTCAGGGAAATCTTTTGATGAGGCAGTAGAGGAATTTGAGGAAGAAGACAAACTCAAGAAACGTCAAGAGAAGTATGAGAAAAAAAAAGAAAAGGTCGAAGGTAAAGTAAAAGAAGTTGAAGAAAAACTCGGTAAAAGAAAACGTGTTGCTAAAGCCAAACTTGATCTTGCAAAGACCAAGAAAGAATTGAAGGATATTCAACGTGCCGAAAGGCAGGAGAAATACAAACCTTTACTTAGTCTTGCTCAGGGTGCTAAGAATATGGGACTTGCGATCTCAGCAGGTGAGAAATCAGATCGTGCAGGCCGTGGAGGTCTTGGCAGTAATTTTGATCTGGATGTAATGCATGGTGAGCAGGGTGGCAGAAGTGAAGATTTTTTTAGTTTTAAAAAGTCAGAAGGACTCTTTGATTTTTCTACTAAAAAAGAAACCAGCACTGGTGGAATCGGTGGTGGCATTCTTAGTATTGGATTAAATAAAGATGATAATAAATTTGATTTCAGCCGTAGAGGTAACGATTTTACTTTAGCCATAGGTGGTGGTCACACTCTCTCCTCACGGAAACCTCATAAATCACCTTCTAAGAAAAAAAAGGGAAGATCACCACCTAAGTCTAAGCCTAAAATGATCAAGCATAAGAAGACATTGAAACCTAAACCTGTGAAGAAAAAAGTATCAAAACCAGTGCCTAAGAAACATAAAAAGAAATCAGCACCATCAAAGAAGACTCATAAAAAGAGAAGAAAACCTCAGCAGAGATCATCTGGCAGGACTGAATATATCCTTCCGATAGGTGGAGGTATGAAACTCTAAAAATTAATATATACCTGATAAATAATAATATTAAGTGATTGATATGAAAGTGGATGAATATAACAAAAAGGTTGATCGCAAATATCGTGAGTTTAGACGAAAGGAAAAAAGAGCCTTCAACCAAGGGAAACGTGACAGTAATCCTGCAACATGTGAGGGTAACCTGTGGTAGTTGAAGTTGGAAGATCACGAAATAAAAAAGAGAAGATGAAGGCTATTCGCAAGGCCTTATTGAAACATGGTGATATTCCTAAATCAGTTGTTTATCAGTCAACCAAGAATCCTAATCAATGGGTGGCAGTTTTTGATAAGCAAGGCAATGTGATCTCAGCAGGAAGAATCGATCAATCAGATTGGTATTCATATACATTGAAGAATCTGTTTACAGTGCCAGAGGCAAGGGGTAAAGGTCTTGGCACAACTGTGGTGAAGAAACTGATCATGCTGGCAACCAGACGTGGTGCTAAAGTATTGATTGCTGACATCACTTATAATAATACTCCAAGCAAGAAGATCATGCTGAATCTTGGTTTCAAAGTAGTGACAAGATTCAAATGGGCTAAGAATCAGAAACCAGCAGACATTCTTCATTTTGTGCTTTATCCACCTCAGAAAAGAAGTGAGAAGTTAAAGAAGGCACAGCCTACACGGTCACGTCAGAGATCATCTTCAGGCTTAGGTCTGGGGAAACTGAGTATAGGTGGATTCAAGAAACCATCTGTCGGTCTGTCCTTTGGGAATCTCAGTGACATGAAGATCGGCAAGGTCAGTGATTTTAAACTTGGCAGTTCAAAAATGAAATTTAAATTATAAATACTCTAAAACCAATTCATGAATGTGAGGTGGTAAAGATGAATGAAGTGGTCTTAACATTCTGGATTCTATTCTGGGTCATTTTTTTAGTTATGAGTATAGTGGAAAAACGTGGAATTGTTTTTGGCTTTCTTGCAGGAATGTGGATTCTTTTTCTTGGTGTCTACCTTTACATCGATGGATTGGATTGGCAGACTGGTGCAAGCATTGTGACCAGTGGTGCAACTCAGACTGTTGTTTTCCAGTATTCTGAAGTGGTAGCACCATTTAGTAACTATGGACTGCTATGGGCTGTCCCATTCATTCTGCTTGGTATCTATGTGATGTATCTGGCAGTAACCAAGAAAAGAGGTGCAACCACAGCATGATAAAGGCCAAGACCTTTTTGGTTTGTTTTCTCTTGATCATGACGATGATCAGTGTGATCATGATGCCGTCAGTAGTTGGCTGGTGGGACACTGACTGGGATTATTACAAGGAATGTAATATTTCAAATGCTCAGAATAATTATCAGATCAAGATCGTGGTGGGAAAAGGCAGTGGTGATGGTGGTGATGTCCACTGTGAAGATCACTGCTTGGATAATTTTGGGGATATTAGATTTATTGATGCTGATGACACGAATCCTTTGGATTATTGGTTGCAGAATTATACCAGTGGTGTGCAGGCAACCTTCTGGGTGGAATTGCCTTCTGATGCATCAAGTGATAATAAGATTCTGATGTATTATGGTTATAGCAGTGCCACGACAACTTCTAATGGTGCTAATACGTTTATTGCCTTTGATGATGAGGACTGGTCTACTGACTGGACTGAAACTGGGACTGCAACGATCACAGCATCCACTACCAGAGTATTCACTGGGACTTATTCTGGTTACATTGCTGGTGGCTCTGATCATGTATTCTTTGATTTTGGGAGTCAACTGAGCAGTAGTATTGCTGTGGATTTCTTTTGGTATGTAGAGGCTCAAACATCAGCAAGAGGTTATCCTGATCTTTCACAGGTGGCAACGAATAGTGTAGGGTCTGAAGATAGTGTAAAAACAAGATATGATAATGGAAATTATCAGTATTATGATGGCTCATGGCATACAGCCTGCACTGTTACAGCAGATCAATGGACTGAGATAACATGGTGTGATATTGACTGGTCTGGACATACTTATGATATTTACAAGGATGGCAGTCTTGAGCAGAATGATGCAGGTTTCCGTAATAATGTAGGATGGTGTCGGTATTATGGTTATGATCATGGTGCAGGTGACTATGACTATGTTGATGCCTTGAGGGTGAGATACTGGTCAGCAGGTCTGGCTTGGTCTTCCTTTGGCTCTGAGCAGACTCAGGGTGGAGGATGGGTAAACTCTGCACCAACACTCACATCAGAGTCACCAACGAATCAGTCAACGTATGATGGCATTCAGCCAAGATGCAGTGTTTATGTTGGTGATGCAGATGGCAACGAATCAACTTGTGACTGGTATACATCCACGAATGGTGTTGACTGGACTTGGAGGCAACAGAATACCAGTATCTTGAATGAAACAATTAGGTATGATTATACTGGTGCATCGAGTTATGGCACACGGTATTACTGGAAGGTATCTGCAAATGATACTCATGACAATACTTCTGAATATTATTATTTTGATACAAATGATATATTCACATCGGTGACTCCAGCACCAAGCAATGGCTCTACTGGTGTGGAAATCGAATCGTATGGTGTGCAGACAAATATTACTACTGATTATTCTGATAATAGTCAAGAGTTTAATTATCAATTCTGGACTAATGAATCAGGAAGTTGGATTCAGTATGGTGGGAACTACTCGGTGACTGAGGGGACTTATCGATGGAAAAACTCAGATTTTGATACTCAGTCAACCACTTATTATTGGAGTGTGAATATCACTGATGTTGATGATGAGGCCTTATGGACTGGTAGTGAGATTTGGACTATGATGCCTCTGGTTGAGCCAAGTGCAATCTATGATAGTAATAGCAATAAAATCTTCATTGGGTATACTGACAGTGGGGATGACCCTCATGTGAGAAGTATTGATCTGGCAACATTTGCAACTCAGGATAAAGAGATCACCACTGAAAGTAATTATCATAATTGTCCAGCCTTGTATGTTGAGGATGGATATATTCATTCTATTAATTGTTATAGAAATTCATTTGATCATTATTATTGCTCTGTTGATGATATATCTGGGAGTTGGTCAACTGGTGGCACTCCAAGTGGGTATCATACTCAGCCTCAGTTACGTCAAGACCCAAACAATGATGACAATGTTTGGATGGTTTCACGATACGGCTCAGATCGGCCATACGATATGTATTTTCATTTTACTGATGATGGTGGTGTGGATTGGGATTCAACTAAGATTGCTGATGGTTACACGATTTATGGTGAATATAATCTTAGAATCTATAATGGACATTATTATCATGAGATAATCTGGTATAGTGATTATGACACTGTATCTGGAAATAAATATGAGGACATGTATTATATTTATTCACCTGACAATGGGACAACATGGTATGACATCGATGGGGATGCTCAGTCACTTCCACTTGATGATGAGGACTCTGATTGCTTGATCTGGGAAGGAAAAAGTCAGGATAACACTGATGGGAGAAAACATTTCACTCCAAGATTTTTGATCAACCCTGAAGATGTCACAGCAAACAAAACATACGTTGCTTGGGAATATGGAAATGATACCACTGGGATTTTTTATGACTTTGGAATCATCGATGGGACTGGAGGCACATTCACAAATTATACAATAGAGAATGGGTATAACCCTGCAACAGAAGTTGGTGGTGACTATGATAGTGCATGGGGTAATTATCACAGCCATCCGATCTATGTCAGTGGAAATACTTTTGAGATTTATATTGCAACTGATACAACTCAGTCAGATGCAATTGATATTTATCAATCAACGAATGGTGGACAGACATGGAGTAAAAAAACTGATCTGCAAGATATGACATATCAAGCATACAATCCAGTCATGATCAGATATGCACCAAATCGTGGTGTAGAAGTTGCGATCACAGAGAGTGATTATTCTGGTGACGGCACGATCTATATTTATGGTGATTATGGATGGCTGGATTTCAGTGAGGGGAACTGGTGGAATTATACTTATCATTTCACGACAGAGTTGCCTTTGATCAGTTTCACAGTTGACCCTGCATCACCTTCTGATCAATTTGATTTTATCGATTGGACTCTTAGTGCAACGAAAGTAGGATTGACAACTCAATATAATGTGAGTGAGGATAATTCTTCAGCAGTTGTGCCAACATTCACTTTGCAGAATACTGGGAATGTTGATATTAATGTGAGTCTGATGTGGCTGTCTTCACCCACATCTGGTGTAAGTATGAAATATAACACAACATATAATGCACCAAATCCTACTGTAAATACGATTCCTGTTTCTCCAAACAAGGAATACATTATCGAGAATCTTGCACCAACAGATCAAGAGAACTTCTGGCTGTGGCTTGATTTCGTTAATGTAGAGGCTGGTAATGGACTGATCGATGTGAGGTTTACATCGGTTGCATCACCATAACGAGTTGGGCGTAAAGAAAGAAAAAATATATTTAAATGGCCTACCCAATAAGGCATAATGAAACATGAGGTGTTGAGATGAAAAATAAAATAAAAGTAATAGGAATCTCTATATTGATGCTGGTGGCTCTCTCTGGAATTGCTGTTGGTGACTCAGTTGACGTGACAACTCAGTGGATTGTCCCTGCTGATACAGGTATCAGTGCATCCTTCCCTGTTCATGCAGGAGAAGTTGAATTTGACTGCTCTGGACAGAACTTCACTGATCAAGGTGCAACAAGCCAAGATGCAACACATCCTGCTCTTGTGATCACAAACAATGGAAACACAGCAGTGCAACTTGAGGCAGAATGGACAACTGACTGGCCTACTGGTGTTGAGTTTGTTAACATGAGCATTGATGACTGGTCTGACAACACAACCTATGGTGATGACTGGTTATCATACAGTGACTCAAATGAAACCACAAATCAGACATGGATGGCCTCTCTTGGAGTAGGTGCATCTGAAGACTTCTGGTTTTGGACAACAGGTCATGAAGTTGCTGAAACAACAGGCATCGATAGGACTCTCAGAGTGTATTCCACAAACGTCTAAGGCAGGTGTTGCCTATGAATAAAAAAATCATATTTGCAGTAGTGGCCATCATAACAATATGTGCTGTGGCAACTACTGCCTTTATGATCAATACGAATGATGAAGATAGTATAGATGTTCATGGTCAAGGCAGGCAGTCTTATGATTATGTGCAGGGTGCAACCATTGTCAAGGGAGAAACCTATGAGCCAGTCTGGAATGATTATACAAATGATTTCAGGCCTAAATACCCTCAGTTTACTCAAGAACAATATGAGTGGTATTTTGGTGAACTGCCTAAATTTCCACAGGATTTTTTTACGATCTCCAGCCTGATCTATGATGGTAAGATTACAGATTATGCAAGACTCGGTGATCAATACTGGAAACAACCTGAGTTTTATCCAGCATGGTTTACAGTATTGGACAATACTTCCTATGTGTATTTTGACCCTGATATGTGGACTCCAGAAGGATATGGTTGTTATCCAAGCATCAAGGAGATCACGACAAATGCAAAGGGTAAATCAATTACTGTCGATACTTATTTCAGGACAGGATTTGGGACTGATGCATATCAAGGATTAGTTGTCAGGCCGATTCTGCCAGATCAGGCTTTAAGCATACTGGGGACACCATTGTTTGATCAGCCGAGCAATGCTGATAAATATCTGACAGTAAAAATAACGAATCCTGATGACCCTATCTATGAGCAGTTCAAAGACAACCTGATCTATAATAATGTCAACGATCAAGACTGGTTTACGATCTTAAAACCAACTCATCAGATACTCTATGATGAATATGGAAATAAGATCGGTGAAAGTGGATTCCCTGAAGACTGGGTGAGATTGCTGACAATACAGATCGATCTTGATAAAAACATTCCAAATGGGGATTATATCATTGCAATAAAAGTAGACACTCCTTGCTTTGAGATCAATCAAGAATACTATTTTGCTCAAGATCATGAATACTATGGTGCTTGGTATTTCCCTGCTGGAAGATACCAGTTGACAGGAAGACCACACTTTCAGATCATAATGCATGTAGAGGATTAAAAAATATGAAATGGTCTATAATAAGTATGATAATAATATTGATAATTACATCAACTATTGTTAGTGCTGATCATAGACCAAACTACTCTTTTGATAATTCAGTTTTTGATGATCTACCAGTATTTCCAGAGGATTTTTATGAAATAAAATCTTTATTTGAAACCAGCAAGATCACTGCATGGAAGATGGGTGAAGAATATCTTCAGCCTGAGTTGATTCCACGGTGGAATTACTGGTCAAAGGAAATCTATGCTGATGAGAACTATTCACATTTTGGTATCTATGGACTGGCTTTTTATCCGTCATGGATGCATATTTATGATGTGCAGGCAGGTGATCATTTTAATCTTTCAGTCTTTGCAATTGCAGACTGGGGAATTAAGTTTTATCAGGGTTGCAGGATAGCAATACCTGAGATCGATGGTCTTGACATCGAATTGATCTCACCAGCAAATCAGAATCTTTTATTGTCACCTACTTATCCATTCATTGAAGGATGGATGCAGAAGGTCTTAGTGCATATACATGTGCTGAAGACTGGGAATTATACAATCAAGATCACAGAAACAAAACCTCAGATATATGCTCATGAATATTGGTCTGAAACTCTTGGTGATGATTATGTTGCTCTGGGTGGACTCACTCAGTCAGCATGGACTATTTATCTTCATCAGCCACCAGTAGAACATGTAAAGGCTGAAAACAAGGGATTACTCACGTTTATGGGATTTGCACTGACTGGGATTATTGCAATTGCGATCATAGCATATATTTTGAGGAAACTGGATGGAAAAAGAAAAGAACAGAATAGTTAAGACCATCGCAGTCATAGCAGTTGTCATGATCATCGGTGGAATGGTCATAGCAACCAACGTGGACATTGTGACTGATTGGATTATAGGAAATGTCGAGCCATCAATTGTGCTTGATGACCCTGCTGATGATTCTCTTTTAACAAATCCAGTAGTGCAATTTAATTGGACATCTGATGATGCTGATCAGCATGATACCCTTGATCATGTTTGGTATGCAGATGTCATTAACACTTTTTCCTCTCCATTGTTACGTCAGGCTGATGTCAATGAGAATGAAACATACACTCCCCCCTCTTTTTCCGATGGAGAATGGTTTTGGAGAGTATCAGTAACAGATGGGAAGGAAACAAATGTCAGTTCAACATACAATTTTACCATGAAGACGAATCTCTCAAATCATTTTCCAACATTTTCAAGTCCACAGGTGAATCCAACATCTGGACATATAGGGACAAATTTTGTTTACTCGGTTGTTTATACTGATCAGGATAATTCCACTCCAAGTTTTATCTATGTCAGAATCGATGGCACTAATTATTCATTGACTGAAACTGACCCAAGTGATACCAACATCAGTGATGGGAAGACCTATCAATATTCAACTACTTTGAGTCAAGGCAATGATCATGAGTATAGTTTCATTGCATCAGATGGTGATGCGATCATAGCAACAGAGATAGTTGACAATCCTGATGTATCATTTGTAGGTTTGTCACCACCAACTCAGACAAATGAACAGCCTGAGAATAGATCAACACAGATCATCCTGCCTTTGTCAGCATTCAATATCACGATTAATGATGCTGATGGCCAGCCTATGAATATTTCACTGAGGACTAATTTTAGTGGCTCATGGGTAACATTTAATGAGTCAACAGGCCTGAGCAATGGGACATACAGTTTTACCAATACATCATGGCTTAGTGGCCTTGGCATCCAAGTATACTGGTCAGTGAATCTGACTGATGGAATCTACTGGGTGAATCGATCTTATTGGTTTGTGACAGAAACCTTGGATGTTGTATGCATCTATCCAGAGGATGAAGGCCTTGGCACACCACAGCCATATCTCACATTTAGTTTGAGCAATCCACTGGGGAATCCAATGAACTATACGATCTATATCGGTAACTCTGAGATCAATACCACAACTGAGATCGCAAATGCATCTGGAGTGTCAAATGGGACATATTACCATCTGCATTATCTGGCAACTAATAACAGTCAAGTCTATTATTGGAGAGTCTATGTTGAAGATGGGACTCTTTTTGTAAATGAAACATTTTCATTTAGCATCAGCACTGGTGGTGGTCTGATCAGTCTGGGAAATAGTTTCTACTTGGTCTTGGCATTGGGAGGCTGGATATTTGGCATCAGTGGAGTCCTGCTTGCATTGTATGTTATGACAACTAAAAAGAAATCAGCAAGAAGGTCTAAAAAACGAAATCCTAATATTGGTAACACTGGGAGGGTGAGAGGATTTTAGAAGATATTAAAAAAGACATTAAGCACATGTATTATATTGCTGATCTTGATATTAAGAGTATCACTCATGTAGATTTAAATCAACTTGTTTTTTATACATTTTTAATCATTTTAATATTGCAGACTATGAATTTTTTGCTTTGATTATTTCAAAATTTATTTAAACAAAGTTTCCATTTCAAAGACACGGTGGTGTAGGAAAAATGACTGACTATGCAACAGAAGGGATTCTCTCGAAATATTCGAGAAATAGGAAACAAGTGAGGAAACAACTGGAGGGTTGTTATGGACAACGATGAGAAGGTTTATAGACTTCTCATTGAGGGATATTGTGCTGTCCAGATCAGCAAGAAAACCAAGTTGTCCAAAGGATATATTTCACGAATAATTAAGAGGCTTGAGAGTGGTGGATATATCCAGCCAATTAATCCAAATGAAAAGCCAAGATTCTATATTGCAACTAAAAAAAGATTCACTCCTATAAAGTTTACAACCACTATTCCTGAAAAATACAACAGGCTAAGTCATAGACTTAACATGGTTGAAATTCAGAAGTCCAGTTTTATCTGTAACGTCATGATTCCACCAACTAAGGGGACTTGGGATAAGGAGTATGAATGGCATCATGGTATTATTGTCCAGCAGTATTCTCATCCTTTCAAGAATCTGGGTGAGATTATTTTTAGAAGATTGCATTCAAAAAGTAAAGATCGGTTGATGATCATCCTGCCAAGAATCTGTGTGCATAAGTCAGAGGTTTTTGATGTTGAAGAATTATTGAATGAGTATGCTGTCAAGGCCTGCATGTGGATTAAAAAAAGATTTGACATGCCTCTCAGCAAGCCTGTGATCTGCCAGAAACCACATTATGCTGTGAGTGCTAAAGAGCCTGAGATGATCAAGGCCATCGATGAGGGAAGTTTCAACATTAATGGCATGATGGCTGATAAGAGTCCACCTGATTTTATGCATGAAGTGGAGAGTGAAGACCCAAGGGATATTGTTAATTATCTTGATAGTATTAGAAAAATAAAAAACATTGAAAGACAATTGATAAATAATAGTAAACTTATACATGAAATCCTTGATAAGATGGAGATCATGAGCAGTAACCAAGAACAGATAGCAGGCATTCTTTCTATGATGAATCAACCACAGACAATCAATAAGCCTGATTCTTTTTTAGATGTTGTATAAGACTTAAAACTGGTAGTGGGTGCATCCCACAATTCCCTCATAGATCGTCATGTGAGGTGAGCAGAGAAATGGGGAAGTGGCCGATCTTCCCCTCTCCCCTCATATTTCGTCATTACCTATATTGTCAGACGTTGTATATATTATTTTCACCATATTTTCTTAATTCATTGCACAAACATGACTTTTTTTGGCAAAATTTATTTAAGGTTATACGTCATACGTTTACTCAGGTGATGTAGTGCCAAGTGAAGTAATCAATGTTGGAAAACTTATGAGGCAGGAGGCCTATTTACAGGCAACGAAACGTGGAAAACGAATTGACTTCAATGTATCAGCAAAGGCTATTCAGGAGGAGATCAGTTTCTTGAATGCTAAGATCGAGTCTGATATATTTGCGATCTGTGAGAGGCTCTATAATGAGTCTAAACAGAGAAGAAAACCGATGCAGAAAACGATCTTGGAGAAAGATGTGATCATGGCTAATAGTTTCATTGAGCCGAAAAAACGTGAGGAGGTGGATTGATCTGGGATTTTATCTTGTCCCTCTTGATATTCCACCTATTTATTTTTTGATTGGTGGGTTTGTTGCTGGTCTTTTTTTTATGACTATTTTTTCTTTCTATAAATTTGTATTGAGAAAGGTGAATGAAGAATGAAAAAAACTAAACACACGGTCACGGCCTTCTGGTCTTGTGACAACAGAAAAGAGGCAGATGAAATGGCTCGGCATCTCAAAGATCGTTATGGGATGTCTGCTCATGTTGATTCCTATGAATATAATGAGGTCACTAAGCATGATACTATCCATCTGGTGAAGGATGGAGATTCTATGTTCGGTCTTAACTCGGTTGCCTGTGGTATCAAATGCACTGATGGCATGGTAGGTCATTTTGACCCATCGATGGTAACGTGTGGTGCTTGCAAGAGAACTAAACTTTTCAAAGAGATGAGTGGTGATTATAATGGGAAGTCTGGGTGGCTTGAATCGAAAAAAGTATAATGAACTTTGTCCAGTGTGCAATAAGCCTGTCCATAATTTCTACACGTTTGTAGGTGATCTCAAAGTCCACATTGATTGCATTGACAAGTTCGATGAAAAGAATGGAGGACTGTAAAACTTTTTTTTTGACAAAAAAAGAGAAAGTATAAATACAATGTATGACATAACATTTACACATAGGTGGCAGGTTGCCACTGAAATAAAAGGTGATGTAGTAATATGGACAACACACAAGAAGGAAATAATTTAGTCCAACTCTTTACCGAGTTGGAGAGGCAGAAGAAAACAAAAAGGGACTTTGTTATCCCTTCAGACCAGATCAAGACCGATACGGTCACATTAGAAAGTGGAACTAAAGAGATCAGATTGTATATTCCATCTGATACTAATTTCCCATCTGACGTGGGTGTGACTCCCAGTGCTTTACATTTTGGTATAACCGATCATGCACACTCACAGATAGCAGAGAAGACCAAGATTCCAAAGGGATTTTATGATCGGCTAAAAGCAGATCACCCTGAGTTATTAGTCAAGAATATCAATCAGTTAATTGCAGAGAAAGATCGAAGGATGGTCAGGACTCTTGATGGTAATGTCAGAGCAGTTGTCAGTCCTAAATATAGAATCATTGACAACTATGATGTAACCTTTGAGGCCATGAACATCTTCAAGCAACTCAATGATCAAAACCAATCAGGCATTGGTATCAGACGTGCCGATCTCACTCCAACACGATTATACATTAAGGCAACTTCAGAGAGTCTAATTGACCAAATCTTTCCTAAAAAGGAAAAACGTGAAACTGGTGATGCAGTGAAAGGTGGCATCATTATTGCCAACAGTGAAGTGGGTGACGGTGCTTTTAAAGTCATGCCTTTCATGGAAGTTCTCAAATGCAGTAATGGCATGATCAGTGATGACATTTTGAAACGTGTGCATATTGGCCGTGACAAAGGCATCGGTGAGATCAACTGGCAGGAAGATACTCTCAGAAAGCAGGATGAGGCACTCTGGCTGAAGATCAGGGACATGATCTCAGGCACATTCAACCCTGAGATATTCCATAAATGGGTGGACAAGATCAATGAGGTTGCAACGATTGAGATCGAGAAACCAGTGCTTGCAGTCAATAATGTGATCAAAAATTACAATGTAAACAAAGACAAGGCTGAATTATTGCTTGCTCAGTTTGCTCAGGAAGGTTATAACAAATGGGGACTAAGCAATGCGATCACAGCAGTTGCCAAGACAGAAAACAATTATGAGAAACAAATCGAGATGGAGAAACTCGGTGCAGACATCCTGAATGTCCCAGTTGAAAAACTTGTGGAGGTAAACGAATAAGTGAGGACTAAAAACCTCACTCTATTTTTTTTGGTGATCATGATGGTTTCTTATTACATCTCGACACCACGAAAGCAAGGCTCTGATTGGGTCTGTGAGATCAGTGAGTATCATGGTGGGTCTACTACTCGGAAGACCACTGTGAGGCTCTCTGACGTGGTTAAATTCA
>Ga0272442_10007712_pt1 | contig 13840 bp, 12 predicted proteins | sample SSMForm2O_FD_200262 | JGI IMG/M metagenome (GOLD analysis project Ga0272442, IMG submission 200262) | Marine sediment archaeal communities from Little Sippewissett salt marsh, Falmouth, MA, United States - SSM-Form-2O | ecosystem: Environmental > Aquatic > Marine > Wetlands > Sediment ...
AGGTTCGCTATCCCGTTCTACTCTCTCATGACAACCTGATTATTTTCATTCCTGATGAGTTCTATCGCGCTAACCGACAGTATCTGTCCGGCAAGAACACTTTAATCCTCTCCCAGGGATGTATATACATGCGCCTCGTCAAGCAGGGTAATTTTTCCTATAATCTCGACATGACCACTCAACGCTTTTACGATCCGGGAAATTTTTTCCAATAATTCCTCATCGTTTCATATTTGAATTGTTTCTGGTGCCTCCACTGCAGCCCGCTCCACATCAACCATTCTGAGGGAGAGCAGATATTTCACATATTCACTTTCATACCGTGACACTGATCCAAAAACTACTTTCTGTACGTTCAGTATATTTCCGGTCTGAGCGGCGTTTTGAGTACCGGTTACTCCTGAAATCTTTAATTTCTGTTCCCGTATAAGAGAGTCCAGACGGGTCCGCTCTATTACCCTGAATAGCGGAATCCTGGAAAACTCGGTTTGCAGGACATCTTCAATCATCCTGGCCGTTTCCTCATTGACCCCAAGCGGTTCAATTCCAGTAACAGCGAGGCTGATTGTCTCTGACCATGAATTCGCGGAAAACAAGAAAAGTAAAAGCAGGAAGAAAATAAAAAGTTTTTTCATATCATTCTTCTGATATACATTTTCTAGATAGTATCCGGGTACAGTGCAAAACACAAAAAATAATTATCTGACATACCGGCGAGGGAAATTGATAACCTTCCCCGCTTTACAGGGCATTCAATAAACATGTATAATATAATTTCTGTTACGGAAAAAAATAAAGATTATTCATGCATAGGAACTCAGCTGGATACGCGATAACTGAAGGAGAAAAGAAGTGAGTATACGGATTACAACTCTCGTGGAAGATTCCCCGGGTGACCATGAGTCTCTCATTGTAGAACACGGTATCTCCTTTTTCATCGAAACAGAAAACGGGAATATTCTCTTTGATACGGGGCAGAGTGACGCCTTTTTATACAACGCGGAATTTCTCAACCTCTCCCCTCAGGACGCGGACGCCGTAGTTATCAGCCATGGGCATTACGATCACAGCGGAGGATTCGCGCATCTTGTAGAGGAATGGAATAGTGATTTACCTATAAAGCTTTTTGTCGGGAACGGTTTTTTTACACCGAAATACTCACGCCGTGGAGAGGCTCTTTATTTTGTCGGAAACCGTTACAGCCGGGAGTCGCTTATTTCGCGGGGAGTGAAAGTAAGCGAACTGTCCTCACCGGCTACGGAAATTCTGCCGGGAGTATTTGTCGTGACTGCATTTGAACGCCGGGAAGCCCTGGAAGTGTACAATCCCAGGATGGTTTTCGTGGATGGCGCGAAAGTATCCGCCGATGAACTGCAAGATGAAGTGGCCCTTGTATTGAAAGCAAAGGACGGGATCGTGCTGGTCCTCGGCTGTTCCCATCCGGGTATTATCAACATCATAAACGCCGTGAAAGAGCGTTTTAGAGAACCGATTGTAGCAATGGTCGGCGGCACCCATCTCAAGGAAGCTCAAGGAGAGAGACTGGAACGCGCTGTGGATACAATCGCTTCCCTCGAAAACACGATCGTGGGCGTATCCCACTGTACCGGTCCCGAAGCGACAAAAATCCTCGAAGAACGCTGCACCCGTTTCTACCGCAACAATGCCGGCAGTACATTGATCATTGAATAGCAAATCGCATTGCAATGAGTATTGCGTGTTCCCGGCCTATTCACTCCGCATTAATTCTCTGCTACTATGCAGATCTCAGGTACGCCAATGTATAAAATCGAGTTTATAGTCCCCTACAAGGAATTGGAGGGCGTGGTCCGTCAAGCCTTCCAGGAGTTTTCTCACCGAAACGAAATCAATCTTCATGTAAAAATAATGGAGCTTGCCGTTGTAAAAAAACACACGTTTTCATGCGAGGCAATCATCGCGCGCGGTTTGACCGCGGCCTATATCAAGAACCTCGCCCTGGATATCCCGCTCATTGAAATTCCGATGGTAGGTTATGATGTAATAAAAGCTGTTTCCATCGGTATTCAAAAATACAATCCCGCGCATATCGCCTTTATCGGGACTCCGGATGTTATTTACGGCGCCGAGGTTTTGCAGTTATTCTTCAGACGAAAGGTATCCGCCCTTTTAATGCAGCATAAGGACGATGGATTGGCAATGATCAAAGAGGCGAAAAACAGCGGTGCAGACCTGTTTATAGGCGGGAACCACATCTGCCGGTCCGCCTCGCAAGCCGGTTACAACGCAGTCCGGATAGACTCGGGAAAAGAAGCTATCCGTCAGGCTCTCAATGAAGCCCTCAGAACGGTAAAAATACGTCATCAGGAACGGGAGCGCGCCGAACGTTTCCGCACGCTCGTCGAGCATGTTCACCAGGGCATAGTATCCATCGACCGATGGGGACGTATTACGGTTATAAATGGTGATGCCGCCAGGCTTTTAAGAATTTCAGACAGTTCAGTTATTGGACGGCTCGCGAGCGACATCATTCCGGGGATCAGTTTTCCCGAATTACTCAACCTTCAGCAGCCGTCTTTCGGGGAATTAATTAAAACAGAAAGCGGATCTTTAACTACAAACTATATTCCAATTAAAGTAAACAATGAGGTCCTGGGTCATCTTATTACCTTTCAGGAGGTTTCTCACATACAGGAGATTGAATCACGCATCAGGAGAGAGGTACACCGCAAGGGATTGGTCTCGCGCTACAGGTTCAGCGATATAATAGGCTATGATGATTCAATAAAAAAAACCCTGTCACTTGCCCATGATTACAGCCGGGTAGGCGCGAATATACTGATTGTCGGGGAGACAGGGACTGGAAAGGAACTTTTCGCACAGAGCATTCACTCTTCCAGTTCCCGAAAAGATGGTCCGTTTGTCGCTATTAACTGTGCAGCATTGCCGGAGTCACTGCTTGAAAGCGAACTTTTCGGATATGTGGAAGGGGCCTTCACAGGCGCGGCTAAAGGCGGTAAAGCCGGGCTTTTTGAACTTGCCCATATGGGAACAATTTTTCTTGATGAAGTATCGGAGATCACGCCTTTTCTGCAGGGCCGTTTGCTGAGAGTACTTGAGGAGAGAGAGATTATGCGACTCGGCCATGACAAAATCGTTCCGGTAGATATACGGATTATATCAGCAACGAATAAGGACCTCCGGGAGCAGGTTTCTAACGGACAGTTCCGAAAAGACCTTCTCTACCGTCTTGATGTGCTTCGTCTCAATATCCCCCCTGTTCGTCAAAGAGGCGGAGATATTCAACATATTGTAGAACACTTCCTGGCACGTTACGACAGTCTGGCACATGGACATATGCGTGAAATTGATACTATATGCTGGCCGTTTCTTTCAATTCAGCAGTGGGATGGCAATGTAAGACAGATCAGAAACTTTTGCGAACGCCTCTCCGTGATAGCCAAGGGCGAAAAAATACACCTGCAGGACGTAAAACAGGCGTATGGCGTACAAGCGGACCCGATCCTGTCCCCCCTGTCAGTACAGAGTGAGGACCCTTGGAAAAATGTTCGGGACACGGAAAAAGCGGCGATTATTGAATGTCTTCAAAAAAACGGGAATAACCGGACATCGGCAGCGCGGGAGCTGGGTATCGACAGATCGACGTTGTGGCGCAGAATGAAAAAATTAAAGATAGAATAGCCGGCAGATATTTATTTCTTCCGCAAAAAATCGATTTCTTCTTTGCTCAGGTACTTTATTTCATTGTCTTTCATCAAACCTGCCAGTTTTGCCGTCTCCTCGAGTTCTTCAGCTAAATCTACCGCTTCCGAAAGCGTGCCCGCAAGCACTACGAATCCGTGATTCCGCAGAAGAAAGGCGTTCCGCTTCCCCGCCCATTTTACCATGTCCCTGGCAAGGGAGGGGTCTCCAGGAGGATAATAAGGGATCACCTGTAATGTTCCGATTTTCATTACAAAATACGGGCTAAAGGGTTTGATCGGGTTTTCTCTGTCCAGGTCCCCCCGGCAGGATAAAATCGTCGCCCAGGTGGAGTGCAGATGCACGATGGCGCTGCATGCTGAATCATTCCTGTAGATGGCCAGATGGAACTCGATTTCCTTTGAAGGCCGCGGTCCGGCCACAAGCTTTCCGTCCGGATCGACTGCTGAGAGGGCTTCAGGATCCAGGCGCCCCATGCAGGAACCGGAGGGAGTCATAAGGACAATATTATTCTCGAGACGGACAGACATATTACCCGCGCTCCCGGCAACATAGCCGCGGTCATACAAAGTTTTTCCAAGCTCCGCCATTTCCATACACGATTTTTTGTCAATCATCAAAAAACTCCTGGGCTTTTCTGAAAAAGTCATCATCCCCGAAATTTCCCGATTTGAGCGCGAGGTACACATCCCTGTCTACCGACTTTGTCCAGGGTACTCCCGGGGCTATTTGAGGGCCGATAAAAAAAGCTTTCAGTTTCATGGACTGCACAATTTTACCAGCTGTTTCGCCTCCGGCGACTATGAAATTGCGGACTCCAACCTCCATGAAACGAAGAGCCAGGCTGCCAAAAAAAGACTCGATCATCCCGCCGACACTGTTGTCACCGAACTCCTCTTTGCTTTTGGACAATTCCTCCGGTGTTTTTGTCGCGTACAGCATGGGAGCGTATTTTTCATTGAGATGCTGCTCAGTCCACCTGACTATTTCTTCGATGTACCCGGGCTCATGTATGATTTTCCACGCATCTATAAAGATTGAAGAAGCACGCTCCTTGTATCTCGTTACCTGCCGGTTCGTGGCGAGAGAGCAGGAACCCGACAGGATGACCGTTTTATTCCGTGAAGGCCGGGCGGAATTTTCCGCTTTTTCCTCCGCCGGACCCTTCGATCTCCACAATCGAGCCAATCCCGCCGCGAGACCTGACCCACCTGTAAGAAACCGAAAATCCTGCACTGCTTTCGCGAGGCAATCCAGATGAGCGTCATTCAGGGTATCCAGAACCGCGTACCGGCATCCATGCGCTTTCAGCTCTGCCAGCCTGTTCTTTACCGCTTCGGGCCCGTTCTCGATAAGGAAAGTACCCACTTCCCCGATTTTACCGTTTGTCTGGCTCCCCAGTATACGCCCGACCTTCGCGTCAAGCATCGGTGTCACGGGATGGTTTTTCATACCCGACTCGTTCAGCAGCTGATCATAGACGAATAAATACCCCTGGTACACTGTCCGCCCGTTCACTGGTAAGGCTGGACAAACAACAGTCATTTTCTCACCCAATCTCTTCAGGATCGCGTCCGCCACCGGACCAATATTACCTTCACGGGTACTGTCAAAAGTTGAACAGTATTTAAAGTAAATATGTGTGCATTTTTTCCACAGAAGCCACTCCAGTGTCCGCAGGGACATACCGACAGCTTCCTCCGGAGGACAGGACCTGCTTTTCAGACTCACCACATACGCGTCCGCCTGTATATCAACATCTTCTCCCGGCTCATTGAGGATTTGAATCGTCTGAATACCGTTTTCCACCAGAAATCCGGCTATGTCCGTTGCGCCGGTAAAGTCATCCGCGATTACCCCTAACTTCATTCTGCCTTGTCCTTACATATCCTTATGTTATTAAGATCGGGATGGGAAAAACTCCCGGTCCTGTTCCCTTCTCAGTTTCCATAAAACAGCGTCTTCAGACCACTCCAGCATATCCCTGGTGATAAGTGTACCGGGTTCGACATCTTTCTTCAGAATTGTGCTATCTGCGAGAAAGTATGGAAGCTGCCGACCATGGTCTATCGGCTCGGCAGGCATAAGCAGCCCCTCCAGACCTTCAATTATATGATGATGTCCGCGGGCCGTAAACCGTGTACCTTTTTTTACCGCTTTTTCAGCCCTGGCGACCAGATCGTACCTCGGAACAGGCTCACTGGAACCGGTTGGTAAACCGAGTACACCTACCGAGAGAACACTGAATAAGGCCTCAAATCCAAGATAGTGCGCAGGGTAATAAATCAGGGCGGTTTTTTCGTTCCGGCTCAAAGGAACTCCTTTGTCACGTAAAACCTGCCAGGTTTCTTCATCATCACATGCTACAACCACCCAGACTCCCCCCTCAAGACTCTGCTCGTCGCTTCGTCGCAGACAATTCACAACATCAATACTGCTTCCATTCTCAAAAATCCCGCCGTATTCCCGGGGACACATGATGTCCGGGATTTCCAGGGTCCGGGCAACCGGCGCGTGAAATCTGGGGATATCGGGACAAAATCCCGGAAGATGATTACAGACAATTCCCATTTCAGCGTAGTCGGGAATATTCCGCTGGCTGAAAATCGAGAGCAGATCGCCTCTGGTATGGAGGGTTTTCACAGAATCGTCTCCAAGGTGCCATAGATCCGCAAAATCCTTTAATTCTATAGTTTGATCCAGAACAGTCACAGTGGACTTTTTTTCGTCATATATGAAATCGTACTCACTTGATTTACCAATACTGAGTATTTTCAATCCAGCGGTTCTCGCCCAGCTTACAAGACCAATGAGCAGGGACGGCTGATCACCTTCTGCCAATGAATATATCACTCCGTTTTCCCTGGCTTTTTTTGCTAACATGGAACCCGCCACCGAATCAGATTCCTTGGTGACCATAACGATGTGCTTTTTGTTCTCTATCGCTGACAGAACGTGTACAGCCGAAGCCTCCGGATTTCCGGTCCCTTCCACAACCACGTCAAAGGGCATCTGCATCGCGATCGATACATCATTGAAAATGAGATACCTGCCCTCACGAAAAGCTTTGATACCCTCCTCATACGTGGTACAGTGCGTCATCATATCATCCGGTACTCCAACGGAAAGATATGCGTCCCTGCATTTCTGGATGTTACGTCCGCATACAATTCGAATACTTGTTTTTCTGCTCCTGGATCCATAATGAAAAAGTGAATGATTGAACCCGCTTACGCCAATAACCGCGAGTTCGACAGGCTTATTCTCATTATGAAAAAGTAAATCATAGTTCATTTTTATCTCCTTGCACCGGATCCGCAGACACAATTTCAGTTTTACTGATTATCCAGGATCAGCATGTAAACCGGGATCCGAATTCCTTTCATTTATACAATCAGAACACTCTCATGGAATAAGCCGGAATTATCATCCGGCTGCTTTCGTTCCGTTCTTCATCTTCACAATCATTTTCATTACTATCGGCGCTAAAATAAAAGCCAATGTCAGTCCGAGCAGGAATGCCGAAATGGGTTTTTGAATAAAAATTAATGGACTTCCATGTGAAATTGTAAACGCGCGTCGAATCGACTGTTCAAAACGGGGAGCCAGGACAAAGGCAAGCAGAATGGGAGGTATCGGGTAGTCATGTTTTTTCAGAACATATGCCACAATCCCCGACCCAATCATAAACCACACATCGAACATATTATTATTTATTGAATATGACCCTACCATACAGATTGTAACGATAATCGGAGCCATGATTCCTCTGGGTATTCTGAGGATTGACATCAGAAAAGGTATTATCAACAGTCCGGCAACAATACAGGCAATATTGCCGATATACATCGAACCAATAAGGCCCCATACAAAATCCGGCTGTTCGACGAAGAGAAGAGGTCCCGGCTGGAGTCCCCACATCATCAATCCTCCGAGCAGGACTACTGCGGTCGCGGACCCTGGAATACCCAGGCAAAGCAGAGGGATAAATGCCCCGACTGCGGCGGCGTTATTTGCCGATTCGGAGACAGCTACCCCCTCTATCATTCCTTTTCCCATCTGGTCGCCATTTTTGCTCGTCTTTTTCTGGAACACATAAGCCAGAAATGAAGCGGTAGTACCTCCCGCTCCCGGAAGAAAACCAATAAAGTTACCGAGTATTGTTCCTTTCATTATTGGCATCCTGATTCTTTTCAGATCTTTTTTATCTAGAAGGCTTTCCCGGAGGGTCAGGCGACGGCCTGTAATCAGTGAGTCATTTTGCTTTACCGTCATGAGCTCCATAACCTGGGTCATCCCGAACATGCCGATTACCAGGGGAATAAAGGATATTCCGCCCATAAGACCCACCGTGCCAAAGGTATATCGAGGTAAACCTCCGGCCATCATATCCATTCCGATGGTTGAAATCAGAATACCCAGCGCGGAGGCAATTATTCCCTTCACAGGGTCATCCCCCAGGAGCCATCCTATGGAAGTAAGCGCCAACAGTATCAGGGCTGTTACTTCCGCAGGACCAAACTTCAATCCGATGTTCGCGAGAATGGGGCCGAAAATCGTCAATGTGATGATTCCAAAAAGCCCACCGATAAAGGAGGATGCGTTCGCGGTAAACAAGGCCTTACCGGACTTACCTTGCTGGCTCAAAGGAAATCCGTCCAGGGCTGTCATCACGGCAGGTGAATCGCCGGGAATATTCAATAATATGGCGCTATACGCGCCGCCGTACATGTTCCCAAAATATACACCGCATAGAAAAATTATCGCGGTGGTTGGGTTCATTTTAAATGTCATAGGTAAAAGAAGGGCTACTCCGGTCACAGCGCCTAAGCCCGGCATAGCACCCACAAACAGACCTAAAATTCCGCCTCCGATAGCAACTGCCAGGTTTATAAATGAAAGCGCAGTGGCGAAACCCTGCATAAGAAGTTCAAAATTGTTCATATCAACTCCATGATAACGCCTGTCGGAAATGGTACCCGTAGCCACAGACGGAATACCCCGTATACAAAAGCGGTAAAAATCAAACTTACCAGCAAAGACCTGGTCCAGGAATACTTGCTTAACCATCTCATCCAAATAACATTAAACAGAAAGACCGCAGGCGCAATCCCGAAAAGTTGTATTAAAATCACTCCCCCAACTGCCGAAAAAACAGGAATCGCTGCCGCGCGGTTAAACCTGAACGGGTTTATTTTCAGTTTATGACGGAATATCCTGAAAGTGATTACCAGGGCAAAAATTAGGATTACGAGGGCGAAAATAATCGGCACAAAGCCTCCCTGAGGTTTTCCACCTTCCCAGAAACCGTAGTTCATAATACCCTGCTGCAACCATATAAGCGCTAACACTATCTCTGTTACTACAATGACTACTTCCATACAATATCCCCACTCAGCCTGTTATGAACTTATCCATTATTAATAAAAGAGCCCGAGGTTTTTTAATTCACCACGGGCTCCTGTACCAGGTGCATACTATTTTAGTAAGCCAATATCCTGCGCGTCTTTATACAAGCGTTCGGCTACCCGTTTATGATAGGGGGCATACTCACTTGCCGGCATAAATTTAGGGTCCAGCACCTTTTTCTCTATATATTCTGTCTTCCACTGGTCTGTGGCAACAACTTTTTCAAACACATCACTCCAGTACTGCTGCACCTCGGGTGACATTCCGGCGCCGCCCACTACCGAGCGGAACATCTGGAACTCGATGTTGGGGTATCCGAGTTCGGCAAAAGTCTGTACATCCTTAAAAGGATCATCTAATCTCTCTGTCGCAAATGTCGCCAGAGGGCGCACTCCGCCGGCGCGTACCTGTCCGATACATTCATTCGGATTGGCGATTGCGAAATCGATGTGATTTCCGAGAAGCGCTGCAGTGATTTCGCTGGCACCGTCAAAGTACACGCTCGTCATCTTTACGCCGGCTTCATTATTTATCTGGGCAACACACAACTGGTCCAGGTTATCGGCACATCCCACGGTGAGGGTATCCGGATTTTTCTTGGCTGCGGCGATCACATCTTCCAGACTTTTATAAGGGCTGTCAGCCTTTGTCAGAAACAGGACATTGTCCATGGCAATAACAGCGAGGGGTACAAAGGTCTCTGACTCGATGGCCGGATTTGCTCTCCCGGCAAGCGCATGGGCGGCGTTCATGGTAAATATTGTATGATCCCCATCTACCTGAGCCCGGGTCACATATGCCTGGCCCACCGCGCTGGCCCCGCCGGGTTTGTTCAGGACAACTATGGTGCCATCCACCAGGTTATTTTTCTGGATTATATCCACAAGGATTCTTGCCAGTGTATCGCTGCCGCCGCCGGCACTCGCCGGAACAACAAACTCAACCGTTTTTTGAGGATAGGCCTTTTCACCCTCTTCAGCCTGTCCGCCAGCAAAGACCATGCCTGTTGCAAGCAGAACAAGAACTGCCGAAATGACAAATCTTTTCATACTCATCTCCTTTTATTTCCTATGATTCTTATCAGCCAGGAGTAATGGTGTTCAATACATTTCAGCAACAGGTATCCATTCGCTTGTAACGCATGAAACAATGCAAAAATGTAATTCAATTACCAGTCTCCATATATACTTTTGCAAATTATATGCCAACTCTGATAGAATATAACATTTTAACCCAAGTCTCATCCTGAACGCTACTTATTAGACCAATCAAAGTATTTTTAACAGCATCATACAAATAAACCGCATCAATCGTTGCACTTTAGAAACTACAAGTGTTGCAATATTACTACCTTTCGGCAACAGAACCGTTTATTATATGTTATCAACTTTTAGCAGATAGCCGGCTTAAAATGTTTCTTCTGAGTGACAGTTCAAGTATATGGCTGAAGGTTCACATAGAAAAATCTCCCGGGATTCTAGATATAAACAGAATATATCTTCAATGGTATCTTATAGCCATGAAATACTTTTCATTCATTAAAATTGAATTATTAGAAGTGGCATACTATAATTAAAGCAAATATTTTTCTATCTCAGTTCAGGTTATAATATGCGAACTGTGGTGTGTTCTATATCATCCTTATATAAAAACATCCGTTCCGGAGAATACTGTGCAGGGTGTTACAGATAAAAAAACCATCCTTCTCGTTGAAGACGAGGCTGTCATAGCAATGAACGAATCCGCTATGCTTCAAAAGCACGGCTTTCAGGTGGTATCTGCGTACAATGCCGAAGAAGCCATCGAGGCAGTCCATCAGCAATCGATCGCCCTGATCCTCATGGATATTGATTTGGGGAAAGACAGAATGGACGGAACAGAAGCTGCCGAGCGAATACTCAGCGAATACGAGCTGCCGATCGTGTTTCTCACCAGCCACACAGAAAAGGAAATGGTTAACCGGGTAAAAGGAATCACACGCTATGGTTACGTACTGAAAAATTCGGGTGAGTTCGTTCTGATCGAATCCATCACCATGGCCTTTGAACTCTTTCAGGCATACCAGGCCCTCAACACGAAACATATGGAGCTTGAGCGGGTCAATGATCGGTTGGTTCAATCCGACAAGAGCCTGTCACGGAGCGAGCGCCAGTACAGACTGCTTTTTGAGAACCTGACTTCGGCATTCGCCCTGCATGAGATGATTTACGATGATTCATCGCCTGTTGGTTACAGCTTTATCACTGTAAACCCCGCCTTTGAAAAACTGACCGGCCTGAAAGCATCTGAGATAATCGGCAGGAATATTATGGAGATTCTGCCGGATACGGAACCGTACTGGATCGAAACTTATGCCAGGGTCGTTGAAACCGGAGAGAGTATAAGCTTTGAGAACTACGCGCAGGAGTTCGACAAATATTATGAGGTTCTTGCCTTTCGTCCCGACAAGAACCAGTTCGCGGTCATTTTTAACGATATCACCGAGATAAGGCAGTACAACCAGAAAATATCGGAAAGTGAAGAGAGGTTTTCCCAGATCTTTCACAATAGCGGCGTCATGATAATGATATGTGAGGCAGAAGACAACCGGCTTGTGGACGTAAATGAGAGCTTTCTCACCCAGACAGGTTTCAGCCGCGAAGAGATTATCGGGACCAGTTTGGTCGACCTGGGGATCATAACGAAGAGTGACCACATAAAAATTAAAGATCTGATTGCAGATGGAAAAGCTCAAAATGTTGAACTTGAGATGAAACACAAAAATGGAGCGAAATTCTGGGCCCTCTATAACGGGCAAATCATTCATAATAGTCAGGGTAAACAACTGCTCTCCATCGCGTATGATATAACGCAATGTAAAAAAGCTGAAATAAATGTCAAGGAAACAAAAGACTTTTATGAATTGATTCTTGAAACAGTTCATGATGGGATCTGGGTCACAGACAGCAGGGACATCATAATCTATGTAAACGGCGCTATGGCGGAAATAGCGGGGGTGGGAAAAAGCGCGCTTGAAAACAGGAATGTCCTGAAGGATTTTCCGGATGAAACAAACGGGATATTCAAAACATTCTACGATAAGGCAAAGGCGTCTCTGCAGCCGGAAAGTTATAAAGCCCTGGTGATTACCCCTGCAGGTAGAAAAACGGTCCAGAAAGGCTGGCTTTTCCCGCTGGTAAAAAACGGCATATTCGACGGCATGGTGACGACTATTCTCGATGGTACAGAACGAAAAGCCTTCGAAATAAACCTCCAGTGAAGCCGGATTTTCCGTCTCGTTGAACAGATAGACGGAAGTATTGAATAGCAGCGTGAGCCGCATCCTGTCTTTACCCTACGATTTCCATCCGGACTAAAAACCGGTTCCCGAATATTCTCCTCCTGATCCGCGGCGCGTGTGCCTGTTTGTCGGAAGTATTGCCCGCACGAAGGACAGTGCATCACCGGCGGAAAGCTTTCACATGACATTTTTATCCTTTCACTTTATAATTCTCCTATTATGATTATAAAAACACACGCGTATCCGCGGGCGGCCCTGATCGGGAACCCCTCCGACGGGTACTTCGGTAAGACCATGGCGTTTACCTTTTCCAACTTTCAGGCCGATATCACCCTGTATCCCAGTGCCGAACTGGAGATACTGCCCTCCCGGCGTGACAAAATCAGGTTTTCAGGGCCGGAGGAGCTCGTCTCCGAAATCAGGGCCTTCGGATACTACGGAGGTATCCGGATCATCAAGGCCGCCATCAAGCGGTTTTTCGACTACTGCTCCGAACATGGCTGCGGTCCGCACGGTGACACGCGCCGCCGGGGTAATTTTACCATCCGTTACCATACCTCAATCCCGCCCCACCTGGGCCTGGCGGGCTCCAGCGCGATCATCACCGCGTGTATGCGGGCGTTGATGAATTATTTTTCAGTCAGCATCGCTCCCGAACACCTGGCGAACCTTGTCCTTGCGGTTGAACGCGATGAACTGGGCATCGGGGGCGGCCTGCAGGACCGTGTCGCCCAGGCCTATCAAAGCCTGGTTTACATGGATTTTGACCGGGAACATATGGACCGGAAAGGATATGGGAAATATGAGGTACTGCGGGACTTTCAGCTTCCGCCCATCTATATCGCCTACAGATCTGACCTGGCGGAGGGCTCCGAAGTGACCCACAACAACCTGCGCTACCGCTGGGACCAGGGAGATGCCGAGGTGCACAGGGCGATGGGAGAATGGGGAGAGCTGACCATGCAGTTCCGCCGGGCCGTCGAAAAAGGAGACAATACCGCCGCCGCCGTCTGTGTGAACCGTAATTTCGACCTGAGAAAACAGATATGCGCTATAAGCAGCGCAAACGAAAAAATGGTAATTCTTGCCCGTTCGTCAGGGGCGTCGGCCAAGTTTACCGGCTCCGGAGGAGCCATCATCGGTACCTATGAAGACGAGGCAATGTTCCAACGGCTGAATTCCACCCTCGCCGCCGAGGGCATCAACGTAATCAAACCGGAGGTCTGCAATGGTTAAAAAGGCTGTCATACCCGCCGCGGGATACGGCACCAGGTTTCTGCCCGCAACAAAAGCCCAGCCCAAGGAGATGCTGCCGCTGTTAGACAAACCGGTCATCCAGTATGTTGTAGAGGAAGCCATCGCTTCCGGGATAAAGGATATTCTCCTGGTGATCGGCCGGGGCAAACGCGCGCTGGAAGAGCACTTCAGCCGCAACTTCGAACTTGAGGA
>Ga0272442_10007713_pt1 | contig 13839 bp, 11 predicted proteins | sample SSMForm2O_FD_200262 | JGI IMG/M metagenome (GOLD analysis project Ga0272442, IMG submission 200262) | Marine sediment archaeal communities from Little Sippewissett salt marsh, Falmouth, MA, United States - SSM-Form-2O | ecosystem: Environmental > Aquatic > Marine > Wetlands > Sediment ...
GACACTATACGGGCCCTTAGCTCAGCTGGTAGCAGCAACTGACTCTTAATCAGTAGGTCGTCGGTTCGAACCCGACAGGGCCCACCATAAAATCAAGGGGTTACGAGAAATCGTGACCCCTTTTTGATATGTACTCCCCGTGGTCGTTTTTCTCGTGTACCGTCCTTTTCCGTTTGAGTCCTTCCCTACCACCCGACAATCCGCAATACTCAAAATGTTCTCAGCAGATACGGGATCCTGCCCCGCGCGGGGGAACATGTCCGTTTTCCGGTACAACAGGCTAAAGTTTTCATGTGCTTTTGTCGAAATTAAGGGTAATCCCCTGTCGTGCGGATCACCGGGCTCTGGAGAAACGGCGTGGTGCGGACGAGCAGGGGGATATTATTTGCTACACATGAGGGACACATCAGATGGATAGAGAGAGGTACAGGGCCATCCCCCCCTGCGCGCTCATACCGGGAACCTTGCCGGATTTTCAGATCTATATATACTCCGAGGGGCGGTTTGTCCTCTGGGCACTGGAAGGAAACAAAGTGACCGCGGAGCGGCTCGGCAGGCTCTCCGAGGGCGGGCACAAGGAGGTCTTCATAAATCTCGACGAGGAGTTCAAGTACGAGCGGCACCTTGAGACCAACCTAGGGACGATCCTCGAGGACAAACATTCGTCGAATGACAACAAGGCCTCGATATTCAGTGATGTTTCCACCAATGTCGTCAAGGACGCGTTTGAGACGTCTCTCGGATTGGGGACGATGGATCTGGAGACCATACACCGGACGCAGCGTATGGTCGAGAGCGCCCTGTCATTCATAGCGGAATCAAAATCCCTTCAGGCCCTGGCCAAGATGATCGGTCACGACTATCAGACATATGAACATGCCACCAAGGTCCTCTGGTTTACCGTGGCGTTCCTCAGACATAACCCGGAGATCATGGAACAGATCGATCCGGGGTATGAGGCCGCCGACAAGAAACAGCAGATGGAGATATTGAAGCAGTGCGGGGTGGGAGCGCTGCTGCACGATATCGGCAAGGCGTTTGTTTCACACGAGATCATCAACAAGAACGAGCCCCTCACGGCGGTCGAATGGGAGATCGTAAAACGCCATCCCCTCACCAGCCTGGCGATGCTGATCGACGCGGATCTCCCGCCCTTCGTGATGAAAGGGATCGTGCACCATCATGAGGACTTTAACGGCGGGGGATATCCCATGGGGTTGGAGGGACATAACATAACCCCCCTCGCCCGCGTCTTGAGAATCATCGACGTCTTTGAGGCCATGACATCCCGCCGGCCGTACAAAGATCCGATGCCCCCCATGAAAGCGGCCCAGATCATGATCGGAAGGCCGGAAGGGAAGGTGGGGCGTAAGGATAGAAGGCGGGATAATCGCGACGAGGGGATGAAGTGGTGCTTCGACGAAGAGCTGCTCCGGAAATTCATCGTCTTCCTCGGCGACGTGAAGCTGGACAGCTGACCGACCTGTATATCGGTACGCATTTTCGGGACGGGTGTCCGCTGCTCGTGAAATACGCACCCCTCTTCCGTTTCTTGTTGCACGCGAACGAAACGTGTGTATAAGAGATTGTCTGCGGCACCGGAGGCGGGGATACCACAATGGATCAAAAACAAAACAGCAGACAGGCCGTGCGAGTCCCGTACGACCAGCTGTCTCCCGAGGTCCTCGAGGCGGTCATTGAAGAGTTCATCTTACGCGAGGGGACCGATTACGGTGAGACTGAGGTCCCCCTTGAACGGAAGATCGAACGGGTCAGAAAGCAGCTTGAGACCGGGAGAGCCCTTATCGTATTTGACGATTCCATGCAGTCCTGCACCATCCTTTCAAAAAACGACCCACGCCTGCGGGACCTCGACAGGGAGGCATGATCTCTCTTCTTCCGACCGGTGAAAAAACTTGCAGAACTAAGGATTGAGCAGAAGCTGGTTGCCATCCGATCTCGATTCATTCGTGCTGATCACGTAGATAGCGGGCCGGCCCTGAACGGGACAGCGGGCCTCGCAGATACCGCAGCCGACGCACCGTTCGATATCCACCCTCGGCAGTTGCAGGACAGTCTCCTCCCCCTCGCGCGGCTGCACCTTTACCGTCTCCAGCCATATCGCCTTCTCCGGCGTGGGGCACACCTCTTCGCACACGATGCAGGGAATATCGTAGGCATAGGGGAGGCACCTGCCCGTGTCGATCGCCGCCATGCCGATCTTCACCCGTTCCTTCTCCGGGACCGTCAGCTCCTGTATCGCTCCCGTGGGGCAGACCTGGCCGCACAGGGTGCAGCGAAACTCGCAGTAGCCGATCTTCGGGACGAGCCGTGGGGTCCATACCCCCTCAAGCCCTGCCTCGAGGAGGGTCGGCTGGAGGCCGTTCGTGATGCAAACCTTCATGCACTCCCCGCAGCGAACGCACCGCCTGAGGAACTCTCCCTCGTCCAGAGCGCCCGGGGGCCTGATCAGGGCGGCATTGAACCAGCCCCTCCGGGACTGGGGGACGATACGCAAGAGGGGAACGGCGGCGGCGCCCGCCACGAGGGACACAACGGCATTCCGGCGGGACAGGTCGATGGGGACCCCCTCCCCCCTTCCCTTCCATCCGAAGGTGATCGCCCCCTCGGGGCACAGATCGTCACAGTCCATGCAGTAGAGGCATTCGGAGCCTCTCCCCCTTCCCTCTCCGTCGATGATCGCGCCGTTCGGGCAGACCTTCTCACAGAGACCGCACGAGGTGCACCCCTCGCTCACCGATCGCTTCAGAAAGGCGAAGCGTGAAAGGATACCGAGGAGCGCCCCGAGGGGGCACAGATACCGGCACCAGAATCTCCTCTCGTACAGATTCAGCCCCAGAATGAGGAAAAACAGGAGACCGATGAAAATCCCCTGGAGAAAGTACGGCTGTTCGAACGAGAGAATGGTCCCCTTCATGATATCATAGACCCATTCGGAGCCATCGGTTATCACCGGTATATCCAGGGTGTAGACGGTATCGAAGAAGGCCCTGGCCAGGTAATTCACCAGGGGATAGACGCTGAGAGACAGTGAGCGGATCAGGAAGCTGACGGGGTCCATGATCCCGGCCAACTGGGCCGTGAAGAGGGACGAGACGAGGAGAAAGAAGAGGATATAGTATTTCAGCGTATGCCAGCCGCGGTGAACCGGCGCGGGTCGCCTCCTGTTGAAGAAGCCGACCATGTTGTGCAGTGTCCCGAGGGGGCAGATCCATCCGCAGAAGACCCTTCCCGCAAACACGGTCAGGACAACGACAATCAGGGAGAAGAAAAAACCCGCCACGATGAAATGGGCGGAGAGGAGCGTTGCAAGGGCGATGAGGGGATCAAAATCGAGAAAGATCCTGACCGGATATCCCAGCTGGTCCAGACCCTTCGATTCCGTCTGGATGAAGAGAAAGAGAAAGAGGAGGAGGAAGATCCCCTGGGAGAGTCGTCGAAGGGTACGAACGGTATGTGTCTTCATAGGCCCACGATTAAACATCGATTTTTCTGATGATCAGCCGCGACAGATCCATCGTGCCGAGGCCGGCCTCATGGCCGAGACGCACATATCCCAGAGAGCTCCCCTTCAGATAGAAGAGCGTCGCCCCGTAGGCATCGACGGCCACCTGATCGGTCCCCGCTATCACCGTATTCAGCACCTTGACGTCTTCGAGATATCCCCCCTGCGGCCCGTGGCCCGTCAGTATCCGGACGGCATCCAGTACAATGAGCGTTGGCCTGATGAACTGCGAGATATCGACGAGGCTCTGATGCAGGTTCTGGTGGATCCTCCCCCGCCATCCGCCCATAACGCCCATCCAGTTCTTCATCCCGAGGGTCAGGGTCGACAGACCGTGGACCTTTGCGATGGGGACGTTGATGACCTTGTCCGCCTCGAGGACATCGGTATAGATCGGCCACTTCTTCAGGGCGCGGCCGCCGATCGCCACGTCCTTGAATTTCCTGTCGTCCATGAAGGCGACCTCCGCCCCGGCCGCCGATGCGGCGTCTGCGATGCCGCTCTGCCGATAACTCCTTCGAGGATCGACGCAGGGGTTGTCGAAGACCTTCACCCGTTTGGCCCCCGCGTCGTAGCAGAGCTTCACCAAGCCGGCCACGACCTCGGGATTCGTGTTGGCCGCCTGCTCGGGCGTTCGGTCCCATCCGATGTTCGGCTTGACGACAACGATATCCCCCCTCGATATGAATCGGCGGATCCCGCCGATCGCATCGATGGCGGCCTTCGTTGCCGCTTCGTGAGACGCCCCCCGGGCAACGCCGATATCGGCGTACTCGAAGGCATACAGGCTGCCGATGAGGGAATCAAGGGTGCCGGGGATCGACAGGCCGATCCCGGTGATGCACGCCCTTTTGAGAAAGTCTCTGCGATTCATGGGAACCCCCCGAATCTCTGGTGATCCTTCTCTGATCTGTGTCGTTGTATAGGAGAACTATAGCATACCGGGGGATTCATTTCAGGAAAATGTGAACGGCATCTTCACTTCCGTTCTTTCAGGCTCGCCCGTCCGATGGCGTCCGTCCCGAACCGGTCGGTGATCGTGTCGATCGCCTCATCCAGCTTCCGCCGATGAGAGATTCGCGGGTCGTCGCCCTCGAAGATATCCATCTGGACGGATTCCGCCGCGGAGACGAGGTTGGAGGCCGCGAGGCCGATCAGCCGGATCTTCTTCGACATCCGGTACCGCTCAAGAAGGCGGGAGGCCTCGTCGATGATGACGTCGGAAGACTGCGTCGCCTCTCTGATCGTAGCGCTTCGGGTCACCTGTCTGAAATCCGAGTCCTTTATCTTGATGCTGATCGTCCGTGCCCCTACCCCCAGTTTTCGGAGCTCGCACGTGATCCGCTCCGCCTGCCCCAGAATATACGTTCTGAGTAGATCTTTATCGTCGGTATCCGCGGGGAGTGTCTCCTCCGCACTGACCGATTTTGTCTCCGAGAGGGGGGTCACGGCCGAACGATCGATACCTCGAGCAAACTGAGCGAGCCGTCGGCCGAATGTGCCAAGCTTCTTCACCAAGAGTTCCTCGGGATATCGGTTCACATCGCCGAGGGTCCCGACCCCCATCAGCCTGAGCTTCTCCCGGGTATTCTTCCCGACGCCGGGGACTTTGTCGATCGGGAGGGCCTCTATGAATCGGTCAACCTGCTCCGGCGCGATGATGGTGAGTCCGTCTGGCTTATCCATATCGGACGCGATCTTCGCCAGAAACTTGCTCGGCGCGCCCCCCACCGAGCAGGTCAGCCCCGCCTCCTCCCTGATCGTCTGTTTGATACGCCAGGCAATCTCCTCGACCCCGCCGAAGAGCCGCTGGCAGCCGGCAATATCGACGTAGGCCTCGTCGATCGAGATCGGCTCGACAAGGGGAGAGAATTCGCGGAGGATGGCCATGATCTGTCCCGACAACTCACGGTAGCGGGACATCCGGGGAGGCAGGAAGACCGCATCGGGGCACCTCTTTCTGGCCTGGAATATCGGCATGGCTGAATGGACACCGAACCTCCGCGCCTCGTAGTTCGCGGCGGAGACAACCCCCCGTTCGGACCGCCCCCCCACGATGACGCACCGGTCCTTCAGGTCCGGATTGTCCAGTTCTTCGACAGACGCGTAGAAGGCATCCATGTCTATGTGGAGGATCATATGGTCAAAGCAGGCCTTTCACACGGAGGTCTTTCAGGGCCGTTACAGACGGCAAGGCTACTATAGTTCTTTTTCCCCCCGCAGTCTATGCCAATCGTGTGGGATGACCGGGAGGGGGCAAGGGGGCAGACTGGTGTCTGATTTTCAGGATCAGCACAACCGACAGCAGGAGAACAGCGGAGAAGGTGAGCCACACAAGCTGGTAATTCCCGTACATGTCGAAGGTCCAGCCGGTCAGCGTGGGACCGATGATCCCGCCTACGGCGGCAAACCCCATCATGAGTCCCATTCTCGTGCCGAATGTCCGAGCATCGTAATACTCCCTGAGGATCGTCCCGCGCAGGACCGAGATGCCGCCGAACCCCGCCGGGAAAGAGAGAAGAAAGAGGATGAGCCCCGCTTTCGTATCCACGAAGGTCAGGGCAAGGATCCCGACGGCCATAAGGGAGAAGGCCAGCGACATGATATACCGTTTATCGAACAGGTCACCCAGCCATCCGAAACCGAATCGACCGACGATACTGATCAGCGGTATTGCCGCGGCTATCATGCCGGCAGTCGAACGAGGGATGCCCATGGTGCTCAGGTGGGGCATAATATGAATCACTACCGAGGCAAGGACCATAAACCGCAATCCCTCTGAGAGGTTGAGGTAGAGGAGGGTCCTCTCTCTGAGCGCATCCCACATCTTTATCGCGGGTCTCTCCTGCGCATCGGGGGGAGGAGACGGGCCGACAGGTGATACGCCGTCGGGGAGGCAGCCGTATTGCTCGGGAGAATCCCGGACGATCAGCGCCAGAGGTATGCCGATGATCCACATGCCCAGGCCCAGGGCGATCAGGGCCGCCCTCCAGCCACAGACATCGACGAGCCAGACGATCAGGGGGAGCATCAAACCGCTGGCCCCGAACCCGGCAGACATGATACCCAGGGCCTTCCCGATATCCTTTCGAAACCAGCGCGCGACTGCGGTCATGGTCACCACACTGGTGCATCCGCCAGCCCCGAAGGCGATGAGGACCATGGCAGCATAAAACATGAAGAGTGATCGGGTGGTGCTCATAAGGAGCAGACCGATACCCACGGTGATGGAACCTGCGAGAAGGAGTTTCCGTGAACCCAAGCGATCGACGAGAGCGCCGATCAGCGGGGAAAGGATCCCCATCTCGAGACCGCGAAGGCTTGATGCGAATGAAACCTGGGTGTAGCTCCAGCCGAATTCCCTGACCAATGGTTCAAAGAAGACGGTGAATCCGTAGAAGATCACACTGCTCACATAGAAGGCTATGAAAAAGCAGGCGCCGACAATCCACCACCCGTAAAAGATTTTCAAGCGCATAGGTTTCCTGTAAAAACGGTTTTTTATGTCCGCCGGTTCCGCTTCAGTCTGTGTGGTGTATATCCGAAATAACTGCAAAGAATACGGCATTATGAGTTGTTTCTGGGAAATCCGCAGAGGCTCCGGTTCTGGAATCAAACTGCCGGTTTTATGAAATTTCACCCATTATCTCACGTCACTCTCCTGCAATAATGGTGGCGTCAACGGCCGTGGGGATTCCCCCCGAGACGGTGAGGGGATTGATATCGATCTGCTCGATCTTCTCGGAGGATGTGCCAAGAGCGCCCAGTCTGACGAGGATATCGGCCATCAGATCTTCCTGCAGCGGTTTCATCCCCCGAAAGCCCTCGAGGAGTCTTTTCCCCCTGATGCTACGGATAAGACCGATTGCATCGGCCCTGCTGAGGGGCGCGAGAGCAAAGGCAACATCTTTCTCAAGCTCCGAAAGGATACCGCCCAGGCCGAACATGACGCAGGGGCCGAACTGATCGTCACGGAGAAAACCGGCTATCAGCTCATAGTCGGCCTCCATCTGCCGCTGGATCACGATGCGCCCGTCCCCTTCCATGCGACCCTTCATCTCTTCAAATGCCTTCCTAAGGTCGGCCGGCGTGGTGATTCCCAGGCAAACGAGGCTCGATTCGGTCTTGTGCACCTGTCCGGGGAGCAGACCCTTGAGAACAACGGAAGATCCCAGAGCGGTCGCGGCATCTTCGGCCTCGGCAGGCGAAGAGACAACTCGTTCTTCAACCACAGGGATACCGCACCGTTTGAGGAGCTGTTTGCTCGCATATTCGTCCCAGATCCGCCCATCGGTACCCCGTGACAACAGGTCCGAGGTGTCACAGGAGAGGAGTACCGTATCGTCCGCCTTCTCACTGATTTTATCCTTCCGGTTCCGGTATCGCGACGCAGCGGCAAGGCATTCGACGGCCCGCGACAGCTCTCCATGAACGGGAATACCGTATTTTTGGGCCTCCTGGCGAAATGTTCGGGCCCCTTCGCGGCGCCCGATAACCCACATGATCACCACCTTCCCCTCCCGATCGGCGATCTGTTTCATCTCCTCCATCCCCTGAAAGTTCCGGTACAGACCGGCGAAGTAGTGCATGAAGATCACGTCCACCTGGGGATCTTTGACAACCGCCGCAAAGGCACCGGCAAAAGCGGGAAGCGGCCCTTTCAGGCCGAAGGCGGGGAAGAGATCGACGGGATTCGCAGGGGGAAGCCAATCGGGAAAGATCGTGCCGAGCTCTTTTTTTGTTTCAGGCGAAAATTGGGCAACAGACAGGCCCTGCTCTTCGAGGAGATCACAGGAGAGGATCCCGGAGCCGCCGCTGAAGGTCAGGATCGCCGTCCGGCAGTGGGGGGGCGTATCGGGAATCATGGCCAGGGCCCGGGCCAGTTCCATCATCTGCTGAAAATCGTGTGCAATCGTTACCCCGGCCAGGCCGAGAAGACTGTCCTGAAGCCGGGCATTCCCCGCCAGGCTCGATGTGTGGCTGAGCGCCGCCTGAGCCCCGGCAGAGCTCTTCCCCCCTTTCAGTACAACGATCGGTTTGGGTGCCCGTAAGGCGATCTCCACGAACCGCCGTCCCCGCGGAATGGACTCCAGATACAGGGCAACCGCATCAGTCTCGTCGTCATCGAGGAGGTACTCCAGGATATCGCATTCGTCCACATCTGATTTGTTGCCGATAGAGCAGGCCTTCCCCACACCGATGGAGCGCTCACTCATCAGGTCGGCCAGGAATCCGGCCGAGAGCATGCCGCTCTGAACGATCAGTGAGATCCTCCCCGGGATGAGACCGTCCTCATAGACCTTAGGGTGCATAAAGGAGAAGAAGTGCCTCCGGGGGATGTCGACCAGCCCCATGCAGTTGGGACCCCAGAGCCGGATACCGGCCCTCCGCGCAACCGCCGTACATTGTTCCTGGAGCGCCCTCCCCTCGGCCCCGGTCTCGGAAAAACCGGCGCTCTCAATCATAACCCGCAAGATTCCTTTTCGCCCGCAGGCCTCCAGCGCCTCCGGCACGGCAGGGGCTGGAACAATGACAATCGCCAGATCCACAGGACCGGGGATCTCCTCTACCGAGGGGAAACAGCGAATGCTTTCAATCTCTTCATAATTCGCGTTGACGGGGTAGATAGCCCCCTCATACCCGGAGAGAAGGTTCGTTATGACCTGGCGGCCCAGACTGCCCTTGCGATCACTTGCGCCGATAACGGCAATCGAATCGGGGTGGAAAAAGGTTTTCATTGTGATCCTCGTATATCCGCATTACTGCAGATTCACCAGCTATCGTTGACTTGGAATCGGTTTGTGTCTGTGGTGTCCTCTCCCTCAGGAAGGAAGTCCCCCTCTGGTACGGACGCAACCATATTCTGATCACCCCGCGCTGTCAACCCTTTTATCCCCGTTTCCGGGCATGTACCTTTAGGTGCACCGTCGGATTCAAATGGGATATTGTTATTTTTATGAAAATTTGATACTTTATCAAGCAGATATACGTTCAGCGGCGATGGCCGGGGCATCGGGCCTTCGCACCTCAAATCAACACTGCCGCCCGGAAGCAGGCCAACTCACTACGCATCGTTTATCTCATGGCAGACTCTGGTTTTAGGAGGGGACGACATGATAAACTTTTCGCAGAAATGTAGAAATATAACCACGCTGTACCTCATCGACAAAGATCGGCAGAAGCTTGGCCCCAGACTGAGATCGGCCTTGCGGGGGAAAAGGGCGGTTCTGGTTATCCCGACACTGGCAACCGAGTTCACGACGGAGGAGAACAGGCCCGTCTTCACCAACATACTCAAACAGCTCGGCAAGGTCTCGTACCTCAGAAAGATCATCTTCGGGCTCGACGCGGCCACCGATGCAGAGGCACTGGATCTCGCGGGACTCCTCAGGGAATACGAGATCCGCAATTATATCATACAGCATAACGAAGGGGAGCGGTTCAAGGAACTGTACCGAAGGATCGACAGTTTCGGCGTCGGGTTCAGACAACCCGGAAAAGGCAGAAACATGTTCATGTCTTTTGGTGTGGCCCAGGCCATCGGGGCCAATTATATCGGCGTCATCGATGCCGACATACGGACCTTTCACCACAGACAGCTTGACCGCCTTTTCTATCCCGTCATTTTACTGAACTACCAGTTCTCCAAGGCGTCATATTTGAGAATCGGGAACAATCGGATGTACGGGAGGATAAAACGTCTCCTCCTTGATCCGTTCCTCCTGGCCCTCAAGCGAAAATTCCGGGAATCGGAGGACGAAAAATTCATCAACCTCATCGATTACCTTTTGGCGTTCAACTATCAACTGTCGGGCGAGGTGGCATTTGAGACAAACCTCCTCAAGCGGATGCATTTTGCCACCAACTGGGGGGTCGAGCTCTTTACCCTCATAGAAGCATACCGGAAGGCAAACAACATCGCGCAGGTACAGTTCTCTCCAGGCCCGTTCGAGCATAAGCACCAGCCTCTCTCGGCGGACGATCCGCAATCGGGCCTTTACAAGATGGCCACGGACATCGTGACCACGCTCCTTTGGACACTGGTCGTCGAGGAGGGGTTTGAGATATCCGATTACTTTGTCCGGGATATTACCGCAACCTATCTGAACATAGCCGACGAACTGATCAAGAAATACTCCGAAAATGCCGCCTTCTCAAATCTTGAGTACGATCGGGACGCAGAGGAGGCCATGGTAAAGGGGGTTTTCCGGGATTCCATCTTGGTCGCCGGGGAGTCCCTCACCTCCCCCCCCCATCTCGTCAGCGATAATCTGCTGCACCTCCTCGTTAGTGACAGGAGATTTGAAACATACAAGAATGCCGGGCTGGTTGACGCCCTGATCGCCTATGAGGAAGAGGCCAAAAACCGGATATTCGAGATCCCCCAGACCGTTTCGTGGGAACGGATTATTATGAAGCAACCGGGCATCCTTGCCGATATACGGGATGCGGTGGAAAGGGAAACGGCCTTCTTTGCAAAGGCCCGATAACGAAACTGGACAAGGAAGAGATATGGGCGATACGTATGATGTAGTGGTCGGCATACCCTCGTATAATGAGGCCCCAACCATAGGGTACGTTACCAGGATGACGGGAGAGGGACTTGCCAAATATTTCCCCGATGCGAAGAGCGTCATTGTCAATTGCGACAACAACAGCATGGATGGAACGAAGGACGCCTTCTTCTCCGCTTCCGTCCCCGACACGATCGGGAGACGGTACATATCGACACCGGAAGGGGTCAGGGGGAAGGGAAACAATTTTTACAATCTCTTCCGGTTTTGCAGGGATGTACAGTCAAAGATCATGATCGTCGTCGATGCGGATCTCCGGTCGATTACACCCGACTGGATAAAATATCTCGGGTATCCTATCAAACGGGGGAAGGATTTCGTCACCCCGCTCTATTCGAGGCACCAGTTCGATGGTACGATCACCAACCATCTCTGTTATCCGCTCGCATTCTCCCTCGCACGGGTGGACGTCCGACAGCCGATAGGGGGGGATTTTGCCTTCTCCTCACAACTCTGTTCACACTGGCTCGATCAGGAGTGGAACGATATGGCACGGCAGTACGGCATCGACATTTTTATGTCGCTGAACGCACTCTTCGGCGATTTCAAGATCTGCCAGGCAGGACTCGGAAACAAGATCCACAACGCAAGCTCCCCGAAACTCGGGAAGATGTTTGAGGAGGTGGTCTACACACTCTTTTCACTCCTTCTCCGACACCGCGAGACGTGGATGAAGGCGCCGATGGTGGGTCCATCCAACCCCTCTCATGAGACACGAGCGGTGGCCCGGTATGGCCTCAAGAAGCTGTTGGAGCCGCAGATGCTGTCCATAGATGTCCTGGGACTGAAGGAACAATGCCGGAATGAGTACAATACGTATCAGCACCTGATCAGGCAGTATCTGAGCTCGTATGCCTACAACAGGGTCCGGAGCATGTTCGCGATCGACCACTATGATATGGACATCATGCTCTGGACACAGATCGTATACCGGCTCCTCTTCCTCTTTGACGGCGCCTCGGAAGAGGGAAAACAGGAGATTATCGACACCCTGAAACCCCTGTATTTTGCGCGCAGTCTCGCCTTCGATTACACGACCTTCCGATACAGCGTCAATTTCGCGGAACAGGAGGTAAAGAATCAATCGCGGGCCTTCCTGTCCCAGAAACCGTATCTGATGGGGTTATATCTGTCGAAGGAAAGCTCGTCCAAGGCCAGGGGCCGTTAACCGGACCTGTCCCTGCGAATCAGCTCAAGCGCAACCCCCTTCATCCCGGCAGTCGGCTGGCAGGAATAGGTTCCGGCATCCAGGAGGGCATCGTCCCGATCGGTCGGGATAACGATCATCGCGGCTCCTTTTTCGCGGGAATGCCAGTAAATGGTTCTCACTCCACCGTGTGCGTTCTAAAAGTGCGTCAGGGGAGGTTTCCCGACGGGGAAGACATTGAACCCTATTTCGAAAAGCTCTTCATGGTCGAGAATGTTCCTGCCGTCAAAAATGAAGGCGGGTTTTCGCATGGTTTCATATATGTTCCTGAAATCGAGCGCGGCATAGATATCCCATTCGGTCATAACGGCGATGGCGTCACACCCCACCGCCGCCTCATAGGGATCTTCGACAAAGGCCACGAGCCCCTGTATGTCGGCGAGGTCCGCCTCGGCATTCGCCAGGGCCCGGGGATCGGTAATCACCAGCTCTGCCCGCTCCTCGACAAGCCTCCTGGAGACAGATATCGCCGGGCTCTCCCGCGTGTCACCCGTATCGGCCTTAAAGGCGAAGCCGAAGAGGCAGATCCTCTTGGCGGCGAGGGTATTGAACATGGCGCCCAGCATGTTCAGGATGAAACGCTCCTTCTGGTAGTCGTTGATCCTCACCACCCCGTCCCAGTAATCGGCCACCTCGTCAAGGCCGTACTGCCGGCACAGATAGACGAGATTGAGGATATCCTTTTTGAAGCATGATCCCCCGAAACCGATGCTGGCATTCAGGAAGCGATCCCCCAGGCGTCTGTCCATCCCGACTGCCCGGGCAACCTCGGTTATGTCCGCTTCCGTCTTTTCACACAGGGCTGAAATGGCGTTGATCGATGATATCCGCTGCGCCAGAAAGGCATTCGAGACGAGCTTCGACAGCTCGCTGCTCCAGACATTGGAGGTTATGATACGCTCCCGCGGTACCCAGTTGGCGTATATCTCAACCAGTTCGTCCCTCGCCGTGACACCCTCAGGTGTCTCGCGCGAGCCGATGAGAACCCGGTCCGGGGTCTCCAGGTCCTGAATTCCCGACCCCTCGGCCATGAATTCCGGGTTGGAGAGGACATCGAAGCGAATTCCGTTGGCAGTGGCGGTCAGGATGCGCTCCATCGCAAGGGCGGTCTTTACCGGGAGGGTGCTCTTTTCAACGATGATCTTGTGCGACCGTGACACCTCGCGTATCTGGCGGGCCGTCTTTTCCCAGTACTGAAGATCTGCGGCCATGCCGGCGCCCGCGCCGAATGTCTTGGTCGGCGTGTTCACGCTGACGAAGATAATGTCCGCCTCTTGTATTCCCTGATCAATTCCCGTGCTGAAGAACAGGTACTGGGGACACTGATGTGCTATCATCGCCATCGTCGGACCGCCGACATACCCCGCTCCGATGCACAGGATGTTTTTTTCAAAGGCCATATTTCCCCCCTTCAGGGTCGCACGGTAAGAACATGGACAAAAAAATGGGGGTAAGCCAAAGGCCTATCCCCCATTTCGTATTGGAGGCGGCAACCGGACTCGAACCGGTGAATAACGGTTTTGCAGACCGCT
>Ga0272442_10007714_pt1 | contig 13839 bp, 12 predicted proteins | sample SSMForm2O_FD_200262 | JGI IMG/M metagenome (GOLD analysis project Ga0272442, IMG submission 200262) | Marine sediment archaeal communities from Little Sippewissett salt marsh, Falmouth, MA, United States - SSM-Form-2O | ecosystem: Environmental > Aquatic > Marine > Wetlands > Sediment ...
GTCAAGCTTTAAGCTCAGGGCAGATGTTTTAAAAAGGAAAAAACAAGGTCAGCCCCTTTTTCTTCTCCTTTAATCCGGAAAAGCCGGCCGGATCTCTGCAGAAGATATTTCCCTTTACTGTATTCTCCCCTGCCGTAATAAAGCAGTCCGAGAAAACAATACGCCCCGGCATGTTCTTCATTAAGTTCGGCCAATTCTTCAAAACAGGGCAAAGCCCGGACATGATCGCCCTGAAAATAATAAAGCAAACCCAGATTATACAAAGCTTCGCAATCAAAACAGGCCTCTGACCTTAACTTTGCGTTCAGACTTAATCTGTCATCCGCATCAGATGAAGACAAAAAACCGTTATTACTGTTGCAATAAAAGCGAAACGCATAGGGGGCCATTATGATAAGGTCCAGGCCCTCCTGCAAAGCCTGCTCATAACTATATTCCGGGGAAAAATTTTTTTTATTACCGATCAGTTCATAGCGGTTCCTGATCACGCCCAGAAACAGATCACGGGTAACATCTCTGACAGTGCGCAATTCCGGCAATACGATTTTTTCGTCAAGAAGATCTTCCTGTAAAGCTCGGGAGATCAGTGCAGCATCAGTTTCCAACCCGTAATCTATATTTTTGCGCAAATAACTGCCTGCCAAAGAAGCAGGAGATGACTTTTCAATTAAAAAAACTTTGGGAGGAACGCTGTTAATAGTTGCGATCAAATCCAGCTTATAATAAATTTCCTTGCCGCAATAATCGATCTTAACGCATCTGGCTGTACTGCCTGAAATTTCTCCTTTAATTTCCTTGCCTGATTTAAGCCTTATATTATCAGCACTTGAAATCCCCTGGAAAACAAAAAAGATCAGGACAAAGACCGCGATTTTGTTTAAAAAAAAGAATGTTTTTTCCATAGATGCACCTGACAGTTATTAGCATAAACCGTGCCAAAAAGCCTGTTCAAAAAACCCTTTAAAACAAAAGGTTTTTTAATTCTGATTTTAAAACAGGATGAAAAAATGTAAATATTTTTTACAGATGTTAAAAAAAATTACATTTATCTTTAAATTCATTCAAAAGGCAGGCCCAGGACTTTCAGGCAGATAGACTTGATCTCCCGGAAAGACTGGGGAGAAAGTATAAGGCAGATACGGCCGTTCATTTCTTCCGAAGGTATGGTCAATTCAGTATCTATAAAAAATCTTTCTCCTGAACCGGTATAAGGAGAAAAAATAAAATCCATGATATATTCAACCGAACCGCTGATCAAAGTAGGCAGCGGCGGCACGATCATCCGGTCCAGGGTAATACTGAGTGCTGTAAGATAGGAACCGATTATCATATTGCCCAGTTCTTTGATCGTGGACAGGCCCATTTCAGTTAAAATCGGCAGAGACTCAGGCCCGGCCTCATTTCCCCGTGCAGAAAGTCCTATCAGACGAAAAGCATTTTTTTCATCAAGGATAAAAAGGACCTCGCCTTTAAGTCCGGAACGCAGCCGGGAAAATATGGTAATTGACATCTGGTCTACATTAAAGGATTGAGGGATAGCCTCAGGCGACAGGACTAAGGTTTCAGGAGGGGTCAAAATAACTTTTTTTTCCAAAAAATCAGACAAAGCAGTACTGCCGTGCCCGGCAGCGATCTGCCCTACTTCCTGCAATATGCCAAGTTCATCTTTCATATAGTAAAAAAGCAGTCTTTTATTACTTCTGAAAAAACATTTTACACTTTTCGCGCCCTGCTTTCAACAAAAGTTTCAAAAACTCAATTTTCCATGAACTGGGTTTTTAATTTTGCGATCTTATCATCCAGTTTGCCGGCTTTTTTGCGCAATTTATCCAGCTTAGCCTGATAATTATTCCTGGTCTTAGCGTCATGCACAGGATTGCAGAGTACACGTTCGATGACATAGATCTCATCCTCCATTCTCTGCCTCTGTTTTTTAAGTTTATTGATCTCTTTACTAAGGCCCAGATTATGGTTTTTGCGTTTTGCCTTTTTTTCCGCGTCCTGAACCCTTTTTTCCTGTTTCTTTTTCTTTTTTTCCGTCCTGAGATCAGGTCCGGGCACGGAAACCGGTATTTCCCGCGGCAGATCTCCCGCAGATTTTTTTTCCAGATAATAATCAAAATCTCCGGAAAATTTTCTCACTTTGCCCTGATCCACTTCATAGACCATATTACCGATGGAACGGACAAAATGGATGTCATGGCTGATACACAAAAGCGTGCCCTGATATTCTTTCAAAGCCTGGATCAAAGCATCAACCGCATCCACATCCAGATGGGTGGTAGGTTCGTCAAGGACCAGGAAATTAGGCGGAGCAATAAGCAGTTTAGCCAGGATCAGACGGCTCTTTTCCCCTCCGGAAAGTATTTTTACCTTTTTATCTATATCATCGCCGCAAAACAAGAAGGCCCCCAGAATAGTACGTATCGTCTCATTTTTCATATCCCCGGGAGCAGATCTTAAAGCTTCTTCCAAAACTGTATTCTCAGGCTCAAGCACATCCATCCTGGTCTGGGAAAAATAGCCGATACTGACATTATGGCCTAAGATCCGGGTTCCGGATTCAAAATCAAGTACTCCGGCAATAATCTTCAGCAAAGTGGATTTTCCCGCGCCGTTCTCTCCCACCAGCACTGACTTTTCTCCCCTGACTATTTCAAAATCAAAATCCCGGTATACGGAAAGACTGCCGTATGATTTGCTTATTTTCTTCAAGTCCATCATCATGTAGCCGCTTTTTTCCGTAGACGGGAAATGAAAAGACCGTATGCTTTCCCGGCGTGACTGCGGCACTTCAATAGTTTCCATTTTTTCCAGCTGCTTCTTTTTTGCCCTGACTTGAGAAGCTTTATTAGGCTGAGCATGAAAACGGGCGACAAAACGCTCCAGTTGAATCCGTTTTTTTTCCTGTTCCTTGAATTTACGCTGCAGATACTCGCGCCGTTCCCGGCTCAGCTTCATATATTCATCATAATTGCCTTTGACCCTGGTAATCATACCGTTTTCCAGGACAAAAGTATAATTAGTCACATCAGTCAGAAAAGCCCGGTCATGAGAAATCATGATAAAAGTACCATCCATACGGGAAAGATAATCCTTGAACCATAAAGCAGCATTAAGGTCCAGATAATTAGTAGGTTCATCCAAAAGCAGGACATCATAGTGAAAAGTAAGCAGTTTAGCCAGAAGCACACGCATCTGCCAGCCCCCGCTCAATTCTTTTACCGGCCGCGAAAAATCACTTTGCCTGAACCCCAGACCGGAAAGTATTTTTTCCGCTTTATGCTCCAGATTGAAATAATCCAGCACTTCCAGCTTATGCAAAACTTCCCCGTAAAGATCGGACCCGGCCCGGCCCTGTGCTTCCAGAGAATCTTTTTTCTGTTTCAGCCGGCTGATAATCTCATTACCGTCTCTGACCTCAGACAGAACAGTACGGTCAGAGGCAAAATGTGCTTCCTGAGGAAGGTAGCCGATGCTCACTCCCTTATTGACCTGCACCAGACCGGAAGAAGGCTCAGCCTCTCCGGTAATAAAAGAAAACAAAGTGGTTTTTCCTGCCCCGTTAGGTCCCACCAGACCTATTTTCTCTCCCGGATTTATGGTCAGAGAAACATCCTGGAACAAAGTACGTTTGCCAAAATATTTGGAGACATTGCTTAAACTGATCATAATTAAATAAACTGTCTATGGTCTATGGCCGATAGTCGATAGTAAAAACAGATCCCGAAGCTTCGCTTGTCCTGAGTAATTCGACTAACGCTCGCTACAAAGATGCCGAAGGGTTCGGAACCGGCCGAGCATCGAGCATCTTCTCTTCTATTTTGCATTTTCCAATTTACATTTTAAATTTTACATTTGTATTTCTTATCCCTGCTCTTTACAAATCCGCCGAGATAAGAGAAAATATTATATTAAAATCAGGTTTATGTCAAACCGCTGAGTTTTAATAAAAGCAGGTATCCGGGGAAAAGACAAAAAAAAGGGGGGGGAGTAACATGGAAGAAAAAAGAAAATTCAACCGTTTATACACAAATGAAGACAAAAAAATATTCATGAGCTGTGCCGGAGGCATTGAAGAAGAAGTACAGTTGCTGGACCTCAGTGCCAATGGTATGCGCGTAAAATTAAACCGGGACCTTGACTCAGGCATAGAGATCGCAGCCAAGATCCAGGTCCTTTCCACCACCAACATCTATTATGTCAAAGGGAAAATACTGCGTGTAGAACCAAGAGGCGACAGTTTCGAGGCCAGCATCCAGTTTGACGATATCGCAGCAGTGCCGTTTGAATGACAGAAGTGACAAGTCACAGGTCACAGGTCACAGGTCGCAAGTACCGCCTGCGGCACAAAAAGTCTATAGTCTACCTGTCCCGAACATAGCATCGGGATGGTCGATAGCCAATAGTAAGAAGAAGAGACGATCTGAAAAAAATACGTAGGGGCGGGTCTTGCGCCCGCCCTTTTATAGATAATTACGGTTAAAGGTTGCGTCTTTGCTACACTCACTTCGTCCTTGAAAATCCGCAACTATCAAGATTGACAATAATTTTTCCCGGCGTTATATCTTCAGGATCTTCCTTGCGCGTCAGAGAATCGTCCTTTGTCCCAGTCCGATGAAAGCGGACGGACGTCCTGGTGAGCGCAGCTCACAGTCGTCCTGCAGTTCTTTGCGCCGCAGGCGTGCTGTGGTCCGTGGTCCGCCTGCCCCGCTCGTAGCATCGGGGTCGTCTGTAGACGAATCGGCTTTCAGCCGATTCTACAGCCAGCCGCACATGGCCAGAGCGCAAATCGTCTTGGCATCTATCAGCTTCTTTTTGAAAAAAAGATCTTTGATCTGTTTTCTGGTCATAATACTGGTTTCAATGATCTCATCCGGGTCAAAAGCCTGTTCTTTTTTGACCAGATCCTCAGCTTTATAAATAAATATTTTTTCCGTGGAATAACCGGGCAAAGGCATAATAATTCCCAGGCGTATAAGTTTTCGGGCCGCATATCCGGTTTCTTCTCTGATTTCCCGGGCCGCACAGGACCTGGGCTTTTCTTTTTTTTCCAGAGTACCGGCAGGCAGTTCATAGATATATCCTCCCGCAGCTGCTCTGTATTGACGCAGAATTATGATCTTATCCTCAGAAAAAAAAGGGATGATCAAAGCTGCGCCAGGATGTTCGATTATATCCAGAGAACTGATTTTTCCATTGGGCAAAAGCTCCTGCCTGGAATTTAACGTAAATATCCTGCCTTTATAAATGATTTTTTTCATATTTTCCCTATCTGCTCAGGCCCTTATCTGCTTTGATACCTTATATTATACTGTATAATTATGTTAACAAAATTTTTTATTTATTGATGTTGCGTTTATTCTACCTTATGTATATTTTTTTTACACTTTCAAACTGAGATCACAACAAACTGCCTGCTGAAAATTATTTTTTTTGCCCATTTCAGCAATCTTTACCTTTCCTGAACAATGGCATGATTTATGCTTGTATTTTAACGTATATTTTTTGTGTTTAAAAAAAACAAAAATTTCCGCGGGTAGCAGCAAGTCTAAAGGAGGATTGTTATGGATGAAAAAAGAAAATTCAACCGCTGGCAGGTTGACAACCACAATAATGCCGTCGTAGCCTGCGAAGGTAAAGACAGAAAAGCAGAGCTGATCGACATCAGTGCCGGAGGTATGAAACTGGCCTTATCCGACCATCTTGATCTGGGGGCGATAATTTACAGCAAACTCGATGTTCTCTCAGATATAAAACCTTTTTTCGTTAAAGGAAAAATTATCCGTATCGAACAGAAAGAAAAAAATTTTGAAGCTGTCGTGGAATTCGATCAGGTAAGCACAGTGCCTTTAGGAAATTAATCTTCAGGAATATTTTCTTTTTGATAAAAGGGACTTTTCTGTATCCTCTGCAGACAGGTCCCTTTTTTTACGTTTTCTTTTTTACCGCAATTTTATAAGATCTGGCCGAATGAAAATGAAAAGTCCGGCCGTTGATCTCAACCGGTATGGGAGTAGTTTCTCCTTTAGGCCCCTGAATGGAAATATGAAGAAAAGCTTTGTTCAGAGCAAAAGATACTACCCTCTGCTTGTACATAAATTTAAGTTTTATCCCTTTCCACCTGGCAGGCAGTCTGGGATTTATCCTGATATGATCGGGAAAGATATGGACCCCGGCAAACCCGCGCACTACCAGGTCCACTGATCCGCCCATAACTCCGGCATGTATGCCTTCCTGGGTGGTGCCCCCCTGGGTGTCGTAAAGGTCAGACTCCATGACTTCCTTGAACAGCTGCCAGTAATCCTTGGGTTTGCGCAGATGCAAAGCCACAAAACAATGGACCACTTTACTTAAAGTCGAACCGTGCGAAGTCCGCTTAAGATAATATTCATAATTCTTCCTCAGCATTTTTTTATCAAAGGGATAGCCCAGCTGATGAAAAAGCTCTTTGATCTCATCCAGAGAAAGCAGATAAAAAAGCATCAGCACATCAGCCTGTTTGGACACCTTATATTCGTCCGGAGCTCTGCCTTCAGCTTTAAGAATACGGTCCATACGCTGAATGTTTCCGTACTCAGCCAGATACCCTTCCCAATCCAGCTCTTTTAATTTAAAATAACCGTCATACTGACTGATGATATTATTTTCATTGATACAGAGATACATCCTACGGGTAATATTATTCCAGCGTTTCAATTCTTTCTGGTCTATCTTGAGTTTGCGCATTATCCGGCTGCGGTGATATTCCGGCAGCATGCCCAGCACTTCCAGGGCCTTCATGATCGTCCAGACCACCATCACATTGGTATAAGCATTATCATTCAGCCCCGGCCTTCTGGACCCGGGAAATTTTTCATGAAACTCGTCAGGGCCCATAATACCCCTGGTATGAAAGCGCTTATCCTTGGCACTGTATCTGGCCAGACTGGCCCCGAAACGGGCTATGGATAAAAGCAATTCCGCTCCGAAACGGATAAAAAAATCATAATCCGAATTACGGGTGCAATAGCGCCAGGTATTATAGGCTATGGCGAAAGAAACATGACGCTGCAGGCGGCTGTAATCAGGCCCCCATTTACCGGAAAGAGGATTAAGGTGCAGGACCTGAGTTTCTTCTTCCCCTGTAGAACCGCTCTGCCAGGGAAACATTGCTCCGCCGTACCCGTTTTTACGGGCATAATCCCTGGCTTTATGCAAACGGCGAAAACGGTAAAGCAGCAGAGCTTTGGTAATTCCCGGCACATGCAGGTCATAAAAAGGCATAGCAAAAAGTTCATCCCAGAACACATGCCCCCGGTAAGCTTCGCCGTGCAGGCCCCGGGCCGGGAATCCGGCATCGATCTTGGGATTATGTATGGAAGCAGTCTGCAAAAGATGAAAAATGTGCAGCCTCAGTACCATCTGATGAAAAGGGTCACCCTCGATCTTTATATCATATTTGGACCAGAGATGGGCCCATATTTTCTGATGACTGAGCATCAAAACATCAAAGCGCTGCACCCGGTTAAGAGAAGCGATAGCTGCTTCCCTGATATTGCTTATCCCCTGTGAGCGGGAAGTATACACCGAGACTATCTTTTCGATTTCATATTTCTGTTTTTCACAGGCAAAGAAACGGAACTGCTGGCCTATCCTCTCTTTTCCTTTCATCAATATCTTCATTACCGGACGCAGCTCCTTACCTCCCACAAAAATACGCACCTTGGAAGCCTCGGCTATCTCAATACGAGACTTGGAAGTTTTCATGTGCAGATAAACCCCGTTTCGGGAAAAACCGCCCAGAGAAAGAGGCACCAGATGTTTGTGCTCCAGCTGACGGTAGCGCTCCACTCCGGTATTAAGCACTGTGCCGTCAAGCATGGTCCTTACTGTAATATACTCATTGTAATTTTCCGGTGTGATAATGTATTTAAAAGCGCCGCAGTTAGGATCGCCCATATGCACGATACGGAACGACTCGATCAAAGTACGGCGGCCCTGTTTGTCCTGGAAACGGACTCTGCGGGAAAGCACGCTTTTGTGCATATCCAGAGTCTGGGAAAAAGAAAGTATCCGGGTCCGGGAAAGAGAAAACCATTCCCCGCTGCCGATGCGGAAAGTAAGAAAAGTCCAGTTAGGACAATTTACCAGATCTTCGTTGTAAACTGTGCGCCCGGCAATATGCGTAGCCAGCTTATTATAAACACCGGCAATATAAGTGCCCGGATAATGGATCCTGGAAGCCACTTCTTCCGGGGCTGAACCGCGCACCCCGAAATGCCCGTTACCCAGAGTACAAAGCGACTCGCGCAGGCTTTCTTCGGCCGGATCAAAACGATTGTAAACAAGTTTCCATGTAGACATACCAGGCTAAGAAGCGGAAATAACCTCCTCGAATAATCTTTTTACCTCTTCCGTAGAAGAAATCCGGAAATCAGCTGCTGAAGCCCGGTCCTGCCCTGCCACCAGAATGCCGGTGCCTCTGGTACGCACAGCACGGAATGCATCTTCATCCGTAGTGTCATCTCCGATATAGACAACGCTATGGTCTTCCCAGGAAAAAGAAAGCGCCTCCATCAGCCAGCGCACTGCTTTCCCCTTGTTCCAGTCCACTGCCGGCAAAATCTCAAAAACTTTTTTACCCTGCATCAGGCGCAATTGCGGATTATCGGCAACAACTTTATTCACGGTTTTTTCTATTAAAGGAAAGCTCTGTCCATCTTCCAGCAAACGGTAATGCACTGCCACACTGAATTTTTTCTCTTCGATCAAGACCCCTTTTATGTCCCGGAAAGCTTTTCGGAAAAAAGCGATTGCTTTATCGACCACAGGAATAAGTTCCCTGACCCCGGGGTGGACCATATTCAAACCGGGCCCGGCAATATCAAAACCATGGCTTCCGGCGTAAATAAAATCCTTGATCCCGACCAGCTTCTCCACATCCTCACGCATTCTTCCGCTGACCACAGCCACCGGGTATTTCCGGGAAAGCCGGATTACGGTCTGCCTCATCTCTTCTGAGATCAGGGCCAATTCCGGACGGCTGACTATGGGAGTCAAAGTACCGTCATAATCCAGAAAAAAAACACACTTTTTTTCTGAAAAAAATGCTTTTCTGGCACTGCGCCGGAAACAGGGATTAAGTTCTATGCCCTGCCTGAGCAAAGCTTTATCCGGTTCTGCGGCCTGATCCCAGAAAGAAAACAGATCACAGGTTTTTTTTGCAAACCAGTCCCGGCACCAGTCAATATCGATAAAGGAAAGATCTTTTACTGCCAGATCTGCCCCGTTATCCAGTAATTCCCGGCTATTATCATGTCTGGCCACACCGATTACCAGTCCGAAACCTCCGTTTCGTCCGGCCTGCACCCCGGAAATAGCATCTTCTACCACTGCTGCTTTAGCCGGAATTGTACCCAGGTTCAAAGCTGCCCGGACAAAAATATCTCCTTCCGGTTTTCCTTTAAGATTCAATTCAGCCGAGACCCTGCCGTCCACTCTGGTCTCAAACAGGTCCTCAATACCTGAAGCCTGAAGGACTTCCCGGCAATTCTTGGAAGAAGAAGCCACCCCTACCCTGATCTTTGCTTCTTTGAGCTTTCTGATCAGATCGATTGTGGATTCATACTTTTCCACGCCTTCTTCTCTGATCAGGTTTAAGATCACCTGATTTTTCTTATTACCCAGCCCGCAGACAGTTTCCCTGTCTGCCGGATCTGACGGCTGGCCGAAAGGAAGAGATATATTACGCGATTTCAGAAAACTGCGTACTCCTTCATAACGGGGTTTCCCGTCGACAAAAGGAAGGTAATCATTTTCATGGGTAAATTCACGGAAAGGCTCGTTATCCCTGGATTCTCTCAGCCTCAGATATTCATCAAAAGTCTGTTTCCAGGCCTGGCCGTGTTTAGCCGCAGTTTTGGTGACAACACCGTCCAGATCAAAAATGACTGCCTCTAAAGGTTTATTTTCCGGATCCGACATTAAAGCCCCCCTTTATTTATTTATACATTGTACCAAAAGATGGACAAATTACAAAATCTCCTCTGTCCCTGATGAAACAGGATAAAAACAAAAAAATACCTTACTGCAAAAAAATCGATACTATGCAGAAATGCCGAAGGCGAGAAAAAATTGTTCAGTTATGCGCTGTTTTCGGGACAGCCTCTTTCCAGAGACCGAAAGCGTGATCCAGGATCTCAGTCTTCACTTCAGGAGAAATGTCAACCAGACGTAACCCCAGTTCGCACTTTCCTTTAAGCTCATTTTTCCAGATTATCTCAGCCCTGGCATCAATATACTCGTTAACCAGGGGATTCTTGATCTTCAAGGCAAGAGAACCGGAAAAATCGCTTTTCAGAGAATCACAGGCCATCCGCATCCCAAAGCGGGAAAAATCCTTGATGAGTCCGATAGTATTATCCTGATCTTGCGAAACCACCTCAGCAGGAAGGGAAACGGAAAAGCGCATAAACTTGCGTCTATCACTATCCATAATACTATTATTATAAGGACTGTACAACATTTTGACAAGAATTAAATTTTAAATAATTTTGTCGTTATGCGGCAGGACTTCAGTTATTTCCTGTCGGAAATGGAAGTTATAACTGCTTCGATCTTTTTTTCCATAGATTTTTCCATACTTCCGGGCAGGATCTTCTGCAGATCATGTTTAAAATCAGAAGCCAGCCATTTAAAATTCATGGCCTCATAAAGTCCGGAAAGCCTGAAATCGAAATTTACTGATAAGTCTTCATCTTTTAAAAGTTTACAAAGCTTTCTGAATTTAGGGGAAAGCTCCAGCAAAGTCCGGGAAAAGCCTAAAGAGATATTACCGGAAACAAGCTGGCTGGGATAAAGATCAAAATCTCCGGTAAGAGACAAAGGCTGAGACTCAATACTGATCTTATCAATCGCCGATTTCTGCTCATTTGCCAGAAAATGAAAATAAAAACGGGAAAAATTTAATTCTGCCAATGACGGTATAGAGGAAAATCCTGACAGCCACTGCAAAAACTGCATATTCTCAAGGCATCCCTGTCTGATCTCCACTTCACCCGCGACCTGAGGCAAAGGATCGGCTTTAAGTTTAAGTCCTGCCTGCAGGGAACCGGAAGAAAAAGTAAACCCCGGGATCAGGTGGCTGGCTGAATCTGCGGCCAGACCGGAAAGTTTAAGGTCCGCGGAATAAAGCGGCTGAGCAGGGTCCCAGCTTACAGTTCCGCTGCTTTCCAGCCTGCCTCCGTAAACAGAAAAATAAATAAAAAAATCAAACCCGTCGGTTTTTTTCGGCTCAAAACTGCTTAAGACATTTTCAGCCAAAACCTGATAACTGCAGTCACAGTCATGATACTCCATCAATAAAGAAGCAAAGCCGAGTTCTATCTGTTTATCCGGGCCCGGCGATACAACTACCCGGCTACCGTCCAGGACAAGGCTCTGAGGCAAAAGACTTTTCCCTGTCTGCCGCAAAAAGTCCAGTTTCAGACTACAGTTAAAAGAATCTTCTTCCCAGGCCCCTTCTGCATACAGATCATATTTCCGGGGTAAACTTTTACGCAATTCCGGATGCTGATCAGGATAGCTGAGTCCGGAAAAACAAATTCTGGGGACCGGGGCCGGAACAAACTCCCCTTTGATCCTCCAGGGCAGGCCGTTCCAGGAAAAAAAAGCAGAAACAAGTTCTGTCTTTTTCTGAAAAAACCTGAAATGACAATCAAGATCATAAATGTTGAATCCGCTGCTTTTGCCGTTCAGCACCTGAGCCGCCTTGCCCTTAAAACAAGCCTTCAGATCCGAGACCTTATCCTTGAACAAAAAATCATTTTCCGGCTCATTCATCTTCCAGAGCCCGGGCCGGGATGAAACCATGCCTTTAAGCTTAAGGTCTGTTTTTTCCAGATCGCCCCACAGTTTAAGATAAACATTTCTATTTTCAATCTCCAGATTTTTCAGCTCAGCCCCGTTCCTGCCCGGGACCAGGGAAAACCGGCACTGCAGTCGTTCTTTACCCAGAAACCGGGAAGAAAGATTTTCATTCTTATCCCAGATAATCCCGGTTCTGGCCTCCAGCCCTTTTACCGGATCAAAAAAAGCCAGGCCGTCAATCTGTAATCTTAAAAAACTGCCGTCCTTTAAAAAAAAGTTCACCAGGCCCTGATTCACTTTAATTTTCACAGGCAAGCCCCCGGATTTATTATCTTCAGCAATCCGGACGATATGTTTTATTTTTTCCCGGTCAAATCCTCGCACAACAAGCTCAGGCGCGAAAATTTCAAGCGAAGAAAAAGAAAATGTCTTTTCGCTTAACAGCTTTTTAAAAGAATAGCAGGCACTGACCCTGGGCGCAAAAAACCCGGTTTTCTGAGCAGAAAATTCAGCAGAAGAGACCCGGTACAGGACAATACGGTTAAAGGGGACAAACTTGACTTTTTCTACTGACAGCTCAATACCGCATAAATAACTCAATTTTTTTTCCAGAACCGGCAAAGAATTGTTCAGCAGAAAATTGAAATAAACAGTGAACAAAACAACAGCCAAAACTGCTGCGGCAAAAAAAGCTGACCAGAAAAAACGGGGTTTAAAAAGGAATTTCTTCGAAAAGACGTCCATTAATATACACCTCCACTTTATCTATAAAAAATTGCGCTTTATAAATGATATTAAGCGGAGAAGTAAAAGAATATTCTTTAAAATCTTTGAACACCAGGCAGACCTGTCTGGCTTTAACTATTTCTTTTTCCAATTCTTTGGCCTCCAGCCTTTTTCCCTCCTGTTTGGCCAGACGCAGCAAATATGCCAGAGCAAAAGGCCTTAACTCAGAATCAGAATAATCATTGCTCAGTTCCCTGAACATATGTTTCGCGTCCCTGAAAGCTCTGGACCGGAAAAAATATTCCCCTGAGGAAAAAAGCGCCTGAGGATAATACCGGGAACCGCGGTGATTTTTAACTATCATATCAAAATAGCTGAAAGCAAAATCAGTCTGGTTGCTGATTCCGGCATTGACCCCTTTCTGAAACAAAGCCTGATCATCTGCCGGCAAAGCAGTTCCGGGCATAACCCATAACGAGAACATAACCACCGGTAAAAAACATAATCTGGACAAATTCACAGTGTACTCCTTTTACTGGTTCAAGCATAACATTTATTTGAAGAAAATTCAAATCATTGTTGACAATTTAATTCAAAAAAATCCGAACTTTTTCCTAACAGATTGATTTTTAAAAAGAAGGCAAGTTTATTTAACTGACCACAATTTATGTTTTAATCCCGAACTTTTGGTAATAACCATATGCTTATCAGGAGCACATCTTAGCACATCCTGGATTGTACTGCCGAAAGTATACAGCTCCACCTGTTTGCCGTACAATTCCTTGACCTCATTGATCAATTCAACAAAATCGGAATCACCGGAAATAAGAGCGGCAGTATCATAATGGTTCATATAAGCTTTGGTCAGCATATCCATGGCAATTTTAACATCCAGGCCTTTCTGCATCCAGATCTTACCGGCCCTGATCAAACGGCCCAGCTTGATCTCAAAATTAGGTATGGAAAGCTTCAAGGCTTTTAATGATTCCTGCTGCTCTTTATAAGTCTGGGGATTTTCCTCTTTATTCAAAGACGCAGAATAATAATAACAGCGCACCAGATTGCGTTTACCGGTAATGGCTTTGATCAGATTTTTCCAGATAATATCATTCCTGTGTATTATTTTTTTCTGCGGCCCCATATCACGCACACTCTGGACCACATATTCAGCATCAATAAAAATCATCAAACGGTTACTCATATATCCTCCTTAGTTAGCTCATAGCTCATAGCTCATAGCTCATAGCTCATAGCTCATAGCTC
>Ga0272442_10007715_pt1 | contig 13836 bp, 8 predicted proteins | sample SSMForm2O_FD_200262 | JGI IMG/M metagenome (GOLD analysis project Ga0272442, IMG submission 200262) | Marine sediment archaeal communities from Little Sippewissett salt marsh, Falmouth, MA, United States - SSM-Form-2O | ecosystem: Environmental > Aquatic > Marine > Wetlands > Sediment ...
CCGTTTCCTTTCTTTTCAAACCAGTATTCGCCTTCAGGGTCGTCGAGATAATGGGGCTTGTCTTCGAGGTAATACCGATGGTTCCGGCTTATCACGCGCGACTTAGCGCTGCCCAGATACCCTTCGAAACCCAGCGCCTTTTTCTCGGCATCGAATCCCTGAACGTACGACGGGTAGGGCGTGCCGTCAACCCAGCCGAATTCCGCCCATAGGATCGCGCCCATATAGAGTTCTTTCGGGCCGGTGATATGCTTGGTGTCCTTGCCCATGGCCAGGGTTCTTCCGCTCTTTTCGGTGTTCATGGTCAGATGAAAATAAGGGTGTCCCGGATTATCCCAGTGCCACCACTCGCTTTTCACGTCCTCCGGATCGGACACTTTCCAGTTCGGCATCCGGGCCAAAGGAATGCGGGTGATTTTATCATTTTTCGAGGCTGACGTTCCGGAGGGCTCCACAAGATAAACGGTGCGCGGTGCAAAATCGAGATCGATGGTCCAGACTGTTTTCGGTTCGGGAATATCCTCATTGTCAGAGCCCTTTTTCCATCCGCCTGTGATTCGGTGGCCACCGGAGATCACCGCTTGTCCTCTCCCCCAGGCCGGATCGCTGGTCAGGCGGATCGGATTGCCTTTTTCGCCCGATTCAAGGGCGTTCAGTATCCCCCTGTAGTACACTCCCCGCTTAAACGCATAGGTGTGAATGCCTTTGCATTGTTTCGCTTTTCCCACAGCCTGAGGATCCCACGGGTGGCGTTTCCATGGCGTCTCTCTGGTTAAGCCGTCATTTGAATCATTCCCTCCTTCATAATCGACATATCGAACCGAATCTCCTTTTTCAAATTTGAACGGTTGTGGAGACCACTCGATGTCCCCCGTTGGAGAAATCTTTGCATACGTTTTTTGCCAACTGAATTCGTTTGCATTCGCCCATACACTACTGAAAACAAATAAAACAATTGCAGCACAAAATCGTGACCTCATACCCTTCTTCCTAAAAAAAACCATTTGTATTAGGAAACTCATGAGAATGAATAGGAGGTTTGATTTTACCACTGACCGGATAACGAAACAAGAGAGAAAACAGCCGTTTGCTTTTGAGGCTTCCATCGGTTTGTGCTAAAATACGGCTCGGTTACTTACAATACGATAAAACATAGTTTCTACAGAGGTGTTACTATCATGATGCGTCATTCAATCATCATCGTTTTTAATTTGATATTAATTTTTTCCGCGCCCTCAGCAGGGCAACGTCAAATGGAAAATCTTACCCGTGGGATTGTCGCCGTCAAGCAGCCCGGCGGCGTTTACATCGGCTGGAGGTTATTCGGCACCGATCCCGAGTCCATCGCCTTCAATCTCTACCGTTTTGTTGGCAGGGGAAGGCCGGTCAAGGTCAATGAAAAGCCCATTGTCGAAACGACTAACTACATAGATCACGGCGCCGATCCTAATCAGGAACTTCATTATTTTATTCGGCCGGTACTCGATGGTAAAGAACAGACGCCATCTAAAACAGTGCGTGCCTGGGATAAGGATTATCTTGAAATCCCGATCCAAGCTATTTCCGAGTACCGGCCCGGCGATGCCTCCATCGCCGATCTGGACGGTGACGGGGAATATGAGATTGTCCTGCATCAGGTATCTCGCGGCCGGGATAACGCCTTTCCCGGTATCACCGGAACGCCTATCTTCGATGCCTACGAGATGGACGGAACACATCTGTGGCGCATTAACCTCGGCATCAACATCCGCGATGGCGAGCACTATACCCAGTTCATGGTGTATGACCTCGACGGCGACGGCAGGGCCGAGATGGCCTGCAAAACCGCCGACGGCTCGGTGGATGGTAAGGGACAGGTCATCGGGGACAAGGACAAGGACTGGCGCACTAAAAAGGAAGGCGACCGGAGACACGGTCGAATCCTTGACGGCCCGGAGTACTTGACTATCTTCGACGGCCGGACCGGCGAAGCATTGGTCACGGTGGATTATATCCCCAATCGATATCCGATTGACGGCTGGGGAGGGAAAGGGGGCAACGGCGGCAACGACAGTTATGGAAATCGTTGCGACCGCTTCCTGGCCTGCGTGGCCTACCTGGATGGCGTACGGCCGAGCCTGGTGATGTGCCGCGGTGTTTACGGCCGGACGGTGATGGCCGCCTGGGACTCGCGCGATAAGAAGCTGACCAGCCGTTGGGTTTTCGATTCGGGCATGAGCTATCCTCCCTTCGACGATGCTTCACCTTATTCGGGCATGGGCGGCCATTCACTCTCGGTGGCGGACGTGGACGACGATGGAAAAGATGAGATTGTCTATCACTCAATGGTGGTCGATGACAATGGCAAGGGACTCTATTCCACCGGGTGGCGACACGGCGATTCGATGCATCTGAGCGATATGTATCCCGACCGCCCCGGCCTGGAGGTGTTCACCATTCACGAAAACGAAGGGAATACGGTTCGGTTCCGAAGTCCCGGCGCGGCGATTCGGGACGCGCGGACCGGCGAAGCGATTTGGACGCATAGCCCCGGCATCGACGTCGGCGCGGGCTTAGCCGCCGATATCGATCCGCGCCATCGCGGTTACGAGGCTTGGGGCGGCCCGGGCGGCTTGCGTGATGCACAAGGTCGCGAGATAGGAACAAAGCCGCGATCTACAAGTTTTGCGATTTGGTGGGACGGCGATCTGTTGCGGGAGCTTCTGGCCGGTTCGGGTGTCAATAAATGGAATTGGGAAAAAGGCGTCGAAGAAAGGCTCTTCTCCACCGACGTTCGACGATTCAGGCGCGGTCCGAACCTCATGGGTGACTTCCTGGGCGATTGGCGGGAAGAAATGCTCGTGACCGCACCCGACGGCCAATCGCTGCGCCTTTATACAACGACGATTCCAACCGAGTACCGCATTCACACATTGATGCACGATCCGCAGTACCGTCTTTCGATTACCTGGCAAAACGTGGTCTATAATAAGCCCCCACATCCGGGCTTTTTTCTCGGTGACGGGATGGCGTCCCCGCCGCGTCCCAATATCTACCTTATGGGCATGGGCGAAGCCATCACCGGCGAAAGGCCCAATTAATCCAGGGGTAGCCAGACGGTCATTTGTCCGGCGCCGCGATTGGCCCAGGCGTAGTAAGGAGTCAATCTCAGTGGCACGGGTCGAGGATCGGTCGGTGCATAGTCTTTGTATAGCACGGGTGAATCATATGGCTCGCCGGACCAGTCGGAATCCACCCCGGCTACAGCCTGCCCCTCCAAGACAACGACGCCCCCGAGGGATTGACTATCGAATCGTGGCTGGAGATGAATCTTTCGCGGCAAGCGCACATCCATAACATTCACGTTGTCGGGTAAATCGACCGACTCCAGGCAGTAAACCAGCGGTCCGCGCATCACGGCGACCTGGCCTCGAAGTTCCTCTGCCAGGGGATTGGCCTGAATCAACCTCACGGGCATCGGCAAGGTTAGTTCCACCGTATCGCCCGTCCGCCATGTTCGTTTGTGCGCGGCATACGTGCCGGATCTTATGTCGTTCTTAACCGGCGATCCGTTGATTTTAATGGAGGCTCCCGTCGCCCAATGAGGAATACGGAGCCGAAGGGTAAATGCCGTTTGCCTGGCCGGTTCCAATGTGATCTTGACGTTCCCGTCCCAGGGATAATCGGTTTGCTGGATCAGCTTCACGGCGGTGCCATCGGACAATGTCGTTTGTAGTTCGTTGCTTCCATACAGATGTACCCAGAGGCCGTCTTCGGAGGTGCTATAGGCAAAACCGTGCATTTTGGCGATGGTTCGGGCCAGTTGCGGCGGACAGCAATAGCCGGGGCGGTGCTTCCAACGCTCCGGTGTGTCACTTCGCAACAAGGGCACTTTAGAGCTGAATCGGCGGAGTACGTTGGAATAGAAGAAGTGGTCGCCGTCCAGCGCTAAGCCTGAGATGCCGGAATTGTAGAACACGCGCTCCATGACGTCGGCATAACATGGTTCGGCGGTGATGTTGAGCATCCGCCAGTTCCACATGGCATTGCCGATATTGGAGCAGGTTTCACAATAGCACTTCCGGTTAGGCAGGAAATAAGGATCGGCAAACGCCTCATGTACGTCGTCGTTGCGGATCGAAAGTCCCCGCGTTAATGGCCCGACGCCGCCATGGATGTATAGTTTGCGCCGCGCGATATCCCCCCAGATTCGGTGCAGGGCCTTTAGCAAAGACGAGTCGCCGGTTTCCATATAGGCGTCGGCAGCGCCGCAGTAGAGGTAAGTGGCGGTCACGGCATGGCCTACGGCTTGCGTTTCCTTGCGCAGCGGCGCACGGTCCTGGGTTTGATCGGTGCCGCCCAGTCCATAATGCCGTGCTCCGGCCGGTCGCGAGCCGCGCATGTCGATAAATATATTCGCTAAATCTAAATATTTGCGGTTGCCTGTCGTCCGGTATAATTCCATCGCGCCCATGATATTGGACGGATTGAAGCCGAAATGAGCCAACTCGGGTTTGCGGTCTTTGAAGGTTTCGTACAGGTAGTCGCCCGTTTTTCCGGCGATATTCAGGAAGGTATCTTTGCCGGTGGCGCGATGGTGAATACAGGCCGCCGTCATCAGGTGGCCCATATTGTACAACTCGTGATGATGGATGTTCTCAAAGCGTTTGCGCTTCTCCAGGATAATTTGGGTCGAAAGGTATCCGTCCGGCTGCTGGGCTTTTTCGATGACCTTAATGACTTCGTCCATGCGGCGATCCAGTGCCGGATCGTGAGTGACGATATATACATGCGCCACCGCCTCCAGCCATTTATAAAAATCCCCATCATGCCAGGACCTGCCGGACCACCGGCCCTCTGCTAAGCCAGCAGCAAGACGAAAATTGGTCCAATGAGAATTGCCTCCATTGTTGAAGTACGTCCACATCTCGGGAATCGTTACATTCTTGACAAGGTCGAACTTCTGTTTCCAAAAGCCGCCCGTCCAGCGAACCTGGTCCAGGTCAACGCTCCGCAGCTTACTGTAGGGGCTTGTACTGTTATTGATGATCCCGCACTCCTGAGCGGCGGCCATACAACACATCGTTAATGCAACTATCATCGTTCGTTTCATACGGACCTCCCTGAGGGCAAAGATTAGATTCCCAATTCATACAAAGCTTACTTGCCAAATCATGTGCTTATGTTATCCTTTGGGTTTTGAGCATGCAAGCGTTTAGGTTGTTAGCATCGGCTCACTCTCGGAGGTGCGAATGGAATATGCAGTCGGCAGAACGGGCAGAGTCATCGCCGCGAGACTATTTGAAGGCGAAGACCTTTACGAGTCCATTCATGAAATAGCCGTCACCGAAAAAATCACCTCGGCGGCGGTTTTCATAACGGGCGGTTTTAGAACGGCCAACGTTGTTGTAGGGCCGAAGCGGGAAACCCCCAAAGTCATCGGCGAATGTAAAGATTTTACCGGTCCGGGTGAGGTTCTTGGGGTTGGAACGATCTACCCGGACGAAGATGGCCCCAGGCTTCATATGCATACCGCTATCGGTAAGGCCGATGAAACCATGGTGGGTTGCCCGCGGGATGGGACGAAGACGTTTTTGATTCTCGAAGTCACGATCATCGAAATTCTTGGATTAAACGCCGAGAGGACATTCGATGAAAAAACGGGGCTAAACCTGCTGAGATTTGTTTAACAAACCGTCATTAAGAAAGGAGATGTGCAACGATGAAATTAAGTCTCGACTCAATCGGATACGGTGGCTATTTTACAGCTCCGGGAGAACAAGCGGATCTTGAAGAAGCTATGAAGAGGGCGGCGAAATTCGGTTATGACGCGGTCTGTATTTATGCCCATCGCCCGATAGGTTTTCCCATGGACATCGATGAGAGCCGTCGCAAGAGACTTGTGGATTTGGCCGGCGAGCTGGATCTTGATTTCGGGGGTGTTGTCTGCTGTACGAATTTCCAGAAGGCCAACCACGTCCTTTTGTATTCCCAGGAAAAAGAGATCATGTACGTCCGATCGGCCGTTGATCTGGCGAAGGACGTCGGGGCTAAGATCGTCCGCGTGCTTGCGGCGTTCTACGGTTATTTTCAGAATCCGTATGCGGGTCAGGGATATGGCTCTCCGGCTTTCGAATCCCGTTCCAGAAGGGTATCGAGAAACGAGGATTTTCTGGAGGCGTGGCATCAGGTCCGGAGAGGTCTGACGGAAGTGGCGTTATATGCTCGCGATAAGGGGATTGACCTGGCGTTACAGACGCACCCGGAGATTACGGGCAACAATGAGGAAACGCTGGCCATGATCGAAGAAGTGGGCGTCGAGAGCTTGAAGGTCGGGCTGGATTTGCCGTTGCTCGAGGCTTTCGATCCCGAGTTCGTACGAAAGACCGTCCATAGCATGAAGGGATTGATGGTCTATTCCCATACCATCTCCCTGGCGAAATCCGCCACGGTCGGCGGGGCGCCGTACAGTTGGGAGGAGGTCACGCCGGGAAGCCCGAAGGATACGTTGCCCTGGGAGGTCTTTCTAAAGGCGTGCAAAGAAATTGGCTATGAAGGATACTTGTCGCACGAGCAGTGCTCGCCGATCATTGTGAAAGGTCATCAGCTCGGTACCCTTGAGACGATCGACGAGCGTTACATAGAGGCCCGTCGGTACTTCCGAGGCCTGTTGGATAAGCTCGATGGCTATACCGGTCACAAAGCAATGTGATCGTAAACCGGCAAACGATCGCTACCACCGGAAGAATCGGTAAGGATCGTCCCACTCTTCGGGCGCATCCAGATAGAGACCCTCCAGCCAGCGCTTCTCGTCTTTAGACGTGTTAACAGGATGACGGAATCGTTCAAGAATAGGAGTCGATCCTGCTGCTCCCATATTGGCCAGCAGACGCGTTAGGAGGTAGCTGGTTCGGCGGAATGTTCGCTTGACGTTTTGTGGTTTCGTACGGCTGAACTGCCACGGCGCGAGCTGACAGAAAACGACGTGACCGTCCCTTGCCCGGGCCAAAACGCCGTTACCGGTAATGTGTGCTCCCGATGAAAGAAGAGGGAACGTTTGTGGCTCCCGACAGTGCACGTCCGCGGGGCCGACGCCTGCAAACAGGGAATTGAAACCAAACGGTTCGAAAGACGATGAGATATGTTCGGCCCTCTTCGTGCGGACTTTGAACGGTAGGAATGCGTTTGCTTGCTGCTCGTTGAGCCCGACGGCCAAAAGACTGCCGCCGGTCTTGAGCCACCTGGAAATGACTGTTATATCTCCAGATAGCTTGCGGTCTCCGTCCGTCCCGACGACGAGGACATGATGGGCGGATAGTTTGCCGGAATCGTAAGAACTTGAAGATATCCCTATGGATTCGAGGTGCTTCTTGCCGGCAGCATCGCCGACGTAGATAACCTGCCGCCGAGGAGTGGGTGTCCATTTCGAAACGTAACTGAATATGTTACGGGCCAGCGTCCGTGCCGCCGGCTCGCCTTCCGTGCGCCCGGTGATGTCCATCTGGCAGAAGAGGACCATTCCCAAACCGTCCCGGTATTCCATCAGCGGGCTATATTGCAGGCTAAAGCCACCGTCGAGGATGGGCAGAAAATCGCCCCGCGCGGGCTTCTCGATGAGGACCGAGGCGACATTTCCGCGATTTCCGCACCGCCAGAGTCGTGTGACGGGGATGCCGCACCATGTGACGGTCGGTCCGTAGCCGGGCCGTTTTTTGTATGTGAGACGCGGGGGCAGGATCGTTGCCTGGCCGTGCCAGTTGCACAGGTGCTCGGCCTCGATTCCGTTCATAAGTGGATGATCGGGTATTCGTTTGAAAGCCCGCCGCAGACCGTGCTCGGTCGTACGAAATCCGAATCGCTTCTCCAGGACGTCCGAGGTTTGCTCAAATACAATCACTTTGAGACCATCGCGCACGCGAGTGATACTCGGTGCCGGCTTTTCCAATGTCAAGGCGGACTTGCCCACAATGAGGATGTTGTAGGCCGAAAGGTCTGTATTCGTATCTACAGGCTGATAGTCGATTTTCATATCATCCAGCAGCTTTCGAGTCTGTCCGTTAGGATCGAATAACGCAATCTTATCGACCACTCTTCCAGTTTTTTGGGGCGGCATGATGTCGATTGATAAATGGTCGGTTTGTATCTTGTTATTATCGAAATGAAAGGTTGCTCGAATCTCATACGTGCCCGGGGCCAGGCTCGTTGGCAAGTCGAAACATAATAGAATCCGGTGCTGTTGTCCCGTCGGAACGGTGACCTGTTTTGCGACGGTGATTGCCTCCGGCAGATCGAACCTGCACTCGCAGTCGCATGTCACGGTTTCACGAGAGTTATTGGTAACAATCAATTGTTTTTCGACCGTCTCGCCCGGCAGAAAATTATGGTCTTTACTCGTAAACGCTCCCGGCTTGCCGCCGATATACGCCAGCAGCGGCTTGTTATTGCGAATCAGGGCTTGCGCCGCAACAGTAGCTATCCAATCCGACCGGTCGAAGGCTAGGTCCATTCGTTCGTATCGCTGCTCGATATAGTCCGGGCTAAATCCCGGCCGCTGAAGGTTATCCCAGTCCACCCGGAATTCCTGGCGGCTCTTGTCAACGCCATCCCGCAGAATCCAGTAGTGCCCGTGAGACCACGGGGAGATGGCCGAGACGCCCCAGGTGCGAAAAGCACGCCAGTTGTCGTTGAAATACATGGCATAGACGGGTTGACGCTCGGTGAAGGCGCTCGAACCTACGGCGTGCGGATAGTCCCATCGGTGCCAGCGTCTGCCGGACCGGAACTGGTTGGCCTCCCAGCGTAAGTTTGCTTTCTCCATTTCGCTGATTTGGAAGGCACGGTCGCCGAAGAACTGGGCATTCCATTCCGCTAAACAAAATTCCCACGGCACAACCGCGCTGCCGAATTCCCTTTTGCCCTGGTACCATCCCCGGTACATCGTCCAGTCCCAGGGAAACGGGACACTATATTCACATGTGAAGAGCGGCTTAACACCCTCTGTCGCCCAATGCTCGAACCAGTCAGACATCTCCTGGATTGGGGCGAAGTTCGCATAGAAATTGCTCGTGTGCATCGGCCCCAGATTTCCCGATGCGTGGTGATAGACGATCCGGCTCGGGTCCAGTTTTTTTACGATCCCTTCGGCGCGCGAAGCACGCTTGGCATTTCTCAAGGCCCACGACTCCCGGGGATTCTGAATTCCGTCTATCATGTCCGGATTCATGTCCTCGCTGTATCCGGTTGCGTTATGGCTCATCGAGTAGAAGACGACCGACGGATGATTTTGGGCCGCACGCACATAATATTCGGCGTGACGTGCATAACCGTTTGTCTCGTCGGCGTCGGATTCTTTCCAGTCGTAGTGCGAGAAGTGCGGCTGTGAGAAAGCAACCAGCATCCCCGTATCGTCGGCGGCGTTGAGGACCTCCGCGAAGCTCAGATGGGAACCCGGTTCGCAGCCGTAGTTGTGCGTATAGACGAAATTGATCCCGAAGCTTTTGAGCCGTTCCATGCTCTCTTTAGCCGCATCGTAGTTCGCCCAAGCCGCTCCGACCTGGGCATTATCCAGTGGAACGCAGGACAAAAAGATACGAGTGCCGTTCAGGAAGAAGTCCCGTCCATCGATCCAGAACTCGCGGAATCCGAAACGTACAGGATGACTTGCATCGAGTAGATTGCCTTGACTGTCCGTTAATGAAAGACATAAGCTATAGATGTTCTGAGGGGTATGGATATCCCAGAGTTTGTCGGGCTTCCAGGCTCTTGTGAATGCGATGCGGCCACTCTTGAGATCGTTCTTTTGGAAGGTCTCACTCGTGAATTCCGCGATATTGTGCCGATTCTTGGTGATTCGGGCACGAAGCGTGTACGATAGATTCGCGGCAAGACCGTCCAATGCCGTGTCGAACGTCATCTTCCACTTTTGTACGGATGTACTTATCTTCACGTCACTGATGCGCGTTCCTGCTGGTGTGCTTGTAAGATAGACGTCGCCACACAGTCCCCGACGTGCAACCGACCCTTTCACCTCTTTGGCGGAGGCGGTGTCGGTGTACGAGCGCATCACGCCTTTGAGTGGCAGGGCGGTGACAAGCAGGCTCAGAACGTGCGTTTGGCCCGGTTGACAAAAGGCCGTGATTTCCAATTCCCCACCCGGAAAGACAATAGATCCCACATTCTTTCCATCTAAATAAACCGTTGCATGAGAGTTCAGATACTCTGCGTGGAGGGTGATACGGCGGCCGACCCATTCGGCGGGAATGGTTATCTGGCGCTGGTACCAGGCGGATGTGATGTTGCGCAAGCGTCGGTCTTTCCAATTCTGATGAGCATGGACTATCTGGCAATCTTTCTGCATGTAATTGGTGATCCCCGGCCAGCATCCCGGAACCTTGAAATAACCCCAATTCTCGGCGGGTACCGGATTCATGTTCTTGCCAGCGGGCTGCCAGCGCCACAGACCGTTAATGCATATCCGTTCGCGCGTGGGCGTGGATTGTCGGTAGGCTTTTTCAATATCCCAAACGGCCTTCACACCTTTCGGCAGTTCCCCCCGGCACACACGCGGTAAGCCGCCCATAGCAATACATACGATGATAAGGATTCTCATTTGGCTTATCCCTCGGGAATCGATAGGCAATATCGGCGAGCGTTCTTCCTTGGATCGTTCGATCACGATTCGGTTAGTACCCCAATCGGCCCCAGATGGCTTCCTGCATTTTCTGCAGATCAGCGAGACCTTCATCGGTCGTCGGCGAGAAATTATACGGTGGATTCGCCTGCTTGCCCGCCCGTATCGTCTCTGCGCCATTGTACTTCCAGTAGGCGCTGTGGCCGTCCGCAAAGGAGACATTCGTGCCGTCTCCATGCCGGACAAACGGCGGATCCCACCATCTGGGCGTCGTGTAGTGAATGGCATAGCTGTCCGGGCTGATCCGTCCTTCATCGAGAAAAACGAGTCTGAACGCCGGAGCGGGGACGGTAATTTCTGTTCTTTTCTTGACCATTAACACCGTCTTACCCACTCTGACGCCCTTGGTGCCGTTATAGGTTCCGGCGGCATCGAAACAACCGTTCATACCATAGCCTGTGGAATACGTGCGCATTTCTCCGCGAATACCGGTCGGGCATCGATATGCCTTCTCGGCTTTGCAATAGGGAAACAACGCTCCGACCCGGATGGCTTCCTTTTGAATCTCGAGCGGGCGTTGCGCTCCTTGCGCAAAACCGGAGGCGCAGTCGTTTCCGACCCAATACTGTTCGCCCTTGTGAGGCCCCGATGCGGGCACGGGGGCGGAGGGATCGGCGCTGGGGGCCCAATAGGCCTCCCCATTGACGATTTTTTCATCGTTCTCATCGGCATACATCGACCAGGCAAGCGTCAAGGTTTTGAGATAATTAAGGCAAACGGCGCGTCGGCCCTGTTCCCTTGCCCGATTCAACGAAGGCATGAGGATGGCCATCAGTATCGCAATGATCGCGATGACGACCAGAAGCTCAATCAATGTAAATGCCTGTCGGAACCTACCTTTTTCGCGGCTATAAATCTCCATCTCTGTCGGCGTACATCCTCCTGTTTGTGTTCGCTTATTCATGATCGAACTCCTGCATTGACAAAGACCCATTTGTCGTTGTAAACCGCTACACCTCTATCATAACACATCATGCAGGTCGATTTCAACCTTTTGAGTTGTTAATCTGTTTGTAGAGGACTAACCAGGCGGTTATTGGTTGACTCGATACGCCATTTTAGGGGCGTCCGGGCGGATTCGGATCAACGATTCGGATGTTATCGAAATAGAAATGGACTCCCACCAGGTCGCTATGCTCCGATACGATCTCGAAGCGTTCCGTGGCCGCCCAGTCATAGGCGCCGATTGGATTGTACCAGCCGTCGTCCCATGAGCCGTGTTCGGAAAATTCGCTTAGAGGGATGTGCAGCAGGTTCCATTCGTCATCCCAAACAGCAATGTTTCTATCGATGGTGTATCGGACGCGCCAGGGATGATCGTTGCGTTGACCTGTTTTAGTATCCACAAAACGGATATCAATCTCTGCATCAGGATCGTTACATCGAGTCCAAAACTCGATGGCAAAATCTTGATCGAGCAATACAGAGAGATCCTTAGGTGGTGAGAAACGAAACGAAATACTGTTGTATTGGTCCACGCCCGTCCAGTGGATACAGAAATCTCCGGAGGCCGGATTGTCCTGAGAGTAATAATCAAGGAGTCCTTGATTCATCCAACTGGATTCGACGATATTCGGGCCGATAGAGTCGAGATAGATATCGAAGCCGTTGACGTCCGGCGTCGAGATAAATTCGTATTGCGGCGGGACGTTCAATCCCAATGCTTCCACCAGGGGGATATTCAGGTCATAGTCGAATATATCGTGGCCTTCCCGTTCGAAAAGTCCAAATCCTTCCGTATAGTCCCAGATGGTCCATGCGATTCCCTTTTCTTCAAGATACTCTCGCACAACGCCATACCAATAAACGCGGTCCGTCTCATCGCTGTTCGGCATGTAAACGCCGAATTCCCCGCAGAACAAAGGGACGTTACGTGCCGCTTGAAAATCCGCGGCAATATCCATGAGTGCTTTGACATGCTCAATCGTACCTTCATCCTGGTAATTCGGCAAGCGATCTGCTATCCACGTGCCCTCAAGTTCCGCAGGGCAGGGGGGCATAAGATCTGCATCGTACGGAAACGGCACCCCGGCCAGCGCCGTCATGGGCGGATTTATCCAACCGGCACCCTGGTGAGTGAACATAAACGGATCGTAAAAATGAAACGTATAAATCAGGTTATTGTCCGCGCGGACGGGCATGTCTTTAAGATGGTTGTAGCTATTCCATCCCGCCGGGCCGACAATGATCGTGTGCGTTCGATCGATCTTGCGAATCGCTTTGACGACTTCTTGCTGGATGGTGTTCCACTTTGCATCGGAAATACCATGCGGCTCGTTCAACACTTCATAATATAGATAGGTTGAACGATCTTTGTAACGCTGTGCGATCTGCGTCCACACGGGGACCAGAACTTCAATAATGCCCGAATTCGTATCGGTGCCCGAATCGAATGAGTGGTTGTCGAGAATCAGGTGGAGTTCCAACTCTTCAGCCCAGTCGATGATTTGATCCAGAAAGTAAAATAATAATGGATCGATGACATAATCCGGCTTGTCGCTCGTCATGGAGTGTAAGTTGATGGGCAATCGAATGACGTCGCAGACGAGACTCTTGATGTGGATAAAATCCTGTTTGGTGAATTTTGTAAATTGGATTTCCCGTACGTTTGACGCTTGCAGCCAATTCGTCAGATTCACACCGCGCTTGAAGGGAACGTCAGTGGATGTGCGAATGCCGTCCTTTGCATTTAAGGCCTCCGAGGATTGGTAGATGGCCTGGCTATTGGCGGGACAAAGCAAACCCAGAAGGAATAGAATAATTATCAATCCGTTGCTCAAATTCATTGAGGTTCTCCTCGTCATGATCCGGTTTCGCCTCCAATATACTTGCGGCCATACACCGGTACAAGGCTTTGTTAAATATTCATTGTTTTCGTTCTTTCTAATATAATCGTCTCGTCCCTCAGAAAATCTGCAAGCCTATAGAGCGTCTGCAATTTGGGAAACGATGGCGAGTGGTGTTTTCAAAAGAATCTTTATGTCCAATCCGAAAGATCTCATCCTGGCGTACAGAATGTCCAGTTTAACCATCTCGTTGAAGCTGAGCCGGTTCTTGCCGCTGACCTGCCAGAGTCCGGTCATGCCGGGAACGGCGTCCAGTCGTTCTTTGTGCCAGTCGGTGTAATGCTCGGCTTCATAGATGACGGGAGGACGCGGCCCGATAAG
>Ga0272442_10007716_pt1 | contig 13834 bp, 9 predicted proteins | sample SSMForm2O_FD_200262 | JGI IMG/M metagenome (GOLD analysis project Ga0272442, IMG submission 200262) | Marine sediment archaeal communities from Little Sippewissett salt marsh, Falmouth, MA, United States - SSM-Form-2O | ecosystem: Environmental > Aquatic > Marine > Wetlands > Sediment ...
ACACTACTCATTCAAGGCTCCTTTCTGCTTGGTTCGGGGTCACCACGACCCGTTGAGTTCACAACCAGTCTGAAGGGAGCCGCCTTCTTTTTCAACTAAGAATAGCATATCCTCCACCCCCAGCGCGTGATACAATAAGCTCGTGGACATGTCTTGGCCTCCTTCTGAATCCTCCACAAACTTCAGAAAGGCTAAGCATGTCCACTCTCCATTTCAACCACCTGATCGCAAGACTCGGAAGAACGAAAAAAAGGGCGCCGACGGCTCGGGGCCGTCGGCGCCACGCATCAGGGAGGCAGTGGGCGTGTGGCTCGGCACGATGTGCCGGGATGCGTATCCTCGGTTTCGCGCGGCACAGGGCGCCGCACGTGGGTGGTTGCGGGCGGGCACTCGGGCCCGCCCTGGGTTCATTCACCCACCATCGCGGTGGGCGCTGCCCAGTAGGCGCCCCTGGGCCTGTTGAGCCTTCGGCCGCGTAGGCTCCGCTCGTAACCGGCTTGCGTCCTGGCTCGCCGCTTCAGGAATACCCCGCGTCTCGGCGCGGGCCGCAAGACCGGCAGCGGTGCCCGGGTGGGCGAAGGCTCCGCGTGCACATTGCAGGGGGGCGCCTGCGTGTCCCCCGCGTGTATCCGAACTCCCAGCCGCCTCGCGGCCGGGCAGATCGCTCCAGGCGTCTCGTCTCCTCAAGACTGGCTGCCGGCCTGGCGACGCTCAGCGGGAACCTTCGGCTGGAGGAGCGCTCGCGCTGGCGGAGTGAGCGAGCTTGGAGCCGACCCCAACACATCGGCCAGGACTGCTGGGGCTGTTTCGCCGTCGTCGTGGTTGCGGTCGAGCGGGCACGCAGTTTCGCCGAACGTGCCAGGCCAGCAACCGGGTGGTGTCTCCTGAGTGGAACCGCTGGGAGGGCCTCACACTTGGCCTCTCTCCCGTCTTCACCAGTCCAGTAGAGCAAGCCCTGTGCCATTGCTCCATGGGCCGATGGCGCTCGGGGCGGCGTTCGGGGGGTCCGCGGGGCCGGGGCGGGTGGCGTGTGCGCTGTAAGCGGAATATCACTGGGCACTTAAGCCCACATGCCCACGTCGGAGCGAGCCAGGAGGATTCCCCTGCGGGCAGGCTCTCCGCGGAGGAAGCAAGGCGGCAGCAGGTGTACATAGATTGTACAGCCTGACCCGCGAACCAAGGGCATCGAGCTGGCGGCCTGTGTAAGCGATGAAATATAAATGACTTGCGGTGTACTCAGAATGGACACCCGTGTGGGGGCGAGGGGCAGAGCGGTGCCTTGTCGGTGCATCTCCAGCAGGCGTGGGCGGTTGTGGCGAGCGGCGCCGTCGGCCCTCCGCGGTGGGCCACCAGGACTTGTGCAGTTCCGAGTCCCGACGGCCTCAGGCGACCTTCGTCACGAGGTGGTGTGCAGCAATTCGCGAAGTTCTTGAATCAGGTACCAAATAGTGATAGCCTAGGTGTTTGAGCAACTGCGCGCCGAAGGGAAGGTGCGTACTGAACCGAAGCTTGTGGTCGAGGCCATGATGGCGCGAACAGGATGGAGCCCATGGCTCCTTTCGGTATGTGTATTTGGTGCGTCGGCAGTGCTTACGGGTTGTAAGGCGACGTACTACAGGGACGATGCGGACCGGGAAGTCTACCGCCTGCTGGCCAGCAAGCACAAGCGGATTCTGGGCAGGCCCATGCACTTCACGATCGATCCGCCGCCCGAGGAGGCGCTGGCGCAGGTGATGCGCGGGCACGACCCCGCCGGGACCGCCGCGACCGCCGCCGACCTGGACATGGCCGCCGCCGAGCGGGGCAAGGGCCTGCCCGAGGCGGCGGGTCTGGTGCAACTCACCCTGCGCGATGTCCTGGGTCTGGCCACAGGCCACAGCCGCAGCTTCCAGCGCGAGAAGGAGGATCTCTACCTGGCCATTCTGGGCCTCACGGGCGAGCGGTTCCGCTGGCGCCCGCAGTGGGCCAGCGGCCTGGACGCCCAGGCGACCGACGGCCCCGACGCCGATACCGTGGGTGCAGGGGGCGACCTGAATGTGAGCCAGCTCCTCGCCTGCGGAGGCCAGTTCACCCTGGGGCTTGCCACCGACGTGCTGCGGCGTTCGACGGGCGACCCGCGCCACACGGCGGCCAGCATTCTCACCGCCGAGCTCATCCAGCCGCTCTGGCGGGGCGCCGGCCGGCTGGTCGCACGCGAGAACCTCACCCAGGCCGAGCGAAACGCCGTCTACGCCGTCCGCTCGTTCGCGCGCACCCGCAAGAGCTTCGCCGTGGATGTCACCAGCCGCTACTACCGCGTGCTCCAGCAGCGCGACGCCGTGACGAACCAGTGGAGCAACTACCAGCGGATCCAGCAGTCGCGCAGGGATACCGAGGCCGTGGCCGAGCTGGTGGGGGAACGCTCGCGGCTCGAGGTGGACCAGGCCCGCCAGGAGGAACTGCGCGCCGAGGCCAACTGGGTGCGGGCCGTCTACCAGTACCGCGAGCAGCTCGACCAGTTCAAGATCTTCCTCGGCCTCCCCGTGAATGCTCCGGTCACGCTGGACCCCGGCGAGGTCGAGCGGCTTCGCGGCGTGGGGCTGCGGCCCGTGGCGATCTCGAGCGACCGCGCGACCAGCATCGCAGTGCGGCGGCGGCTCGACCTGCTCACGACCTACGACCAGGTGGTGGATGCGGAACGCGCGGTCGCGCTCGCTCGCAACGGCCTCGCACCCGACGCACAGCTCCGCCTGGCGGCGAATGTGCCCTCGAAGCCCGATACCCACGCCGCCCGCCTCGAGTTTCCCCAGGGCACCTATACGGCGGGGCTGGACATCGATCTTCCGCTCCAGCGCAAGGACGAGCGCAACGCCTACCGCGAGGCACTCGTGGCCCTCGACCGCGCCCGCCGGAGCGCCGACGAGCAGCGCGACGAGGTGACCTTCGCCGTCCGGCAGAACTGGCGCGCGCTCAAGGAGGCCGAGCGCAACCACCGCATCCAGGCAGCCAGTGTGGTCCTCGCCGAGCGACGCGTGGCCGGTGCGCGCGAGCTGCTCCGCCTGGGCGAGGCCACCGCCCGAGACCTCCTGGAGGCCAACGAAGCTCTCGTGAACGCCCAGAACGCACTCACCCGAACTCTCATCGACCACACGCTCGCCCGCCTCGCCCTCTGGCGCGACACCGAACTCCTCCGCGTGGGCGAGGACGGCGTGTGGCAGGAAGCAACCGATGTCGACGAGTAGACCGAAGACGCGGCGAGAGCCAGACGCCGAGCCCGCCGCCAGCCCTCCCCGGACGGTCGGGTCCCTGGCCGACGTGGACCTCAGCGACCTGTCGTACGAGGAGCCGCGCCGCCGCGTGTGGCCGTGGATCGTGCTCCTGTTGCTCGCGGCCGGCGGCGCCGCGGGCTTCTGGTGGTGGCGCACCCGGGGCACGAAGCAGGAAATCCGGCGTGCCACCTTCGTGGTTCAGCGCGGCGACCTGCCGATCGTCATCACCGAGAGCGGAAGCCTCGATGCCCTGCGCTCCGAGGTCATCAAGTCCCGCGTCGAGGGGCAGGTGACGATCATCAGCCTCGTCGACGAAGGCACGATCGTCACGGAGGAGGACATCAAGAAGGGCAAGGTGCTCGTCGAGCTGGATTCGGCGGAACTGCGCGACAAGCTCACCCAGCACGAGATCACCTACTCGAATGCCGAGGCCACTTTCAAGCAGGCCAAGGAGGCCTTCGCCATCGAGCAGAGCGACGGCGAGAGCAAGGTCAAGCAGGGCGAGTTGAACGTGAAGTTCAGCCGGATGGATCTTCAGGAGTATGTGGGCGAGGAGCTTTCGGCCGACGCGCTGACGGGCAAGATCGATCTGCTCAAGCTGGCCCAGCAGCTCTACGACGAGGCGGGGGAGCATCGCAAGGTGATCGAGCGCGAGGTGGTCGCGGCTCTCGCTGCCGTGGAGGAAGCCCTGAAATCCAGGGAGAAGCCCAAGCCGCCCGCGGATCCCGACGCCGAAGAGCTCGAACCCGATGAGCCCAAGCCGGCCTCGGGGGACGCGGCGGAGACGCAGGATGCCAAGGAGCCCGAAGCCGGCGTGGACGTGACGGCCCCCGGCACCCAGACTCACCGGCTCGGCGGGCTGGCCCTCCAGAAGAAGCGTAAGCTGGAGGCCGACATCGGGCTGGCCTTCGAGGAGTTTAAGCGCGGTTCGGACAAGGTGGCGAGCTACGCGGGTCTAAAGCTCATGGGCATCAAGAGCTCCCAGCAGCTCGAGGCCGAGCAGCTCGCGCTCATGCGCCACCAGATCAGCCTCGACCAGGCCCTCACGGCGCGCGAGCTCTTCCTGCGCTACGAGTTCCCCAAGCAGGCCGAGGAGTACCTCTCGCTCTACGAGGAGCGGGGCAAGGAGCTCGATCGGATCATCGCGCGAGCACGATCCGCGATCTCTCAGGCCGAGGTGGAGATGAAGTCGACCGAGGCCAAGTACCTCCTTCAGAAGAAACAGCTCGAGAAGCTGCGCGACCAGATCGACTACTGCACGATGCGCGCCACCCACCCCGGCCTCGTGGTCTATGGCACCACTGGCCAGCACTGGCGCCACCGCGGTAACCCCATCGAGGTGGGCTCCACCGTCTACGAGCGCCAGCATCTCATCAAGCTCCCCGACATCTCGTCGCTGGCCGTGAAGTTCCGCGTCCACGAGTCCATGGTGGACATGGTGGAGGTGGGCCTGCCTGCACGGGTCACCGTGGATGCCTTTGCAAACCGCTCCTTCACCGGCAAGGTCACCAAGGTGGCCGTGCTCGCGAGCTCGGCCATGTCGTGGCTCAACCCCGATCTGAAGCAGTACGACACGGAGGTGAGCCTGGAGGGAGACAAGACGGGGCTGAAGCCCGGCATGTCGGCCGAGGTGGAGGTGGATGTGAAGGTCCTCAAGGGGGTGATCCAGGTTCCCGTGCAGGCGGTGGGGGCTCGCAAGGGCACGAGCGTAGTCTACATCGCACTGGCGGACGGCTCGGAGGAGCCGCGCGAGGTGGTCCTGGGCGAGTCGAACGAGAAGGTGGTCGAGGTGACCAGCGGCCTGGCCGTGGGCGAGCGCATCCTGGTCGAGGCGCCCAAGATCGACCTCAGCAAGGACGAGGACGAAGACAAGAAGGGGAAGACGGAGGAAGAGGAACTCAATGGGGCGCCGCCGCCCGGTCCCGCGGGTGGCAAGGCCCCGGGCCGCGCGCCGCGAAAGCCCGGCATGAAGTCGCGCGAGCGGGGCACGGCGCCATCGAAGGCCGGTGGCAAGCGGCCATCGCGCAAGCCCGGCGGCGGGAGACCCAGGCCGCCCGCCGGCAAGAAGCCTGCCACGTGAGCCCGCGCCCACGCCGGAGCGCCGGCGGCTGGCCTTCCCCACGCCCAGGAGCGTGCGCAGATGCATATCGCTGAGGTGAGAGACCTCACGAAGGTGTACGTGATGGGCACCAACGAGGTGTACGCCCTGCGCAACGTGAGTCTGAGCTTCGCGAGGGGCGAGTATGTGGCCATCGTCGGGCCGTCGGGCTCCGGCAAGTCCACGCTCCTGAACATCCTCGGGTGTCTCGACCGGCCCTCGAGCGGGCAGTACTTCCTGGGCGGCGAGGACGTGGCTCGGTTCAGCGATGCGCATCTCTCGCGGATCCGCTCGCGACGCCTCGGCTTCGTCTTCCAGTCCTACAACCTGATCCAGCAGCTCTCGGTGGTCGAGAACATCGAGGTGCCGCTCTACTACCAGGGGTGCTCGGAGCGCGCGAGCTACCGGCGGGCGGTGGCTCTGGCGCGCATCGTGGGGCTGGGCGCACGGCTGCATCACCGGCCCACGGAACTCTCGGGCGGGCAGCAGCAGCGGGTGGCCATCGCGCGGTCGATGGCGAACAACCCGCTGGTGATCCTGGCGGACGAGCCGACGGGGAATCTCGACAGCGCGACGGGGGCCGAAATCCTCGCGCTCCTCGATCAGCTCAACGAGCAGGGCAAGACCATCATCTCGGTCACCCACGACGCCAAGATCGCCGCCCGGGCGAAGCGGACCGTCCGCTTTGTGGACGGGCAGGTGGTCGAGGACACGGGGTAGGGGATCCGATGCTCGGCTTCCGCGTCAAGCGCACGATGAAGATGGGCTTCAAGAGTCTGTGGCTGCACAAGCTGCGGTCCATGCTCACCATGCTGGGCATCATCTTCGGCGTGCTCTCCGTGATCGTCATGATGGCGATCGGCGAGGGGGCCAGCTTCCAGGCGCAGGAACAGATCCGCCAGCTCGGAAGCCACAACATCATCGTCACCAGCGTGAAGCCCCCCGAGGAAGGCTCGGTGGCCACCGAGCAGACGTGGGCCCTCAAGTACGGCCTCACCTACCTCGATGCCGAGCGCATCCGCACCACCGTGCCCGACGTCGAGGTGATCGTGCCCGCGCGCAACATCCGCAAGCACATCCGCAACCGCAGCCGCCGCGTGGATGGCAACGTGGTGGGCACCGTGCCGTGGTACTGCGACGTGGCGAACCGCACCGTCGCCCGCGGCCGCTTCCTGGGCGACGTGGATATGCGCCGCCATGCCCCCGTGTGTGTGCTCAACGAGCCCGTGGCCCGTGCCCTCTTTCCCTTCGAGGACGCCATCGGCCGCACCGTGCGCGCCGGCTCAGACTGCTACCGCGTGGTCGGCATCCTGCTCGCCGGAGCCCAGACCCGCGGGGGCGGGGGCAGCGAAGGCCGCGGCGGAGCCAACGAGATCTACGTGCCCATGACCACGGCCAAGGGGCGCTACGGCGACACCATCATGAAGCGCCGCAGCGGCAGCTTCGAGGCCACGATCATACAGCTCCACCAGATCATCGTCCGCGCCGCCAGCCTCGGCCGCGTCATGCAGACCGCCCGCGCCATCGAGCGCGTCCTCCGCTACGGACACGAGAAGCAGGACTACGAGATCAAGGTGCCCCTCAAGCTCCTCGAGCAGGCGCGCGAGACCGCCCGCATCTTCAGCTACGTGCTCGGATCCATCGCCGCAATCTCGCTGATCGTCGGCGGCATTGGCATCATGAACATCATGCTCGCCACGGTGACCGAGCGGACGCGCGAGATCGGCATTCGCCGAGCCCTGGGCGCACAGCAGCGCGACATCGTGGCTCAGTTCCTCAGCGAGACGATCCTGCTCACGGCCAGTGGCGGGCTGCTCGGCGTGGCCGTGGGAGTGGCCGCGCCGCCCATTGTCACCATGCTCACCGGCAGGCCCACCATCATCCAGCTCAGCTCCTGTGTCCTCGCCTTCTCCATATCCGTCGCCGTCGGCCTCATCTCCGGCATCTATCCCGCCTACCGCGCCTCCAGGATGGACCCCATCGAGGCCCTGAGGCACGAGTAGGGGGGAAGGCGGAAGCCGGAATGCGGAATCCGTAATACGCAGTTCGTTCCTGTTGCGGGAAGCTCTGGGGCACCCCTTGGCACCGGGCCACACAGGCTGGAAGCCTGTGCCACCACCCATCTGCACGGGCGGCACAGGCATCTTGCCTGTGTGCACACTCTTCGCAACAGGAACTAGTTCGTGATGGGCATCATTCCTGCATGTGCACGGCTTCCCCTGTGGCGTTGCTTTCGATGATGGCTTCGAGGATGCGCATGTCGTGCCAGGCGTCCTCGAGGCTCGAGCGGGGCTGCTCGCCCGCGAGAAGGGCGGCGGCGAAGTGCCGGAGCTCCTCGAGGTAGCCGGGGCGCGCATAGCCGCGGTAGAGGTTGCCGGTGTGCCAGCTCACGGACGGGGTGTCGACGTAGCCGCCGGCCCCGAGCGCGGGGTCTTCCTTGTAGTATCGCACGCGTGCGGCTTCCTCGATCTCCACGGCGCGGCCGCTGGCGCCGATGATCGCGGTCTCCATCATCAGCGTGTGGGTGCCGCCGAACAGACTCATCGTGCCCACGGCGCCGTTCTGGAAGCGGAAGGTCACGGCATAGCTGGTGGTGCCGTCGGGGCGCTCGGCGATGGCGGCGAAGACGTGGGAGACCTCGCTGCCGACGAGGAAGCGCATGCAGTCCACCGGGTGGATCACCTGGCCGAGCAGGTAGCCGCGGATGGTGGAATCGACGTCCCAGATCGGTGTGCGCGGGCCGGGGGCGGCATACTTGCAGCGGAAGCCCATCACGTCGCCGAACTCAGGCTCGTCGGCCAGGCGGCGGGCCATCTGGTGGGCGGGCGCGTGGCGCCAGTGGGTGGCCACCATGCCCATCCTGCCCGCACGGGCGGCCGCGTCCACCAGCTCCCGCGTTTGAGCGGCCGAGAGTGCGGGGGGCTTCTCGAGGAAGATGTGGCAGCCGAGCTCCAGGCAGGCGAGGCCCAGCTCGTGGTGCATCGGGGGCGGGCCGCAGATGGCCACGGCATCGGGCGATTCCGTCTGGATCATCTCGCGGAAGTCCGTGTAGGCACGGCTCGCGCCGAAGCGGCTGGCGTTCCGCTCCGCCTTCTCGGCCACCAGGTCACACGTCGCCACGAAGTCGATGGCGTCGATGAGCGGCAGGTTCGCCTGGAGCAGCGAGGCCTGCCCTCCGCATCCGATGAAGCCCAGCCGAAGCGTGTCCATAGCGTGCTCCTTGAGGCGAGGGGCGTGGCACTGCGGCGACGGTGCGAATCGTAGCCCCCCGCGGGCTCGCTGTCAATCCACTCCCCGGGATCGCGCTTGACTCCCCACGTGCTGCCCGGCATCATACAAGCCCGCCGGCGGGGCGGCGGAGCCCGGGCCGAACACCGATCCTGCACGGAGAGACACATGGCAACACGGCGTACCACACTTGCATGCTTCGCCCTGCTGGTGCTTGCGGGAGCTCTGGCCCGCGGGGAGAACTGGCCGCAGTGGCGCGGGCCGTTTCTCAACGGGTCCACCACCGAGACTGGGCTGCCCTCCACCCTGAGCACCTCCGAGAACGTTCTGTGGGTGGTTCCTATGCCCGGGCCGGGCTCGGCCACGCCCATCGTGTGGAACGACCGTGTGTTCATGACCTCGGTCGACCGGCAGAAGAAGGCGCTGGTCGCCATATGCCTCGATGCCAATAGCGGCAAGCCCCTGTGGGTGCGCCGCATCGCGCCCGACCGCCGCCTCAAGACCAACAACGCCGCGTGCCCATCCCCCGTGACCGATGGGAAGACCGTCTGGTTCACCTTCGGCACCACGGACGTGGTGGCGTTCGACTTCGAGGGCAACGACCTGTGGGCGCGCAACCTCGAGAAGGACTTCGGCGAGATCGTCCTCCAGTACGGCTACAGCTCCAGCCCGCTCCTGTTCAAGGGCCGCCTCTACATGCTGATCATGCAGAGCAGAGACCCGAGGGCCTGGGGCCGCAAGGATTCCCGCAAAGGCCCCCTCGACTCCTGGCTCTTCGCCCTCGACCCCAAGACCGGCGAATACCTCTGGAAGCAGAAACGCAACACCGACGCCACCGGCGAAGCGCCCGAGACCTACAACAGCCCAATCCCCTACGACTACGGCGACCGCGCGGAGATCATCATGGTCGGCGGCGAGTACGTGACCGGCCACGACGCCGAGACGGGCAAGGAGGTGTGGCGTTGGCAGTTCAGCCCCCACAACCGCAAGATCTGGCAGCGCACCGTCCCCTCCGCCTGCTGCGGCGACGGCCTCATCTACGTCGTCCGGCCCCAGCACCGTCCCATCTACGCCCTCAAGGCCGGCGGCAAGGGCACCCTGACCGACGACGCCATCGCCTGGAAGTTTGCCGACGCCACGCCCGACGTCATCATGCCGCTCCTCTACAAAGGCCGCCTCTACTCGATGGACGACAAGAAGCGCGTGATGGTGTGCCAGGACCCGAAGACGGGCAAGGTGATCTGGCAGGCGAAGATGGGCATGGGCAACGTCGTGCGGGCCTCGCCCACGGGCGCCGACGGCAAGATCTACGTCATCAACCGCTCGGGCGAGGCGATGGTGCTCGAGGCCGGCGACGAGTTCAAGGTGCTCTCGCGAACCAAGATCGACGAAGGCCCCATCCACTCTACCATCACCGCCGCCCAGGGGAAGCTCTTCATCCGCACCGCCCGCAACCTCTACTGCCTGGGCAAGAAATAGGCACGAGGAGCATAGCGTGGAACTCGACCGCATCTCCACCTGCACGTATCCGTTGCGGGAGGAGCCGCTGGACTCGGCGCTTGCCACGCTTGCCGGCTGCGGCTTCGGGAAGATCGACCTGTGGGGCAGGCCGCCGCACTTCTCCGCCGACCCCGCCGAGCTTGCCCCCGAGGCCATCGAAGCCGCGGCGGAGGCAGCGGGCGTCCGCATCGCCAATCTCGGCTCCTACCCGGGCGCCGACTTCGCGGCCGACTCCCAGGCCGAGCAGGAGAAGGCTCTGGCCGAGATGAAGGCGACGATCGACCTGGCCGAGCGCCTCGGCGCCCGCTCCATCCGCGTGCGGCCTGGCACCAGCGACGACCCGGCGATCATCCCCACCCTCGTGCCCTGGTTCAGGGCCAGTGCCGCCTACGCGGCCGAGCACGGCATCTTCCTCGGCATGGAGAACCACGCCGGCAGCCTCGCCGGCCTGCCCGATGCTTGCGTGGAGTTGTGCGAGAAAGTCGGCTCGCCCCACTTCGGCATCCTCTACGAGCCGTGCAACCTGCTCCACGGCGGCGTGGACTACAAGGCTGTTTTCAGCCGGTTTGCACCCTGGATCGTGCACATCCACGTCAAGGACGGCCTCCGGGAAGGCGGTCGCTTCCGCTGCACCCACCTGGGCGAGGGCGAGATCGACTATCCCTGGGTCATCGAGAATATGGAGCGTCTCGGCTACGAGGGCGACTACGCCCTCGAATACGAGATCCGCGACGTCGAGCCCATCGAGACCGGCCTGCCGCGCTGGCTCGACCACTTCCTGAAGCTCTGAGAGACCGCACGCCGCACCGTGTGGGTGGGCGAGCCGCTCACCAGTTCTCGTGACGCGTGACGCGTGACGCGTGATCCAGATCAGCCCCCGCCTTGCCTTTCCCGTGTATCCTAACGGCCTACAGGGCGTCCCGGAAGAAGGCCAGAATCTGAGGGGCAGGCTGCGCGCTCTGGGCGGCAGTCATGCTTCCCTGTGCAGCCGCCGCGCGGTAGCTTGCGCTGGCGGGTTCGAGGATCTTCGCCGTCTCGCTCGCCGGCAGGGGGCGGCGGGCGAAGCCTGTGGGGTTGACGCACAGGAAGGGCCGGGGCGCGCACAGGGCGATCCACTGGGGCACGTCGGCCACCTTCAGCACGTTGGCGGCATAGGCCCAGAGCGGCTGGGAGAGGGGGTCCTCGATGGCGCGCACGAAGGTGCCCAGGGCGCCGTCCGTGGCCACCGCGCACAGGTCGTCGGAGAGCGCGGCGGCGAGCGTGGCGATGAGGCCGATGCGGCCGCGGGCATAGGCCGCGATGCGGGCCTCTGCGATGTCGTCGCGACGCTTCAGCATGCGAACTGCACAGAGCACATCCCACGCCTGCTGCGCGAGGAGCGGCCGGCCGAGCAGCACGGCGTCGCTGGCGCAATGGTTGGCGTGCGCCGTCACCTCCCCTAGAGCCCGTGGGTCCATGGCCAGCACGGCCACGCCCTGCTCGAGCAAGCCGGCGGCCACGGGGGAAGAGCGCACGGCTGCCTTCCCCTCGTCGTCGAGGAAGATGGCCGCTGGCATTGGGGCCTTGGCTCCCTTGGGCGTGATGAGGAGTGCGGGCACTTCGAGGCGTCGCTCGACGGGGATGGCGAGCCGCACCACGCGGTGGCCCTTCCACTCGAAGGTCCCCAGTTCGCGCGGCGCCCTGCGCAGTGCGGTGGGCTTGCCGCCGAGCGTCTCCCAGAGCCGGGCGCGAACGTCCTTTGCCCAGGCCGCACGGGGGCCGGCCTCGGCGGGGATCGCCGGATAGGCGGCGACGAGCCGCTCGGCCTCCTTGCGGACGAGCATCGCGTAGCTGATCGCCTCGCCCGGCCACTTGCCGTCCTTGAGGCACGCGATGTCCTTCGACTTCAGGTCGTCGAGCTGGAGCTTGGGCTCGGGGATCGGCGAGCCATCGCCCTTGGCGAGGAGCCATTTGGCGAGCCAGCCGTAGGCCACTTCGCGAAGCGGCTGTGCCCAGCCGTGGGGCAGGGGCACGTCGCGCTGCGCCACGCGGTCAGCCGCTCCTTGAAGGGCGTAGATGGCGCGGGCGCGTTCCATGGTCTTGCGCGTGCCCGCGATGGGGAAGATCGGGTCCCTCGCACCGTTGCCCGCGAGGAAGGGGCGGGGCGCGTTGAGCCCCACAATCTCGAACTCCTCCATGTGCCGCAGGATGCCGGGCATGTGGTTGCAGATGCAGTGGTTCCCGCCGTCCTTCACCCAGTCGTGGTAGGAGCACACGAAGCAGAAGGAGGCCGCTGCGGCGAAGCGCGGCTCCATGGGCATCGCGTAGAAGGTGTTCTCGCCGCCGCCCGAGTTGCCCGTGAGGCCGAGGCGCTTGGCGTCCACGTCGGGGCGGCTCACCAGGTAGTCCACGGCGCGGATGGTGTCCCAGGTGATGATGCCTTCGTTGGTCCATCCGACGAGGAGAGCGGCGTAGCCCACGAGGTGGGAGTAGCCTCGGCGGCGCCGCTCGCCCTGGCCGATGGGGTCGTAGGCCAGCACGACGAAGCCCTGGCGGACCAGGCCGATCTCGCCCGTGCGATAGAGATCGTAGTTCTTGCCGTCCTTCATCGCGTGTCCCGGCACGACCACTACGGCGGGCTTGCGCTTCGGGCCTCCCTTGGGCACGTAGACGTTCGCCGTCACGTAGAAATGCGGGCGGCTCTCGAAAACCACGTTCTCGATCGTGTAGTGCTCCCGCTCCGCGCGGCCGGTCACGCGGGCGTTCAGCGGCGTCCGCTCGGGCCAGGGCGCGAGGCCGAGCGAGTCCTGGAGTGCAGCGGACACGGACTTCCGCCGCGCCTCCCATTCGGCCTTCGACGCGGGGTCGGTGCGGGTGTGCGTCAGCTCCAGGCAGGCATCGATGTTGAAGCGGAGCGCGTTTGCCTCGTCGGGCAGCTTGTCGGGGTAGATCTGCCAGAGCTTCTCTTTGGCCATTGGATCCTCGTCCTTCTCGTTGGTGATCAGGATGGCATCGACCGACTCGAAGCCCACGTCGGCATCGTGAACCACAACCTCGATGTCGCCTGCCGCCAGTTCGGCGGTGCCCGCCTTCTCCCACACCCATCGGCGACGGCGGCTCTTGTGGGTTACGGCGAGTTTCGTGCCGTTGACGGCCACCTGGAAGGCGCGGCGGGAGTTGGCCGAGGTGAAGCCGCGAGCCCAGACGGCATACGTGCCGCCCTCCTTCACGGAGGCGGTCGTTCGCATCGCGGTGGCGGCGATCTTCGGATTGGCGTTCGACGTGCAGAAGCCTTTGCCAAGGAAGCCGGGGATATTCGTCTGCCGCCGCCACGGCCCCTCGAAGTCCTCCACCTGGAGCACCACCCGCTCCGCCCACGCACGCGCGCTGAGCAGAAGGCATACGGCCAGCAGGCATCGGGCGGTGGCTCTCGGCCGTCGCACGGGTTCTCTCCTCACAGGGTGTTCCTTGCCACAGGAGCCGCGGCGGTCATTCTGGCGCCTTGCCCGGCCCGACCGTCCTGGCGACCAGTTCCGCAAGGTCGATCATGGTGTTCAGATCCGCCGCCGCGCGCTCTGGAGGATAGTCCTCGAGCCTTCGAACATCCTTCAGGCAGCGGTACTCCTTCTGTGTGAGCTCGAAGAGGGCGAAGGGCTCGAGGCTCGTGATCAGGGAGCGGGCCTCGGGAGTGAGCAGCCGCGTGACCTGCTCCTGCGACGCGTTGTCGATGATGTAGCGGTCGTCGAACGCAGGGTCGCCCGTCTTATGGTCGGGGAGGACT
>Ga0272442_10007717_pt1 | contig 13832 bp, 9 predicted proteins | sample SSMForm2O_FD_200262 | JGI IMG/M metagenome (GOLD analysis project Ga0272442, IMG submission 200262) | Marine sediment archaeal communities from Little Sippewissett salt marsh, Falmouth, MA, United States - SSM-Form-2O | ecosystem: Environmental > Aquatic > Marine > Wetlands > Sediment ...
AAAAAGGCGTCGCCACCCGCGGGCTTTTGGTCAGACATCTAATTTTGCCGGAGAATCTGGCCGGCAGCTTCGAGACGATCGATTTTTTAGCCGAGCATATCAGCCGCACAACGGCTATCAATATCATGGATCAATACCGTCCGTGCTACAAGGCTGCTTCGCATTCGCCCCTCACCCGCCGCCCAACGAGGGAGGAAATCCAAACCGTCCGTCAATACGCCATTCAAAGAGGCCTGAACGTCCTCACCGACTGAGCATACGCGTCCATACGCAGTTTCGACGCATTTGTCGCCGGATTCGTCGAGATGAACCTTCTCTGCATGAATATAGTATAATCGAAAAAACAGTTTATTGAATGAAACGGAATCGAATGCGTACGACATTGTCGCTAATGGCCTTAGTGTGTTTGATCGGCGTGGGAGAACAATCCCCGGCGAGGCAAAGAAGAATGCATCCGTTCGCTTCACGGCAGATATATCCCCCGGGCAACAGGGTCGAACTGGAGCAAACGTACGATTTCTCCATAACGCGTGAGACACGCCGGATCAGTTTTCTTGTTCCTCTTCCGCAGAGCCGGCCGGATAGACAGAACATCCTGAGTATGGGCTACGATCCGAAGCCCTCACAAATCATTGAAAGAGATGGAAGGCGTTATGCGGAATTCGTTTTTGAACAGCCTCAGGAGCGGGTCACGGTAACGATATGGGTCAGAGCCGAATGGTGCTTCCTTAAGGCTGCCGACAACGAGCAAATACGCGTTTCTCAGCCATAAATGCGGGTTGGCAACGTGAAAAATTGCTTATGGAAGTGCCATTCGGGTCAGAGCCGAACTATTCACATACGATCTCTTTACGGCGACGAAGAATCGCAAAAACATACCTCATAAGGAAGATGGCCTGGACGTATTTCTCCGGCAGGAGAAGTCTATTGAGAAAGATCACGACTCAATACAGGAGATCGCCGCCGGTATCGAGGGACGGACGGAAGTGGACGTCGTGCATAAGATATACGAGTACGTGATCGATCACATGGAGTACGCCTCTTCCAGCCGGCGAAGCCGGGGCGCTGTAATGGCCCTGCAGCGGGGCGAAGGAGATTGTACCGAATACGCCGATCTTTTCGTGGCCTTGTGCCGGGCGAAGGATATCCCTGCCCGAGTGGTCAATGGTTATACCGTGCGTTTCGACTCGGAATCGCCGAAGCACAATTGGGCCGAAGTGTATCTGCAAGGGTATGGTTGGATTCCCTTCGATCCCAGCGCGGGCGATGTAGAACACCCGATCATGCGGGGCCGGGCGTTCAGTCGAATGCGAACGGGCTATTTCTACTTATCCCACATCCGCAACGATGACATGCTCGGTATCCACAGTTTTGGCGCCTATACCTTCTGGGGCGACAAACCCCGCTTCAAAGAATCCATCGACTTCAAGTTCCTGGTCCCATCCATCCGTGAAAGCCATCGTTAGGGCATCAATTCGTCTTCCCGGCGTCTGATTGAGCACCGGCAGCTTCGAGCAGCTTTACAACGTCCTCATGGCCGTGGGCACGCGCTAAATCCAACCGGGTTTGGCCGTATGATTTCAGATTTATGTCTGCCTCATATTTGATGAGAAGTTTCACAATATCCTTATGACCTCGACGGATTGCCATTTGAAGTGGCGTATGGCTGACACCGTTCTTGGCGTTGACATCAGCTCCGTGAGAAAGCAGCACCTCGACTGCGGCTCTGTGTCCATATTGAGTTGCGTAGTGTAAAGGTGTAGCGTGATCGAAGGAACCCGCGTTGCTCATTTTATTAACTTGGTTGACGTCAGCGCCATGCTTGATCAGCAGCTTGGCTATTTCATCATCGCCATGACGGGCTGCCATGTGTAAAGGTGTCTCGTTCCATTTGTCCTTGGCATTAACATCAGCGCCGTTAGCAACAAGCACCTCAGCCACATGTTCATGACCCCTTCTTGCGGCTATGTGCAGCGGAGTCTTATACACAATGACAGATTTAGCACCAGGGCTCACAGGTAGTTCCAGAATACAGTCTCCCTGATGTATATCGGCCCCATGTGCGATTAGCAACTTGACGATTTGTTTCCATCCATATGCAACGGCAAAGTGAAGCGGTTGACCACCCCCTCTATCCTTGGCATTGACATTGGCCCCGCCGTCGATAAGTGACTTCACACGTTTGGCGTCACCTGCCATAGCCGCTTCGTGCAACGATGTTGTGCGCGTCTTCAGAAGGCTTTTGACTGTTTCATCGGGTATAACTCCCTTAGAAGCGAGAAGCTCGACAACGTCCTTGTGACCTCGACGGGCCGCTTCATGTGCTGGAGTAGCTCCGCTATCGTCTTTTAGGCTAAAGTCACTATTGTTAGCCAGAAGAATGGCAACGATGTCTTTGTGACCTTGATAGCAGGCGCGATGCATTGCAGTCTGGCCTTTGTTGTCCTTAGCATTGACATCAGCTCCGTTTTCAGCAAGGACTTCTACCGTCTTCTTGAATTTCTCCTTGGCATTCTTCCGGTAATCCTCTCCGGCCGCCTCAATTAGAGGTGTCGTACCGTACTCATCTTTCGCGTTTATAGCAGCGCCTTTGGAGATGAGAAATGCAACGACCTCGTAATGCCCGCCTGAAGCCGCCAGATGTAAAGGCGTCCGATCCTTCATATTTGTTATAGGGCCGGTCGTCGTTTTCTCTATAGCCTTGGCGTTCATATGCGCACCTTTTTCCACAAGTTTTTCCACTATGTCTTTGGCACCTTGTTGCGCCGCATTATGCAAAGGTGTCCAGCCAGATGAGGATTGTGTATCGACTTCAGCTCCCTTGGCCAAAAGCAATTGGGCTACCTCTTTGAGGTCACGTCGTTTAAGAGCCACGGTAAGGGGCGTTTCACCATTCCTGTCTTTAATATTGATGTTTGCTCCGTTGGCTAAAAGTAACTTAGCGATCTCCTTCCTATTGTAGAAAATCGCAACGTGCAAAGGAGTATTCCCGTAGTCATTGACTGCGTTGATATCTGCACCACGATTAATCAGAAAATTCACCAAATCCAGCCCTCCCTCAAGTACCGCATGATGTAGAGGCGTATCGCCTTCTTTGTTCTTTACATTTACTGTGGCGCCTCTGCTTATAAGTATTTCAGCGATGTCCTTCTCGAAGTGTGTTCCCAGATCGCGAGGATGGCCTGAAGTTGTCGCCTCATGCAGCGGTGTCCAGCCGTCGTTGTTTTGCACATTGATTTTTGCGTCATTGTCTATCAGAACCTGTACAACATCCTTGTGATGGCCCCAGGCGATAGCTTCGTGCAGGGCTGTGTCTCCGGAGTTGTTTGTCGCATTAACGTCGGCCCCCTTTGCGATAAGAAGCTTTGCGGCTTCGGCATTGCCGGTTTTAGCCGCCATCTGCAACGGTCCCCAGCCCGCCAAACGGCCTTTAGCGTGGATATCAGCGCCGTGAGCGATGAGTATCTCGGCCGTCTTTATATGCGCGCGATTAATGGCCCACAGCAAAGCAGGACCAGGAGGATACTGCGCCGGACCGATCGCCCAATAGGGCGACTGGCCAGAAAGCGGACTGCCCTGAGTGTTGACGTTCGCTCCTTTGGAGGCCAATAACTCGACGACATCGCTGTGTCCGTTACAGACGGCAAAAAATAGCGGCGTGTTGTCGGGAGAAGGTTCATTGCCAAACGGATAGAAGTGGTGGGGGCCTTTGGCGTCCACTTTAGCGCCCTTGTCTATTAAGAGTTCGGCTACATCGAGATAGCCGTCTATGGCGGCGAAATGCAAGGGTGTAAAGCCAACCTCGTCATCCCTGGTCGCTCCGGCATCTTTTGAGGCCCTTGACCGAAGCTTTGCTTCGATTTCCTTCTCGACATCGTCTAACACCTGCGGCACTCTGGCGTTGACGTCAGCGCCCCTGGTGATTAGAAGCTCAACGGCACCTCTGTTTCCGCCGGTCGCGGCGTAGTGCAGGGGTTTCATACCATCCTTATCATTCGCATCGACGGGTGCTCCAGTCTCAATGAGAGCTTTCAGTCTCGGCAAGTCACCAATGAAAGCAGCCAGGTAAAGGGTAAAGAGAGTATCTTCAGTTACCAGAAGCTTCGCTATTTCCTCATGTGAACGTTTCATCGCGCTTTCCAAGGGCGTTCTGCCATCCTTGTCTTTCAGGCTGCGATCTGCGCCGTTAGCAAGCAGTAGCTCAACCACAGCCTTATGTCCGGCGAAAACCGCATAGTGGAGCGCCGTATTGCCATTATCAGCTTTTGCGTTAACGCCCGCCCCCTTAGTCACAAGCAACTCGGCCATCTTATGGTTGCCCTCAAAAGCGGCCATTTGAAGAGGTGTGCTTGCGGTCGAAGAGCGCATGCTCAGTTCAAACTCTGATGGTTTGCTCTTGGCGTTGACGTCGGCTCCATTGGCAACGAGAAGCTCTGCCACGTCTATCCTGTTTCTCATCACTGCAATGTGAAGAGGCGTATCACCTTCCCAATCCTTTGTATTGACATCGACCCCGTCGGCGATCAGGATTTTAACCTTCTCGATCTCACCCGCTCCGACTGCACGACACAATTCCCATGCCTGTTGAGAGGCTTGGCGAGATGAATTTGACGCAAATGAAGTGTCAGGTATCCAGGCCAAACTAATCAAAAGCACGGTCATAACTGAGAATCGGATATTCGCTTTCATTTTATGTTACCCTTTAAAAATGTAGAATCTCTGTATCCTGCAATACATAAGGCAACACTAATGGCGAGAGTAACATTATATTTTGGACGTGATTCATATTTTTTACGAGATATTTATCATTTCCCTCAATTGTTTTGCGTTTTTGATGGCGTGGCCGCCGATGTCGTTGTTGAAGTAGGCGTAGATGACGCGGACTTTCTTGACTTGGTCCATGAGCCAATCGGCCCAATTTTGTAATGCGGATTCGGGGTAATTTCCGGCGTAGCGGCCGGTCGTGCCGTGGAAGCGGACATAAATGATATCCCCGGTAACGATGCGGGGTGATTCCTTGCCGGGCATGTCATGGATACAGAAGCCGACGCCGAGCTTGCTCAACAGATCGAAAGTGTCGTCTTCGTACCAGCTTATATGCCGGAACTCGAAGACGGCGGTTCTTTTTTTGGGCAGGAGCTTGATGAAATATTCGAGCAGATCAAGATCCTTATGTAAGCTGGGCGGCAGTTGATAGAGGATCGGGCCGAGTTTACTCTTCAATAAACCGATTCGCTCGAAGAAGCGTTCCAGCGGTTCCGAAGCATCCTTTAATCTCTTGATATGTGTGATGAACCGATTCGCTTTTACGGCGTAGAGAAAGCCTTTGGGGGCGATCTCGTGCCATCGTTGTATGGTCTGCTCCTTCGGTAGGTGGTAGAAGGTATTGTTGATCTCGACAGTATCGAAGTGCTGGGCGTAATGCTCGAACCATTTGCTTTTCGCCAATCCGGCCGGATAGAATACCTCTTTCCAGTGGTCGTAATACCACCCCGACGTGCCGATTCGTACATCACAATCCGCCTTGCTCATAGAGGCTATTTTACCATAATGGAAAATTCCGGGAACGGATAGATTGCTAAAGTTGGAAATTGTAGAAAATATGAGTTTTTTGTATTGACATACGTTTTTGTGATCGATATAGTATATCGTAAAGCGTACTTAAGAAAGAGGTATTTATTCATGGTAACAGTAACGGTTTCCCCGAAATTTCAAGTGGTTATTCCGAAGGCAGTGAGGCAGAGATTAGGCATCCAGCCCGGCCAAAAACTGCAGATCCTTCATTTTTCTGATCGTATCGAGTTTATCTTACTACAGAACATCAAGGATATGAGGGGATTTCTTAAGGGGATTAAAACAGACATCCGAAGAGACAGAGACCGCGTATGAACCTTGTGGATTCCTCAGGATGGTTGGAATATTTCGCCGATGGCTCGAATGCAGAATTCTTTGCGGCGGCTATCGAGGAAACAGAGAATCTCATCGTATCGACAATAAATATATACGAAGTTTACAAAAGGATACTCCAACAGCGGGGTGAGGATGTGGCGTTGCAAGGTGTTGCCTTGATGCATCAAGCCGGCGTTGTGGAAGTGACTTCGCCTATTGCGATGGATGCCGTTAAACTCAGCGCTGAACTCAAATTACCCATGGCGGATAGTCTGATTCTTGCGACCGCGCGAACTTTCGGCGCCACCCTCTGGACTCAAGACGCTGATTTTCAAGGGATACCAGACGTTAAATTCACCAAGAAATAAGCTGTTCACAAAAAAGTCACAAGAGCTGAGTACCAGAGAATCAAGGATGGATATTGGTCCGCAACAGATGGGGAAGTGGCTGATTTTAGCGGGGGTGATGATTGCACTGCTCGGTGCGTTTATACTGCTGCTGGGGCGGATTGGATTGTTCAAGCTGCCCGGCGACCTGGAATTCGGCTCGAAACACTGGCGCGTCTATATACCCATCGCAAGCTGTATCCTCCTTTCGGTTCTCCTGACGTTCATCCTTTGGCTTGTCAACTATTTTCGGCGTTAAGATTGGCTTTGTCTGCCGTGCCTTCGATCTGTGAATTATCATTTTGATTTCATGCCGTCTTCGATATAATCAGTTCCATGAAAAATGCTGTTCTAAGTCAACTATTCGATCAGATGGCGGATATCATGGAAATCCTCGGCGAGGATCGCTTTCGGATTAACAGCTATCGAAAGGTCGCCCGCGTGATTGGGGATATTCCCACCGATGTGGAAACTCTGCTGACAACAGGTGACCTGGCCAAAGTTCCCGGTATCGGCAAATCGAGTCTTGCCAAGATCGAAGAATTTGTCAAATCCGGTGCGATGAGTGCCCATCGTGAATTGCTCGAAAAGATTCCGCCGGAGTTGCCGACATTGCTCACGATCCCGGGCGTGGGGCCGAAGGGCGTCAAGGCTGTGTACGAGCAACTCAAAGTGACGAATATTGCCGAATTGAAAGCGGCCATTGAAACCGGCGCCGTCGCCGGGCTATCCGGCTTCGGGGATAAGAAAGCCGCTGCGATTGCACGAGGCATCGCGTTTTTGGAAGAATCCACGGGCCGAATTCGCCTGGACCAGGCTTTTGAAGCCGCTGAACGGGTTCGCGGATTCCTACAGGACCTGGCCGGTATTCACCGAATCCAGACCGCCGGGTCGTTGCGACGCCGGGTTGAGACCATTGGCGATGTCGATGTCCTCGTCACCGCGAAGAAGGGTAAGGACTCGGACAAGGTGGGGGAGCGGATCATCCAGGCATTTACGGGCGCCGGTTTCGTCCAGGAAATTCTTGCCGCCGGGCCGACAAAAGGCTCGGCGATTATTCAGACGCCGTCCACTGCCGTGCATGTTGATGTGCGCGTCGTGCCGCAAGAAAGCTTTGGAGCCGCGGCGCAGTATTTTACCGGCTCAAAAGCCCATAACGTGCGATTGCGAGAAATCGCTGTGAAGGCAAAACTCAAGTTAAATGAATACGGGTTGTTCAAAGGGGATAAGATGGTCGCCGGGCCAAGGGAAGAGGAGATTTATCAAAAGCTTGGTCTCGATTACGTCTCGCCGTTGCTTCGAGAGGACCGAGGCGAGGTCGAGGCAGCGAAGGATCATGCCTTGCCTAATGTGATCGAGCCGGAAGACATCATCGCCGATTTTCACATGCACACTATGGCTTCCGACGGCCGGTGCGGGATTCTCGATCTTGCCGAAGCGGCTAAAGACTTAGGTTATCAACACATCTGCATTACCGACCACTCGAAATCGTCGGCCATCGCCAACGGCCTGTCGCCGAAGCGTTTAGCCCGGCAAATCGAGCAGATTCGCAAGATCAATGAGTCGCTCAAAGGCATGACTATTCTGGCGGGCAGCGAAGTCGATATCCTGGCTAACGGGGCTTTGGATTTTGACGATGAATTGATCGCCGAGTTGGATTATGTCATCGCGTCGGTCCATTCGGGCCTGGCAAGTCCGCGTGAAAAGGTAACCGCCCGTACGCTGAAAGCGATGGATAATCCCTACGTCAACTGCATCGGCCATCCGACGGGCCGGCTCATTAATGATCGCGAGGCGATGGATCTCGATATGGAAGCCGTTATCAAGCACGCGGCACAGACCCAGACGGCGCTGGAGATTAATGCCAATCCGTGGCGGCTGGACTTGAAGGACATTCATTGCCGGATGGCTGTCGAAGCGGGTGTGAAAATGGTCATTGGGACCGATGCGCATAGCGTAGCCGGACTTGAGTTGATGGGCTTCGGTGTGGCGACCGCCGCCCGCGGCTGGGCCACAAAATCCGATGTCCTTAATGCACTTCCGGTCGCCAAACTCAGGAACTGGGTCCGTAACAAAAGACCCAGGTAACATCCACTTCCCATTGACTTGGGCCTATGGATCGTCCACGCCGGGCGAACCCCCTTTGTTGGCGCTGGCTCGCCAATTTGCGGCATCATTCAGGGAGCCATCGGCTTGCTCGGCCAACCCCGAGTCAAAGGGCACCAGAGAGTGCCCCTCTCCGTCGGCAAGGGCCGGCCAATTTTCCCCATCGTCGTATTCGAATTCCGCGATGGTGCCGTCCCAATCGTCAACCAATGCCACGTGCTCGCCCCCATTAGATAATCGGCCCGAATATTCCCCGGCAATGATAGGGGAGAGGGCTTGGCCGTAGCGCGACTCAAAGGCCGCGATGTTGCTGACAACAAGAACGAACCGCCCCGGTTCGATTTGTGTGACCGTGCTGTTGTTGAAGGCAAATGCGATCCCATCGACGAAAGAAACGTGCGTCAGGTCAAGGGTTCTGTCGCCAATATTTTTCAGTTCGACGAACTCGTAGTCATCGTTGTTTCTACTGCCCGGCGGATCCGCCGGGTTGTACATCAATTCCGTAATGCGCAAGTCGGCGGCTACACCCTTCGACAACAGTTCGCCGGCGACGAACTGTACCGGCGCCGACCAATGGCTCCAGCGGCCGGTATCGTCCTTCATCCGACATCGGACGCGATAGGTTCGGCCGGGATGGAGCACTCCGGCAGGAAGCGTCACGGTCGTCGCTTCAAGATCGGTGATTTCTTCGCTTTCCCAGGCGGAATCAATTTCGTATTTGCGAGGGTCCGGCTCAGGGGATGGAGTCGTATCCTCGGACGCACCTTGGTCTCTTTCACCGGTTAAGCGAATATCGATGAAGCAATCCGAGCTGTTACCGATGGACTGGTTGACGACCTGGACTGCGATGACATTCGTCCCTGCGGCGAGGATATTCTGAGGCTCAGAGACCGAGTACGACGTGAAATCGTGATTTTCCGACCGATTGGATGTCACCGCGTTGTAAGGCAACTCGATGCTCGAAACGTTTTCGCTCGAGACGTTCACGCCGTTAATCCAGATATTCACACCGTCGTCAAACCTGACGTCGAGGTTTAATCTGTCAATGTCAATCACATCAGGCAGCTCGAATTCCTTCCGCAGATAAAGGGTGCTATAGTTACCGCGCATGTCATCGAGAGACGTGTTGATAAACGATTCACCGTAGCCGATTGTCGTTCGTCCCTGTAGCCAGGCGGAATCATCGAAGCCGATCCGGCGCCACAGACCGGTCGTCCGAGAAGGCTCCCTCGTGCCCTTCAAGTACTTCCACTCGGCCTCTTCGGGGATAAGGATGTGTTTGTTATGCGGCTTCACATACTGCGTGCCGGCGGTGACTTCACCGATGCGCCATTGCATCGCGGCGAACGAATGGCGGCCCCGCGGACTGCTGAACGGAGTCGTCTCAAACGTCAGCGCATCGATTGGACAGCCTTCGGGACCTATCGAGGTCACCGTAGGCGAATGGGGGATACTGTCGTCGGAGGCGATGGAAGCAATTCGGTCGTAGCCCCATCCCCCGGGGCTGATGAAGTTTTTCATCCGCTGAACCATCCCGGCAAAATCGCCGGTGGGAGAGCTCTGGTAGTAAGTCCCGGGGCTGGCGGTTCGGGGATGGTAGTTCCACATGGCCCGGTCCGCATCGACAAAAGACGGCCCGCCGCTCGGATCCGAGATGACGGCGGCGCATTCGTTTATGAGTTGCACGCACTGGTCGCCGTTGAGAAGGAGATCGTTCAGGCCGCGAACGCGGTTCTGGAAGTCGATAATACAATCCGGGAACCGGTGGTACACCGACGGATGCGTGACGTTGTGGCCCTGGAATAACTCCGGGGTCAACACCTGTTTCCAATATTCATCGTCGTGGGTGTATATGTCCGTATCCCAGGTATGATCGAAATCCCAGGGCAATATCCACCAGCGATCGGTCTCGGGATTGAGGTAATAAAAACAGTTCCAGCGATCCGTCAGGTCGTAGTGATGGACCGCGTCGCAGATCGCCCGGTAGCTATAATAGATATCCAGGTTGGTATTCAACTCCCACCATCGCCGGCTGGACGGATACTGCCGATAGGCCTCGCAAAACGCGATAACATCGCTATGGTCGGTGACTTGAGCGGGTCCCTGATTATTCTTGTTGCCGCGGCTGCCGCTGCAGGCGAAGTACATTTTATACAGGTTACCGTCCGGCAGGTCGTTCGCTTTGAGAAAGCGGCCGTCCGGTTGCTCTATCGCCAAATAGAGGCCCCAGAAGTCGCCCTCATACTGGTCGGTGGCATACGCTTCCTGGACGTGATCGATCACCCTAAAATGCAGCCAGTTCATCCTGGAGACGGGCACGGAAGCCAGGGCGAAGAGCCTTGCCGTGATCGCTTCGTACATACCGTGCTCGCCGCGGTTATGTGTGTTATCAAATTGAAAGCAAGCCGAGAAGTTCAGCTTATCCCATTTTTCTTTGTATTTCCTGCCATCGTCGTCGCGGCCCTGGAAGTAGTGGCCACGGTTGAAATCGAACTTCCAGCGGTTCTTGCCGAACGCATACGTCGCCCAGCCCCCGCGAGCGCGATAGCGGATATGATCGTAAACCTCACCGTCGTAAACGAGCGTGCCGGTCCATTTGTAGAAGCTCGCTTCAGGATTGCATCGCGCATCGGGAATGGGCACAAACTGACACTCGTGAACGTCCTCGGCCCTGCTGAGCAAATGGTACACCGGCAGGCTTCGCATAACCTCCTCGCTGTATTCCACCACAGGCTCACCCGGACGGGCGGCGCCTTTCCACGCGGGAACGCCGTCGTAAACGAAGTAGGCAAAGTTCGGCTGCGGATCGTCAAGGTACGGCACCAGAAGGGTATGGCCTAAGCGATCCGTCACTTCAATGCGGTAGCGAACGAGACGACGGTGGGTTTGCAAGGAGCCGGGAAGCTCTACCGTATAGATGTCGTCGTCCATACTCAGATCGCCATCGAGTCCGTCGTCGTGCATATCCACGGTGGTCCAATTTTTGTAAAGCCGCACATGCTCGCGGCTGAAATAGCCGCCGGGATCGACCAACTGGTATCGCAACGTTACCCGGCCCACGCCGTCGGGATCGGTGACCTTCGCGGTGATGGTCACGACATCGCCGGATTTCGGTTGTTTGGGCGAATGTTTGACCTGCCTGATGTGAGGCGGGATGTTCTCGACGAGGATACTGCTGTTTGCAGCGACCGGCGTCGGAAGGGTGGAACGCCAACTGCCCGCCAGGTCATTGTCGAACTGTGGATTCACCAACTGCATGGAGTATCCGGTACCGGGCAGGTCCTCGGACACGGGATCGCCGACGGTCGGCCAGGGAAAGCCAAGCTGATAATCGACCTCATCGACTATCTCGCAATCGTCTCGACAAAGAACGATCCGCTCGCCTTCATTATTGAGTTTGCCATCGCAGGGTCCGAAGACGTCATGCTCGGACAGAGAATTCCATTTAGCGAAGATATCCCCCGGACTCGGGCAAACGATTATATAGCCGCCCGCTGGCAGAATCACGCCCTCGTCGAACGCATAGAGGATGCCGTCGCAGAAAAACCAGCCGGACAGGTCAACTGCTTCCACGCCGGTATTGTGCAATTCCACGAACTCCACCCGTTCCGTCTTTACATCCGGATCCGAATGGATTTCATTGATGACAATCTCTGCGCTGCATACATCACAGCAAAGCCATCCGACAAGCATCATCAGGGCTGATATTGCAAGGACGAATCGGTTAATATTATGTCCGGTTTTGAACATGGCTTTTTTACTCACGTCCACAGGTATTTTGAAAGGGTCGGGCAACGCGTCCGACACAGAATATCCTGTCGTTATCTATATCATATCATATTGCAGTGGAAATTTGATGAACATAGAATGTTTAATTGAAAGATCCTTCATTTCAACACCAAAGACCGGTTCTAAAAATCGCTAAAAAACTTTGTATGAATGAACATCGGTACATATATGGCCGTACATGAATAATGATAAGGCAGGCTAAATCCATTTATATTTGTCGTGCCATCATACTTCATATTTTTATATTTATCATATCCAACCTGCCTTTCGGAAATAAGAGATTTCCCTAAGACAAGCGCCGTAGCTGCGTGATTCTTCCATCGTAAAGCTGGATTTCGCGCAATAGGGATATCATAAGCTGCATGCATTAATTGCAGCTACGGCGCTCTTGTCTTCTGTCACGGGAAAAGTCTCTTGTGCGATGATTCGCCCGATGATCGAAGTATATTCCGGCCGGGCTTCATTGTATGTAATAATATTTTCGAAGGGGCAGGCCAATGCGAGTCAAAGCGCCTTATTTAAAATTGTTGGTTTGCGTGTTTCTTTTTCCAAAGTGATAAGACACAAGAAACAAACTCATCTATCTGGAAATAACATATCGGCTCAAGCCGTGTGGGCCGGGGCCTCATTATTTATTCATCATTCTTTGTGAAGGGATAGGGAAATGGGAAAAAAACAAAATCAGAAAAGACGGTTCCTATTCGTGTTGTTTCTGCTGACAACCTTGTGTACGCTTACACGAGCCGAGGTCATTTATGTTGATGACGATGTAGTTGGCGCCAACGATGGCTCTTCCTGGATCGACGCGTTCACCGATCTCCAGGATGCCATTACGGTGGCTCAGGTCGGCGACGAAATCCGGGTAGCCCAGGGCATTTATACCCCCACTCAGAACGCCTTCGATCGTGATGCGGCGTTTGAATTGAAGGACGGTGTGACGATCCTGGGTGGATATGCCGGATTGTCGGGGATGTATCCGGATTTTCGCCATACCGAATTCTTTACAACGATTCTCAGCGGCGATATCGATCACAATGATCTTGATATCGATCCCAATAGTCGAGCGGGCAACAGTCGTCATGTAGTCGTGTGTATGGATAGAGGCGATACTGCTGTTCTTGAAGGCGTTACGATCTCAGGTGGATACGCGGGAAATGCTCGCACTCATAATTATAGCGATGGGAGGGGAGGAGGATTGTATTGTCGAGGTGGATGTTCTCCACAATTGGTTGACTGTGTTTTTTCAGACAACGAGGCCGGGAGTGGCGCTGTGTATATTAATGGAGGGTCTCATCCCGTGTTTACACGCTGTATATGGCAAGATAATTACGCGAATGACGGGGGAGCTATTTGTGTGAATCGCAGCTCGTATCTTATTTGTTTGAACCACTGTATTTTTCGACGGAATGTCGCAGCAAGACAAGGGGGAGCGATATACGCTGACATCATGGGTGAAGTACGAATGGTGAATTGTCTCTTTGTCGCCAATAAGGCAGGAGGCTCGGGCGGGGCTATCTCCTGTAATGGTAGTAACGACGGTACCGGCCGTAGTGTATTCAATTTGCTCAACTGTACCTTTTATGGTAATACTTTCCCTACTTTTGATCATCCACCGACAAATACAGTGACACAACCTGATGGTTCACGGGTCTATTGGAGCGA
>Ga0272442_10007718_pt1 | contig 13831 bp, 14 predicted proteins | sample SSMForm2O_FD_200262 | JGI IMG/M metagenome (GOLD analysis project Ga0272442, IMG submission 200262) | Marine sediment archaeal communities from Little Sippewissett salt marsh, Falmouth, MA, United States - SSM-Form-2O | ecosystem: Environmental > Aquatic > Marine > Wetlands > Sediment ...
GAGTTTTAAAAAGTCAAATGCACGTGTTTTTTCATCCACTGTCATGGTGATGTCCTTCCTTACTATGGCAGGAAACCCGAATAATATAGTCAATTCATATATTCACGTCAAGTAAAATAATACCAAATGAACAAAATAATTAGTAAAATTAGTAGAAAAAACTTGACTTAGTATATACTAATAAGTAAATTGAATACCATTAAATGGGAGGTTGTCTATGACGTTGAAACAGCAGATTAAAACCTGGGCGCTGCGTCATGGCGCCGATGTCTGCGGCATCGCGCCGGTCCGGCGTTTTGACGGTGCTCCGGAAGGATTCCATCCCCGTGATATTTATCCGGAATGCAGATCAGTGATTGTCATCGGGAAATCTCTTCCGCATGGCACAATCGAAAGTGAGAAGATCATTCCATACTCTCATTTTAACAACCTGATCAAGCCGTTGCTGGACCAGGCGGTGCTGAACATGGCAACGCATCTTGAAATTGCAGGGTACTGCACAGTGCCGCTGCCGTGTGATGATCCATACGACTACTGGGATGAGGAGAAAATGGAAGGGCGCGGTATTTTGTCCATGCGTCACGCGGCCCGGATGGCCGGTCTTGGGATTTTGGGAAAGAACACGCTTCTGATTCATCCGGTATTTGGAAACCTGCTCAGACTGGGAGCACTGCTGACCAGCGCAGTGATTGAAGAAGATCCGATTATCGAAAAGGAAATGTGCCCCGATGACTGCAGACTCTGTCTGGATGCATGCCCTGCCGGCGCCCTGGATGGAGTCACTGTCGAACAAAAAAAATGCCGGCTTCATTCCATGCGTGTAACAGGCAGACAGTTTTGTATTTACGGATGCAATGAATGCACGAAGGCATGTCCGCATTCACATCGATAATGAAATAATGAATACCTTGACGGATTCATATCGCGAGTAAACAGGGTGACAGTGAAGGAGCAGAACAATGAGAGAGGAAACAGCACAAAGGGCCTATCACTATTTCCAATGCGGAATGAACTGTGCGGAATCTTCTTTCCGGGCTTTGATTGAATGTTTTGACCCTGCTGCAGATGAACAGATATTCCGGACAGCCACGCCGTTCGGGGGCGGGGTGGGAAGCAGCCGAAAAGAATTATGCGGTGCTCTCAGCGGCTCAGTCATGGCGGTGGGGTGGATACTCGGACGGATCCGTCCGGATGAGAGCGACAATCCGTCAAAAGAAATTGCCTTGCGACTTTGCGACCAATTCAGAAAATTCCTGCAGGAAACACGATGCCAGGTTTTATATGATCGTTTTGGTAAAAATCAGAATTTGAAGTGTGCCTACCTGACGTCGTCCGCAGTGGGCTGGACCTATGATCTGCTTGTTGGGCATGGCATGAAGCCTGTCAAAAGGAACGGTTAAAATGGCGCTCATGAAACGATTCCATATCACCGATGTATTCGGCAGTGACAAATATACAGGCAATCAGCTGGCCACATTTGTGGATGCCGGTGATATGGCTGAGGAAGAGATGCAGCGGATCGCATGTGAGATTCATTTTTCCGAAACCACATTTGTGCATGCAGGCGGAGATGAAGCCGGCGGCTGGAAAGTGCGTATCTTCACGCCTGAAAAGGAAGTGGATTTTGCCGGTCATCCCGTACTGGGAACGGCCTATGTCATTCAAAAAACAATGATGGACCAGCCGGCAGGCGAGATATTTCTGCATATGAAAACCGGCTTCATACGTGTCCGGTTTCCCGGACAGGATGATGGCGGTATGCTCTGGATGCAGCAGAATGAACCGGCTTTCGGACCTTCTGTCAACCACAGCCACGTTACTGAAGTATTAAGTCTGACTGATGATGATATGGATACCAACTGGCCGGTTGAAGAAGTCTCCACGGGATTGCCGCATATGATTGTGCCGGTAAAGAAACTGGATGCGCTGAAAAAAGTTGTATTGAATATGCCGGCTTATGTCCGTTTTATTCAGGAGCGGCGCGCGAAATCCATACTGGTTTTTGCACCTGAAGGGTATGAAAAAAACCAGACAATTGCTGTCCGGGTGTTTCCGGCAGCATACGGGATTGCGGAGGACCCGGCAACCGGCAGCGGGAATGGCTGTCTGGCCGCCTATCTGGTGCGGCATCGTTATTTTCTGAGGGAGCGTATTGATATCCTGGCCGGACAGGGATATGAAATCGGCCGGCCCTCCGTACTGGCGCTTCGGGCCGGAGAAACGGGCAATACAATTCATGTTGAGGTAGGCGGCCGGGTTTTTTACATCGCCGGAGGAGACTGGGAAATTTCATAGCGCTGTCAGATCGGGAACAATCATGAGAAAAATCATTCAAATTTACAAAGCGTCTTTTTCCGGGCTCCCGAAACAGGCGTGGCTGCTCGCACTGGTGGTTCTGGTAAACCGCAGTGGGATGATGGTGATATTCTTTTTAACACTGTACCTCACTCAGAATCTGGGATTCAGTGTTACACGGGCCGGGTATATCATGGGTGTATGGGGTGCCGGGAGCCTTTTTGGATCCTATCTGGGTGGCTGGCTCAGCGACCGGTGGGGCACATACCGGGTTCAGTGGATGAGCCTGCTCTGGGGGGGGATCGGATTTATCGTGCTTGGCCGCATGCAGACATTCCAGTCGATTGCCATCACCCTTTTTATTCTGGCAGTTATCGCGGAAGCTTTCCGGCCGGCCAGTCTGACCGCATTTTCCGAGATTTGCCCGCCGGCCACGAGGACCCGAGGTCTTGTCCTGAACCGGATGGCCGCCAATCTGGGTGTGGCCGTGGGGCCGGCTGTGGGAGGTGTTCTGGCCAGGATGGATTATGCCTATTTGTTCTGGGTGGATGGCATGACATGTCTGGCTGCGGCGGCTGTTTTTATCGCCATGTTTCAGCATGGACGGAAATTTAAAAAAATACAAACGCCGACCGGTACTCAAAGGATGCGTATGCTTTCACCCTGGAGAGACTCCATATTTATGGGCATGATGGGGCTGATGCTCGTAATGGGAATGGTATTCAATCAGATATTCAGTACATGGCCCGTATATCTCAGAGAAGTTCATCTCCTGTTTGAGGATCAGATCGGGCTCCTGCTGGCCGTAAATGCCATATTCATTGTTATCCTGGAGATGCCGCTGATACACCGGATTGAGAACAAACCACCGATCCTGATTATTGCTGCCGGTACTGTGATGCTGTTCAGCGGTTTTTTTATCCTGCCCTTTGGCACCGGGTACGGTTATGTCATTTTGACAGTGATTCTCTGGACATTCGGTGAAATGCTGGTTTTTCCCCTGGCGGCCACATTTATAGCCGGTCGTGCGGCCGATGAAAACCGGGGACAGTACATGGGATTTTTCACGTTGACTTTTTCACTGGCCTTTGTACTGGGACCTAATCTGGGAACACGGATTTATGCGGCATGGGGACCTGAAAATTTATGGCTGGGAAGCGGTATTGTCGGTGTGATCGTATGTTTGGGATTCGTCCGGATACATCAGGCCGTCTGCAGAAAAGCCCTATCCATTGCCTGACCTCCTTCAAAAACTGTCCCCGGTCACTCAGAAGGGCCGGGGGCAGCCTTCAAAATATGATGAATGACGGTCCGGCACGACGACTGCCCGCAATGTGGACTGTCAGGGGAGTGAGACTGTTTCCGGATCATCCGGGTTAGGAATAACTTTCCATTCCTGCTCTTCTTCATCGAAATCGGCGATTTTTGAAAGCGGCATTTTCATGTACTTTCCGTACGCCTCCACGGCCACCGTTCCGTCTTCCAGGAGCAGTTCACCGCTGCCTTCAAACAGCCGGCTTGTATTTCGCGTGATTCGGGCCCGGATGCGAAGTTCCTGATCCAGAGGGACCGGTTTTCTGAATTTGACGCCTAGTTCCGTGGTAACACCCCATATCATCTCGCTGGATGTCCCCATTATGGCCCTGCCAATTGTTTCATCCAGCATAGCGGAAGACACGCCGCCGTGAAGCAAATTGGGGTAGCTTTGATGTTCCTCCATCGGTTTGAAAACAGCCAGAAGTTCATTGTTTTCCAGCTCATAAAATGCGGATTTCAATCCAAACGGATTTTTCAAACCACATACCATGCACATTTTGGAATTCTGCTGCTTTTTAATGACTCTGTAATTCATAGGTAACGGTCTCCATTCAGCGTTGTTTTTTTCTCATCCGTGTCATGACACCGGAATCACCAGCGGCACAAGATATGAGATTCCCAACATAAAGAAAAAGCACGTCAATGTATAGTGCATTTTGCGTAAATGGTGAAAACGTTTGGAACCGGGGACCCTGAAATAGATTATCTGCCAGACAGCCCGCCACATCCAGAACAGGGTCAATCCTGTGAGTACCAGACGCGATGTGTGTGTGGGCATGGAGAGGGGGCCGGAACAGGCAATGCTTAAAAGACCCATTATAAAAAAAAGAAGCAGCAGCGCGAGATGAATGGTGTACAGTATCCGCTGCTGGGATCTTTCCATTTTAACAAATACATTTTTCCAGCCGAACAGTGAATAGAAGCGTGTGTGAAAGAAACCCATGAGTAAATGGAGAATTCCTCCGGTAATGATAAATATTTGCCCTGTTTGCATTTTTTCCTCCTGATAATGGCATGATCACTATATGGGTGACCGGCAGGATTGATCTTCAAATCCGCCTCGGGCGGATGAATGATTCCGGCCATAAGAAGGCGCAATGACAGCCCAAACAAACCGGCACTGGCGTGCCTTTACGCCTGGGGCATAACACCGCTACGCCCATGGCGCATCTGTGACTCTGGCAGTGGATGTTTACTCTGTCAGATGAATATCCGCCCTTAATACTGCACCGGATTCAAGCCGGATGTCCGCATGGTATTTTTGGGCCAGTGCATGAAACCGGTGATTCTCTGCGAAGTAATACCCGAAGATTTTTTTGATTCCGTTCCGCCTGCAGCTGCGGATAAGCGCATGCACAAGGATGCCTCCCAGTCCGCGTGTTTGATAATCATCAACAATGACAATCGCGAATTCGGCTTCCGCGGGATTTTGAGAGGACCGGATATACTGCCCCAGACCGACACCTTCGATTCTCCTGTCATGAACCATACCCGCACAAAGCACTTCATGGTTGATATGATCGCAATGGAGCAGCCTGTTTAAATGCTCCGCCGGTAGTCTTGAAACCGGACTGAGAAAACGGTAATATCTGGTTTTTTCAGAAAGACGGTGAAATCCGTTTTCAATGATTGGACCGTCATACGGGTGAACACGGCGGATAAAAACAGGTGTCGCGTCTTTCAGCCGCGTATGAAGGAAATCACTGTTCATGACCGGCCGCCGCATGGCTGACTGGCGGATTCCAGGGCCCCGAGTAAAATTTTAAGGGACCTGATCAGGTTGTTTTTCTGATCCTGGGGTATTTTTTTCAGCATGCCGGTCCAGAAGCGCTGGGTGCATTCCTGCAGACGGGCGGCTTTATTTTGTCCCTTTTTCGTCAGAATCACATAGACGATGCGGCGGTCTTTTTGACTGGCCACACGCTCCAGGATACCATCGCGGACCAGAACATCCACAATACGCGTAATGGTGCTGATGGCCAGTCCGAGATCCCTGCTCAGCTCTTTCATGGTGACTTTGCTTTTTCTGCGCACGGCCATGATGGCCGAATGCTGGGTCAGTGTAACACCCTGGCAGGCTTTCTCACAGCGGTCCACCTGGATGAGTTTGTGAATCAGCTGGCCCACGAGCAGCGCGAGACGAAGGTCAATGGAAGAAGTCAGATCGGCCTCCATTAGAAATTTGCAGATTCATAAATTAGTAGGATACAAAAATTGTATGATACAAATATACAAAATCATTGTGATGCATGCAATGAAAAACGGCATGCCGTGTATATACAATGCTGAAATGTTCCATTCGACATTTTCAGGTGAAAAAGAATCCATTCTGGTAAGGGATTGGTGCGTGATGGTGTCGCCGGTTGTTCAGTTAAAGACAAATATCGTTTTCAGTACACAACAGGATGTGATTTCTTTTTTAAGGAATCGATTGGATTTGTATGTGAATTGATATGATGTGAAAAAATGAGGTCAGATCATCCATTGCGGGGAAGATGGCAGTGATGGTATGAAAAATGATATTCGGGAAAAAAGAGTGAGTCAAATCCCGGATGTGTGCGGAATTAAAAATCTTCATAATAATTGCTGTAATCGTACTGATCGTCCAGATGGACGCTTGTGACAATGTATCCGGCGATTTTTTCCTGCACATCCTGCAGGCGTTCACGGGCCTCATCAATCGCACGGAATGTGGTTGTACGAGAATGGGTGATCATGATCACGCGATCGATGCATGCGGACAGATTGACCGTATCCGGTGATCCGAGAACCGGCGGACTGTCCAGAATCACGAGATCATATGCCGATGTGATTTCCCCGATGATATCCGCCAGAACAGGCGCAGCAATGAGTTCCGTTGCATTCTTTACCAGGGGACCGGCCGGCAGCAGATACAGGTTTTCAATGGCTGTTTCACGAATGGCCATGGGCCATTCGATCTGTCTGCCAAGCACATTGGTCAGGCCCTGTCTGCAATGTGTGCCGAGAAAGATAAAATCAAGAACCGGTGTTGTCAAATTGCTGTCGATAATCAGTGTCCTGGAACCATGCCGTGCGGCTTCAATGGCTGTATTGGCCGCGTTGATGCTTTTGCCCTCAAATGAACCGGGACTGGTGAAAAGAAGACTCCTGTGCTGATTAAGGACCATATCATGATGAATCGCGCTGTAAAGGGCATTGTACGCATCGGATAATTCTTCATTGCATTTTGGGAAACTGATGAGAAGAGGGTGCAGCATTTTCGCACGCAGCAGGCACATATTCAGATGGGTGATGTCCGCTTTGTACCTGTAGTGATTGTGCTGAATAAAAGGGATATTGCCGATAACATGGAGATTCCGGTTTTCCAGATCATTAATATTGGATACTGTGGGCAATTCGTCGTGCTGGCGCAGATGCTCAAATACAAGACCGCCAATACTGATGATCAGGCCCTGCAGGATGATATGCATCAGTGTCAATCCCGGATGTCCGTGTCCTGTATGAATCATGACGCCCAGTACGCCCGCCAGCGAATGCGCCGTCAAAAATCCCGTATCGCCCCGGTATGAGAAAAACAAGAGACACGCGAGAATCCCCGCGAAGAGTGAAAGGAAAAATTTTCCGGTTTTAAAATGATTCGTCATGTGCTTTAAATATCATTATTATTATAACATTACGTTTCCCTCCCCAAGGCGCGGTTTATTTACGTCAAAAACCTGCAAAATCAGGGCCATAAACACAACAACAGGGGAGGCACCATCATCCGGACATGCACAGAATCAGGCATAACCATCATTTGCAGTTGTATTGTCCCGGGGAATCTGAAATGAATTTGTGATATATCCCAGTATTTTATCCTGAACATGGTCCGGCAGAGATGTCACTGTCTCATTGATCCGGGTTATGTTATTGCCGGAGCCGGTAATCAGCACCATTTTATCAACAATTCCGGCAAGAAAGAGCGTTCCCGTTCCATGCTGAAGGGGCGGACAATCCAGAACCAGCAAGTCATATTCTTCAATCAGCAAATGAATAAGCGCGGACATGGCACTCGAATTAATTGCGTCGATCCTTTCATCAATCATGCGGCCTGCCGGTAAAAGATCCAGATTGGGAAAACCGGTTTCGCGCACGGCATCATGCCATTCGATATGTTTTTCCAGTATGTAAGTAAGCCCGTACATGCAATGCGCGCCGAGAAACAGGAAATCAAGCACCGGGCAATGGAGATTGCTGTCAATCAGCAATGACCGGATGCCCTGCCGGGCCGCCTGTATGGCGAAATTGGATGCATGGATGGTTTTTCCTTCCAGATGTTCGTGACTCGTGAACAGAAGGCTTGTATGGTTTGAAATATTGATTTTATCGCAGATGGTGTCGTACAGGTTTTGATAAGCCGGCGACATGCTTTCATCATATCCGGGGGCGCCGATGATTTGCGGACAAAGCATTTTGGCCCGCAGCAGGCAGAGATTGAGTCTGGGAATATGGGAATGCATCCGCTGTGCATTGTATCGTATGAGGGGGGTTTTCACATCGATATCGAGACTCTGAACCTGCCAGTCAGGAACTGGAGACATTTTCATCCTCGCATTTCAATATATGAAGTGAATAATGACAATTTAACCAGGTAAAATACAGGTCACGGGAGGGTGCTAAAAATCCCCTGATTTCCGGTACCGAGGGGAAACGAAATGATGAACCTGTGAGAAATGGATGAAGGGTGGATGATCCGGTCAGATATGATAAATTGCCGTACATCAGAAAGGTAAATGCCAATATGAAAATAAGTATTGCAAATAGGAATTTTTTCTTTTGTACCGGCATTGTTATATTCCTTAATCAAATGTTTGTTATTTATATCATTATGGTTTCCTCCCAAGGCGCGCTTTCCATCTGTTTTTATCAAATTGCAAATATAAGGCCAATGCACTGTGTAATGATTGAAAACAGTGATAGTGATGAACGGGTGAGGGGGATGCGGCCGTATGTCATGTTCCGGTGCGAAAAAACGGTCTATGTGGAAAGATAAAAGAAGGCGCCCCGGGACACGATAAACCGGGGCGCCTGATCAGAATGTAAAATCCGACATTATTTGTCCAGACGGACTATGTCGTTAAAAAGATCTTTTTCATTTTGTATTTTTTCTTCATTGCCATACACACAGAAGGTATTTTTTGCGAGCAGCTCCGATACCATCGTATCCATGGACCGGATATTCTCAACGGTTGTGGATAGCACTTCATCACGTTCATTCTGCAGTGACTGCCGGGTCTGCTTTGTAAGATACCGCTGGAAAGCCTCGTTGCCTTTCTGTGATGGGGTCAGGGGGCGGTCCATGCGTGCCACGGTACCGATAATATAACGGGTCATGCCTGTCTGATCAACGTCAAACGTTTCGAGATAGGCAGGAGTGGCGTTGTAGTTTTCCAGGGTTTTTTTCAGATTGGGGTCCCTGTAGGATGCAAAATAGACCTGGCCGTCTTTGCTAAAGGAGCTGAATCCTCCGTAAGCGCCGCCGATGACACGGATCTGATTCTGGAGCCAGTCACGGCTGAGAACCTGGCTGAGCACGCGCATATGGCCATTCCATTCATAACCGAGTTTTTTAAAATCATATCCCTGGATTACATACTGCACTTTGGAAGCCGTTGGAAATCCTTCTTTGTTCCGTGTATGATCGAATTTCCACTGGAACAGACTGGCTCCGGATTCAGGCAGAACGGGGATGAAGGATTTCAGACTTACAGAGACAGCCTGCATTTCCGATTCTCCGCAGGTGACGGCCGGAATACAGTGATCGCGGCTGAAAAGAAGGGTCGCGGTCTGTGCCAGTTTTTCGACAATTTCAGCAGACCGTTCATCAAAATGGTCGGTGAGATCCGTAACGAACTCATAATAATCAATACCCTGTGTCCGCTCGTTGAACATGCCCTGATTGCTAAAATAGGAGAGCAGGCGGGTGCGGGTGTATCCGAATCCGTTCTGCTTGATATCAGCGTCCAGTCGGGACTGGTGACGGGTCAGGACCTCTTTCAGGCGGTCAATATCCGAATACCGTGTCCTGAGAATGATTTCTTCGGACAGTTCAAGCATTTTGTCCACTTTGGCACTGGTGGCTTTGGATGAAACAATGAAGCAGGGGAGCATCTGATTATCATCCTGCTCTACCAGCATACTGGTTACGGATGTATTGAATCCGCCCGTGTGAATGTTCAGCGTTTTGTCCAAATCGCCGTAACTGTAGTTCTGCGTATCCATGGTTCCAAGTATTTCGCCCAGAAGGGCGGCGTAGGGAATCAATGCTTCCGGCAGCACACGCGCGTCAAAGAAAAGACGGAGATAGACGACATCGTTGGTGAATGTATTGAATGTCAGAACAGGCACACCGGCGATTTTCGTTTTTTCCGCAATGTACCAGTCAGCCTCCGGATTGATATCCGAAATATCAAGCATGGGAATGGTGGCGAGGGCTTCGGGAGTATCTTCACGTTTCTGAAATGCGATAAGCTGCTGTGTATCGTCCACGAGGGCATCGATTTCTGCATCGGAGAGTGTTTTTTTGTATTCGGCGAGTTCCGTTTCAATGCCGTCATTAATCTCTTTTTCCATGCCGGGACGGGGTTCCAGTGTGAAGAAAAGCGTGTGCGGATTATCGATCATGTGTTCCTGAATGATCGATTCAAGCAGGTCCGTGCTCAGCGCTTTTTTCACTTCGGCGAGTGGTTTTTCCCATTCCAGCCCCATAAAGGGATCATCGGCGAAAAACCATCCGGCCAGGATGCGGAAGTTGCAGGTCAGCCCTTTCTGCGCATCGTCCCCTTCCCTGAGACGGAATTCCATACGGTTGATGGTACCTTCAATGGCTTCCTTGTCCAGTTTGTCGCGGACCACATTTCTCAGGGTAGTGTATAGAATCTCCCTGAAACGGGTCTGATCTTCGGGATTGGCATTCTGCACACGAATATGGAATACATTCTGTTTGACATCATCCACAAAAGAACTCACATCCTTGCCGATGCCCGCCTCCTGGAATGCCAGCCGCAGAGGCGCCGATTCCTGGTTGATCAGAACATCTTCCAGCACCCTGAGCGCCATAACCAGCGCCTGGTCCGTGTTCCTGCCGATAACAAAAGTGGCAGTCAGAAATGTCTGGTCACGGGTGTCGCTGCCTTCGGCGGCGCTGTAATACCCCGACATTTCCTGCACGGAATCAAAAGGCTTCTGAAGGGGGATAGAGACGGGTTTGTCCGATTTGGTATAGCCGGACAGGTAATTGTCATTGATAAAGGCCAGTTCCCTGTCGAGATCCGCATCACCGTAAAGCAGGATATAACTGTTGTCCGGATGATAATGACGCTTGTGGAAATTCAGAAAATGCTCCCGCGTCAGGCGGGGAATGGCTGCTGGGTAGCCGCCGGATGAGTATCCATAGCAGTTGCCGGGAAAGAGGTTCTTGTAAATCCGATAATACAATTCACGTGTCGGGCTGGAAAACGCCCCTTTCATTTCGTTGTAAACCACGCCTTTGTAAACGATCGGATTATCCTCAGATTCAAGCTCGTAATGCCATCCCTCCTGTTTGAGAATTCTGGGATCATCATAAATCAGAGGATTGTACACCGCGTCCAGGTAAACGTGCATGAGATTGAAATAATCCTTTTCATTCATGCTGGCCACAGGATAAAGCGTGACGTCGCTTCCCGTCATGGCGTTGAGGAATGTGTTCAGCGATCCCTTGGACAGAATATCAAAGGGACTCTTCACGGGAAAATTTTTGGATCCGTTGAGTACGGAATGTTCCAAAACATGGGGCGTGCCGCAATCGGTTGACGGGACGGTTTTGAAGGAAATGCTGAAAGTTTTGTTGGCGTCGTCTGCCGCGATTTTGAGCAATCGGGCGCCGCTTTGAACATGATCAAACAGATAGCACTCCGCGTTGACCTCTTTGACAAAACGTTTTTCGCGAAGCCTGAAGCCATGATACGTGTTTCCTTCTTCGAATCCGGCAAACGAAAAAACGGCCGAACCGAATATCATCACTGCTGTCAGCAGGAAGATAAAACGTGTTGACATCATTGTTTCACTCCTCGGTTTTTGGGGTGATAATACGTTTGGTTATTAACCCTTAATATACGAAAAAAAAATCATTTTGTTCTGTGTACATCGCATTTTGTTACCGGATCCGGGCGTACGTCTGATGACGGGGATCACCGGTCCCGGACCGGCCGGGTTTCGGCAAAGGTCCGATGTGTCCGGTATCCGAAACCAGGAAGCCGGCAGGGGCGCACTTCGGGGCAATATGAGAGGCTGAATGATTTCATATCCTGTTCGGGGCTGCGGAACAGCGCATCCATCTGTTTCAGACAAAACGGCAGTAATCAGGAAAAGGATGGTTTTCCTGAAATCGTCCGCCTGTCATTTTCATTGTGAACGGTTTAACCGGGCGACTGAAGCCGTCATTGATCTTCAGTTCCCGCCACAATGATGATGAACTTGCAGCCTGAACAAGCCGGGACAAGCATGCCTTTTTTCATCCACCGGCTCCGCAGGCAGCAGGCAAGTCAGCGCTTCCGGAGGCGGATGTTCACTTTTCAGGAACGGTTTTTTTCTGAAAAAAACTGTTTTGCCCTGAATCATTTTTTTTATACCTTTCTCAGACATGCCTGTCTGTGAAAGGGGAGGAACATCCATCCAATCCGGTACGACAGCGGACAGGCGGATTTTTTGGGATGAACATGCCATTCATGTCATCGGGCAGTCATGCAAGACAGGAAGCGAATTCATGTTTGAATCATTGATAGCGCGATCCGGTATCTACACCGGCACATTTATTTACTGTTTCATTGGCGGTCTGATACCGATTCTGAATACAGAGCTTTTTCTGGTGTCCGTGGCCACATTCCTGAAACCCGATTCGTTGTTTCATCTGGTAGGTCTGGCCACACTGGGGCAGATGCTGGCCAAAACAGTGATATACTGGTCAGGCCGGGGTGTCATCAGGCTGCCGCTGCATCGATTTGCGCGAAAAATGGAGCAGGCCCATAACAGGCTGGAACAATGGAAACACAAACCATACTGGATACTTTTGCTGAGCGGTGTGTCCGGCATACCCCCGTTTTACGCCATGAGCCTGGCATCCGGGGTGCTCCGTATCCGTTTCAGGTATTTTCTGTTGTTTGGTGTGATCGGTTTCGGAATCCGTTTTCTGGTAATTTTTTACGTTTCTCTTCACAGTTTTCATCAAATGATGCAGCGATAATGCGGTGGAATATCCAAAAAATCTGTGTTGTGATGGTCATGATCTTCACAGGCAGTTTATCCGGTTGCATCGCAGGAGAGGCAGCCACGGATTCACTGGAACATGCCCTCATCCTGGATGCATTGAATGCCATCGACATGAATGCGTACCAGGAAGGCATGTCTGTTTTTAAAAATCTGGCCGGCCTGAAGCCGTCTCATCCGGTTGGTTATTTCGGGCAGGCGGTGGTATACAATACCATCATGCGGAATTATCGCGTCAATCTCTATGAGAGCGAATATGACAGCCTGCTTTCACTGGCCATCGAGAGAGGAAGTGAAAGTATCATGACGCATCCGGAAGATGTGACGGTGCGTCTCTACATGGGCGGTGCTTACGGATACCGCGGACTTTTCAAGATGCGGAATAGAGACTGGGTCGGCGCGTTGAAAGACGGCGCCAGGGGGCTTCGCATTCTGCAACAGACCCTGGATCTGGATCCCGGTGCTTATGACTGTTATTATGGTCTGGGATTGTATCATTACTGGCGGAGTGCGAAAACAGATGTGTCAGGCGGCATCGGACTGTTCCCGAACGGCAAAAAGAAGGGAATACAGGAAATCTGGACCGCGGTGCGTTTGGGGCAATACTCCGAGTCGTCAGGAAAATATGCCCTGGTTTACAGCTATTTTGAGGATAATGACCTCGAAAAGGCGCGTCTTCTGAATCTCCACCTGCTGAAACGATTTCCCGATGACCCCTCTGCCATGTACATGCGCACGAGGATCTGTGAGAGACTTGGGGAATGGGAGGAGGCGCTGCAGTCCGCCACCCGGCTGCTTGCCCATCTCGAATCCGTGCCGTGGAAAAGCACCGGATATTTGGCAGAGTGCCATTACCGGATTGCACGGGCATATCATTACCTGGGAGACGGGGAGAACCGGGACTTTCATTTGAACAGGGCACTGATTCTGGCCGGCGAAAGAGATGCATCCC
>Ga0272442_10007719_pt1 | contig 13831 bp, 9 predicted proteins | sample SSMForm2O_FD_200262 | JGI IMG/M metagenome (GOLD analysis project Ga0272442, IMG submission 200262) | Marine sediment archaeal communities from Little Sippewissett salt marsh, Falmouth, MA, United States - SSM-Form-2O | ecosystem: Environmental > Aquatic > Marine > Wetlands > Sediment ...
CTCGATATTCGCCAGGATATCGCCGAGAGACTTGTCCATGCCCTCAATCATCGAGGCGTACGTGGCGTCGAAATCCGTCAGTTCACGCTCCTTGTATTTCTGATAGTAGCGCGGGTCCTTCTCCCACGGCGCGTGAATGGCGTAGTGCGACATGTACAGGTAGAAAGGTTGCCCATCGGCCACCGCGGCATCCATGGCCTCCTGTGCTTCCAGGGTAAGAACCTCCGTCAAGTACACGTCCCGTCCGTGATACGCGTCCAAGCCCGGGACATCCCAGATCCGGTCACCCTTGCGCCAGGCCGCACTGAAGTCATACGTGCCGTAGTAGCTGCCGGGCCCCCCCGCGGCGTGCCCCGCAATGTTCACGTCGAAGCCGAGATTCCTGGGATCCGCCCCCGGCGTTCCCACAGCGCCCCAGTGAGCCTTCCCAACATGGATGGTGCGATAGCCCGCCTCCCGGAGAAACATCGGCAAGGGGCGCGCGTGCACCGTTCGCTCGACACCCGCCACGGGACTGAGACCGTTGACGTTCCATGGCGGCATATTCAAGGTTGGATGGTCGGGATCGGGCGACGTGTCCTTTCGCAGTGTCCAATTCGTCACGCCATGCCGCGCGGCATTGAGTCCCGTCATGAGGCTCACGCGGCTGGGCGAACACAGCGCGCAGGCGTAGGCCTGGGTGAACTTCGTCCCCTCATCCGCGAGTTGCTCCATGTGGGGCGTGTGGTACCGGCGGTTCAAACGCGTGATCTGCTTGTGGAAGGGCTCCGAGGTGTCCTGCCAACCCATGTCGTCGATGAAAAAGAACACGATGTTCGGTCGCCTATGAGCCAAGGCGTGGCCGTCCTTGCTCTGGAGAACATGCGACAAGAGAGATGCGGCGCCCAAGGCGCCCAAGCCTTGCAGAAACTGGCGTCTATTCATACATCATCGTCCCTGTCTTGCGCCCTGCGCGGGACCTGGGAAATGCATGAACGGGCAGGGGGCCTCCCGACGCTTCTTCTCCCTGGCGCGGCCGATTCGATCATGATGTCCCCATCGTGTCGAGCCTGTCGAGAAACGCCTTGATGGTCTTCAAACCGTCATCGGAAAGCCCCTTGAACTTCACGCCAGAGGCGAAGGCGTTCTTCTTCGGTACTGACTTGACCCAACGGACCGTACCGGTCGTGGCGATCGGATCCCCATCCGGAACCAAGATGGTCAGGCGCAGTTGCTGCGCGACCTCGAAGTTCTGCTTCGTCAAGACCGCGGCGCCCTCGATGCTCAGGTCGAGCAAGCGCCCTTTGACCTCGAACTCGTCGACGGACCACTCGTCCGAGAGCCCCGCAGCACAGCGGATGACCATCTTGATGTGCACCTTGCACTCATGACGAATGGCGCGCCTGCGGTCGCGCTCCACCGCCTTAATGGCCGACACGTCATTACCGGCGATCGGGGATGCCTGTTCCCTAAGCTTCTCGAGCAGCTCGCGATCCGCGCGACGTCGAACCAACTTGCGCCTTTCCTGCATACTGATGTCCGTCCCTTTGCCCCTTGACCGTGACTTCGAGCGTTCCCCGCGCTCGATTATGCGGCATTCACAACCAGCGCCACAAGTTGCCTCGATATTTGCGAGGTCATAGGCACCGAGACAGCCAGGTGGTGCAACTCCACATGCGTGCGGCCGCGGTGCTTGACAGGCCCCGGCGAGGGCGGTAGCCTTGCACCCATGAATGGCTTTCGGATGCAACCAGGAGGCTAGCTGGATGGCTCGGCTTGCTGCTGTCGTGTTGATTCTGGCCGGCGCCGCCGACGCCGCCAATGTGTCGATTACGTCGACGCCGTATCTCGCCGGAGGCGTGTTCACCAATCCATTGCTGCCGCAGGAAGGCCGCGACGTGACCATCACGGTCCGGGCGTCGTGCGCCGGCAACGTGCCTCCAACCATCCCGGCGGCGGTGTCGCTTGTTGACCCGGCTGGCCAGGTGGTTGCCCAGGCCGCGCTGGATCTGAAGACCGCTGAGAATACGGCCCAGGCGACATGGACGTGGTCGAGCGATGCAAACGGCCTGTACACGGTGCGCGTCGAACTCGATCCCGACAATGCGATCACCGAGGAAAACGAGGACGACAACGCCGCCGCACTGGCGCTGCCGGTAACGGTCGAAGGCCGCGCCATGCACTTCGTGTGGTACCGCGAGGTGCCGGTCACCCGCTGGGCCACGTGCGTCACCTCGACCGGGAAAGGCGCCCACGAGCGGCTCGCGGAGCGGGGGGTCCTGCCGCTGAACTGGGAATACGGCGGAATGAGTTGGTCCTACTACAACAAGGAAAGGGCCAAGACCCATCCAGAAGAGGTGCTGGCCGAGTTCGAACAACTGTTCTACGAGAAGTTCCGCAGCGACGCCGAGGTGTACGGATTCGGCATCGATGAGTGCGGCGGCTATACCGATACGTGGCGGTACAAGGCCTCGATCGCCTCGATGAAGGGCCTCATCCGGGCGCGCGAGGAAAAGCCGGGCCGCATCTACGCGGTCTGGCACGGCGGCGGACTGCGTCCGGGCCTCGCGCCCTACTACCGGCGCGCCGCCGACTTGCTCCTGCTCGAGACCTACATCTGGCGCGCACTCCCCGACGCCCTCGGCGCGGAGGACGTGTACCAGGCCATCATCGATCGCGTCGAGCCCTTCGTGCGCGCAGGCGACATGTTTCAGCCGGCCTACGGAAACCACTGCTACACGCTGATCGCTCTGGACACCTCCGAGCGTCCCGACCGGATCGACCTCGGCGAGCAGGAGCAGGTGGTGCGCTTCATCCGCCGGCGCTTTCCCGAGATGCGCGGCATCGCCTGGTACACCGGCGGCTATGGCGGCTACGGCCTTGAACGCACCCAAGAGACCGACCGGCAGCACGAGGCCGTCCTGCGAAATGCCGACCGGCTGTGTTTCGAGTACTTCGTGAAACCATGCGTGACCCTCATGCGTCAAAGCCTGTGGATCGATCGAGCCGAAGACGGATCGAATGTCCTCACCGCGGCCGTCAGCAACATCGGCGGCATCGATTCGGGCGAGGTCGTGCTCGAGTTCCTGACCAACGGCGTAGCCGTCGGCGTCCAGCGGGCCCAGGCCGTCCCGGCCGCCAAGAGCCGCAGCGAGAATCGAGTGTTTCTCAAGCAACCGATTGAAGTCCAGACCGGACCGCACACGTTCAAGGCCCACATACTGTCCGCAGACGGCGCGACGGTTCTCGACGGCGCGGTCACGCTCGATCGCTTCGTTCCGTGAGTCAATGCGCCACGCCATGCGCGACAAGGAGGTACACGAATTGGGCTCAGGCTTTGCCTCGAGCGGCCGGCTCAGCCGGCGCCGCTTCCTGGCTCAGCTAGGCGGCGCGGCCACCGCCGGTGCACTCGCCTGCGGCGGGTGCGCGCGTGCGCCCGAGGCGCGGCCAAACATCGTCATGCTCGTCTTGGACACCGTGCGCTCGGACCACCTCGGCGCTTGGCGCTACCCGAAGGCGACCTCACCCAACCTCGACGCGTTTGTCAAGACCGCCACCCAATACACCCGCGCCTACGCCCCGACCTCGTGGACGCTTCCGACCCACGCCTCGCTGTTCACCGGGCTCTATCCCTTCGCCCACCACAGCCACGCCTACCTCGTCCAAGACAAAGCCGGCAACGCGCATGTCCATGAGCCCCCCCTCGATGACGCGCACAGGACCTTGGCCGAGGCGCTGCAACAGGAAGGCTACGCCACGGCCGGATTCACCGCCAACACGGTCTATCTCAAAGAGCGGTACCAACTCCACCAAGGCATGGACACCTATCACGTCGAGCGCGTTCCGGGCGTCGAGTTGGCCCCCCATGCCCTGGCATGGATCGACGCCAACAACAGCAAGCCCTTCTTTCTCTTCCTGAACTTCATGGACGCGCACTATCCCTACAACGTCGCCCCCTTGCCGGGCGCGCAACTCGAGCCGGCGCCGCAGGACGAGGAACTCCTCCTCCAATACATCGAAAAGACCTTGACGGCTGACGCCCCCGTGGATCGCGAACTGACGGCAAAGGTGGTCGCCCAATACGACACCGGCATCGCCCACGCAGACCGCGGCCTCGCGGCGGTCCTCGACGGCCTCAAATCCCGAGCGCTCTTTGACGACACGCTCGTCATGGTCATGTCGGATCACGGCGAGTTCTTCGGAGAGCACGACCTGGCCCAGCACTCCAAGGACCTGTACGAAGAAGGCGTCCACGTCCCGCTCGCGGTCAAACGGCCCGGCCAAAGGAAGCCCGCGCGCCATGACGCGCCGGTCTCACTCGTCGAGGCGCCCTGTCTCGTGATGAGCGCCCTGGGAGCGGCCACCGCACGGCGCTATCCCCACCTGACCGAGCGCGGGGCCGGCCTGCCGCTCCTCACCGAGATCTACTACACTCGAGCATGGGACCTCTTCGACGAGCGCTGGGGCCATCGTTTCCACCGTGTGCGTACGGCGCTCTATGACTGGCCGTGGAAGTACATCCATTCCTCCGACGGCAACCATGAGCTCTATCACCTCGAGCGGGATCCGGCCGAGGCCGCCGACCTCTACGATTCCGAAGGCCCCCGTGTGCGCGCCATGCTGGACCGCCTCCAGCGCGTCAAGGACCTCGAACCGGCGGCCCCGGCGCGCCCGGCCGCCCCGGCCCCACCGCTTACCCCGCAGGACGAGGAAGAGATGCGCACACTGGGATACCTCTGACCAACGGCGATGCGCGCGTCACTTGCCGCCGTACCGAAGCAGCAAGGCCAAGTCCAACGGCGACGGCGTGGGTCGGTGCTTGAGGTAGAAGGGGACGATGCGGTCGCGCACCTCGGGGACGGTGTCGGCAAGCATCAGCCAGCGGGCCGGCAGCGAAACGTAGCCGGGCTTCGAGCCCGGATTGCCCGTCACGTCGCCGAACAACACCGCGTCCGTGCGGCGGCCGAAGCCCTTCAGCACCGTGCCCGCCAGGCGCTTCATGTCCTCGCCCTCGAGCACCTCGCCCTCGACCCCCAGCAGCATCGGGAACGAGGCCGTCAGCCCGCCGTGCGACGTGTCTTCCCCGGAGGCGGGCCTGTCTGCGGCCGGATTGTCGACGGGCTCCAACGGCAGCCAGTACGGCCAGTAATAGGCCCCGTCCGGCGCGAGGGTGAAGCGGTTCTTGATATAGCGGCCGATGGCCAGCGCGCGGTCGCGGTGCGTCGTATTGCCCGTCAGCTTCCACGCGGTCCACAGCGCCCTTCCCATCGCGCTCAGCCGGTTGCCCGGCAGCGGCTTGTTCTCGCACACCTCCTCCTGGTCCAGCCCGACATAGTGCCCCTCGCCGTCCCCCGGCCCGTCACGCCATTGCCGGTCGTGATACGCCAGCGCCTCCTCCGTGGCCTTCAGCATCCCGTCATACTCGCCGCCAAATGCCGATAAGACTTCCGCGTTCTCCTTCGCCAACAGCAGGCACTCGAGTATCGGATGCGCGATAACGCCGGTGTGGACCGCAAACACGGCGCGGCCGCGCTTGGCGTACTTGTCGCAGCCCCACGCCGGCGCCACGACGCCCGTCCACAGTTCCTTGCCGCGCTTATCGTCCGTCGCGGCCAACACCGCACGGATGCCCTCGAGGTGGGCCTCGATATACTTCGCGTCGCCCGTGGCCCGGCACATCTCATTGAGCGACATCATCCGGTACGCCAGCCCCCACGCCAGGCCGCCCTGGTCGTTGTTCGGATTCGCGAACGCCTCCTTCACCTTCTCGCCCATGAACAGCGCGTCATACCGCGCCGCCGTCGCGTACGTCTCGAGCGTTGGCGCTGGCGTGACCTTCGGAAACTGCTCCAGGAACCGCGCCACGTAGTCCGCATCCGCGTCGCCGGCCTCCTGCGACCACGCCGGCCCACCGGCCGCGCAGAGAAGCACGACCACGAGCAACGCAGGAATGCCGTGTCTTGTCTTCAAGGCGTCTCTCCCTGTGTGTTTTCTCTGGCCCTTCCCTCAGGGCCGCTGAAGAAATGGACGGTGCTCTCGTACCGCTGGCTTCCAGCCGGCTCCGGAGGCACTCGAGCCGCCCTCCGGAGCCGGCTGGAAGCCGGCGGTACAGGGAGGCGGCGTTTCTTGCGGCCTTTCCTCACCAGCTCTCAAGGCTTCTACTCCGGCAGCTTGATGGTGGCGAGGTAGATGCTGGTCTTGCCTTCGTGCGAGGCGTAGTAGCTCATTCGGAGCAGCCCTTCGTGCCACACGAAGCCGGGATAGCTCGTGTCGCCGCCGCTGGGCAAGGTCAGCACCGGCTCGTAGGACTCGAGCGTCATGCGGGCCAGCACGGTCTTGGCGCCGCCGGGATAGTGCCGCCCGCCCGCCCACATCGCGCCGTCCGGCAGCACGATGAAGTTGGGCCCGCCGATGCGGTGGACGGTCTCGTGCCACGACCAGTCGGTGTACGGTGGCGCACTGACGCCGATGCAGGCGTGGGTGTCATCGCCTTCGCGGCGCACCAGGGCCACCATGCGGTCGTCCGGCAGGAAGCGCAGCGTGGTCTCGTTGGCCCTGCCCGTCACGGCCAGCCTTGCGACGCCTTCGTAGTGTAGTCCGTCCTCGCTCGTCTTGAGTTCGAGCGTCCAGTCGTCCTTCTTCTCGACCGGTCCGCTGTACGCGACGCCGTAGGCGCGGCCGTTGTGCCAGGTGACGCGCCACAGCCATTCGCCTTCGTTGCACACGCGCTGGGTGGGCGTCCAGGTGGTGGCGTCGTCGGAGAATGCGACACGCGGCCGGCGGCCGACCAGGTCGCCACCGCGGTAGACCGACCCCCCGGCCACGACCATGAGTTGCTCTTTCGGCGTGACCGAGAGCTTCGGGTCGCGCAGGTCGACGCCCTCCTCCGCCAACAGCGCCGCCGACGCCCACGTCTCGGCATCGTCGGACACGATGACGCGGATCATGCCGTCGCCTTTGACGTGGCCTCGGGCCTCGCGGAATGAGCAGAACCACCGGCCCTTGAAACGGATGAGGTCGGTGAAGGCGTTGTGGCCGCCCTGGTCCCAGATCTTCTTGACGGAGACGACCTGCGGGGCGTCCTGCACGTCGGCCACAGCAGGGACCGCGACGAACAAGGCCAACCCCACGAACGAGCAAAGACAAACCAGGCCCAGGCCGTATGGAAGAAAGCAGTCGGTCATGATGCGAATCCTCCTTTCGTAGACGTCCGATGCGTGCTCGCGAGCATACCTCCGCACACGGCCCGAATCCAGGGCGAAACGCGCCGCGCACGCGCTTGTTTCGGCGAAGACATCCAGCTTTCGGCAGGCGGCTCGCCTCACTGCCCGGCTTCCGGCTCGCTCTTGCGCATTTCGCCCCAGTCGCCGTAGGCGTCCGGATTGCCGGCGTGCTTCTTGACGAAGCGGCGCAGCTTGCAGGTGCTGGCGGTCAGGAGGATCCGGTCATCCGCCAGCTTGACGTGGTCGATACGGACCTTCTTCGCATCGAGCGCGTCCTCGATCCATTTCGCGTCCATCCAGGCATAGCGGAGGTTGTCGCCGTCGCGTTTGATCTGCACGAACGCATGCGCCGGTACCTGGAAGAAGGCCCAGTTGCACAGCGGTTCCACGTAGTCATCCAGGGCCTTGCGATCGAGCTTCGTCTCGTCCACCTCGATGCGCTCGCCAACGTCGTCGAACGAATCCGCTCGTACGAGATCAAGGAAGAGGCGGTCGCTTAGCTCGAACAGATGCGCCTCGAAGATCCAGCGCTCCTGAGCGTTGCCGCTCACGGCGTGCACGGTCAGCCGGTAGGCCTCGTCATCCGCGCGCTCGAAGGTGAAGGCGGTGTCCTCGGATTCGTCGCCCCATGTGCCGAGCAGCCACTCGGCGAACTCGATGTCCCTGCTCCGGTAGAACGGATGCAAAGACAGCGGAATACAGCCCGCCAACACCACGACCGCAGCCAAAAGCCCCGCCAGTTTCCGATCCGCCATGACGGCCTCCTTTCCAGGTGCGCCCCCGCGGGGGCGTCCGGCTTCCATTGTAGCACGCGCCGCGCGGTCCCGGCGGCGCGTGCGGCCCGTTGCGCGCCTTCGACCCGAATGCTAGTATCGGATCGCTTCCGTAGAGAGCGGCTCGTTCGAGCAAGGAGGTCCTGGTGACATCCAACGTTTCCGCCGATTATCACGACAAACTGCGGCAACTGAAGGCGAATCTGGCGCGCGTTATCCAGGGGAAGCCCGAGAGTATCGACGTCCTGACCTTGGCCCTCATCGCGGGCGGTTCGGTGCTGATGGAGGACGTGCCGGGCGTGGGCAAGACCACGCTGGCCAAGGCCCTGGCGAAATCGGTCGACGCCACGTTCAATCGAATCCAGTTTACGCCCGACCTGCTGCCTGGGGACATCCTGGGCTCGTCGATCTACAGTCCGGTGGACGGCTCGTTCACGTTCCGACCCGGGCCGGTCTTCTGTAACGTGCTGTTGGGCGACGAGATCAACCGGGCGTCGCCGCGCACGCAGTCCGCGCTACTCGAGGCCATGAACGAAATGCAGGCCACCATCGAGGGCGTGCGGCGTCCGCTCGAGGCGCCCTTCCTGCTCGTGGCCACCGAGAATCCTATCGAGTTCCACGGCACCTACCCCCTGCCCGAGGCCCAACTCGACCGATTCCTCGTGCTGCTGACCTTGGGCTATCCCAACGCCGACGCCGAGGTCGACGTGCTGCACGCCCAGACCGAGGCCCACCCGTTGGACGGCATCGAGCCCGTGGTGAGCAAGGCAGAGGTCATCGAGATGCAGCGGCAGGTGCGGCGGATCCGCGTGGAGGAAAGCGTCTCGCGCTACCTGGTCGAGATCGTACGGCGCACGCGCGAAGACCACCGCCTCAAGCTTGGCGTCAGCCCGAGGGGCTCGCTCATGCTGTTCCGCGCGGCCCAGGCCGCCGCGTTCTCGGAAGGCCGTGAGTTCGTGCTGCCGGACGACGTGCAGCGGCTTGCCCCCCACGTGCTGCCGCACCGCGTCATCCTCACCTCCGAAGCCAAGTACGGCGGTACGGACAAGCGCACGGTGATCGCCGAAATTCTCGAGCACACACGGGTGCCGACATGACCTCACCGCTGGCGCGGCGCCTCGGGCGCATCCTGTGGCGGCTGTGGATCTACAAGCCCACCACCGAGGGCAAGGTGCTGGCGGGCTGCCTTGCGGTCGCCGGGAGCGTGGCCATGGGCTCGCTCGAGATTCCCGCCTACCATCTCGTATGCGCCCTCGGCGGCCTCGCGCTGGCGGCCTTCGCCACCGGTTGGCTGCTGCGCAAGAAGATCGAGGTCGAAGGCGGCTTCCCCGAGACGGCCGTGGCCGGCCACCCCGTCGCTGGCGCCTTCACCCTGACCAACCGTTCGCGCCGAACGGGCTATGACCTCTCGGTAGGCGTGTTTGGTTTGCCGCCGTCGCTCAAGGCGCAGGCGGCCCCGGCCGTCCGGGCCCTCGGGCCTGACGCGTCCGCCTCGGTGTCGCTCCCGCTCAGGCCCCTGAAGCGCGGACTCTATCCCCTGCCGCGCGTCCGCGCGTTTTCGACCTTCCCGCTCGGGCTGTTCCGCAACACCGCCAGGCAACCGGCCGGCTCGAAGACGCCTCGCGCCGGCCCGCTGCTGGTCTATCCACGTTTTCACCCGGTCGCCGACATCGACGTGCCGGTAAGCGCGCGCTATCAGCCTGGGGGCATTGCGCTGTCCTCGAACGTCGGCGAGTCCATGGAGTACATCGGCAATCGCGAATACCGCCCCGGGGATCCGACGCGCCACATCGATCACCGCTCGTGGGCGCGGCTCGCCAAACCCGTCATCCGGGAATTCCAGGAAGAGTACTACTGCCGTGTGGCGCTGGTGCTGGACACCTACGTGCCGGGCCGCAAGAAGCCGCCGCCCGACGGCTTCCCCAACCTCGAGGCCGCGGTCAGCCTCGCGGCGTCCGTGGCCGACGCGCTCGCACGGGGCGAGTATATCATCGACATTTTCGCGGCCGGCCCGGAGTTGTACGTATTCCGCGCCGGACGCCACACGCGCACCTTCGACAACGTGCTCGAGATCCTGGCCTGCGTAGACGCCTGCCGCCAGAGCCCCTTCAAGGTCGTGACGCCCGCCCTCGTCGAGGAACTCGCCAATATTTCGACGGTCATCGGCGTGTTCCTCGATTGGGACGCGGAGCGCGAGCGGTTGGCGCGCGCGGCCGCGGACGCCGGATGCAGCCTCAAGGCCCTGATCGTGCGCGACGGCCCTACGTCGGCCCCCTATGCCGGCCATCAGGCGGCGTCGGCCATGTCGCAGTACAGGCCCGACGAGGTCCTTGGCGGAGGCATCGAAACACTGTGACGCGCCAACGCATCTTGGGCTTTCTGATGGTCGCCCTCCAGGCGGCGTTGGTGGCCTACATGTTCGACCGGCGCGTGTTCCCGGTCGTAGCGGTCGCGCTGGCCTTGGCCGGACTGTCGGGACGCGCGCGAGTGGGCCTCACGCGCAACGGCCAGGCCGGGGTGGCGCTGTTGGCCTTCGTCGTCGTCGTGGTGGAATGGCGCCTTATCCTGGTCGACCAGGACATCCCGACCGTCCTGTTCCTGGGCAGCTTCGGCTATCCCGTCGCCCAGTACTTCCTGACGCTGCAAGCGTTGGCGTTCTTCCTGCGCACCGGGGAGGGGCGGCTCCCGACGCTGTTTCCCATCTTCAGCGCGTTTGTCATGGCCTACGCCGGCGACATCGTCACCCTCGTCTACCAGACCCCCGCCTTCCAGGGCGCGGCGTTGCTCTTCGTCTTCTTGCTCGGGCTGTACCTGCTGAGCGGCCGAACTCCGGTTCGGCTAACGCGAAGCACAGCTTCGCACGGCCGCACGCCGGCGCGAGAGCCGGCACGGTGTGCTGGCGGCTGGTCGCGCGCCATCGCCCAAGGGGCCGTGCTGTGCGTCGCCTTGGGCGTGGCGGTTTCGGCCGGGCTGCTGTTGAACACCTACGGCCGGAAGATCGACAACGTCTTCGCGGACGTCCTCTTTCGAGTGGTGCGGCCCCCCGCGTTGGGCTTCTCGGCGCATGCCCGCCTAGGCAGCATGGCGCGGCTCAAACAGGGCGCGGGCATGGAAACCGCCCTGCGCGTGTATTCCGACACGACACCCGGCTACTTGCGTGGACGCGCCTTCGACACCTACGTGGACGCCGAGTGGCACATCACGGGACAGGAACGTCCCCTGCGCCTCGCGGACCCATCGGATCCCGGCCGGCCTCGCCCCACCTACGGCCAACGCCTGTATCCGTTGGACAACCGCACCGCGGCGGCTTGGCGCGGCATGAACGTGCGTCCCCGCATCGAAAGCAACGGCTTTCTGTTCACGGCCCTCGATTCGCTCGCGGTGGCCGTGCGCCAAGGCGGCGTGACCACGGACGACAACCGGAACGCGAAGCTCATCGGCAGCCTGCCGAGAACCGGATACGAGGCCTTCAAGCCGCTGTCCGCCGAGGTGGCGACACCGCGCCTGTCCGATGAGATGCGCCAGCGGCTCACGGCCGTTCCCGACGACCTCGACCCGCGCGTGCGAGCCCTCGCCCGCCGGCTGTTCGACGGGCGCGATACCTCGACGGGCAAGATCCTCGCCGTCGTCAACTACTTCCTCGCCAACTACGCCTACCAACTCGGCCTCGACGTGCCGAAAGGCGTGGATCCGCTCACCTACTTCCTCCTGGAACAGCCGCCCGCCCACTGCGAGTACTTCGCCAGCGGCGCCGCCATGCTGCTCCGGCTCGGCGGCGTCCCGTGCCGTTACGTGACCGGCTTCGTCGCAAGCGAATACAACGGCGTAGGCGGCTACTGGATCGCCCGCAGCAAGGACGCCCACGCCTGGGTCGAGGCCTATCACAACGAGGGCGGGTGGGTGGTCGTCGAGGCCACGGTCGCGGACGGTGTGCCAGCGCCCAACCAGGACAAGGGCCGCCGTCTCTTCGCCCATCTCTGGGACTCGGCCAAGTACCTTGTCCAGCAGTTGCACGCGGCCTACCGCTTTGGCGGCTGGCGCGACGTCGTGCTGGCGGCCGCGCAAGGGGCCTACACCGGCTTCCTGCGCGTCGTGACGAGCGTGCCTGGCTTGCTGCTCGTCGCGGTTGTCGTGGCGGTCAGCGTCATTCGCGTCCGGCGCCGCCGCTCCTCCCGGCCCAAGCGCCAACGCATACCACCCAAGGTCGCCGCGCTCAACAAACTGCTGCGGCGCACTGACCGACGGCTACGACGGCGCGGCCTCGTGCGGCCCCCGAACGAGACGCTGCACCACTTCGCGGCGCGCATCGAGGGGCATCACGGCAACGCCGAGTTCGCCCGGTCGGCGGCAAGGTGGTACGTTGCCTACGCGCTCGTGCGCTATGGCGGTCGCATCAACCAAGACGAGGTCGAACGCCTGCGGGCGCACGTGCCGCGATAGCGCCTCTCGCCAAGGCCGGCCCGGCCCGACGGCGCCATGCTCGGCGGCTCAGAGCTTCGCAAACTCGTACTGGTGCTCGAGGACGAGCGCCTCGCCCGGTTCGAGGTCGTGCGTACCGGACCAGAGTTCAGGATTGGCGCGATGCTGGGGGCCGTTCCAGTTGAAATAGCACACGCCCACCTGATCGAGGCGGAATCGCGACGTGACGGCGCGGTGGGCCGCGGAATCCACCAAGGTCCATGCGCCGCCCGGCCGCGCGTCGCCGCGCAGCGTCAGTTCCTTCTCCTGGAGGGCGCCGTCCTCCAGCGGGACCTCGCGCAGGGACGCGCCCGACCCGAGGCGCAGCACAGCGCCGGCGGCGTCCTCGAGGCGGAAGCACGGATGCACGCGCAGGCAGGTCGTCTTCCTTGCATGACCCATATTCGTCAGCCTCGACGCGACTTTCAGGACAGGCCGCGCCGGCTTCACCTCGAAGCGGCGTCGGATCTTCAGGCCGTTTTTGAGCTCGGCCTCGAGCACGACGAAACGCTCGCCCTGCTCGACGACCGCATACGGCTCGATCCACCCGGGCGACCGGTATCCAATCTCGCTGAATTCCTTGTAGCCGCCCGTCCTCGGATCGACGCCGTCGGCGGTCTCGATGACATGCATGACCTCTTCGCCCGCGAACTTCAGGCTGAGGATGCGGCCGCCAAGACCAGGGACTACCACGGCCTCGAGTCCCCCGCCGCGCAAGCGCACCACGGGCAACCGCTCGGCCGGTCTACGAACCGTTTCCAGCCAGGTATCGAGGTCGCCGCGTTCACGGCTTTCGGCCACGCGCGTGAGACCCTCTTTGCGGGCGATGCGCTCGAACTGCTCAGCGAGTTCGGGCCGCGCCGCCTCCGTGACCGCGGGCACGAGTGCATCGGCGGTCAGCGTGCATGCCGGGCTGGCCTGACGTACGAGTTGCGTGTACAGGACGGGCAAACGCGCCACCTGAACGCGGTGCAGGCGCACCGGGTCGTCCTGCACCATAGCCGCGGCCTTGTCGAACAGCCCCGCGTACTTGGCGACGGCCTCGTCGGTCTGGAAGGGGCTGTTGGGCGGCGCGCCGATGGTCATGTGGAAATCCGGATCGGACACAGCGCGCTGATGGAGGTCGTTGATGTACTCGCGGATGAGGCGCCAGCCATCCCCGTAGTAGGCCCGGCAGAACTCGTCAATCGCGGTATCCACGTTGCAGTCCGGATTCCAGAGGAGCTTGGCGAGGAGGTACGTGCGCAGTTCGGCCAACTCGCCGCCCCGCGAGAAATAGTTCGCCTCCTCGTAGATCCCCGTCACGCCGTGGTCCAGGAAGAAGCGGATGTTCGGCTGAAGCACGTAAAGGTTCGGGAACGGCTGCACGCAGTGGGCATAGTTGATGACGTAGTCCCA
>Ga0272442_10007720_pt1 | contig 13831 bp, 11 predicted proteins | sample SSMForm2O_FD_200262 | JGI IMG/M metagenome (GOLD analysis project Ga0272442, IMG submission 200262) | Marine sediment archaeal communities from Little Sippewissett salt marsh, Falmouth, MA, United States - SSM-Form-2O | ecosystem: Environmental > Aquatic > Marine > Wetlands > Sediment ...
ATCAGGCGCTTATCCTTTTTGATATCCAAAAAGTAGATTAATGCGTCGTCTGCTTCCCCTATCTTTAAGGCATTATTGATGACGATTTCATGAATACTATCTAAAACATAATTCGCATTGAGCTGAGAAACAGCTTCTTGCAGGATCAATAATCTCCTGATTTTCTTTCGGTTATCCTCGAAGAGACGCGTATTATGTATGACAATACTGATCTGATTTGCAAACGTCAGCAAGATATTTATTTCGTCATCGGAAAATTTTGCTTTCCTCTTGGACCAGAGACAAATGATACCGATAACTTCGTCTTCTAATTTAAGGGCGGCGTAAAAGGTAGAACCTCTTTTATAGAATTGTGTAATCTTACGATCGGTTTCCGTGATGCGCGGATCTCTCTCCGAATCTTCAAGAGCGATATACAATCCGCTCTTTGCAACTCTCGTTTCAAGGCAGTCGTGTTTGGTTATGTTCAAATTGATCGAGAATGCACGTTTGGCCTCTTCAGGGCTGTAATTTTTAACAACTTTTGTGATGAGATATCGCTTGGTGTCATCGACGAGACAGATAATACCCCTTTGGAATCCCATCATGTCAACGACTTCATCCAATATTTTTTGAAGGATATCATCGACTCGAGACGGAGATGTCAGAAATGTACTGATGGTGAAGAAACCTTCAAGGATTCTTTCAGTAGAGTAAAAAAAGTCGTACATGGTTTATCCTTACCATTTCATTGGTTTTCATCGGGTGTTCACAAAATGCACAGTGCTTATTTCCTATGATAGAAAAGAGAAAATGTCAATTGAATTTAGGTACCAAGAAATGAATGCTGTGTCGAGAGGCCCAACAATTATGTTTCTATAAGGGATGTATGGACATGATTATTGTGGATCGATAAATGCGTTCTTAAGATTCATGATCCATGTGCCGGTTACGTTTCTTTCAGGACGATGCTCAATACGGTGGACAGTTTAATCACATCTTCATCTGCCTTTCGCAATCGTGAACACACCATTTTTGCGATATTGAAAACAACGTGATAGCCGAGTTCATAATCTTTTTCGGCAAGTCGGAGAAAATCGTCTTTTTTTATTTCATAGAATGTGCAGTCTGAAAGAGTTTTAATCGTTGCCGTTCGTCTGGATTCTTCAAAGAGGCTTATTTCACCAAACACAGGATGGTCTTCTGCTTTTAATTTGGTAAAAACCTTATTGCCGATTTTTTCATCTTCGTCCAGATCCATTCCTTCCAGAACAAGCGTTTTGACAACCTCAACGATACCTTCCAGGATTATATACATGGTATTACCGGTTGTTCCCTCCTGCATAATAATGGTGTCCTCAGGGAAACTTACTTTTGTGCAAATACTGAGTACTTTTTGTATCTGTTCTTCACCTAAATTATTAAAAAGTTTCATTTCTTTAAAGAGGGATATTTCTTTTTCCACGATCTGTCTCCTCGTGACATATATGCCTGACTACAGGCGTTTTGGTTCGAGCTTACTCAGAATAACAGCATAATCGCTTGTCCCGATTATCTCATCGTCATCGGGATTTATGATTACCTTGATTTGCTCCTGTTCATAAAACAACTCTTTTTTGGATTCCCTTATCTTTTCTTTGATGAATTTTTCAATAATTGATGTGTCGTCTGATAACATATCCTCCAATTTCATCGATTTCTTTTCTTTCAGGAGGCCGATCAGAATAGAATCATTTTTTTCTTTAAAAAAATCAGACAGTTCTTGGAAGGTCTTTCCTGTAAATTGACCGGGGATTTCCACTCGACGAAGTTTATTGTTATCATCGATGGAGAGAATGTGAGAGAATACTCTGGTGAGACCCGGGTGGCTGACAGCGCTGGCAAGGAGTGAGGCTACATGTTCTCCCATGATGATAATTTCGTGTACATTTGCTCTCTTAAGATACGGTTTGTTGTCGCCGTCAAGAAGCTCGGCCACAATCCTTGTTTTTGGCGCTAATGATTTTATTGTAAGGGCTGAAAGGATGGTACGCTCGTCGGCCCTGTCCTTGCCGTGCGGACCGGAAAGATCTGCCATCAATATGACAAATTCCGCTTTCTTAATATTGGCTCGTGTGAGCGCATCTTCATAGGTATGATTTCCACGAATAAATCGTAAGTTGAACTTTTCGTGTTTCAGTTTGAGAGCGTCAATGTCATCAACCGGGAGTTCATTGACCAACACGATGGAAGGATTTTCTACAGTGCCGTATGTATTGAGCCAGGCAAGGACATCTTCAGTATACTTGTTCCAACCGCATATAACGATATGATTTCTTTCTTTAATGGTTTCCAAACCCTTCCCCTCCTTAATTTTCTGCTCTACGAAGACGGAGGCTATGGTGGCGGTAACAAGAGAAAGTAAGCCGATTCCGGAAATCATCAGGCCCATACCCACGATCTTCCCGGCGTTGGATAGGGGAATCTTATCACCATATCCTACCGTGCTAATGGTAACAAGAGCCCACCAGACTCCATCCCATAGAGATTGAATTGAAGAATCCTTTATGCCATGTTCGAATAGGTAAATTCCAATAGAACACGATAAAATGACGATGATCGTTATTGATGCAACCAGAAAAAAACGTTCTTTTCGGAGAACCCGCAAAAATTTTTTTATTCTTGATTGCGATGACATGGATCTTATTATAATGCCTGTGTCTGATAAATAATAGATATATTAACTTTTGTCATACCGGAGAAACTGCATTGAAAAATTAGCTCTTCCCTGTGTTGCTGATCTCAGATCGGTGGAATAACCGAACATCCGCTTGAGGGGGACTCGCGCTTTTATCTCACTGATTGGGCCTTTATGATCTATTTTTTCCACTTCACCCCTTCGTGCGTTGATGTCTCCGATAACTTCGCCCATAAATTCGCTGGGTGTAATAATGTCAACAATCATGATCGGTTCAAGAAGGACGGGGTCAGCCTGTGAACATCCATCCTTGAATGCCGTCGATGAAGCGATCCGGTAACCCAGTTCGGTTGATTCGCCTTCCTTAAATGAGCCTCCCGATATTGTCACCGTAATGTCGGTTACCGGGTAACCGGCGATAACACCACTCAATGAAGCATCACGGATACCTTCTTCTATACAGGAAATGAAATCATCGGGAATGGAATCACCATCCGTTGCGTTGATGAAATGCATTCCGGAACCTCTCCTGTTCGGTTCCAGATGAAGTTTAACGTGACCGAAATGTTTCTTCTCGCCAAGTTCCCGCTCAAACCTGCCTTCAATATCGATGATTTTTTCTATCGTTTCCCGGTAAACAACCTTCGGTTTACCAATGTTTACTTTTGTATTAAATTCCCTGATGAGCCGATCAATAATGATCTCAAGATGGAGTTCCCCCATTCCTGAGATGATAGTCTGAGCCGTTTCCTCGTCATATTTTACTTTCAGTGTAGGGTCTTCATCTGTGAATTTTGCCAATGCTACGGATAATTTTTCCTGATCTTCAGGGGTTTTGGCTTCGATAGCCTGACTTATGACGGGCTTGTAAAAGTCTATCGGTTCAAGAACAATCGGTTGTGCTTCGTCGCAAATGGTGTCCCCCGTGAGGGTACTTTTTAATCCCACAACGGCGAGAATACTGCCGGCGCCGGTCTCATTGACCCGTTCTCTCTTATTGGCATGCATCTTGAGCAGGCGGGCAATTTTTTCCTTTTTCCCCCGGTTAACATTGTAAACATCCTCTCCGACTTTAATCTTTCCGGAATAGATCCTGAGATAGGTTATTTTTCGACCTTCATCCATGACCACCTTAAAGGCAAGGGCGGCAAGGGACGTTTTGTCATTGCTGATACGTTTTTCCGGTTCGTTCGTTTTGGGATTAATGCCTTCAATGGGGGGAACATCTTCGGGTGATGGGAGAAAATTGACGACAGCGTCGAGAACCGGTTGAATTCCTTTGTTTCGAAGTGCGGTACCGCAAAGTACCGGGACTATTTTCAGCGAGAGCGTTCCCTCTCTGATTGATTCAAGAATCTCTTTTTCAGAGATACTGTCTCCTTCAAGATATTTATCGGCAATGGCATCATCTGCCTCGGCAATTGTTTCAATGAGTTTCTCCCGGTAGGTTTCTGCCTGAGTCATTACATCGGGAGGTATTTCCGAAAGTTCATACGAAAGACCGAGTTTATTTTCCTCCCAGGTTATAAGTTTCTGTTTTATGAGGTCAATTGAGCCTTCGAAATTGCCGTCCGGCATGTACGGTATCTGTATGAGTAACGGGATGGAATTGAATCGTTTTCTCATCATCTCCGTTGTTCTGAAAAAATCAGCGCCGACCCGGTCCATTTTATTGATAAACGCTATTTTTGGAACACCATATTTATCGGCCTGATGCCAGACGGTTTCCGATTGAGGCTCAACGCCACCAACGGCACAAAATACGACTAATGCCCCGTCTAACACTCTGAGACATCGTTCTACTTCCATAGTGAAATCGACATGACCAGGCGTGTCGATAATATGAATTTCGTGCTTATCCCAATCACAGGTGGTAACCGCCGATGTAATCGTTATGCCACGTTCCTGTTCCTGAGGCATCCAATCCATAATGGCTTCACCATTGTGAACCTCACCCATTTTGTGAGATTTTCCTGTATAGTATAGAATCCTCTCGGTTACCGTTGTTTTCCCTGCGTCGATGTGGGCAACGATTCCCATGTTTCTAATGTTTGAAAGTTTTTTTTTCGAAGCCATATGCCACAACTATTCGTTATTGTAAAACTACCATTATATTGTATTTCAACGTTATGTTGACGTCGGGGTGATCAATTCGCTGTTGAGGGGGAATGCATCTCGCGTGCTGATATGACCTTTTATGGTGTTTATTTCTTTTCCATCGATGAGGAGTTTAACTTTTTTGATCTTCGGGATGTTGAGTATGATGGTGTTTGTCAGAGAATATATCGTCATCAGTTCGCTCGTACTTCCTCCGGGGTGCGCCTCAATGAGATTTTTGTCAAAGCTTATGAGTGCCGTTCCATTCTTTTTTATGTCTACGTATTGGAGCTTTACATTTTCGGGAAACGTTCGTGTCAGGCCCTGCTTGGGACCTTCAAGGATTGCTTTTGCCAATTCCTCAGCTTGACCCTTTATGCTTTTTCTCTTCGGGATGTATCGTTCTGCCTGAGTGAGAAACCTCTCATTCGAATCTGAAAAATAAAGTTTTACCTTGTGCTTTGGTCTCTTTGATGCGGAAACAACCGTTCCTGTTGTTGGCGGATAAACATAATTAAAAAGGGATATAAAGAAGAACACAAGAAATCCCACCGATACAACCAGAATGACGGATAAAAAGAACATCCGCAGATTTCTCTTTTTTTGTTTAGCTTTTGTTGCCTTCGTCCTTCGCTGTTTCTTTGTTGCCATCGTTTGTTTCTCTCGTTCTTATTTACAAAACGTCGATAACTTAGGGTAATTTTCAGGTGCTGTCAAGAAAAGAAAACAAGGAAGAACAGGCTGAAAATACAAAGTACGGTACTCCGATACAACTGTTTATCATTTTTTACAGACCTCCCGCAGTTTGCAACGGGAAGCTGCTGTAATCACTCAATGGACAGTAAATACAGTCAGTTTGTCAACCGGTTACTTCCGATCCTAAAAAGATATTTCAAGTTGTTTTTGTGCTCTTCGTCCAAATTCCGAATGAGGGCTTATTTCGATGGTTGTCCGTAACTCCTGAATGGCTTTCTTTACATCCCTTTTTTTTATATAACTCATTCCCAACCAGTAATGAGATTCCGCCATATAGGGAACTATGCGAAGAGCTTCTTTCAGGTGATGAATTGCATTGTTGATTTGTTTATCAGCAAGGTATGCAATTCCCATATTCTTGTGAATTAGGAAGGGGATATTATTGCTCGGGTCTCTCGCCAATGCTTCTTTATAATTTGCTACAGCTCGTTTATTATCTCCTTTCTTATAATAGGCCCACCCCATATTATTGAAAGCGACAGCAGGTGTATCGTATAAATCATTAGAAACGGCAGTTCGAAACTTTTTTATAGCTTTGTCATACTGACCCTGTGATAGGTATATTGTGCCAAGGGAATTATGTGCCTCTGAGTAATTCGGCTCGAGGTTGATGGCTTCTTTAAATGCGGCAATGGCTTTATCATTACGATGTGTCTGCAGGTATGAAATGCCCAGATAATAATGTATTACCGGGTCTTCCGGATTCGATTCTTCCGCCAGTTTGAATTCTTTCAGTGCGGAAGTGTACTGCCCCGATTTCAGGTAGGCCGCTCCCAGATTATTATGCAGACGTGCGGTTTTTTTATCAACAGTAGCACAGGCCAACAATCCCAGGAGAATGAAAAGAATCAGTGCATTTATCGTGGTATTCCTTCTCATGCTTCTTCTCATATTATGTGTTCCCCGCTTTATCGTTATTTCCGTTTATCCACCAGTCGCTTTTATCTTTGAACCACCAGTCGCTTGAATCTGTACGTGTGATCGTTTCGGCAATTTTTTTCGCTGTGCCGGTATAGAGTCTCTGAGTGGCAAATTCCATCCATTTATCGCTGTATTTATTACCGAGGTCTCCATATTCTTTTAATTGAAGAATGAGGGAAAGTTGATCGGCATCATGGGCGATACGTGCTTCTTTCGTTTTTTTTTCATTAAATTCAGCTATGGTTGCTTTAATTTCATCCCCGAAAAAAAGAGGTTCCGCCAGTTCCCTCACCGCTTTTTCTTCATCAACGGTAACATATTTTTTGTTTACGTAGTTCATGTCGCCGGTTCGTGCTTCGGGGAGATCGTGGATAAGACATAATCTGAGGACTTTCAACTCATCAACACCGGACTCCAATTTGCAGAGTGCGTATCCGATAAATATGGTGCTCAGAGTGTGTTCCGCCACAGATTCGCACCCGGAACCAAGAAACTGAAACCCTGATCGTGGTGTTTTTTTCAGCATGCCGACTTCAAAGAGGAAATTTACAACATTTTTCATTATAAGTCCTTTTTAAGTGTCTTAATCCTGTTTTCCATCATATTGGAAAGTTTTTTCATTTCCAATTGGAGTGATGCGATACCTTCGGGTTTCATGGCAATGAGACTGCCGAGTCGATCCTTCCAATACTGGATGACCGATATTTCGTTTTCTTTCATTTTTACGTCTACTTTTTTCTGATATTCTCTGAGAAATGATGCTTCGCTATTCTTGGTGCCCATAATTATCTCCTCATTGAAGCGTCTCATGTTTGAGGTGGCATTGTACAAAAGTGTAATGCCATATGTCCATTCGGGGCTTAAAACATCCGGTTCGGATTATTTAACGTTTAACTTACGTTTCTATATACCACTTACGCTTTTCCTTGCAATAGAGAATACAGTTTATTTTTTGTTCCGACATGGACTATCCGGTTATACCATTCTTTCCTGAGGATAAAGGAAAGATTAGCGTCGATGATATTTCACCCCCGTGATGCCGACGGTTCCTTTCTTTATGAGACGATCGAGATGCTTTTGGATGGTGGCACCCTCCATAAATTCATACATCCATCGTGGTTCCCGCGGTTTTTTATAGATGATCCATTGATGGACTATTTCGTCAAATGTTTGTGGCTTGTCGAGGGAATGTAAAAGGTCCTTTTCCCGTGTGTTGATGACATTGAGATACTGCTCTGCCAGATTTGCAATGGTATTTTCTACAATTCCGACTTCATGAGATGAAATGAAAATATCGGCAGGAAGTTTCATCAGTTTGTGAACAGATTCTATCGTTTTGTCAATATCAGAGACGCGATCACCATACCAGGGGCCGAATTGACAGAGATCAAGATCGCCGAGAAAAAGCACCCCCTCATCAGGAAAGTAGAAACTGCAATGGCCAATCGTGTGTCCCGGAGTATGTATCACTTCCATTTTCGTTTTTCCAAAATTAAGGATGTCTCCGTCATCAAGCAGGAAGGAGGGAGTACGTTCACGGTAATGAAATGTATTAATAATAACATCGCGCCAGTGGTGCTCAAAGACGGTTCCCTTGAGCCCGGCATAGTCAAGGAATGATTCTATCGATTGGTAACAGGCGACTTCATCTTTGTGCACATACAGCGCTGCCTCGGGAAAAAGATAATTGTAGATGACGTGGTCCTCATGGTAGTGAGAGTTGATAATAATATCTATTCCGTCTCCACGATTCAGATTCGTTAATACCGTTTCATCGGAACCGGGATCGATTATGACCCTCTTTTCATCGTCAATAAAGAGGGAATTACAGAAGGGGTACCTGCCTTTATTGATTCCCGGTATAAAAACCAGTCGACCAAATCTTTTTCCTGACATACGTAATATCCCTTTCAGATTTTTAGGTTCGTGCAAGGACGGCTATAGTACAAGAGACAAATACAGACAAAGAGTCAAATACTCCTGATGCTGCCGCTTTTTTACCCTTGACATATCACAATCATTCAGGTATATCTCCCGCGTATTTTCCGTTTGTTTGAATACAGGTTAACGGCGGGTTCTTGGGGAGACATCAATTAGTAGGGGAGTTATTTGAAATCAGAAGATTCTCTGATTGATGGTTTGTAAATAACGAATTTCTAAGACGGCGGCGGGGGATTTTCTGTAATTCCTTCAGTGTTATTTAGGAATTTGCTGTTTGAAGTATATTATAAACCCAAAAGAAAGAAGGAGGTAGTAATTATGGCGTTAGATTTTAATTTTACAGAAGAACAAAAGATGCTCGAAGACAGCGTATTACGATGGGCATATGACTGGCTGGAGCCCCAGATGGAAGAGCTGTATGAAAAGGACGAGTTCCCACCGGACTTTTTTAAGGAAACAGCAAAACTCGGGATCAATGGTATTGTTTTTGAGGAAAAATATGGCGGAACCGCAATGGGTTATGTTGAGCAAACCCTCGTGAATGAAACCATCGCACGGGTAAGCAATGCCCTTTCCATGACTTTTGGTGCAAGTCAGACGCTTGCATTTGACAACTTCAGAAGGAATTCCACGAACGAAGCACAAAAACTGGAGGTAATCCCCAAGGGTTGTAGTGGGGAATACATAGGCTGTCTTGGTATCACCGAGCCCAATGCCGGTTCCGACGCGATGGGCATGAAAACAAGGGCAGTGAAACAAGGTGACAAATGGATTATCAATGGAAGTAAGACATTTCAGACTAATGCCCCCGTGGCAGATTTCTATGTATTTTATGCTATAACGGATCCTGATGCAAAGAAGGGACACGGTATGTCTGCATTCTGGTTCGAGCCTAAGAAGATAACAAAGGGCTATACCTGCGAAAAGATCAAGAAATGGGGCATGAGGACATCCCCCACTGGTCTGGTCACTTTTGAAGATATGGAGATTCCCGAAGATAATTTAGTTGGTGAGTTGAATATGGGTGTGGCCGTTTTGACAGCTGGTTTGTGTACTGAGAGAATTACACTCTGTGGTTGTACACTCGGTTCACAGATAAGATGCCTCCAGGATAGCCTGAAGTATGCGAAAGAGAGAGTTCAGTTTGGTAAACCTATCGCTTCCTTCCAGCTTATCGCAGCGAAACTTGCCGATATGTACTGCGATTATAAGGCCTCCAAATGGATGGCATACAGTGCCGCAGCTTATTGTGATTCACTGGATGATAAGAGGGGCGGAAAGGGAACAGACCTTGACCGTATGTCAGCTGCAGCCCTCCTGTACTGTGGTGAAAAGGGAACCAAGATTGGTCTCGATGCCGTTCAGATTCATGGTGGATACGGTTACTGCACGGAATACGGTGTAACCAGACATTTCTTGGATCAAAAACTGTGGGAGATCGGTGCTGGTACCAATGAAATCAGAAGGGTCATCATTTCGAGAGAGCTTCTGAGAGATGAATTCGCGAGTGGTAACTAATAGCACTTGCTAATATGTATGCAAAAAGCCATGGTCTGCACGACCATGGCTTTTTTATTGTGAAATGCTTTGTCTTCTTTTTCATAGATGCCTTATGGTTAAAGGATTTCTCAATTTGACTTTCAATGGTAAGTCAAGTATAAGATAACTGTCTTTAATAATGATTTATCAGGGGGTTCGATGGTTACGAGGAAGCTTGCAAGATGGTGTTTTGTCTTCCTGTTTGTGGTCATCCTTTATGATCCGTCATCAGCCATTTCAAAAAAAAATGAGGATACGGCCCATCTATCTTTCCAAAAAACAGCTATTTCAAAGAAAAAACCGGATACATATACCGTAAAGCAAGGTGACTGGATATATAATATCATTCGACAAAAATTCGGCGGCACAGAAAAAGACATCCTAAAAATCTTAAAACAGGTAAAACGTCTCAATCCGAAAATAAAAAATCTCCACAAGATTACCCCCGGCCAGAAATTAATCCTTCCTTCAGAGGAACTCCTTCTTTATACACGTTCGGTTTTGAGAAAATCGCCCAAGAAAAAAATCTTACGTAAAACAACGGCGGAATTGCAGGGTGTGGCTAAAGAGGGGCCGACATCGACATATGTTGTCAAAGAAGGAGATAGCCTGTCAAACATTATTCATGGAGAACTGAAGGCTTCGAATGTCGATATCTATCAGATATTGAGGACGGTAAAACGCCTCAATCCAAACATTAAGAACATCAATAAAATACAACCGGGACAGGAATTACTCCTTCCCTTGGTCGAGAAGAAGAGAGCACCTGCTGAAGAGATAAAGGCGGAGAGAGCTCCTGTCAAAGAAGTCAAAAAAGAGAGTGTTACTACCGAGAAAGTCAAAATGGAGGTCGCTCCTGTCAGGGAAGTTAAAGCGGAGACAGATCCTGCCGGGGAGATCAAAACGGAGGATATCCCTAAACAGGCTGTTAAAACAGGAAGTGCTTCTACGGCAGGAATTAAGAAGGAGGATGCTTCTGCCGAGGCAGTCAAAGAGAATCAGACTTTTTCCCTGCCAGGTGGAAAAATTGTTGTACCCCGTGCACAGAGAGATATTACCGGCAAGAAAGTGGTCAAGAAGCAGCTCAAAAAGAAGAAACAGAAAATTGTTAAAAAGAAGAAAAAGATTGTCGTTACGGAAAAACAAATATCGGTTCTTCGGTACGTCCTGAGCCGAATTAATGGGTCGATAATACTAAAAGGAAATTATTTTATTCCGCTCTTTCCTTCCGGTCAAATCACGGTGGATTGTTCGGCAGTTCCCGTTGTTGAGTTTGACAACGGAATGACGATCTTATTAGACTTTTCCGGCCGGATACCGACACCGTTGAAACAGGTGATTGAGTCGACATGGAAAAATTACGCGATTATCAATCTCAGAAAAGATCAGACAATACTTTCCATACTGGAAGCAGTGATAGCCGCTTCGAAAGACTATTCCTTTAATGCTGTTCGAACGTATAAAAAAATCGGGACTAACCCGCCTGTTAATATATACGTTGACTGGATTATTTCAGAGAAGAAAACCGGGGGAAGAAAACCGTATTCCTTCGGTATTAAGAGTATTGATAACATCAGCCTCTTGTTGCCGGGTAATATACGGGAGTATATGGACAATGCGGAGTTTGAAGTAATAGAGCTGTTGGGAGGGACAGAGGTAAAGGGTATTACCGATACCTATGAAGATATGAATGTTCCTGCGTTGCGTACGGATAGCAATGTGTCGCTAGCGGAATCACTTCTTTCAGCATTAGGGTACTCTTCTGTACGAAATACTGACGTAACGATCTATAATATGAAGGAACATGGTTTCACCGTGTCTGTTAAAGTTGACCTGTTGCTGACCATCGATACAAAGAAGATTATTATACATTCGAAAGAACTGTCACCACCGTTCGTCGAAGTTCTGAAAAAGAGGGGAACACAAGTGGTCTTTCTTTCCGAAAAGGATACAATAAGAAGAGTCTTTGAAAAAATTCTCCACGCCATTAATGCTCCCTTTTTAGCAGATACGTTCAAATTTTCCTTTTCAAAACGGAATGGTCAGAAAGGTGGAGAGATAATACTGTCTGCCATAAGGACGAAGGGTGAGAGTGGTTCATTGTATTTCATTAACAAGAACATTGATAATGGAATTTATGGCTTACTACATAAAAAATGGGGGGTAAATTTAGTTTCGTATTGAAGATCAAAGGAATAGGCCTCTTATCAGGTGGACTTGACGGCATTCTTGCCGTTAAGATTATCCAGGAACAGGGTATCGACGTTGAAGGTGTAACATTTGAGACACCTTTTTTTAGTGCCGATAAAGCAAAAAATGCAGCTGATCAAATCGGTATTCCCCTGATCGTTATGGATATTACCGAGGAATATCTCGTGATGCTGAGATCGCCGAGGTATGGATACGGGAAAAATATGAATCCCTGTATCGATTGTCATACCTTAATGCTCAGGGTGGCCGGGAGTCGAGTGGAAGAAACGGGGGCAGATTTCATCTTTACGGGAGAAGTACTGGGTCAGCGTCCCATGTCTCAGACCAAACAGTCCCTTCATATTGTTGCTAAGAACTCGGGATATGATGGATACATTATCAGACCTCTCAGTGCAAAACTGCTTCCCGAATCCATACCCGAGAAAAACGGAAAGGTTGATCGAGAGAGACTTCTCGATATTCAGGGACGAGGCAGGAAACGTCAGATTGAGATGGCACGGGACTACGGTATAACAAGCTATCCTCCGCCCGCCGGTGGTTGCCTTTTAACCGATCCCATGTTTTCAAAACGCTTGAGAGATCTCTTTGAATATGAAAAGAGTTACACAATCAGGGATATAAAACTTCTCAAATTGGGTCGTCACATCCGTATCAATAACACAACGAAAATTATTGTCGGCAGAAACAAACACGATAATCTGGCAATCCACAATTTGTGCCGAGATCATGATATCATTCTTAAAATGAAGGATTATCCAGGACCGACTGTTCTCATACCATACGGGTGTGACAATGATGAAACTCTCCGTTGTGCAGCAGCGGTCTGTGCCCTCTATAGTGATGCCCCGAATGATCAGGAAGTGGCGATCAACTGTCATTTCAACGGATCTATCAAAATAATTTCCACGCGAGCCACAGACAGGAACATACTACAGGCTCTGATTATTTAGTATGAGCCCGGAAATATCTTTTTTGTGAACAGGAAAAACGAGACAGGTATATACACCGGCCTTTCTCTAAAAAAGTGGACACTGAAAAGATAACGGCCAAACTTTTTCTCCCGCCTAAAAAAAGGAAACTACCGCAGAAGTTAATGACTTTGCGTTAACACTGAACAAGATACGTGAGAATGCCCGCGAACGTGGGACAGGAAGACAACCCCACCATTAATATTCATCGGGCATGTCGTCAAAATGTTTCCATTCAAACCATGTAGTCAGTCCAAGGTGTTCTGCCCATGTGTTAATCATTGCTCTGTCACCTTCATGATTATCGGTATAGTCACCCATGGTGAGTCGTGCCAGGTTGCTGCCTTCGAAGATAAAAATGGTGCGATGGTACGGAGCAACAAAATCTAAATGAAAGTGATCTTCCAAGGTTTTAAAGAAAGCAAAATTCATAATATTTGATACATGATATATTTTCTTCGGGGTCATTTTTCTCAGATCTTTTGAAATACCTTGAAGTGCGTTTTTCAGTTGTGTTTTGATGCAGGTCAATTGTATTGGCCTCAATTCCGGATACTCGTCATAAAGCCATTTATCAATTTGAAGATCAGGGGGCATTTTTGTTAATTGAAAAACCACACCTTGATACCAGAGGGGAATTAATTGTTTGATCTTGTCCTTTCCGAAGAAAGAGGACAAACGATGGATATCATCTTCTACTTCCATCATAAAACACATCATGGTTTTTCTATTTGCAATCGGG
>Ga0272442_10007721_pt1 | contig 13830 bp, 13 predicted proteins | sample SSMForm2O_FD_200262 | JGI IMG/M metagenome (GOLD analysis project Ga0272442, IMG submission 200262) | Marine sediment archaeal communities from Little Sippewissett salt marsh, Falmouth, MA, United States - SSM-Form-2O | ecosystem: Environmental > Aquatic > Marine > Wetlands > Sediment ...
CGCCTCGTAGTACGGGTTCGCCGCCTCGCGGGAGGCGAAGAACACGTCGGGGTTCTGGGCCGTGCCTCGCACGACCGGACGGTCGGGGCTGAGCCCTCGCAGCCGGTGCGCCACGACGTCGTCCTCCCGCACCAGGGCCCGCAGGTGGGACGGGGCGAGCAGCTCGATCTTGTCGATCTCGTGGGAGGTGCGGAAGCCGTCGAAGAAGTGGGTGAACGGCACCCGGGTGCGCAGCGTGGCGGCGTGCGAGACGAGGGCGAGGTCGTGGGCCTCCTGGACGTTGCTGCTGGCGAGCATGGCGAAGCCGGTGCTGCGGGTGGACATGACGTCGGAGTGGTCGCCGAAGATCGACAACGCGTGGGTGGCCAAGGCCCGGGCGGCGACGTGGATCACGGTCGGGGTGAGCTCGCCGGCGACCTTGAACATCGTCGGGATCATCAGCAGCAGCCCCTGGCTGGCGGTGAACGTGCAGCCCAGCGCACCTGCCTGGATCGCGCCGTGCAGCGTCCCGGCGGCTCCGCCCTCGGACTGCATCTCGATGACGCTGGGGACGTCCCCCCAGAGGTTCGGCTGGCCGCGCCCGCTCCAGGCGTCCACGGACTCCCCCATGGGGCTGGCCGGGGTGATCGGGTAGATCGCCACGACCTCCGACAGGGAGTAGGCCACCCGAGCAGCCGCGTCGTTGCCGTCGATGCAGGCCCATGTCATGGTCGAGACGCTAGGGCCCACGAGGGGGGGTACGGGCAGTTACTTAGGTCCCGCGTGCGACGGTGGCCGACACGTCGCGCCGGCCACGGCGTGGCCCGGGTGCGCTCAGCGTGCGTCGTTGCGCGGGTCGCCGTCGTCCAGGCGTCCCATGCGCTCGGCGTCCGTGAGCCCCGCGTCGTTGAACCGCACCCGGCGGGTGTGCTTGCGCATGCTGAAGAGCAGGAAGACCAGCGCCAGCCCCATCGCGGCGAAGAAGAAGAACGCGTACGGCCCCGCCTGCAGGCCGAAGCCCTCCTCGGCGGAGTCCTGCGCCAGCAGGGCGGTCGTCACGAGTGCGTCCACGTCCCCATTGTGACCCCCCGCGGGACCGATGGCAGCCCAGGGTGGACACCGGCGCCGCTACGACCGTCCCCGTCCACGCGTCGCGGACGACGACGGCTACGGGTGCAGGCCGGCGAAGAGGTCGGTCTCGGGGATGGACGCAGGCACCGTGCTGTGCACCAGCTCGTAGTCCTCCGTGGGCCATGCGGCCTCGTGCACCTCGCGGGGGCAGGCGAACCAGGCGCCGTCGGGGTCGATCTGCGTCGCGTGGGCGAGCAGCGCGGCGTCACGGGTGGCGAAGTACTCGGCGCAGGGCACCCGGGTGGTGATGCGTCGGTCGTGCTCGAGGTCCTGCTTCCACGAGCCGAGCCGGTCTGCGTACGGCGAGTCCAGCCCGCGACGCAGCATCTCGTCGTGCAGGGCCTGCGTGCGCTGGCGGTGGAAGGCGTGGTGGTAGTACAGCTTGGCCGGCTGCCACGGCTCGCCCGCCTCGGGGTAGCGGGACGGGTCACCCGCGGCGTGGAACGCCGCGACGGCCACCTCGTGGCAGCGCACGTGGTCCGGATGCGGGTAGCCCCCCAACTCGTCGTACGTGGTGACGACGTGCGGACGGAAGCGGCGCATCGCCTCGACCAGCCGGCCGGCCGACTCCTCCAGCGGGACCAGCGCGAAGCATCCGTCCGGCAGCGGCGGCGGCGGGTCGCCCTCGGGGAAACCCGAGTCCACGTAGCCCAGCCATTCCTGGCGCACCCCGAGGATCTCGCGAGCCCGGTCCATCTCGGCACGCCGGATGGCGCTGATGTCGTCCCACACCTCCGGGCGGTCCATCGCCGGGTTGAGCACCGACCCGCGCTCACCACCGGTGAGCGTGACGACCAGCACGTCGACCCCCTCGTCGACGTACTTCGCCGTGGACGCCGCCCCCTTGCTCGACTCGTCGTCGGGGTGGGCATGCACGTGCATGAGCCGCAGCCGCTGCGACGTTCGCGGGTCGGACGGCAGCGCACCGGGCGCGGTGGGGTCGGGCACGGGCGACAATGATGCCGTGCCGAGCGTCCCCCCCTTGCCGCCGGACCGTCCCGACCTCGCCGAGCGCTACGGCGTGGCGGACCGCGGTCTGCGTCGCCGGCTGCCGCTGGTCGTCGTCGGACTCGTCATCGTCGGGATGCTGGTCGCCACCGGGTGGGGGCTCGCCGAACGGTCCACAGGTGTGCGCGCCGGTGTGCTCGCCTACGGCGACATCACGGCGACGTCGATCACCATCACGCTCGAGGTCGTCCGCGACCCCGAGCAGCCGGTGGTCTGCGACGTCGCAGCGGTCGGCGACCTCCAGATCGACGTCGGCGCAGCGAGGGTCGAGGTGCCCACCGGGGGCGGGGAGCGGGCCGTGGTGCGCAGCACCATCGAGACCGCGTCACCGCCCAAGGCTGCCCGGCTGCTGACGTGCCAACCTGTCGAACCGGGCTAGCCTTGACTCTTTGCCCGCACCGCTGGAGAGGACACGCAGCGTGACGACCTCGCACGAGACCTGGCTCACCCAGGAGGCCTTCGACAAGGTCAAGTCCGAGCTGGACGGCCTCATGACGACCGGGCGGACCGAGATCGCCAAGCGCATCGAGGCAGCGCGGTCCGAGGGTGACCTGTCGGAGAACGGCGGCTACCACGCCGCCAAGGAGGAGCAGGGCAAGATGGAGGCCCGCATCCGCCAGCTGCAGGACCTGCTGCACCAGGCGAAGGTGGGCGAAGCTCCCGCGGATGACGGAACGGTCTCCCCGGGCATGGTCGTGACGGTGCGGTTCGCCGGCGACGACGAGGACGAGACGTTCTTGCTGGGCTCGCGGGAGATGGCGGGGATGGACACCGTCGACCACGAGATCTACTCGCCCAAGTCACCCCTGGGTAGCGCCATCGCCGGACGGTCGGTCGGGGAGACCGTGACGTTCGAGACCCCGACCGGGCGGACGATGGACGTCGAGATCCTGTCGGCGACGCCGCTGTAGCAGCTCAGCGGTTCGCGCGGTTGTACGTGCGCACGCCGAGCGGGGCGAAGACGGCCACGATCACCACGATCCACAGCGCGGACAGCAGGTAGGGGTTCTCGCTCGGCCACGAGCCGGTCGACGCGACCGGATTGCCGAACAGCTCGCGCACCGACTGCGTGATCGCCGAGAACGGGTTCCACTCGGCCACCGGCTGCAGCCACGTCGGCAGCGACTCGAGCGGGACGAAGACGTTGGAGACGAACGACAGCGGGAAGATCGTGATGAAGCCGATCTGCTGCACGACCTCCACGGTGGGCGCCTTCATCCCCATGAAGACCCCGACCCACGTCATGGCGAACGTGAACGCGCCGAGCAGCAGCACAGCAAGAAGAAACTCCGGCACCGAGCTCGTCACCCGCCACCCGACCGCGAGCCCGCTGATCATGAGCACCACGAGGATGATCGCGTTGTAGAGGACGTCGGCCACCACGCGGCCGCCGACCACGGCGGGACGGGCCATCGGCAGCGACCGGAACCGATCGATGAGTCCCTTGTTCATGTCGTCGTTCATGCCCACGGCGGTCGTGATCGCCGCGAAGCCCAGCGTCTGCACGAAGATCCCCGGCATGAGGTAGTTGCGGTAGACCTCCGCACCGCCCTCACCGATCGGGATCGCCCCACCGAACACGTACGCGAAGAGCAGCACGAACATGATCGACTGAAGGACGGCGAAGATCGCCAGCTCTGGGATACGGGTGATGCGCTTGAGGTTGCGCCACACGATCACCGCACCGTCCGACAGCGATCCGGCCATCCCGGACGAGGTGCCGGTGGCCGGCGCGGGCGTGGTGGTCACCGCGTCCGTTCCTGGTGGTGCAGTGGTCATGACTCGCTCCTCCCACCGACACCGGCCGGTTCGTTGTCCTCGGCGCCAGGCTCGGCTGCGCGTCCGGTCAGGCTGAGGAAGACGTCGTCCAACGTGGGACGACGCAGCCCGATGTCGTCGATCGCGACACCGTTCGCGTCGAGGTCGCGCACGACGTCGACGAGGTGTGACGCACCTCCCGTGGTCGGAACGGTGATGCGGCGGGTGTGCTGGTCGACCTCCGGGCGGCCACTCGCGTCCGGCGTGAGCAGATCGACCGTCGCCGTGATCTGGGCCGGGTCGCGCACCACGACCTCGATGCGTTCCCCGCCGACCTGCGACTTGAGGTCGTCGGCCGAGCCGCGGGCGATGATCCGGCCGTGGTCGACCACGGCGATCGTGTCGGCCAGCTCGTCGGCTTCCTCCAGGTACTGCGTGGTGAGCAGCAGGGTGGTGCCCTCGCGAACCAGGTCGCGGATCACGTCCCACATCCCGAGGCGACTGCGCGGGTCGAGCCCGGTCGTGGGCTCGTCGAGGAACAGCAGCCGAGGCGCTCCGATGAGGGCGGATGCGAGGTCGAGCCGGCGACGCATGCCACCGGAGTAGGTCTTGGCGACACGGTCGGCGGCGTCGGTCAGGGAGAACTGCTCGAGCAGGTCGTCCGCCCGCTCCTTCGCCTGCTGACGCGGCATCTGGTAGAGCCGGCCGAACATGGTGAGGTTCTCGCGCGCGGTGAGGTTCTCGTCCACGGCGGCGTACTGGCCCGACAGCCCGATCTGGCGGCGCACCTGCTGAGGCTCCCGGGCGACGTCGTGCCCGGCCACCACGGCGCGGCCGCCGTCCATGGACAGCAAGGTGGCCAGGATGCGCACCGTCGTCGTCTTGCCGGCCCCGTTGGGCCCCAGGAGGCCGAGGACGCTGCCCGTCGGCACCTCGAGGTCGACGCCGTCGAGGGCTCGCACCTCACCGGAACCTCGCGTGCGGAAGATCTTGACCAGGCCCTCGGCCGTGATGGCGTTCATCTGCTACCTCTCGCTACCTGCCCCGCAATGAGGGTAGAAGGCATCGGTCTCCCGCCTCATTCCCGTCTCCGCCGACCCTGTGCCGGTCCGGCGTTCTCGCGGGTCTGTCCGGGGCCGTCCGCGGGGGTCTCGGGGCCCGGGCTCTCACTCACCACGTAGCCGTCGCCGGCGAGCGCAGCGAGTATCCGGTCACGATGCGGGCGACCTCGGGTCTCCACGACCACCATCACCTCGACGGCGTCCACGGCCAGCGACGAGCGGGTGCGTTCGTGGACGACGTCGAGGACGTTCGCCCCCGCGCCCGCCAGGTGAGCCAGCAGCTGGGCGAGGGCGCCGGGGCGGTCCTGGATCGCGGTGGTGAACGCCAGGTAGCGACCGTCGGCCGCCAGACCGTGGCGGATCACACGAAGCATGAGCAACGGGTCGATGTTGCCTCCTGACACCGTGGCTACGACCGGCCCGTCGACAGGCACCAGCCCGTCGGCCAGAGCGGCGACCGCCACTGCGCCGGCAGGCTCGCAGACGAGCTTGTTGCGCTCAGCCAGCCGGACGAGCGCCGCGGAGATCTTGTCCTCGTCGACCGTGACGACCTCGTCGACGTGGTCACGGATGATGGAGAACGGAAGGTCCCCGGGGCGTCCCACGGCGATCCCGTCCGCCATCGTGCTCATGGACTCCAGCGGGACGGGGTGGCCCGCCCACAGCGACGGCGGGTAGGCCGCCGCCCCACTGGCCTGCACACCGATCACGTGCACGTCAGGGCGGGCGTGCTTGACGGTCGCGGCGACACCGGCGAGCAGGCCGCCCCCACCGAGGCAGACCACGACGGTGGCCACGTCGGGCACCTGCTGCAGGATCTCCAGCCCCACGCTGCCCTGTCCGGCCACCACGTCCGGGTGGTCGAACGGGTGGACGAAGACCGCCCCGCTGCGAGCGGCGTGTTCCAGGGCGGCCTCGACCGCGGAGTCGACGGTCGTCCCGGCGAAGAGGACGTCGGCCCCGTAGCCGCGTGTGGCGCGCTCCTTGACCAGCGAGGCCCCCTCGGGCATGAACACGGTCGCCGGCGTGCCGAGCAGCGCCGCAGCCAGCGCCACGCCCTGCGCATGGTTGCCCGCACTGGCTGCCACGACCCCTCGCCTGCGCTGGTCCTCGCTCAGACGCGCGATGCGGGTGTAGGCGCCTCGAATCTTGAACGACCCCGCGCGCTGCAGGTTCTCGCACTTGAGGTGGACGTCGACGCCGAGCGGCTCGGCCAGCCATCGGGCCCGCTCGACCGGGGTGCGGCGCACGACGCCTTCGAGCAGGTGTGCGGCCGCGGCAGCGTCCTGCGCGGTGCGGGTCAGCAGGTCGGTCACGGGGATGAGTCTGCCGCGCGGCATCGACCGCGCCTTGCACCTACCCTGGCGAGGTGACCGACCGCGCCGAGCGACCGACCGACAGCGCTGCGTCGGCTCCGGCCGATCAGGACACCTCCGGCGGCCCGGTCGAGCCCGTGCCGCACCCCCAGCATTCCGGCGACATGACCCAGCGGGAGGTGCTCGTCGTCATCGGCGGGCTCATGGTGGGGCTGTTCCTGGCCGCACTCGACCAGACCATCATCGCGACCGCGCTGCCGACGATCATCGGTGAGCTGGGTGGCATCGAGCAGTACTCGTGGACGGTCACCGCCTACCTGCTGACGGCGACCGCGTCGACACCCCTGTACGGCAAGCTGGGTGACCTCTACGGGCGCAAGCGCGTCTTCCAGGCCGCCGTCGTGATCTTCGTGCTGGGCTCGCTGCTCTCCGGCGTCGCGCAGTCCATGTCGCTGCTCGTCGTCGGCCGGGCCGTCCAGGGCCTCGGGGCGGGTGGGCTCATCGCACTGACCCTGGCGATCGTGGGCGACATCGTCAGCCCGCGCGAGCGTGGCCGCTACCAGGGTCTGTTCGGGGCGGTCTTCGGCATCGCCAGCGTGCTCGGTCCGCTTCTCGGCGGGTTCTTCACCGAGTCGTTGTCGTGGCGGTGGGTCTTCTGGATCAACGTCCCGCTCGGACTCGTCGCCCTGCTCACGATCCAGCGCACGTTGCACCTGCCCAAGCGACGGGTCGAGCACTCCATCGACTACGTGGGTGCTGCCCTCATCGTCTTCGCCGTCAGCGCCGTGCTGCTTGTCACCGTGTGGGGGGGGAACGAGTACGAGTGGACCTCGCCGGTCATCATCGGCCTGGCAGTCGCAGGTGTCGTCCTCACCGTCGTGTTCGTCGCGTGGGAGCTTCGCGTACCGGAGCCGCTGCTTCCCATGCGCCTGTTCCGCAACCCCGTGTACAGCAACACCAACGCCGTGAGCTTCCTGTTCGGGTTCGCCTTCTTCGGAGCCATCATCTACCTGCCGGTCTACCTGCAGGTGGTGCGCGGCTACGGCCCGACAACCTCGGGGCTGCTCCTGCTGCCACTCGTCCTCGGGATCTTCATCACGTCCACAGGCTCGGGACAGCTCATCACCCGCACCGGCCGGTACAAGATCTACCCCGTCCTCGGCCTGACGATCATCCCGTTGGCGTTGCTCTGGATGTCGACGCTGGAGACCGACACACCCATGTGGAACGTGTCGCTGCGCATCTTCCTGCTGGGCCTCGGCCTCGGCCTGGTCATCCAGACACTGGTGGTGGCCGTCCAGAACGCCGTCGAGCCCCGCGACCTGGGCGTGGCGACCAGCAGCAACACGTTCTTCCGGTCGATGGGCGGCGCCATCGGCACGGCTGTCTTCGGGTCGGTGCTCACCTCGACGTTGACGGCCTCCATCGACGACCAGTTCCCCGGTGGGGCGCCCCCCGGCTTCGACGTCTCGGCGGTCTCGGGAACTCCGGAAGCGATCGCCGCTCTGCCCGACGCCGTGCGGGAGCCGCTGCTGGCGGCGTTCGTCGACGCCATCGACCGGGTCTTCCTCGTCGGCGTCCCCGTGATCCTGCTGGGCCTCGTGCTCACCCTCTTCCTGCGTGAGCTCCCGCTGCGCGAGACCTCCGGTCTGCAGGAGTCCGCCCGCGAGCCCACGGTGTGACCACGACGTCCGAGCAGCCGTCGTCCACACCCGCCGCCGGCCAGGCGGCGACGAAGCGCCGACGGCTGCTGGGGGCACTGCCGCTGGAGGTACCCGTCCTTGCGGCCATCGCCTTCGCGGTGGCCGTCGGCTTCGGGATCGTCGCCCCGGTCATCCCGCTCTACGCACGGGAGTTCGGTGTGGGCGCGACGCTGGCGGGCGCAGTCGTCTCCGTGTTCGCCGGCATGCGTCTGGTGTCGGGTCTTCTCGGAGGACACCTGGTCGACCGGTTCTCCGAACGATCGGTCCTGACCGCCGGCCTGCTCATCGTTGCCGTGTCGAGCGCGCTGGCCGGCGCCGCGCAGACCTACCCGCAGCTGCTCGTCATGCGGGGGGCGGGTGGAGTCGGCTCGGCCATGTTCACGGTGTCGGCGTTCGCCCTCATGTACCGCGTGGTCGACCCAGGGCTGCGCGGTCGGGCGGCCGGACTCATCCAGGGCGGGTTCCTCGCCGGAGGCATCGCCGGGCCCGCAGTCGGCGGGCTGCTCGCCGAGGTGTCACTGCGCGCGCCGTTCTTCGTCTATGCCGGCACGCTGGGGGTGGCCGCGCTGATCTCTGCCGTCGCGCTGCGTCATGCCGCCCGCCGGGCGCGGGACACCGACGAGGACGAGAGCGCCGGGGAGCGCACCAGCCTGCGAACCGCGTTGCGCTCACGCGCCTACATCGCGGCCCTGGTCACCCAGCTCGGCACGGGGTGGGCGCTGTTCGGCATCCGCTCGTCGCTCCTGCCGCTGTTCGTGGCTGACGCGCTCGGCCTGTCCGCCCGCTGGGTCGGCATCGGGTTCGTGCTCAGCGCGGCAGTGCAGGGCGCACTGCTGCTGCCGGCCGGCAGATTCGTCGACACCGTCGGGCGCCGTCCCGCGATGGTCGGCGGTGGCACGGTCGCAGCAGTCTCGATCGCCCTGCTGGCCGTGTGGCCGACTCAGGCAGGGTTTCTGGTGGCCATGGCGCTGTACGGGGCCGGGGCGGCCCTGCTCGGCACGGCACCGGCGGCCGTCGTCGGAGATGTCGTGGGCAGCCGAGGCGGAACCGTCGTCGCCGTGTCGCAGATGGCCTCCGACGTCGGCGCCATCGTCGGACCACTGGCCGCCGGTCTGCTCGTCGAGGCCGGGTCGTTCTCCCTCGCCTTCGCCGTGACGGCCGTGGTCGTGGCCGCCGGCGCCGTCGTGAGCCTGACTATGCCCGAGACGGGACGCCAACGCGGTCGCACCTGACCGTCGAGGAGCCCGGCCGCACGCGCTCCGGGCTCGATGTCGGCTAGCCAGCCGGCGTCGGCTCCGCAGTAAGGGTCGACTCCGGCTCGACCGGGTCGTTCGTGGGGCCCGGGTCGGGCGGCGGTGTGGTCTCGACGGTCGGTGTCGGCTCGACGGTCGGTGTCGGCTCGACGCTCGGCGTGGGTGCAGGCGTGGGATCGACTGTCGGGGTGGCCTGCACGGTCGGCGTCGGCTCCGCCGTCGGGGTCGCGCCGGCAGTTGGCGTCGGGACGGGCGCGGCCGGCGTCGATGGCGTCGACGGCTCGTCCGCGGCACCGCCGTCCTCGTCGACGCGCGTGTCGTCGGTGGGGGTGGCGGAGGGCTCGGGCGCAGGCTCCGCCGGGCCGACGACGGGGGTGGCCCGACCTGCGTAGCCGTCGGCCCAGGCGATGACGGCGTCGGCGTAGGCGCCGGAGGCGTTGTAGCGCAACAGCGCCGATCGCAGCTGGTCGCGGTCACTCAGGTCGCCACCCTGCCGGCACAGGTAGCGGGCCGCGGTCGCGGCCGCGTCGTCGATGTTGTGCGGGTCGGCCGTACCGTCGCCATCGGCGTCCACGCCGATCCACGCCCAGGTGCCGGGCAAGAACTGCATCGGCCCGACGGCACGGTCCCAGTCAGCGTTCCCGTCGTACCGGCCACCATCGCTGTCAGAGATGGCCGCGAACGCTCCGCCGTCGAGGACGGGGCCGAGGATCGGCTGCCACGTGGTGCCGTCGGCGTAGAGACGGCCACCGTTGGCATGACCCGACTCGGCTCGCCCGACGCCGGCGAGTACCTCCCATCCCAAGGAGCACCGGGCTCCGTAGGTCGCTGCGCCGGCACGGTAGGCCTCGAGCGCCCGCTCCGGGATGCCGAGCGCACCGGTGGGCGACGGCCCCCCGGGTGGAGGGTCGAAGGAGGACGCGGCGGCCTGCTCGGCCTCCGCCTCCTCGTTGGGCTCCGGGTCCGGCTCGGCGTCGGCCGCGTCCGTGGCCGATGGGTCCGGCGGGGTGGTCGCGTCTGCGTCGTCGTCGGCCGTACTCGACACCATCGCAGCATGGCCGAGGTGTTCGTGCGGGTTCGTCGCGGCGTCGGTCGTGTCGGTGTCGGCAAGCTCGGCGTCCAGACCGGTGGTCACGGCCAGCGATCCGGTCTCGACCATCCAGTCCGACAGGCTCGCCGACTCAGAGATCGTGGACGCGGCCGCTGTCGGCTCGTAGCGCTCGCCCACAGCGGCGCCCAGGGTGGTCGTCGCGAGTGCGACTCCGACCATGAGCGCGACCACGTGCCGGCTCACGGCGACCTCCTCGTCGAGCCGGGTTCCCCCGGTGGTCGAGACGCTACTCCCCCAGTGCCCACCGAAGGTCGTCGATGAGATCTGTGACCGACTCGAGACCGACCGACAGGCGCACCAGGTTCGCAGGCACCTCGAGCGGCGAGCCCGCGACGCTGAGATGCGTCATCTGGCCGGGCACCTCGATGAGCGACTCCACCCCGCCGAGCGACTCGGCGAGGGTGAACAGTCGCGTGCGGGCGCACACCCGGGCGGCGGCGTCCACGCCTCCGTCGACCGTGAACGAGACCATCCCACCGAAGCGACGCATCTGTCGGCCCGCGACGTCGTGCCCGCGGTGGCCCGGCAGCCCCGGGTAGAGCACCGTCGTGACCCGTGGGTGCGCGGCCAGCATCTCGACGATCGCCTCGGCGTTGTCGCAGTGCCGATCCATGCGCACCCCGAGCGTGGCGACGCCACGCAGGGTGAGAAAGGCGTCGAAGGGCCCGGGAACGGCTCCCATGGCGTTCTGGTGGAAGGCGAGCCGCTCGGCAAGGTCGCGGTCTCGCACGACCAGCGTCCCGCCGACCACGTCGGAGTGGCCGGCGACGTACTTGGTGGTCGAGTGCAGCACCACGTCGGCGCCCAGGTCGAGCGGACGCTGCAGCACCGGTGTCGCGAACGTGTTGTCGACCGCCAGCAGGGCACCGTGCGCGTGGGCCAGGTCGGCGAGCGCAGCGATGTCGGCGACCGTCAGCAACGGGTTCGTCGGCGTCTCGGCCCACACCAGTCGCGTGCGGGGGGTCATCGCTGCGGCGACGGCACCCAGCTCGTCCAACGGGGCGGGGGTGATGCGCACGCCCCACCGGTCGAGCACCCGAGCGAACAGCCGATAGGTGCCGCCGTACGCGTCGTCGGGGAGCACGACGTGGTCGCCCGGGGCGAGCACGGCCCGCAGGAGGGTGTCCTCGGCCGCCATGCCGGAGGCGAAGGCGAGCGCCCGCTCGCCGTCCTCCAGGGCCGCCAGGCACTCCTCGAGCGCCGTGCGGGTGGGGTTGCCGCTGCGGCTGTAGTCGTAGCCGGCGCCCAGCCCGGTGCGCAGGGCGCCGACATCGTCTTGGGCGTACGTGCTCGTCGCGTAGATGGGCACTCGCACCGCACCGGTGGCAGGGTCGGGGTCCTGGCCCGCGTGGATCGCCACGGTGTCGGCACCGCGCAGCAGCCGGAACCACACGAGCACCACCGGCTCGTCAGCTTCGACCTCGACTCCCTCGGTGGCCCAGAACTCCTGGTGCGCCGTACGCCAGTGCTCGATGGAGGTGAAGCCCTCGCCCTCGGCGCGCGCGAACTCCCACTCCACTTCAGCCAGGCGGCACTGCTCGACGCGCAGCACCTGCACGATCCCCACCCGCTCGCCGGCGTCGTCCACCAGAGCGAGTCGCTCGCCCGGCACCTCCACCGGTTCGTCGTCCTGCTCGTACTCGCGCAGCAGCCCGGCCGTGGCGGTCTTGTGGCCGTCCAGCACCAGCGCGACGAGCTCGGCTCGCATTCCGCCCGGAGCGCCCAGCTCGAGACGTCGGATCTGCTGGGCGGCGCGCTGGGTCACGGAGGCACTCGATCATCCGAACGCGTCGGCGGGCAAGTCGTGGAACACGTCTCGAGCCGGGGGGGTTGACGCACATAGCGGTACGGATGCTGCCACCGGACGGAGGAACCATGTTCGACTTCCTGTTGCCCAGCAGGGCCCTGACGACCCGCGTGGTCGAGCCTGCCCACGCACTCCCGGGGCGTTCGCAGCGTCCGTACCCGCTGGCCGGCGTGCATGCGGTGCTGGGCACCAGGATCGACGAGGAACCGCCGGCAGGCATGGCTGAGATCGTCGTCGGCATGGGGTGCTTCTGGGGTGCGGAGCGCCTGTTCTGGCAGACCGATGGCGTGTGGACGACCGCCGTGGGCTCCGCCGGGGGTTTCACCCCGCATCCCACCTACGAGGAGACGTGCACCGGGCAGACGGGGCACACCGAGGTGGTGCGTGTGGTGTTCGACCCGAGCAGAGTCCCCCTCGCCGACGTCCTGCGGATCTTCTGGGAGGGCCACGACCCCACGCAGGGGATGCGGCAGGGCAACGACATCGGCACGCAGTACCGCTCGGCGGTGTACTGGACGACCCCGCAGCAGCGTGAGGCGGCCGAGGTGAGCCTGGCGGAGTACTCCGAGAAGCTACGGGCTGCCGGCTACGGCGCCATCACCACGGAGATCCGCCCCCTCGGGGCGGCCGCCCCCGACGGCGCCGGACCGCTGTACTACGCCGAGGAGTACCACCAGCAGTACCTGCACAAGAACCCGAACGGCTACTGCGGGCTGGGCGGCACGGGAGTGGCGTGCCCGATGCCGGCCGCGGAGGCCGGCCGGCCCACGCTGCGGCCGGAGTAGCGCCTGGCTCAGCCGCGGCGCGCCCGAAGCACGACGTCGATCGCGGTGCCGTTGGGCGTGTGTCGCTCGACTTCCTCGAGCCGCTCCACGACCAAGGCCTGAGCAGCCTCGGCCAGCATGTCCTCGTCCTGCAGGCGATCGCGCTCCTGCGGGCCGCCGACGCCGTCGGTCAGGTTGCGGACGGCGTGCCCGACCACCACGAGGTGCCCCGCCGGGGCCACCCAGGATGCAGCGTGGTCGAGCACCCGCCGCATCACCTGACGGGGAAGGTGCAGGTAGCACAGCAGCACGAGGTCGAAGCGGTCCGCCGGCTCGTAGGCGGTGACGTCGGCCACCTGCCAGTCGACCCGGTCACCTCCCTGCCGCGCCCGGCCCCGGTCCACAGCGGCAGTCGAGAAGTCGACGGCGGTCACCGCCCACCCCTTCTCGGCGAGCCAGAGCGCGTTGCGCCCCTCACCTGCGCCGAGGTCCACGGCCGAGCCCGGCGGAAGGTCCTCGGTCAACGACACGACGAACTGGTTCGGTTCCGCGGACCACACGAGGTCGGATGCCGCGTACCGCTCGTCCCACTCCTCGGCATTCACTGACTGCCCCTGTCCTTCTCGCCCACCTGTTCCAGAAGATCATGCCGCGTCAGCACACCCACCGGGCGACCGTCCTGCAGCACCATCACGGCGTCGGAGTCCTGCAGGGCCGCCACCGCAGCCGCGACCGGCTCGCCGGCACCCACGCTGGCCAGCGGCGCGTCCATGTGCCGGTCCACGGCATCGCTCAGCGACGCCCTGCCTGTGAACAGCGCGTCCAGCAGCGCCCGTTCGGACACCGACCCGGCCACCTCCGCGGCCATCACCGGTGGCTCGGCACGAACCACCGGCATCTGCGACACCCCGTACGCCCGCAGGCTCGCCACAGCCTCCG
>Ga0272442_10007722_pt1 | contig 13830 bp, 6 predicted proteins | sample SSMForm2O_FD_200262 | JGI IMG/M metagenome (GOLD analysis project Ga0272442, IMG submission 200262) | Marine sediment archaeal communities from Little Sippewissett salt marsh, Falmouth, MA, United States - SSM-Form-2O | ecosystem: Environmental > Aquatic > Marine > Wetlands > Sediment ...
ATTTAATACATTTTGGATAACTTTCCAATTATATGAAAATTGATCGGATTTTTTGGAGAAAATTAAATTGGTTAATATTGAGAAAATAAATGGAAAATTAATAATGAAAATTAGATCACTACTTTTCGTAGCTTGGTTTATCGTAATATTCTTTCTATTAGCTGAATGTGTACATTCATTTAAAGAGGCATTTATTCTTGCGACTAGTGTGAAACTGGAAACATTTATGAAGCTATATTTCGAGGATTTTTTAACTCTTCCAAACAAAGTGGCTTTTAAGGAAAATAATTTTAAATTTACAATCCAATTCATAAATCCATAATATCGAAAATAAGATAAGGAATATCCCTATGAAGTTTATGCCGACTTAAGTGGAGAAAAACTGATAGTTGTTGAAAGCTCTGTTTTTTAGAAATAATGAGTATAAAACGATTACTGAAGACTTTGCAATTACAATTCCAATAGCAGAAGTATTTCCATTGCAAAGAGTAAAAGTCATCGTAAACTTGTTTAATAAAAATCAATAAATTTATTTTGATTGGGAGAAGAATGAAAAAATAAAATAGTTTTCTCGCTAATTACTGTTAAAGCATATTCTAAGGTATGGTTTAATTTTTATTTCTATAATATCTTATATACATAAAGTGCAATCTGTATAAAAAATACCTTAAATGAGATTTTAGATAAAAAGGAGGAGAACGTAAAATGTTTAACTTAAAGAAAAGTACAATTACAACCAATTCGGAGAAAAGTGTGAAACCTAAAAATGATACTAAAATAGATTTTACAAATCATTTATCCCTTTTATCTGCAGATAGGAGAAATAAAGACAGGAGAATTCGTGACAGAAGATGCAATCAATCTAACAATTTTAAAAAAATAACAGTGGTAATACCGGCATTAAATGAAGAAAGAGCTATTGGGCGCGTGGTAGACGAAATACCTATTGAAAGTTTAAGAAAAATGGGATACGGAGTGGAAATTATGGTTATTGATAATGGTTCAAAGGATAAAACGAGATATATAGCAAATAATCGTGGAGCAAAAGTTATCGTTCAGCCAATAAAAGGTTATGGGAATGCCTACAAAGCAGGATTCGCAAATGCTACAGGAAATATTATTGCTACAGGGGACGCAGATTTAACCTATCCTTTTTGTGATTTACCAATTATAATTAAAAGGATGGAGGATGAAAATTTAGACTTCATAACTACAGATAGGTTGACGAATTTACAACCTGGAGTGATGAGTAGAACCCATTATTTTGGAAATATTTTACTTCGATTAATGACTAAAATATTATTTAAATTACCTTGCAAAGATTCTCAATCAGGCATGTGGATTTTTAAAAAAAGTATTTGGCCTAAATTGAATATTAAATCTTCCGGTATGCCCTTTTCGCAAGAACTAAAGATTGAAGCATATAGGAATGGTTTGAAGTGCTGTGAAATACCAATTGTTTACAGAGCAAGGGTAGGCGAAGTAAAACTTAGTACTTTTAAGGACGGTCTTGGTAATATACTACATCTAATAAAAAAAAGATTTTTTAATTAAGGTTAGACAAAATGAAAAAAATGAAAATTCTAATTTTAACCCATTATTTTCAACCACACATAGGTGGTATTGAAATTATTGCATATAATCAAGCAAAAGAGATAGTCAAGAGCGGGTATCAAGTTACAATAATAACTAGCAAGATAGGAGAAGAGTCAGAAGAAGAGATTATTGATGGAATAAAAGTAAAAAGAATAAAAGCCTGGAATTTTTTCGAAGATAAATTTGGTATAGCATTCCCCATTTTTTCTTTAAATTTGTTTTCAGTATTAAAAGAAGAAATAAAGAATAACGATGTTATCCATGTGCATGGAGTATGGTGTATACCCTCTCTTTTAGGAGCATTTTTATCAAAATTATACAATAAAAAGTTAATAATAGCGGAACATGTTGGAATTGTGCGGACCAAGAGTTTTTTAGTAACCGGAATACAAAAAGTAATTTTTTATTTTTTTGGAAGATTTATGCTGCAATATAGCGATAAAATAATTGTTTATAATGAAAAAGTGGGAGACTGGATAAATAAAAAAGATAAAACCGTTTATTTAATTAATGGTGTTAATATCTCAATTTTTAAACCAGCTACAATTAAAGAAAAGAAGGAAATAAAAATAAAGTACGGATTTCCATTTTCTAAAAAATTAATATTATTTGTAGGTAGGCTAACAGAAAAAAAGGGATTTGATAAACTATTTGAAGCAAGGGATAAGGATTATCTAATTATATTTATAGGTAGTGGAATTGTACCAGAAAATATGAAAAAAGATAAAAATGTTTTGTTTTTAGAACCTATACATCAAGAGGGATTGGCAAAGATATATCAAGCAAGCGATATTTTTTGCCTACCATCAAAAAATGAAGGGTTTCCATTATCTATTCAAGAAGCTATGGTCTCCGGGCTTCCGATAATAACAACAGACCATCCAGGTTACGAGAATTATTTGGACAGAAAATACGTGAAGCTTATAGATCCAACTTCTAAATCTATTAAAAATACATTGAAAGAAGTTTTAAATGATGAGGTTTTAATGAAAAAAATGAAAAATTATTCAAGAAATACAGCCATCGAAAAATTTAGCTGGAAAAAAAACGTTACAGAATTAATAAAAATTTACAAGCAAATCTTATCATGAAAATTCTTATTGTAACGCCTTATTTTCCTCCTCACATTGGAGGAGCAGAAAATTCTGCATATAAGATAGCTAAAGGTTTAAAAGAAAAATGTAATTGGGAAATTGTTGTTATAACTACAAACTATGAAAAAAGGGAACGAAAAGAAGAAATTATAGATGGTTTAAAAATTTACCGGTTACCGTTTTGGTTTAAAATTTCAAATACCCCAATAAATCCCATGTGGTTATTTAGCATACATAAAATATTAAAAGAAGAACGACCAGATATTATTAAAACTCATTCACCAGTACCTTTTATATCTGATATTACTTTTTTAATTGCAGGTAAAATTCCTCTTCTAATGACTTATCATTCCGGGAGCATGATGAAACCATTGAGTATTTGGAACCCATTAATTTTTATATATGAGTTAATATTTTTACCTATGCTTTTTAGAAAGTCGAAAAAGATTATTTGTACTTCACCTAAATTTATGAGACAAAATCTAAATAAATATAAAGATAAAACAAATCTTGTTACACCAGGAGTTGACACTAAAGTATTTAAACCATCAAGAGAAAAATCTACGAATGATGTTTTGTATATAGGAAGAATAGAAAAAAACTCTGATTGGAAAGGAATCAGGTTTCTAATTGAAGCGATATCAATAGTGAAACAAATAAGACCAGATATAAACTTAAGATTAGTTGGTGCAGGTGACAGAGTGGATCACTTTAAAATGTATGCCCAGAAATTAGGGATAAGTAAAAATGTAAAATTTGTTGGCTCAAAGATTAAAAATGAGTTATTAGTAGAATACCAAAATTCAAAAATAATTGTGCTTCCTTCAATAACAGATTCGGAACAATTACCAAATGTATTGTTAGAAGCTATGGCATGTAAAAAACCTGTTATAGCTTCTAATGTTGGAGGAGTTCCTTATGCAGTTGATAATGGAAAAAACGGTTTAATTGTTCCTCCAAAAGATCCCCAAGCAATAGCAGATGCAATTATAAAAATCTTAACAAATCCTCAACTTGCTAAAAAAATGGGAGAAGAAGGCCGTGAAAAGGTAATTAAATATTTTACTTGGGAAAAGCAAATTAATACAACTAAAGAGCTAATTGAACAAATTTTAAAAAGAAAAACAAAAATAGGAATATTCCATGATACTTTAACTCTAAAAGGAGGAGCAGATAGAGCCATAATAGAACTAGCTAATCATCTGGATGCTGATTTAATAACCTCAGGTTTCAACCCAGAACTCAGGAAATGGGTAGACATAAAGATAAAAGTCATAGATATAGGCAATATTTTAATAAAGTATATTTATCCGATTGGATTCAATTTAGAAGCTCCATTAAGATTTTTTTTAAATAGAAAAAAATTCGATTACGATATTTATATCTTTAGCCTATTTTCTTCTATATTTGCTGCAAGACCAAATAAATTAAATATTTGGTTTTGTCATACCCCAAATAGAATTTTATATGATTTAAGAGAGATAAGATTAAAAAGGGCAAATATAATCAAAAAACTTTTTTATAAAATTTATATTAAAATATTATATTCAAGAGATCAAAACATAATTAAAAATAATATTCAAAAAATAATTACAAATTCAAAAAACGTCCAGACAAGAGTTAGAAAATATTATAAACAGAAAGCAGAAGTCATTTATCCTCCGATAAATACAAAGAAATTTAAATTTAAAAAATTTGGAGACTTTTATTTAGCAGTTTCAAGATTAATACCAGAAAAAAGAATAGATCTTATAGCCAAAGCATTTATTAAATTACCAAATGATAGATTAATTATTGTAGGCGATGGCCCTGAAAAGAAAAAAATCTCAAAAATAATAAAGAACTATAAAAACATTGAATTATTAAGTAATGTAGATGATAGAAAATTAATAGAACTTTATTCTACTTGCTTAGCAACAATCTATATGCCTTTTAATGAAGATTTTGGATTAGTTCCTTTAGAAGGAATGGCATCAGGGAAAGCATGTATAGCAGCTAATGAGGGTGGTTGCAAAGAAACTGTTATTAATGGAAAAACAGGATTTCTAATTGAAGCTACGGAAAAAAATATTATCAATGCTATTAAAAAATATAATCTAAAAAAAGCAGAACGAATGAAAGAAGATTGCATTAAACAATCTAAAAAATTTGATACTAAAAATTATATTAAAAATTGGAAAAGAGTAATCCAAAATGCAACTACGTAAAAATAAAAGTTAATGAGGCTAAACTAAAATAACTAAAAATGGTATCTACAATAATTATCGTTAAGAATGATTGCAGTATAAAAAATACTATTAAAAATTATTTCAAATCTTCAAATAAAAGAAACTCGCATATTATTAATACACACATCAGAAGGAAATTAAAATAATATCAAGAATATATTCTTCTCTACAAGATGGATTTATTGATATAATAAAATATGTAAGGAAATTACATTTCGTGAACGGAGAAACTTAGAACCTAAAAAGATTCAAAGAGATATCATGACTTTTATAAATGCAAATTATATATTTGTTAATAATTGGCTAGTCGAGTTAGTCAAATCAATTAAAAATGAAGGATAAAGTGTTATTATTGTCACAATTAAATCTATTGGAAGGAAATATATATTGGACGTTGAAGAAGAAAGAATGAACCTTAAAAAAGTGCTAAGGTGAAGTCCCTATCATAAACATGGTATTTGAAAATAATACAAAGGTAGATTTTTATTATGAAAAATTTACTTAACCAAAGATGGTTATACTAATTTACTCTTTGAATAATATCCTTCCCCTCATGTTCTTGTGGTCATTATTATCCTTTATTAATATTTGCTCTAATAATAAAAAGAAAAAAATATACCTTAAAATTGTCTTCGTAAGATTGTTCCTGGGTTTCAGTATTTTAAAAGAATTATTTTTTGAAAAATAGAATCAACAAAAAAGATATCAACAATCAAAGTTTTAGAAGCAGGACATGGTTTTCTCTCAGACATATTCAAAAAATGCGTTAAATTGAAAAAGGATAAGAAATTTAAAAATGTACATAACAAAAAATAAAATTGTTTTTGGAATTTTAGTTTTTGGACTAATTGTAAATCTTCTAGTTTTTTTTGATATCCAGTACCTCTATCTTAGAGCAATTTTTTCTTTTATCTTTCTAACCACAATTCCTGGTTTGCTAATCATGCTAAGTCTCAAAGTTAGAAAAATTGGATTTTGGGAATATTTTGTTTATTCGATTGGCTTAAGCATTGCTTTTTTAATGTTTGGAGGGTTATTCATTAATTCGACTTTGCCATTATTTGGGATTGGAAAACCCTTGTCATTAATTCCCCTACTTGTCAGTTTGAATATTTTTTTATTGATTTTTTGGTTTATTGCTTTCAAAAGAAATAAAGAAATTTTGCTTACAAATAAATTTCCAAAATTGAGTCGGTTAAACAAGATTTTTTTTGCTATCCCAGTGATTTTTATTTTTCTAAGTATTTTTGGTGCAACAGTACTTAACAACAATGGGTCCAATTATCTTACTATGAGTATGATAATTGGTATAGCTATTTATGTTTTTCTTTTGGTTTTATTAAAAAATAAATTGAATGAACACATCTATCCATTTGCTATTTTGTCTATTTCTTTGGCTTTGTTATTGGCAACTTCATTACGTAGTAATTATGCTTTTGGTAGCGATATTACAACTGAATATTTTATGTTTCAATTAACTAAAAAGAATTTTTATTGGAGTATGCTGAATTTTCCACATCATCCTTACAATTCATGTTTAAGTATCACGATTCTCCCAACTATTTTAAATTCATCTTTAAATATCAATGAACAATATATTTTTAAAATCCTTTATCAATTAATATTTATTTTCACATCAGTCTCTATTTTCCTTACTATTAAAAGATATAAAAAAACTATTTTTGCTTTTCTAGCGAGCTGCTTTTTCATATTTAATCCTACTTTTTTTATAGTTATGCCGATGCATACGCGCGAAGAAATTGCCTTATTATATGTTTCATTGATTTTGCTCGTCTTGTTTAATGAGAAAATTAATCCAAAATTAAAAAATATTTTGTTTCTAGTTTTTGGATTTTCAATGGTAATTTCACACTATTCAACGACCTATATAACCCTTAGTATTTTCACCTTAACATGGATAGTTTCCTTTATTTTTCGAAAAAAGGAAACCCAAAAAAAAGTTAATTTAAAAGAGAGTGGTAGATTCCTAAAAAACAAAAATTATTACCTCCGAGGAACTTTGATTTTTTTACTGGTTATTTTTGCCTTTCTTTGGGCTGCTCCGTTAACTGAAACCTCTGGGAATCTGGTTGGATTTACTTATAGAACAATAATAAACATGAAAAATATATTTAGGGATGAAGTGAGAGCAGAGGGTGCTTCGCTTTTAGATCAGTTTAATATTTTTTATAAACCAGATTTAAGATTGGCATTAAGCAACTATGCAGAAGAAACAATCTTAAAATATGATAAAGAACCAAGTGAGGATTTCTACAAGGAGGAGGAGTTTAAATATTATAGTCCTGAAATTGTATCTCAAAAGATTTTACCAGTTAAATTAAATTTAACAATAGTGTCAAAAGTGTATCTTTTTATGGAGATTATAAAAAAAATAGTAAAAATATTCATTATAATTGGCGTTCTTTATCTTATATTTTTTCGACACAAAATAAGACAAACCAATCAAGAATATATTATATTAAATATTATAAGTTTTTTATTGTTAGGAGTGATAATGATTGCACCTTATGCCACTATAGATTTTGGTCTGGATAGAGCCTATTTCCAATTATTGATAATACTTTCATTTAGTTCAGTGTTGGGAGGTTTGATGGTTTTTAAATTGTTTAAAAGAAATTTAAGGATTATTTTTTTATCCGGATTGTTTTTATTATACTTTTTATTTATGTCTGGATTCATACCGCAAATTTTAGGTGGAGTTATGCCGTCAATACAATTAAATAATTTTGGCATTGTTTATGATGTTTTCTATACACATTATGCAGAAATTAGATCTGCTCAATGGCTATTTGATAATTATCAAAAAAGTACTTATACTCATATGGATGAATTTGCGCGAAATAATGGTTTATTGTTCTATAATCTTGAAGATAAAGAATGGATAATACAAGATATTTTTCCACAGGTGATAAGAAAAAGCTCTTATGTATATTTAAGTTCATCAAATATATCCGAAAAAAGCATTTTCGTTTTTCTTCAAGGATCAACAATAGGATATAGCAATCCATTAAGATTTCTAAATGAGAACAAAAACCTTATTTACAATAATAAATATTCAGAAATTTTTAAATAGGTAAAAATTAACCTTGTATTTTTACTATTGGGAAAATAAGTTATCTGTAATAAAAAAATTTTTACAGCATTCAGAATAAATTTATAGAGTTAAAAATTGTAGCAGAAAAAGAAATAAAATTCTGACCAATCTCAAGTCTAATAGATAGCTGCGCATATCTATTAAGTTGGGAATGATGATTTGATTGATAGAGTTTTAATCAATCTTATGTAAAACCTTTTCATATATTACAGTTCTACCAACCATAATATCTTTATTTACAATAATTTAGAATATCTACTTTGAAAACTCTATCTTTTTATCCATTTTCCCCACCATATAGAAAATAGGAACAATTTTATGCGATATTGCGTGTAGAGTTTGTTTTGTTCTTTGAGAACTTTTTCCTTTAGAAAGACAGCCATATCATTATCTATTTTAGCAACATTTTCTATGGCTTCCTCCATTCTTAATGTATATTTCTTGTTATTTATCCATTGTTTTAGTGGTGGTTCAAATCCTTTTTTGCCACGTGCTACTATTTCTTCTGGAACTATTCCCTTGATTATTTCACGCATTAATTTTTTTGTTTTAAATAGGTCAACTTTCCATTCTGCAGGTATTTTTTGAGCGAATTCTATCAATCTATAATCTAAGAAAGGGCACCTTATCTCTACTGCATTTGCCATTGTTGCCCGATCAGATTTTGTCAAAAAATTGTCTGATACTGTATTGTATAATAAATCACAAAGGCGCAATGTTTCTGCAAGCGAACCTCCAGACTTTTTACAACAATACTTTAATTTCTCAATAGTCCATTTTTTGTATATCTCTGGTTTTAGCACATCTTCTTCTAAGGACATTGCATAGAATTGTTCGTCTGGAGACAGTGAAATTCTAAATGCCTCCTTGAGCATATATAAAGAAGTAGGATTATTTAAATTCTTTTTGGCGGGAATCCTAGCACCGGCTAGTCGCAGCCATTTAGGCAGTTTTTGTATGAGTTCCATTCTTTTGCCAATAATATAAGTGAAATAACCTCCAAACAGTTCATCTCCTCCATCTCCACTAAGGACCACAGTTACATACTGTTTTGCCATGTTGCTTACATCATAGGTTGGAAATCCAGCAAAGTCTCCATGCGGTTCATCATAAGTACATGCATAAAGGTCAATTAATCGTTCAAAATCTTTCTCTGTAAATATAGCATGATGGTGTATTGTGCCAAAGTAATTCTTCACTAAATTCATATATGGTGTCTCATTATATTTTCCTTCAAATTCTACTGAAAAAGTGTGCAGATTTTTTAGTTCGACAAATGTTGACATTTCTCCTACTATTGTTGAACTGTCAAGCCCTCCACTCAGAAAGGCCCCTACCGGTACATCAGAGACAAGTCTAAGCCTAACCGCATCTTGAAGCAGTGCTCTTCCTTCCTCAATTAATTGTTTTTTGTCATACAATGGTTGATATTCCGGGATCTCATAATAATACCATTTCCGTATCGATTTATTATTAAGATCAAAGACTAAATTTTGACCAGCTTCTAACTTACAGATATTTTTGTAGATAGTATATGGAGCAGGGATAAATCCAAGAGAAAAATATAGTCGTAATGCGTCAGGATCAATATTCTCTTCTCTAGCTATATCAGAATTACTGGCAAGGATACCTTTCAGTTCAGAACTAAAAATAAACTTTTCTTTTTGATGATAATAATATAGTGGTTTACCTCCTATACGATCCCTAGAACAAAAAAATATTTTATTGTTGACATCATAAATGACAAATGCCCACATTCCATTGAAATGATTAACGCATTCAAAATCCCATTCAAGGTAACTCGCCAACAATACTTCAGTATCACTTTTAGAAGAGAATTTATATCCTTTAGCTTCAAGATCCGTTTTAATTTCCTGAAAATTATATATTTTGCCGTCAGATACTATTACAACTTTTTTATTTTTATGATGATATACAAATGGTTGATGTCCTACTGAACTTAAATCACTTATAGATAATCTCCGATGACCCAACATAACCTTATTATCAGTGAATATTCCTGAATCATCCGGACCACGATGTTTGACGGCATCATTCATTTGCTCGATAAGCCTATCATTTAAAAAGTTAAAACCATTAATCCCACACATAAAAACGCCTCCAAAATGTGAATAGTCACATTTAGTATAAATAATGAAGTAAGCAATAATAATTATTATTTTTCTTATTATAATTGAAGTGACTATTTCAGTCAAAGTTTTAAAATCGATGATATCAAAAATAAATAACTGCTTGAATTAAACAAAGTTGCATGGATTTTTTAAAACCTAAAATTTTTACTATAATGAATAATAAAGTGTCAAAACATTTGTTTTGAGAATGCTATGAGGTTTCTTATTTTTAAAAATAACTTATCGTAGTTCTTTTGTTTACTTTTTCTAAAAATAAGAATATCTATTTTTGTAATACATAGTCAGAATAATAGCAGGGAATGTACTCCTTTGTGAATAAGGGGATAACAAGTAGTATAATTATTATATTATAAAAATGTTAATGAACTCCTTTAGTTTATAGATATTTGGCATATCTTGGATAACTTGGCTCCAAATAGAAAATGATATGGGATGCAGAAAATTCCAAGCTATTTAACATTTGCAAAAGGGTTTTTCTTTTTTAATAATTATTTGACAGAAAAAGAAGGATTTCTATATTTACTTATCGAATATAAGTTACATTGGTCGTTTAATCACTATTTATAATTTTTCTATCGATTACAATAAGAACTTCATTTCAAATTAATAATTTGTGATTCATTAGTCTGTAACTTTTTCTTAAGACTTTCTTATGATAATATAGAAGCTATCCTGTAAATAAATTATACTAATACCTCTTAAACCGCATCAGGTCGAGATGCGCAAGATGTATCTATGAAATACCAGAAACATTGATAACTCCTCATAGGTTACAGGATTAAGAGTTATTACCTAAAACTAAGAAATTGGTTAATTTCGCGAAATTAACTAAATCATTTTAAATTTTGAAAGGAAAATTAGATGAAAAAATTATTATTAATATTACTCGTTTTGGCCATCACCTCTTTTCTCTTTGTCGGTTGTCTTCCTGTCACCCCATCAGAAGGTGAGGGTGAAGATGAGGGCGAAGGTGAAGTTGAAGTTGCTATCGCATTCGATAAAGAATACACCAATGCCAGCGGGGTTACTTTTGTTCCCTGCCACGATGATGTAACTGTTACTTTTCCGACCGCTGTTGCTGTCGATTATGTTGTCTATGTTGCAGTAAAAACTGCAGAAGGAGATTATGAATGCATGGAAGCTATGACTCCTAATGCAGATAGAACTGTTTGGACTTTGTCTAGTTATGAAATGCCATGTTGCGATATCGATGAATGTGAACCCTTCTGTATAGTAGCCCTGGTCAAACATCCCTGTTGTCCGGGAGAAGAAATAGCATTGCGCGTCGTCTTAGCTGACTGCACTCCACCTACCCTTGACCTCTTTGTTAAATTCACCGACTGTGATGATCCCTGTGATGATCCCGATCCCTGTGTGCCGGAATTTGAAGGTGTATCCATGGAATGGTCAAGCAGAACTACCGATATCTGTGAAACCACCGATTGCTGCAATGATACCTGTTCTGGTGTTAATGGTTGGTCCTTATTAATTAATCCTGAAGATTGTGTCGGTCCTTGTGATACCATAACAGGCGTGGGCTGTCCGGTAGAAGGTATGGTCGGTTGTGAATGCTTGACTTATGCTCCTGATACATCAGAGTATGCCTGCTACTATATCGAGTTCTACTTTAATGACAATGTAGGCAATGAAGTTATAAGCACTTGGAAGGTTTGCCTGGATACCGATGAAGTAATCAGTTTTGAAGTAGATGATGATCCAGGCGACATAATCGAAGCAGATCGGACTATAAGCCCTGATTCCGATGGTTGGTACGAAATTTATGGTTACTGTGGGGATGAGGTCTAATTAACTAAATACAATTAATTATAATAAAACAGTAATAGAGATGCCATATGGCATCTCTATTACTGTTTTATTATAATTAATAAGCTTTTCAATACCATTTACAAATTACTTTACTCCTCTAATTTTTAAATTCTTAGTAAATGTGAGTTATTTCCTCTAACTCTCGATGCGCTTTTTCTGCTTTATTACCCATACAAAAGTTGTGAAAATCGTCCTATCTGGAAATATGATATTTTGTTTAATCTATAAGTTTCGATGTTTGAAGGAATAGACTAAAATGAATAAGGATATTAAAGTAAAAACGATTTGCAAATAGTGTGGTTTACCTTTGTTGCCAACTTACAAAGGTACTTGTTCGAGATATGGGAAAGCAGAAAGGATTATCAAAGTTAAAATCAAAAAATGATTGGATTTAGAGGTATTCTAAATTGGAAAAAACGTCGGGAATTCTATGAGGATAATTCTAAAATAATAAAATGATGAATTATTGGATTCATTTTCATTTCATTTTTCTCGGGCTTATTTTTCTGGGATTAATAGAAGGCATCATCGGATTATTCTTTGATTTTCTTTCATTTTGCTTAAATTCATTTGCAGTAATAAAATAAGAGAAAAAAACGAAGCAATTATTAAGGCCAATTATAATTTAATAAGCTCAATTCCTAATAAAATAAAATAATATCTCAAATCATTTTAAAATAAAACGAAAAGAAAATATAGATTTAGAAAAAATACAATTCAAAATCTTTGGATTTCACTAAAGTTTCTATTTAATATTCCGGGAAATCCCCGCCTGTAAAGGCGGTGATGAGAGCTATTTCCTGTTTTTCCGTTCGTACTTTGCTAAAATGGGAATATGAAATTATACAAATCGGCTCATACAGTATATAAGACCCAATATCATATTGTTTGGATTACCTGCTACCGCAGGAAGATCCTGGTCACCGGAGTAAAAAGTTATCTGAAAATAAAACTCCAGGAAATAAGAAAATATTATACTGATTGGGAATATAGAGACAGGGATAAGACAAGATCATATTAATTTGTATATAGTTATACCCTCAAAGTATGCAGTAAGCCTGCTTTTTGAAACCATCAAAAAGAATACCAGCAGATCTCTGAATAGAAAGTTTCTTTTCCTGGAAAAGGTCTATTGGGACAGAAAAGGTATTTGGGACAAGGGATATTTTGTTTCTACCGTAGGAATAAATGAAGAAACAATCCGAAGATATATCCAATCATAAGAAGAGGAAGATACAGGACAAGCACAACTTGAGTTTTGAACATACCACGTCTGTAAAGGTGTGGTAATCGATAAAATATTTTATATTATATATTACTTTACTGAAAAATTAACTGATTTAGTACAATATTATCTATTGCCATATCCCCGTTAAAAGTCTGAAGCTGTCCAATAGGGGGAGCCTGATAGTTCCAGCCCTTTGGTATTTAGCTGAAGGGCTTTTTTTAACGAAAAAATGAAGGATTTTTAAAATATACATAAAGATGAATCTCAAAATATCTTGAGTTGTATATTAATTTTTTGTTGTGCTATTTAGTTTATATTCACTTAATTATATATTTTCCTGAAATAATTATACTTACTTCTATAATATATGGTTAGAATGAGAGTGGGGAATATATTTTATTGATAAATAAGGGAAAATAAACAATTAAATTTACCTATAATACATGCTAAATATATATTACAATTCTTCCAACCATAATATCTTTATTTACAATAATTTAGAATATCTACTTTGAAAACTCTATCTTTTTATCCATTTTCCCCACCATATAGAAAATAGGAACAATTTTATGCGATATTGCGTGTAGAG
>Ga0272442_10007723_pt1 | contig 13829 bp, 13 predicted proteins | sample SSMForm2O_FD_200262 | JGI IMG/M metagenome (GOLD analysis project Ga0272442, IMG submission 200262) | Marine sediment archaeal communities from Little Sippewissett salt marsh, Falmouth, MA, United States - SSM-Form-2O | ecosystem: Environmental > Aquatic > Marine > Wetlands > Sediment ...
CTCCCGTCGCCAGATCCACGGAGTCAAGCGGCGTCACGACGCTCGGGATCGGTTTCATCGCCGCCCGTACAACGACCGGGGCGCCGTTGCTCATTCCTCCCTCGATCCCGCCCGCCCGGTTCGTCCGCCTCGCGACACCGCCCGCCGGGTCCGGAACGAACTCGTCGTGGACGGCGCGTCCGCCGCGGCCGGCGTTGGCGAACGCAGGGCCGATCTCCACGCCCTTCACCGCCGGAATCGAGGCGATCGCCGCGGCGATACGCCCATCGAGGCGCCGATCCCAATGGACATGGCTCCCGAGGCCGATCGGAACCCCGGTCGCCACGACGCGAAAGATCCCACCGAGCGAGTCCCCTGCGTCTCTCGCCGCGTCGATCGCGGCGCGCATCCTCGCTGACACGTCCTCGTCCGGGCACCGGACGTCACTCGCCTCGGCGCACGTCCACAGCGCATCGTACGGCAGCTCAGGGATCTCCGCGCACACGTCCCCGATCGCCTCGACCAGGCTGCCGATCGCGACGCCGGCTTCTGCGAGAAGCGCCTTCGCAAGGGTTCCGACCGCGACGCGTGCCGCGGTCTCACGGGCACTCGCCCGCTCCAGAATCGGACGGGCGTCGTTCAAGCCGTACTTCACCATCCCCGCGTAGTCAGCGTGGCCGGGCCGGGGGACCGTGAGCGCCGGGAGGTCTCCGGACGTCCAGTGCGCCTCCCAGTTCGCCCAGTCCCGGTTCACGATCTGGATCGCCACCGGGGCACCAGTCGTTCGGCCGTCGAGAACGCCGCCGAGGAGGATCGCCCGGTCCCGCTCGATCGCCATCCGCTCCCCGCGGCCGTACCCCCGCTGCCTTCGGGCGAGATCACGATCGATCGTCTCGGGGTCGACGGCCAGTCCCGCAGGAAGCCCTTCCACGATCGCCGTGAGACAGGGTCCGTGGGATTCTCCGGCGGTCAGCAGTCGCAGTCTCATCAGCCCTCCTCTTCACTCGTTTCGTCGATCGGATCCGCACCGTTCCTTCCCATCGCCGCGGCGAGCCGCCCGACGAGGCGCCCGACCTGTTCGGCACCCCCGGATTCCGCGGCGCGAACGAGCGCGCTCCCGACGATCACCCCGTCGGCCCAGCGCGCCACGGCGGACGCCTGAGCCGGCGTGGCGATCCCGAACCCGGCGGCCAGGGGCTTGTCGGTCGCTACGCGCGCGCGCGCCAGGACCGCCAGAAGGCCCTCGTCGACCCGCTCCCTCGGTCCGGTGATCCCGGTGACCGTCACCACGTACAAGAAGGGATCGGATCGGGAAGCGACGAAGCGCATCCGATCGATGGGGGTCGGCGGCGCGACGAGGTAGACCGTTCCGAGCCCCCGCGCCCGGGCGAGCGCCGTCAACGACAGCCCCTCCTCCGGCGGGAGGTCCGGAACGATCATCCCGTCGACGCTCGCCTCCAGGCAGTCCGCGCAGAACCGGTCCTCCCCGTAGGAGAGGATCGGGTTCGTATACCCCATGAACAGGAGCGGGGCCTCGATCCCCCGTCCGCGAAGCGTCCGGGCCGCCTCCAGACACGCGGCGGTGGTCGTTCCGTTCCGTAACGCAATCTGGGTCGCGCGTTGAATCACCGGCCCGTCAGCGAGCGGATCGGAGAACGGAACTCCGAGTTCGATGAGATCTGCGCCTGCGGCGACCGCCGCCTCCACGCAGTCGAGCGCCGCCTCTGAGGTCGGATGCCCGAGCGCGAGATAGGCGATCAGCGCGGCACGATCCTCCGCGCGCGCCGCCTCGAAGGCGCGAGAGATCCGTTCGACGCCGGTGTCCGCTCTCATGCGTCCTCCCCGAGTTCCCGCCGGATCGTCTCCAGGTCCTTGTCGCCTCGTCCGGAGAGGTTGACGATCAGGACCTCGTCCGGCCGCATCCCGGGCGCCCGCCGCACCGCCTCCGCCACGGCGTGCGCCGACTCCAACGCGGGCAGGATCCCCTCGGTCCGGCAGAGGAGGGACGTCGCCGACAGCGCTTCCTCGTCCGTGGCGACCGTGTAGACGATCCGCCCGCTGTCGCGAAGCTGCGCGTGCTCCGGACCGACCGCCGGGTAGTCGAGGCCCGCGGAGACCGAGTGCGTCGGGAGCACCTGTCCGTCCTGATCCTGAAGGAGCATCGTCCGGCAGCCATGCAACACCCCGACGCGACCGCAGCGGGGATCCCCTAACCGCGCCGCGTGCGCGCCGCTCTCGATCCCTCGGCCGCCCGCCTCGACCCCGACCATTCTCACGGAATCCGCCCGGAAGGGGTGGAAGAGACCGATCGCGTTCGATCCGCCGCCGACACAGGCGATCAGGACGTCCGGCAGCCTCCCCTCCACCGCGAGGATTTGCTGCCGCGCCTCGCGGCCGATCACCGTCTGGAAGTCGCGGACGATGCGAGGGTAGGGGTGGGGACCGAGGACCGATCCGAGGAGGTAGTGCGTCTCGTCGACGTGGGTGACCCAATCGCGGATCGCCTCGTTGATCGCGTCCTTGAGGGTGCGGCTCCCGCTGTCGACCGGACGCACCTCCGCCTCAAGCAGACGCATCCGCGCAACGTTCGGGGCCTGGCGGCGCATGTCCTCGGTTCCCATATAGACGACGCAGGTCATCCCAAGAAAGGCGGCGACGGTCGCCGTCGCGACGCCGTGCTGCCCAGCGCCGGTCTCCGCGACGAGTCGGCGCCGGCCCATCCGCTCGGCGAGCAGCCCCTGGCCGATCGCGTTGTTGATCTTGTGCGCCCCGGTGTGCGCAAGGTCCTCGCGCTTCAGGTAGATCCGGGCCCCGCCGCAGTGGGCGGTCAGGTTCCGCGCCAGGGTGAGCGGCGTCGGCCGTCCGACGTAGTCGCGCAGCGCCGTTTCAAGAGCGCCGCAGAACTCGGGGTCCTCACGCGCCTCCGCGTAGGCCGTCTCGAGATCCCACAGCGCCGGCATCAGGGTTTCCGGGACGAATCGTCCCCCGTAGGCACCGAAATACCCACGTCCGTCCGGGCCGAAGCCACCCTCCACGACGGCCGCTCCAACAGCGTCGACGAACCGGCGTACCGCCTCATGATCCTTCCGTCCGGGTTCGATCTCGACACCGGAAGCGACATCCACGCCCCAAGGATTCACCGCCATGATCGCTGTCCGAACGTTCTCCGGAGTCAGTCCACCCGCAAGGAGGATCGGTCCGGGAGGACGGGCCGCGGCGACCAGCGTCCAGTCGAACGAGACACCGGTCCCTCCCGGCCGCTCGGGGACGTAGGCGTCGAGGAGGTAGGCGTCGGCCCGATGGGCGGCCGTCGCGCGGAGGTCCTCGGTACTCCGTACACGAAACGCCTTGATGACGAACAGGTTCGCGTCCTTGAGCCGCTCCACGAGCTCCGGGCCTTCGTCCCCGTGCAGCTGAACCGCATCGAGTCCGCTGCGCTGCACGACGGAGAGGATCTCTTCCTCCGGCGCATCCACGAAGACTCCGACGAACCGGATGCCGGAATGAGCAGGCCGCAGCTCGTCCACGATCGCCTTCACCCGCTCCGGCGTCACACGCCGCGGGCTTCTCGACGCGAAGATGAACCCCAGGAGTCCGGCCCCGGCGTCTGCGGCGACGCGGGCGTCCGCGAGGTCGGTCAGTCCGCAGACCTTCACCACCGTCATCGAGCGCCTCCGGCGACCATCTCGCGGACCCGCGCCGCGATGTCCGTCGCGGTGACGAGAGCCTCACCGACCAGGACAGCATCGGCCCCGTGTCTCCCCAACCGCTGCACGTCAGCCGCCGTCGTCACGCCGCTCTCCGCGACGAGTATGGTGCCCTCGGGGAAGCGCCGGGCCAGCTGCGCGAAGCGGTCTCGATCGATCGTGAAGTCTCGGAGCCGACGGCTGTTGATTCCCACCACCCGGGGATGCAACGGGAGGGCTCGCGCCACGTCCGCCTCGTCGTGGACCTCGATCAGCGGCGTCATCCCCAGGGATTCGGCCGCAGAGATCAGGGACCCCAGCGCTTCGTCCGTCAATGCGGTGACAATCAGGAGGACCGCGTCGGCCCCCGCTGCGCGGGCTTCCGTCACCTGGAACGGATCCAGCAGGAAGTCCTTGCGCAGGACGGGAACCGTGTACCCGGCAGACCTCACCGCGGACGACACCGCTTCGAGGTCCTCGAGATCCCCCTGGAAGTACCGGTCCGTGAGGACCGAGATCGCCGCGGCGCCGTGCGTCGCGTAGGTCAGTGCGAGACGGACCGGATCGAGGCCCTCGCGCAACGTCCCCTTGGATGGAGAGGCCCGCTTGATTTCCGCGATGAGCCGCACCCCGTTCTCGCGAAGCGCCGCCGCAAGATCGACCGGAGCCGGCCGCGACCGGGCGCGCGCCTCGAGGTCGGCGAGTGGTATCGTCCGCCGCCGCTCGGCGATCTCACGCCGCTTCGCGTTCAGGATCTCGTCGAGGATCATCCAAACTCCCCTCTGGCGGGTGCCCGCCGGAGCCCCTCGAGAACGCGTGTTGCAGCACCGGAATCGATGCTGTCCGCGGCCTTCGTCAGTCCGTCCTCCCATCCCGCCGCTTTGCCGGCGGCGACGAGTGCCGCGGCCGCGTTCAACAGGACGACGTCGCGTCGCGGGCCGATCGCGCCGTCGAGGATCCCCGCGAGGATCGCGGCGTTCTCGTCGGCCTCCCCGCCGGAGAGCCTCTCGAGGGTCGCCGCGCGGAGACCTAGCGCTTGTGCGTCGAGGGTGAACGTCTTGATGGCCCCGTCGAGAAGACGGGTGACCCGGTTCGGGGCGATCGTCGAGAATTCGTCGACCCCCCCCCCGCCGTGGACGACAAGGGCCGACCGACAGCCGAGCTCGCGCAGCGAACGCGCCATCAGCTCGGTGAGCGAAGCCTGGTAGACCCCGAGGACCTGGATGCTCGCACCGGCCGGATTGGTCAGCGGTCCGAGGATGTTGAAGACGGTTCGCACCCCCATCTCGCGCCTCGGACCCACCGCATGCTTCATCGCGGGGTGAAGGCGTGGCGCGAACAGGAAGCCGATCCCGACCTCGTCAATGCAGGCGGCGACCGCCTCCGGGGGGAGCGTCAGATCGATGCCGAGTGCCTCCAACACGTCCGCGCTTCCGCAGCGGCTGGAGACCGACCGGTTCCCGTGCTTGGCGACCGGCACACCGGCGCCGGCGACCACGAACGACGCGGTGGTCGAGATGTTGAACGTTCCGCTCCCGTCCCCTCCGGTACCGCAGAGGTCGACCACGTCACCGCGAACGGGCGACACGGGGACGGCGTGCCTGCGCATCGCACGGGCAAATCCCGTGACCTCATCGATTGTCTCGCCCTTGGCACGCAAGGCGCAGAGCAGCCCTCCGATCTGCGCAGGCGTCGCCTCGCCTGCCATGATCCGCGTCATCACGCCGTCCGCCTCGCCCGCCGAGAGATCCCGGCGGTCGACCACGAGATCCAGCGCCTCTCTAAGCTCCATCGTCTCCCTCCCGCTCCGTCGGTTCCGTCGCCAGGAAGCCTGCCAATAGCCGCTTTCCGCCCTCGGTCAGGATCGATTCAGGGTGGAACTGCACGCCGAACACCGGGAGCGTGCGATGCTGAATCGCCATCACCTCGCCCATCGTCGTGAACGCGGTGACTTCCAGTTCCTCCGGAAGCGGCTCCTCGACGATCAACGAGTGGTAGCGCGTCGCGACGAACGGACTCGGGAAGTCGTGGAAGATACCGCGGTTCCCATGATGGATCCTCGAGGTCTTCCCGTGCATCAGGCGGGGCGCTTGCCCGATCCTCCCACCGAACGCGTAGGCGATCGCCTGGTGTCCGAGGCAGACACCGAACAGAGGAACGTCCGCGTGGAATCGACGGACAACATCCACGGAAACCCCGGCGTCCTCCGGACGCCCCGGCCCCGGGGAAATGACGATGTGCGTCGGGGCAAGGGATGCGATCTCGTCCGGCGAGATCCGATCGTTCCGTCGCACCTGAAGCTCTGCGCCCAGCTCCCCTAGGTATTGGGCGAGGTTGTAGGTGAAGGAGTCGTAGTTGTCGATCACCAGGATCATTCCCCACCTCCCCGCGGTGCGCGCACGGAGTGCATTCCCTCCGCCCGTTCGGTGAGGCGGACCGCTTCGGCGAGCGCCTCCGCCTTGTTCAACGTCTCCTCGTACTCCCTGGCGGGATCGGAGTCGGCGACGATCCCCGCCCCGGCCTGAACGTAGACTTGATCCCCCCGGACCACGATCGTCCGAATGGCGATGCAGGTGTCCATATCTCCGGAGTCGCCGAAGTAGCCGACCGCGCCGGCGTAGGGGCCTCGGCGCTCCTGCTCCAGATCGGCGAGGATCTCCATTGCACGAACCTTGGGGGCGCCGGAGACCGTCCCCGCCGGGAAGGCCGCCCGGAGAAGGTCGAACGCATCCGCATCGTCACGGAGCCGCCCCCGCACACTGGAGACGATGTGCATGACATGGGAGTATCGCTCGATCTCCATCATCTCCGTGACGTGCACGGTCCCGTACTCGCAGACCCGTCCGAGGTCGTTCCGTCCGAGGTCGACGAGCATGATGTGTTCGGCGCGTTCCTTGGGATCGGCCAGTAGCTCCTCAGCGAGTCCGGCATCCTCCGTGGGATCGGCGCCCCGAGACCGCGTTCCGGCAATCGGTCGGAGCTCCGCGACGCCCTCCTCGAGACGGACGAGCATCTCCGGCGAGGACCCCAGGAGGTGGAGTTCGCCGGGCAGATCGAGGTAGAACATGTACGGAGACGGATTGACCATACGGAGCGTCCGGTAGATGTCGAACGGATCCGCGTCGGTTCGGCGAGAGAGCCGCTGCGAGAGGACAACCTGGAAGATCTCGCCGGCGGTGATCTCCTGTTTGGCGTCTCGCACCGCCGCCTCGAAGCGCTCCTGCTCGAAGTTGGAGGCCCAAGTCGGTTCCGGGGACGCCTCCACCCTGGAGGTCTCCTCGACCAACAGCGGTGCCTGCAACGCCGCGATGATCCCCTCGATCCGCGCGACGGCGTCTGCGTAGGCCGCGTCCGTGTTTCCGTCGAGGGCGACGGTCGCCACGATGAGGAGGCGATGACGCACGTGATCGAAGACGATCACCGTGTCGGTGATCATCAGGATCGCGTCGGGGAGGCCGAGCCCCGGCTTCGCGGCGAGCGGCGCGCGCTCGAAAAAGCGGACCGCGTCGTAGGCAAGGTACCCGACCAACCCCCCGGTGAAGTGCGGGAGCCCGGGAACGGCAACCGGGCGGCGCTCGTCGAGGATCCCTTTCGCCGCGGCCAGGGGATCCTCGGTGGCGAGTCGACGCTCGCCGCCGGCTTCGTGCAGGATGACCGCGCCGCCCTCGGCGACGAGCACGCCCGAGGGGTCCACGCCGAGGAACGAATACCGCCCGATCTGCTCTCCCTTCTCGACGCTCTCCAACAGGAACGCGGGTCCACGCCCCCGGAGCTTAAGGAAGACCGAGACCGGTGTCTCCAGATCGGCTGGGATCTCCGTCCAGATCGGGACAACTTTCCCACGGCCCGCCAGGGCCCTCACTTCGTCAACCGACGGCTTGGCCATGATCCTCCTCGACGTCCCTTCCGTGCCTTCCCGGCAGGGCTGCCGGGAGATGATCCCCGCGTTCGCCGTGCCTGGGATCGTCTCCAGCGATGCTCACGGGACCTCGTCGCCCCCGAGCACTCGGTGGCACGCCTCCCGCATCGTCTCGATCGGCGCCGCTCGACCGGTCCACAGCGCGAACGCGCGCGCTCCCTGCTGCACGAGCATCTCGATGCCGCCCACGACATCGCACCCGGATCGCTGCGCCTCTCGGAGGAGCGCCGTCTCCGGGGGGTTGTAGACGAGGTCGACGACCCGCAGCCGCGACGGCATTGCGTGCCCGCTCGGCCAGATCGACGCGCTGTTGTGAGGATGCATGCCAACGGTCGTCGCGTTCACTAGCAGATCTGCGGAGGCGACTTCCTGAACCAGCCGCTCCGCGGTGAACGGAAGGGCGCGACCGCGCTCGACGGCGAGGTCCTCTTCCATCGAGGCAAGGAGCCGCTCGGCACGCTCTACCGTGCGGTTGAGCAAGGAGAGCGTCGCCCCGGAGTCCAGCAGAGCACGGGCGACCGCCCGCCCCGCGCCGCCCGCCCCGACAACCACGGCGTGGCGGCACGACCGCGGATCGATCCCCCCGTGCGATAGTGCGGCGAGGAAGCCCGCCTCGTCCGTGTTGTAGCCGATCACACCACCCGCTCGAATCACCAGCGTGTTCGCGGCACCGACCGCCGCGGCTCCGGGGTCGACGGCATCGAGCAGCTCGAGGATCGCCTCCTTGTACGGCACCGTCACGTTCGCGCCGACGTACCCCTCTCCCGCTAGTCCCTTCACGGCCTCTCGAAGCCGCTGAGGCGGGGTCTCCAGCAACACATACCGGAGCGGAAGTCCGGCCGCGGCGAACGCGGCGTTCTGCATCGGCGGCGAGACACTGTGCCCCACCGGCCAGCCGATCAGGCCGATCCTGTCGCCGTTTCGTTCACTCATCGGCAGCTCCCAGAGCGCAGATCAGCGCGGCGAACCCGGGGAAGGAGTCCTCGACGCATTCCGCGTCACGAACGACCACCGGTTCCCGCGCGACGAGTCCGGCAACCGCCAACGCCATCGCGAGACGGTGGTCCCCGAGACCGTCGACCGCGCCCCCTTTGAGATCCGTCGGCCCCTCCACGACGAAGCCGTCCGGGGTCTCCTCGATCGACGCCCCCAGCCGGCGCAGCTCGTCGACTGTTCCCGCGATCCGGTCGCTCTCCTTGACTCGCAGCTCGGTCGCGTTGCGAACGACCGTCCGCCCGGCCGCCTGAGTCGCCGCCACGGCGAGCACCGGGAACTCGTCGATCATCCGGGGGATGAGCGCACCGCCAACCTCAACCCCTCGCAACGGCGCAGCCTCCACCACGAGATCGGCGAGCGGCTCGTTCCCCTCGGTGCGCACGTGCTCCTCGAGGATCGAGGCACCCATCGCCCGGAGGACGTCGATGAGACCGGTGCGCGTGCGGTTCATCCCGACATCGTGGAGCACGACCCGCGAGCCCGGGACCAACGTCGCGGCAACGATCGGGAAGGCGGCCGACGAGAGGTCGCCCGGCACCGTGACCGTCAACGGTCGGAGCGCGGAGGCCGGTCGGACCGTCACGGCGTCTCCGTCCGTCAGGACCGCTGCGCCCATCGCGGCCAGCATCCGCTCCGTGTGATCCCTGGAACGTGCGGGCTGCACGACCCTCGTCTCGCCCTCCGCGTAGAGTCCGGCGAGGAGGAGCGCGCTCTTCACCTGAGCGCTCGCCACACCCAGATGATGCGCCATCCCGCGGAGGGGACGGCCGCAGATCGAAAGCGGGGCCCGTCCCCGATTCGATTCGATCGCCGCACCCATCGCGCTCAGCGGATCGACAACGCGCGCCATCGGCCGCCGGAGCAGCTGCGGTTCTCCGGTGAGCACCGTGTCGAATCGCTGCCCGGCCAGGATCCCGGCGAGGAGGCGAATCGTCGTCCCCGAGCGGACACAGTCGAGGGCGCCAGAAGGCCGGGAGAGGCCGCGCAAGCCGCGCCCCTCGATGACCAAGGTGTCGTCCTCCTCCTCCACGACCGTCACACCGACGGCGCGGACGCAGGCGAGAGTCGCCAGGCAGTCGCGGCTCGCGAGGGCGCCGCGCACCCGCGATCGGCCTTCCGCAAGCGCCCCGAGCAGGAGGGCGCGATGGGTGATCGACTTGTCGCCGGGTACGGCCGCTTCTCCCACGAGCCCGTTTCTACAGCGGAGCCTCAGTTCGCGCATCGAAGATCCCTTCGTCGTGTTGTCCGTGCCGACCGGAGTGCCTCACCGAGCGCGGCCTCGTCGCCACGGGTCAGGAGTCCGCCGAGCTGCGCTAGCGCAGCGGCGCTCTGGCGCATCAGCTCTACGACCGGTCCGCGGTCGGTCATCAGCGCGTCGAGCATCATCGTGACGTCACTCGCCGCAAGACGTGAGGTGTCACGAAGGCCGCTCGCCGCCAGCTCCCAGAGGAGGGGGTCGCGCGTCGCGTGGCACGCCACGGTGGTCGTGAGACCGCAGGCGATCAGGTACGGGAGGAGCACAGTGGCCGCGATCAGCGCGTCGTGTCGCTCCGCGGCGATGACCACCGGTCGCGCGCCGATCGCCCGGACGAGCGCCTCGGCCCGTGCGAGCCCGTCGGCGGTCGTGCCCCCGTGCGGGGTCAACACGAAGACACGGTCGCGATAGAGACTCGGATCGGCCGCACTGACGCCGGACGCCTCGCTCCCGCACAGCGGATGGCCACCCACCGAGGCCACGCGCGGAGGCAGCTCGGCCATCGCCCGCACGACCGTCGTCTTGGTCGTCCCGAGATCGAGGACCAGTGCACCTGCAGGAAGACACGGACCGATCTCCTCGAGAAGAGCGATCGTGGCACGGACCGGCGTCGCCAGGACAACCAGATCGGCCCGCGACAACGAGGCTCTGAGGTCCGTGGTCCCGCTGTCGATCAGCGCGCGATCCTGCGCCGTCTCGATCGCCACGTCCCTGCGCGCCACCCCGGTCACCGAGCGACATCGTCCACGGAGCGCTCCGGCAAGCGACCCTCCCATCAGCCCGAGGCCGACGACCACGACGTCCACGTTCCGCAGAGACTTCAAAGCCGCCTCCCAACGGCTTCCGCCACCGCTCGGATGCCTGCGACCAACTCGGAAAACTGCTCCGGCCTCAACGACTGCGCCCCGTCGGAGAGGGCACGATCCGGGTCGTGGTGTACCTCGACGATCAGCCCGTCCGCACCGGCGGCGACCGCCGCCTTCGCGACCGGAGTGACCAGCTCCCGCCGGCCGGTTCCGTGGCTCGGATCCACAATGACCGGGAGGTGCGTCAACTTCTTGAGAAGGGGAATCGCGTTGATGTCGAGCGTGTTGCGGGTGTACGTCTCGAACGTGCGGATCCCCCGCTCGCAGAGGATGACGCGGCTGTTCCCGTGCGAGAGCACGTACTCCGCCGCCATCAGGAGTTCCTCGATCGTCGACATCATTCCCCGCTTGAGGAGTACGGGCCGATGCGCCTCGCCGACCGCGTGCAGGAGCGCGAAATTCTGCATGTTGCGTGCTCCGACCTGCAGAACGTCGGCGTATCGCGTGACGAGCGGGACCAGCTCGGGGTCGGTGACTTCGGTGATGACCGGCAGGCCGACTTCCTCGCGAACCTCGGCGAGAATCCGTAGCCCCTCCTCTCCGAGCCCCTGGAAGCTGTAGGGCGATGTGCGCGGCTTGAACGCCCCGCCGCGCAGCATCCGAGCGCCGGCCTCCTTGACGAGTCGAGCGACAGTGCGCATCTGCTCGAGCCCCTCGACCGCGCACGGCCCGGCGATCAGCACGACCTCGGGCCCTCCGATCGTGACGTCGTTGACCACGACCAGACTGTCCTGGCGGTGGAACTCCCGACTCGCTCGCTTGAACGGGCGCTCGATCGGCATCACCCGAGCCACGCCGCACATCCGCTCGAACGGCCCTGGGTCGAGCGCGCGACCCGGCCCGGCAACCCCGATGATCGTTCCGTCCTCGCCCTGCGTGATGTGGGCTTGACATCCGAGCTGCTCGATCCGCGCAGTCACGTTGGCAATCTCAGTGGTCGTCGCCTCGCGGCGCATCACAACCAGCATCGTCGAACCTCCGGTCTCGGTCTCCCGAGGCAGCGCACCGGCGCGAGCCCCGGCCAAAAAGAAAAGACCACAGGCATCCGCCTGTAGCCGTCTCCTGGTTCCTCAGCGTACCCGCCGCGAGCCTCGCGGGCGCGTACCGAAGAACCAGCTACTCGAAGTACCAATAGAAGGACGAGGCGCGATCCAGAGCGTACTCGATCTCGAACCTCGTCACATCGTTCATGGCGGGCTCATCATAGAATGCATCCAGTTCGCTGTCAAGGCACCTTCGACGTCCCTCGTGAGAAAACTCTCTTCTGTAGGAGTGTATCGCGACTCACTGTCGTGCGACAGGCACACGCAAAGCGCGAGACCGCGGCGCACACCGGATACCATCGGGGATCATGCGGCACGAACGCCTAGAGGAACTCGCGATGACCGCCTGGCCGGCGCTCCAGCAGATCCTGCTCGACGGGTGGATTCTCCGGTTCGCAGACGGCTATACAAAGCGCGCCAACTCGGTGAACCCGCTGTACCCGTCGTTTCTTCCTCCGGAGGAGAAGATCCCGATCTGCGAGCGACACTACCGAGAGCGCGGGCTTCCGGTGATCTTCCGCCTCACCGACAGCGCGCCGGCCAGCCTCGACCAGGAGCTGGAGGCGCGCGACTACGCGTCGCTCGATCCAACCCTGGTGATGATCCGCAACCTGTCCCGCAACGGAATCCCCGCTCCCGATCGCCGTGTCGAGGCCCTCAACCTCGAAGAGTGGATGGCGGCGTTCGAGGGCCTCCACTCCTCCCCGCCCCACGGTCATGAGACCCACCGCCGCATCGTCGCGTCGATCTCCGCGACTCGGCGCCTGGTGATGACTGTCGTCGGGGATGCGCCGGCCTCCTGCGGGATGGCCGTCCTCGAGGGCGGGGCGGTCGGCCTGTTCGACCTCCTCACCGCGAACGCTCACCGGAACCAGGGCCACGCGTCAGCGCTCGTCGCGGATCTGCTCGGGTGGGCACACACCGATGGGGCCCGCTTGGCGTATCTCCAGGTCACCGAAGAGAACACCACGGCGCGTCGCTTCTACGAAAATCTCGGCTTCGCGACGGCCTACGCCTACCGGTACCGCCGCGCGGACTAGTCGTCGGACGCCGCCTCGGCGGCGTCTGTCGACTGCGTGTCGGAGGGGGGTGCAGAGCCTTCCTCGACCTCGATCTCCGGCACCACCACGGGGCCCGGCGCGACCACCTCTGTCTCGGCACGCGTACCCACGTTGCGGGAGACGTCCTGCAACGCGTTGAACGCGCCCATCACAAGGATGACGCCGAACGCCAGCAGAAGGAGCACTCGGATCATGTCTCGCACCTCGTTCTCCATTGTAGGAACCGGCGGTGCGGAGGCAATTCGCTGCGGGCGAGTCCCAGCGGTCGGATGTAATACGTATCACAAATACCGACCTCACCCCGACATCGGACGGTGCACGCTACATCGTGCGTTGTGCCTGTCCTTGAGATCCAGTTTGCACCTATTATTTCTATCTCGTACTATTCGATCACCAACCACAGATGATACGGCGCGTTGATCGCCGGACAGAAGGAGGAAGTCATGAACGAAGAGGAGATCAGGGAGCGAAGCCTCGCCCTGGTGGAACGCTCGCAGATCGCGTTCCTGGGGACGCTCGGAGAAGACGGATTCCCGCACGTCAAGGCGCTGATGAAGGCCGAAGCCGAGGGGATCGGCGTGATCTGGTTCTCGACGAACACGTCGAACCGCCACGTGGCGCAGCTCGGGCGGAATCCCAAGGCGTCCGTCTACTTCGTCCACCACCCGCAGGAACCCTGGCATGGGTTGATGCTCACCGGCACGGTCGAGCTTCGCCAGGATCGCGAGAGCCGGGAGCGCCTCTGGGAGGACGGCCGCGAACGCTACTACCCTCTCGGAGTAACCGATCCCGACTACACGGTCATGCGATTCGTCGCCGAGCGCGGACACTTCTGGCAGTTCGGAACCAGACTGGAATTCGAGATCTGAGCTGGAATTAGAGATCTGAGGGGGGGGGTACCGGACATGGAGACGTACGAAGCGATCGGCGAGCACCTTCACATCGACACGTCGTGAAACGGAGAAACATCCTGTGCTAGGCGTCGGCAGGCGGTTCCTCGGTCGCAAGAAGCCGTGCGGCGGGG
>Ga0272442_10007724_pt1 | contig 13827 bp, 9 predicted proteins | sample SSMForm2O_FD_200262 | JGI IMG/M metagenome (GOLD analysis project Ga0272442, IMG submission 200262) | Marine sediment archaeal communities from Little Sippewissett salt marsh, Falmouth, MA, United States - SSM-Form-2O | ecosystem: Environmental > Aquatic > Marine > Wetlands > Sediment ...
CTCCACCGAGAACTCGTGGTCGGCCAGGACGAAGTTGCGCACCTGCTCGTAGTTGGGAAGCTTCTGGTTGATGCGGGCCACCTGGACCAGGACCATGTCACTGACCTCCGTGGTCTTGACCAGGCCGCGGTAGTCCCGCTCCTCGACGCCGATCTTTTGCGCCCAGGACATCAAGAACTCGGCGGCCAGGCTGAGCACCGCGGTCAGGTACTTCTGGTTGTCCCCGAACACCACGCAGCCGGAGAACAGCGGATCCTCCATGAAGTGGTCCTCGACGTTCCTCGCGGCGATGTTCTTGCCGTAGGAGTTGATGATGATGTCTTTCTTGCGGCCCACGATCTTCAAATACCCCGCCTCGTCCAGCTCGCCGAGGTCGCCGGTACGGAAGAAACCGTCCGCGGTGAACGACTCCCGGGTGGCATTTTCGTTCTTGTAATATTCCAGGAGCACGTTGGGCCCCTTGACCAGGATCTCGGCATCGGAATCCAGTTTCAAAGCGACGCCTTCGAACGGGGGACCGGCAGTGCCCACCCGGATGCGGTCGGCGGGATTGATCGAGGCCGGCGCGGTGGTCTCGGTCATCCCCCACCCCTCCAGCATGACAACTCCCAGGCTGTTGAAGAAGGCGCACAACTGCGGCGACACCGGCGCGGCGGCCACGACGGCATACTTCAGACAACCTCCCAGTCCCTGCCGGATCTTCGAGAACACCAGCCGGTCGGCGACCAGGTGGGCCAGGCGCAGGCCCAGCCCCGGTGAACGCCCCGCCTGGCCGGCGTCGAAAACCCGGCGGCCGACGCCGAACGCCCAACGAGCCAGATTCTTCTTCCAGGCGGGACCGTCGTCGACCTTCTCCAGGATGGACGCATAGGCCTTCTCGTAGACCCGGGGCACACCCGCCATGATGTACGGCCGGATCTCTCTCAGGCTTTGGGGAAGCTTTTCGATGCTCTCGGCGAAACTGTAGACCAACCCCCGGCTCAGGCAGGCATACTGGCAAAAGCGTTCGTATACGTGAGCCAGCGGGAGATAGGCGATGTAGCGCTGGCCGGCCTTGAGATCCAGTGCTTGATCTACGGCCTCGGCGTTGAACTCGAACCCCCGGCAGGCCAGGACGGCGCCCTTGGGAGGGCCGGTGGTCCCCGAGGTGTAGACGATGGTCATGGCATCGTCGGGCTTGAGCGACTCAAGCCGGGAGGCGATCAGCCCGGTTTTGGAGGGGCGCAACTCTTCGCCCCGGCGCAGAAGATCGGCGTAGGGGGCCACTTTGGAGTCGGACTGGTCAGACTGGTCAAAGAGGAAGGCCCGTTCCAACCGGGGGAGCTTGCTCCAGATCTGCCCGATCTTGTCGGCTTGCACCCGGTCTTCGCAGAAGATGAAGCGGACTCCGGCGTGATCCAGGATGTAGCGGCATTCCTCGGGCAGCAACTGCGGGTAGATGGGCACGATGACGGCGCCCAACATGCTCACGGCCAGATCCGCTTCGGTCCATTCGTGCCGGGTCCAGGACTGGATGGTGACGCGGTCACCCGGTTTGAGACCCAACTCATCCAGGGCGCAGGCCAACGCTTCCACCCGGCCGAAGAACTCCCGCCAGGCAACCTGCACCCAGCGGCCGGATTGCTTGTACTGGGTGGCGATGGAGTCCGGCTCGCCCCGGGCGCGTTCGAAGATCTTGTCGAGGATTGTGTCCACCTGCCGGCACTATACAATGTTTGGAAATCACCCGCAAACCGCGTCTATGAACCAGCGGTCGATCGAGTGATACAGGCGGTAGATCCCTCCGTCGGAGAGCTCCACGTGGTAATAGTCCCTGAGCAAGACTTCCGTCTCCCACCACTCCCCTTCCAGGCGCCAGGGGCCGGCGAACTGGAGCACCTTCCCGCGAATCTCCTCTCCCTTCAAGTAGCGCAAAACGGTCTGGTCCAACCGGACCTCCACTTCCCGACCGGGCCTGAAAACCCGCAGGGGCAGGCGGGAACCCAAAACGTTCTTCCCGGTGGCGGCCGGTTGGCCGAAGGGCACCACCACGAACTCCCCAAGACGATGGGAATCCACCAGGCGGGGAGAGCCCACCCGCCCCTCGCCGGCCAGGGACATCAGGCAAGCGATGGCATCGTCGAGCTTCCCGGGAGCGGGCCCCCGGGGGGCGAACATCTCCACCTGGGAGCCTCTCCGACCTTGCGCCTCGGCCTCCGCCCGGACGGCGTTCACCGGTGAGCGGGGGGGCCGCTCTTGAAGCGCCAGCCGCAACACCCTAATCCAGGTGTCCACCCGGCAGGTGGGGGAAGCCAGGCCCAAAAAACGCTCGTCGCTCCCGGCCGGATCCAGGCCCAGCGAGAGAAACAGCCGCTCGGCGGTCAGCCCCCGCCAACGGAGCCGCTCGGCCAGCCTCAAAAAGACCCCGTTCAGCACGAACACAAGCGGATCGATCCGGCCCAGGGGATAAGGGGTCTCGGTCTCCTCCACGAACCGCTCGGGCACCTTCATCGGCACCAGGGGGCTTCGGTCCTCCCCGCGGGCCAGGCGATGCAGGCGCAGCCCCTCGCTACCCAGGCGCGGCCCCAGGTCCCGCGAGGAAAGATCCGCCAACTCACCGAAGCGTTCGATCCCGAAGCGGCGCAATGCGGCGTGGAGGCCGGCGGAGGCACCCAGCAAGCCAACCGGCAGCGGGCCGAGGAAGGCCCGCTCCTCCCCTGCGGCGATCACCCGCAGCCCCTCGGTGGTACGGGCGGCCAGGCGGGCGATGAACTTGCCCGAGGCGATCCCCACCCGGACCGGCAGACCCGCCCGCTCGGCCCGGTGCAGAAGCGCCGCCCCCAGCCGGTGCTCGCTGGAATGCAGACGACCCAGCCCGCCAAGATCCAGGCACACCTCGCCGCCGGGCTCCAGGGTCACCCGGGGAGAAAACGACCGGGCCGCGTCCAACAGCGCCGCCTGCGCCGAACGAACCTGGGCCGCTGAAAGCGGGCGTACCACCAGACCGGCCAGCAGGCTTCGGGCCTGGGCGGCGGTCATCCCCACCCCCACCCCCGTACTAAGCGCCAAAGCGCTGCAGGCCAGGACAACCGCGCGGGGACCCGACGTGTCGGTCACCGCCACCGGCGCATTCGAGAGTTCCGGCTCGGCCCGCAACAGGGCCTGAAGCGGCAAGTCGGGCACGTACAGACAACCGATCCGGCGGTTCTCCATGCCTACAATATACTGAACATGCGTACAGTGGTCAATAAGCGCAACGGAAGCCGATGGAATCGTCCCGGGCGCCGGGCAGATCCCGGTCGCGGTTGGAGGCGCGCAGGTACTTGGGTATGCCGTACCACGATCCCCCGCGCTCGCAGCGGTGAGTCCCTTCGGAGGGACCCTTCGGGTTTCGGATCGGCCCCAGCAGGTAATAGTCCGGCTGGTACCAGTCGGCCACCCATTCCCACACGTTGCCGCTCATGTCGCAAAGCCCGTAGGGGCTCTTCCCTTTTTCCTTCGAGCACACCGGCCAGGTCGAACGTCTTCCGCAACCGCCCTGTTCGGTGGACATCACCGCACGGTCGCAGTCGGCCGGGGTATCGCCCCAGGGATACTTGCGGCCGTCGCTCCCCCGGGCGGCCTTTTCCCACTCGGCTTCGGTGGGCAACCGCCCGCCCACCCAGCGGCAGTACGCGTCCGCCTGGTGCCAGGTCACGCAGTTGACCGGATGGCTTTTCCTCCCCGGCCTTCCCCAGTTGCAGTCCCCATCCTTCTCCGGCGGAGTGCACTTGCCGGCGCGCACGCAACGGGCGTACTGCTTGATTGTGACCTCGGTCCGGTCGATGTAGTACTTGCCCACAAACACCTTTCTCCCGGGCTTCTCGTCGGACTGGCAATCCCCGTCCACTTTCTTGTTGCAGCCCATGAAAAAAACGCCGGCGGGAATGCGCACCCGGGCTTCCGGCTTAGCGGAACCCGCAGCCATCACCCCGGCCAGAAACAACCACCACCACGCGCCCATGGACAGGAGCCTAGCACTTTTTCCGGCGCAGATCGAAGGACAGCTCGATCCTCTCGAGCCAGCGTTCTTTCGATCCCCGCCCGCTCCAGTGGGCCCGGCGGCGGGCCACCCCGACGGCCAGGGAGGCGAAGGTGCCCACCCGGGGCCGGGGAGAAACCACCAGCACCACCGCCCCGCAAGCCATAGCCAGCCTGCGGATGCGCATCCAGGCGGCGGGAACCGCACGGGCGCCGGGGGCATCCCCGCAATCCCACCCCAGATCCAGGGCCACCATCCCAAAGCCGCCCGTCGACAGGATCCGCTCGAGCGCCCGCAGGACCCGGGCGAAGGAGCCCCGCGGACGCACCCACAGCAGGTGTTCCAGCGCCACGCCCGCGGCGTGGGCCGAGGCCACGTCGAAGCCTTCTCCGGGATCCACCACCGCCGCCACCTCGCCCCGGGAGGTGGCTCCGGCCAGCGCGGCGTACAGAACCGTGGCCCCGCCGCAGGAAGGTGCCACCACCTCGCTGATGGCCCCTGCGGGCAGCCCCCCTCCGGCTACCCGGTCGAGTTCACAAAGCCCGCTCGGAACCGTCCGCCGCTCCCGCTCCACCCGGCTGGCCGGCACCACCAATCGCTTGCGCAAGAGCTCGGCGAGGATGTCCATCGGACCTCCGATTATACTGAACACATGTGCAGTAGTCAAGGGGCCCGGGGACGGATAGAATGCAGCGCAGTATGCGCATAGTCATCTGCGGTTTTCTGGGCCTGCTGACCTTCTACGGCTGCGGCCCCCCCGGGGGCCAGCTGGCGGTGCATTTGAAGGTCGCTTGTAAGGCAACCGGCGGCGGTCTGCGGGGAGCGCCGCCCGGGGACATCGACGCCTTCCGTCTGTGCATCCAGAAACCGACCGGGGAAAAGATCAAGTGCCGGGACTTCTCCGATCCCGGCGCGGAAAAGGTGCGTGTCGGCTCCATCCCCACCGGCAAGAACCGGGTGGTCACCTTCCAGGGGTACGCCCGGGACGCCGCCAGCGGGCAGACCGAGGTCGTCTGGTGCGGCCGGGCGGTAGGGATCCACATCCAAAGCGACGCGGTCACCCCGGTGCGCATGCTGCTGACCCGCTGCAGCGACTTTTCCGAAACCCCCGCCCCGCCGGGCGAGGCCCGGGCGTTTCACCAGGCCATCCCGGACGCGGACGGCTCCATCCTGCTGCTGGGCGGCTACAGCCGGATCGAAGACGTCGGGCTGGTGGCCACCGGCTCGGTGGAGCGCTACGATCCCGACGAGGGCACCTTCACCCTGCTGCCCGGGGGCCTGAACCACCCCCGGGGCTTCTGCGCCGCCATGCCGCTGCAGGACGGCCGGATCCTGACGGCGGGAGGATGCGAGCGGGCCGGCATCCGGCTGGAATTCACCGATCCGGACCGGCCGGGTTCTCCCTTGAAGTGCCTGGAACCGGGCCTGGCCGCCACCACCCTGGAGATCTACGATCCCCAGACGGGGGACTCGGACACCACCGAGATCCCCGCGACGATCTTCGCCGTCAGCGGTGCTCTGGGCGGAGACCGGCTGTTGCTGATCGCCGGCCAGGACCTGCAGGGCAACCCCCTCCGGCGGGCCCTGCTGGTGGACGCCTCGGGTGACACCCCGACGGTGACCGAGTACCCCGACGTGCTACAACTTCCGCGACGCTCCCCCGCCGGCGTGCTCTTCTCCCTGCCCGGCGACCTGCCGGCCGAAATGCTGATCCTCGGCGGTGCCGGCGCCGACGGCGCCGACGACCCGGGTATTTTCGCCGAACTGCTGGTGGCGGGCGCCGGCGACATGTTCACACTGGTTCCCGGGTTCGCCGGCGGCGCCTCCGGCGTGGGCCTGCCGGTCATGCACGCTGCCGGTACGCGGCTGGGTCCCGGGCAGATTTTATTCTCGGGAGGAATTTACCCGGAGCGCTATCAGTCCCTGGACTTGCCCTACATCCCCGAACCGCTGAACGCAGCCGCGGTGGTGGACATGCGCACCGAGAGCCTGAAACTCCTGCCGGCCGAGGGCCGGCTGTCGGTCCCCCGGGCCTTTCACTCCAGCACCCGGGCGGACAGCCGCGGGAACGCACTGGTGGCGGGCGGCCTGACCCGCCAGAACCTGAACCTGCCCCTGCACCACCAGTCCACGGACAGCGTGGAGTGGTGGAACGACACCGAGCAGAAGTTCTCGCTGGTGTGGAGGAATGGCGTGGAAGTGTCCATGCACCAACCCCGGGCCGGGCACAGCGCAACCTTCCTCGAGGACGGAACGGTTCTCATAATGGGCGGCACCGACGGGGCCGCGGTGTTTCAAACCGCCGAGTTGTTCAACCCCGCGCCCGTCGACCTGGGCACCGACGGATTGCCGGCGTTGTGAGCCTTCGGACCCGCACCGGTTGCACGACATCCGGGGGTCCGCTACTATTAACTCACGGATGTTTTCATGAGCGCCCGTCTTTCTTCGCCTGGATTCGCCGTTGTGCTGGCCTGCACCGCCCTGACGATCTGCGCCTGCGGCGGTGAACAGACTTCCTGCCCGTCCGGTCAGTTGCACTGCGGCGGCGCCTGCATCGACCCCACCAGCAACCCGGACCATTGCGGCGAATGCGACGTCGCCTGCGAACCCGACCAGGCCTGCTACCAGGGGATGTGCCTGGCCAACTGTCCGGCCGGCATGGAAAAATGCGGGCAGCAGTGTGTTTACCTGCAGTTGGACCGCGAGAACTGCGGAGAATGCGGGCACTCCTGTGAAGCGGATGAAGAGTGCATCGGGGGGGTTTGCGGGCAACCCTGCCCGGCCGGCCAGTTCCGCTGCCCCTCCGGCTGCGTGGATCTGACCAGCGACACCGCCAACTGCGGTTCCTGCGAAAACGAATGCCCGGCGGGCTGGTCTTGCTGCCTGGGTACCTGCGCGGACCTGCAAACCGATCTGCAGCACTGCGGAGGCTGCGGCCGGGCCGTGGATCCCGGGCTGGTCTGCCACCAGGGCACCCCCGTCGACCTGAACAGCAACCCGGACCACTGCGGCAGCCTTAACAACGCCTGCGACCCCTCCATGGTTTGCAACCGCGGGACCTGCACGGCGGCCTGCGACGCCGGCCTGACCGACTGCGGCGGCGCCTGCGTCAATCTGCAGGCCGATCCTTACAACTGCGGCGGCTGCGATCAGCCCTGCACCTCCGACCAGGTCTGCGGCCGGGGCGAGTGCAGCTCCGACTGCCCGGTGGGGACCTCGGCCTGCGGGAAGCGCTGCATCGACCTCATGACCGATCCGGCCCACTGCGGCGCCTGCGGACAATCCTGCGGCGAGGAATACTGCCACCACGGACAATGCACCGGCAACTGCCCGGTGGGAACCACCCTGTGTGCGGGCAAGTGCGTCGACCTCAGAAACCATCCGGAACACTGCGGGGACTGCGGAGTCCCCTGCACGAACGGCGTGTGCACCGGCGGGTTGTGCACCCAGTCTTGCCCAAGCTGGCAGGTCAACTGCGGGGGAAGCTGCGTGGATCTTCTCGGCGACGCGGAAAACTGCGGCGCCTGCGGAAACGTCTGCCCCGGCACCAAGGTCTGCCGCCACGGCACCTGCGCCGACAACTGCCCGGCGGGTCTTTCCCCCTGCCTGAACGATTGCGTTAATCTGTCTTCCGATCACGACCGCTGCGGAGGTTGCGCCATTGCCTGCGCCTGGGATCAGGTGTGCGCCCTGGGGATCTGCACCGATGCCTGTCCGGCCGGGTGGCTGGAGTGCACCGGCAGTTGCTTCAACCACGATTCCGATCCGGCCCACTGCGGCGACTGCGACCGGGCCTGCCGTGCCGGATATATATGCTGTGCCGGTTTCTGCGCCGATCCGCAGGGCAGCCACGAAAACTGCGGCAGTTGCGGCGTGGCGTGCACGGCCAGCCAGACCTGCCAGCGCGGCGTCTGCCGGGAAGGGGATTGCCCCGACGGGCGGGTCAATTGCGCCGGCGGATGCGTTGACGCCCTTTCCGATCCGGATCACTGCGGCGACTGCAGCACCGCCTGCGATCCGGGAATGGTCTGCGGAGGGGGCTCCTGCCTGCTCCAATGCCCCTGGGGAACTACCCGCTGCTGGGACAGCTGCGTCGATCTTGCAACCGATCCGCAGAACTGCGGCGACTGCGGCAACGTCTGCGCGGTGGGCACCAGCTGCAGCCGCGGCGAGTGCCTGGCCGCCTGCCGGCCGGGCGAGCTGGATTGCGGCGGCGCCTGTGTGGATCCCGACGCCGATTTCAATCACTGCGGGGCCTGCGCCAACCGCTGCCCGGCCGGCAACGTGTGTAACCGGGGGACCTGCCAGGAGGAATGCTCGGAAAACGAAGTGGCCTGTACGGGCTCCTGCACCAATCTCAACAACCACCCAGAGCATTGCGGAGCCTGCGGCCAGGCCTGCCCGGCGGGGGAGGTTTGCTCGGAGGCGGCCTGCGTGACCAACTGCCCGGCGGAACGGACCGACTGCGGCGGCGCCTGCGCGGACACCCGTAGTGACTCCAATCACTGCGGCCAGTGCCACAACACCTGCGGCGTGGAGGAAGCCTGTGTAGATGGAGCCTGTCAGCCCGTCTGCCTGACCTGGCAGGAGCTCTGCTTCGGGGTGTGCGTGGAAACCTCTTCGGACCCGGACAACTGCGGAGGATGCGGCCGCCGCTGCAGCCCCGACACCATCTGCCAGCGCGGCGTCTGCACCGGCGCTTGCGCGCCGGGTCTGACCTCCTGCCAGCAGGCCTGCGTGGACACTTCCTCCCACCCCCGACATTGCGGGGCCTGCAACAACGAGTGCCCGGTGGACTCGGTCTGCGATCACGGCACCTGCACGGCGGCCTGCAGCCCGGGACTGCTGGATTGTGACGGGGCCTGCGTGGACCCGGCCAGCAATCCCCTGCACTGCGGCGGTTGCGGCGAGATCTGCCCCGCCGACAGCGTCTGCAGCAACGGCTTGTGCCTGCCCGCCTGCCGCGGCCGGGAGGTGGAGTGCGCGGGCGCCTGCATCAACACCGACAACGATCCCCTGAACTGCGGCGCCTGCGGCAACATCTGCGGCGCGGGCCAGGTCTGCTCCGCCGGCGTGTGCAGCGACGGCTGCGAATCCGATCAGACCGCCTGCTTCGGCGCCTGCGTGGACACCGCCACCGATCCCCGCCACTGCGGCACCTGCGGAAACTCCTGCCCGGCGGGCCAGGTTTGCGATGATGGCAACTGCTCCGAGGCCTGCTCGGACCAGATGACCAACTGCGACGGATACTGCGTGGACCTCCAGGTGGATCCTTACAACTGCGGCGCCTGCGGCACGGTCTGCCCGGACGGCGACGTGTGCCTGATGGGTGCCTGCGGCTCGAGCTGCGATACCAACGACATGACTTGTTTCTGCGACTGGGTTTCCGGGCAGTGCTTTGCCTGCGCGGACTGCCCGGTGGCGCAGACGCCGCCCAACGTTCTGATGCTCCACTGCGTCGGCCCCGTCTGCGAGATCACCGAGTGCCTGGGCTACTACCGGGACGTCAACGGCGTCCTGGAAGACGGCTGTGAATGCCTCCTGTCCGAAGTGTGGGTGGCGGTACTGGACGACGCCACCGCGCCCCCCCGGGCGCGAATGGCCCAAAAAGGCAGCGACAATATCATGGGCTTCGTATGGGAAGATCACCGCTACTCCCCCGCCCGGGTGGCCTTCAGCCACGTGACCCAGACGGGATCCGACCTCGAGCATCACGAGGAAGTCCGGATGTCTTCCAGCCTCGCGGGCAGCTCGCTGCAGCCCAACCTGGTCTGGGACGAAGCCGCCGGCGAGTTCGCGGTGGTCTGGGCCACGCCCCGCGGCATCAAGTTCGTGCAGGTCACCACCGACGGTCATAAGGGAACCGAGGTGGAGGTGCTGGAGGACTGGTGGCTGGGTTCTCCCGGCTACCCGGCCCTGGCCACGGCGGCGCAGGGCTATTACCTGTTGGCCTGGGCGGAGCCCGGAAGGATAATGGCCGGGGCCCTGGACCCGTCCGGACACATCCGCTACTGGGATCCTCCCGGCGAGGAAGACCCCTGGGAATATTACCACTACCAGATCACCGGGGCCGACCAGCCCACCGAGCTCCAGATCCTCGGAGAGGCAAACAACTACCTGCTGGTCTGGGAGGAAGGATCCGGCTCCAGCCACAGCATCCGGACCATCAGCCTGACCTACACCGGGCAGAGCTGGCAGGACTGGGTCAACGGCGGCGCGGCTCATACCATCAGCGGGAACTTCTCCGACGCCCGGCACCCCTCGCTGGCCCGGGCCGGGGCCGGCGCGCCGACACCCTACCTGCTGGGTTTCGACGCGCAAAGGAACGGCGGAGGGCGCGAGGCCTACGTGGCCTGGCTGGATTCTTCCGGCGGGGTGGCCGCGGGTCCTTACCAGGTCTCGGAGGCCTTCCCTCTGGGTCTCGAGGCGCACGGGGGCGCCGCAGCCTACGATCCCCAGGGGGTTATCGGCGCCTTCTGGACCTACCGCGACCCGGCGTCTCCCAAGGATCAGGTCCTGTACTTCCGCGGATTCGCCGAAGACGGAACCCCGCTGGGCAAGCAGGCGGTCAAGATCACCGACGAGGTGGAAGAGCTCACCTACCCCTTCCACCCCATCCAGTCGGTTTTCCTCCAAGGGCGTTTCGGGGTGTCCTACACCCCGCTGGACATGGACTGGTTCGATGTCCGCTATGCCACCATCTGTCCGCCATGACCAAGCGTAAGATCTCCAAAAAACGCGACTTCACCAACCGCCCGCTCAAAGACCTCTCGAAACTCAAAGCCGCCGCCCGCCACCGGCGAGTCGTCGAACCCCCCCCCGAAGAATCTCCTCCCAAAGACGAAGATCAGCTGTTTGCCGAAGCCATGTCCGGGGTAACGCCCATGGATGCGCGCGATGAGTCGCTGCCTCCCGAACCGCGCCTGAAGACCAAGCCCTCGCGCGAGGAGCAGGAGGAGGCCGAAGTCATGCAGGCGCTGCGCGACCTGGTCGAGGGCGGGACGCCCCTCTCGATCCACCAGACCGATGAGGCCATCGAGGGTTCGGTGGACGGCCTCGACAGCCGCATCATGGGCAAGCTGCGCCGCGGCGAGTTCTCCATCCAGGATCATCTGGATCTGCACGGCTTCACCCGTGACGAGGCCCGCCAAAAGGTGGAGGTCTTCCTCCTGGCGGCCGTAGCCCAGGGCAAACGCTGCGTGCTCATCATCCACGGGCGCGGCCACGGCTCCAAAGACCATATACCCGTATTGAAAAATGCCCTGAAGAGCTGGCTTGAAAGAAGAGCCTTGAGAAAGAAGGTTTTGGCCTTCTCCACCGCCCAGCCCTTCGACGGCGGCGCCGGCGCCATCTACGTCCTCTTGAAAGCCCAGAAACCCCGCCCGATCTGAGGCCTTAGACCCGGCCGGAAACTTGACACCCTCGAGCACCCCTAGTATGTATTTTATTAACCGATATTATGTATCATGCCAAGAATTACTATATCCATCCCCGCCTCGTTGAAACAACGCCTGGAAGATCCCCGCGTCCGGAAAACAATAAACATATCAAGAGTTTGTCAGGAGGCACTCTCCCGGACTGTCCAACGGGTGCTCGATCTGCCCCTGGAGCTGAAGCGATTCGAGCGAGTTCTCACCAGGCTGAAAGAGGAACGCGAATCCGCCGGGGACCGGTGGTTCCAGGAGGGCAGCGCGGCCGCCCGCGAATGGGTGGAGCACGAGGCGCCCTATGCCCTGCTGAGGCAACTGGGCGAATCCTCTTTTGGCGAGTGCCTGCGCATCCTGAAGCACGCGCCGCCGCCCGCTTTGAAAAAATCGAAAAAACAGCTGGAAAAAGAAAAAGACTTCTCCCCGGGAAGCTACCTGGAGGGCTTTGCCCGGACGGTTCTGCTTCTCTGGGAGGTGATCGACCGGAACCTGTAAAGGAGGGATTTTCATGACCATCGAGAAAGCCATCAGGGACTATCAGGGAAGCTACCTGCTGGGGGAGGCCGACGGCAATCAATGGGCGGCCCAGGCCCACGCCAACGACATCCAGTCGATTGCCCTGCTCGACGTCGAGGAAGTCGGTGGATTCGACATCTTCAACCGCAAGGCCGCCACCTGGCTGGCCGAAAAAGCGGTGAAGTACCAGCAGCGCGACAAGCGGTTCGATCCCACCGGCTACTTCGATGGATTCCTAACCGCTGTGCGCAAGATACGCACCCGGCAGGCCATGGCGGCCGCCGTCGGCGCCAAGAACGCCCCGCGCTGACTTTCAAAAACGGCTACCGGGTCTTCCCGGCGTCCTCAGTAAGGGCCAGTAGCGGCGACTTGCCGCCCGGCAGGAACAACTCCACCTTAATCGGCCTTCCCCCCAGTCTCTCGCTCTCCTGGGCCCGTTTGCGGTAGTTGGTCACCACCTCTTCCACGATCTCCCGTCTTTTCTGCATCTGCTCCTTGGGGATCTCGATCTTTTCGATGCCCAGGTGCTTGCAGGCCAACTCGATCAATTCATAGGGCTCCACGTCGGGTTTCATCACCTCGTCGGCGCCGGCCGCCTTGGCGCTGGAGGCGTCCGCCTCAAAATCCTCAATCACCCCGATAACCTTCATCTTCTGCCCCAGCCCGTAGGTGCGCAGATCTTTTACGAAGCCGAACCCCCCCACCGACTTGGTGTACATGTTGACGATGACCACGTTGGACTTTTCCCGGGGAAGCCGGCCCAGGGCCTCGGTGCCGTCGACCGCCGAGGAGACGTTCACCCCGGTCAGCTTCACCACGTCGTAGTATTTCTTGCGCCGGGCGGGCTCCTCGTCGATTATCATCACTCCCTTGCGCCGCTGCATCATCCTGTCCCCGTCTCCCGAACTAAAAAAGCCGGGTCTTTCCACCCGGCCTTGGAAAAAGGCGCCGACCGGATTCGAACCGGTGATGGAGATTTTGCAGACCTCTGCCTTAGCCACTTGGCCACGGCGCCGAAATAAGCGGGAGAAGGGATTCGAACCCTCGACGTCAACCTTGGCAAGGTTGCACTCTAGCCACTGAGTTACTCCCGCGCAGCAGCTTATTCTTTTCTCCCAACAGGCCGTTTTTGTCAAGTACAATCATCACTTGCACCGACACACTCCTATGCCCCGGATAGAGAAACATTTTCATCCCAGGCTCCGATTCGCGCCGGGCGTACCAGCAGGGCGTACCATCACTCCCCCTCCCCCATCACCAGCCCGACCACCGCGGCCGCAGCGGCGTCCCGCTCCCTCCGGTCCACCGAGGCGTAGATTGCCTGCGCCTTCTCGCTCCTCCAGCCCGCCAGCGCCCTGCGAACGAGCTGGTCCACCCCGGCCATCCTCAGCAGGTTCTCGGACGTCCTGCGCAAGCTCTGAGGCGATATGGGCGGAATGTCCGCGGCCTCGACCACCCGCTCGAGCGGCTCGTTGAGAACCGACGAGCTCCGGTACCAACTCAGCTCCTCCGCCGCTCGCCGCCTCGCCCCAGCCTTGGCATGCCCCGGGCTCGCCGGGAACATGAGACCCGACGCCAATCCCGGATGCTGGGCACCGACCAGCCATCGCCTCTGCTCGTCCAACGCCTCGGCCAACGGCTCGACGACCGCAATCCTCCTGGGATCATCCGTCTTGGTCGCCTTCTCCCGCCGGCGCCAAACCGATCGCGTGACGCGCAGCTCGCCGTCAACCAGGTCGCTCCAGCGCAACGCCAACGCCTCACCCTTCCGCAGCCCGGTCCAGGCGATAGCCAGCAGGAGCCGGGCAACGTCCTCGGAAACGCCGTTGCCCGAAAGGCTCTCGACTGCCTGCAGGAACCGCCTGAACTCCTCGATGGAAAGCG
>Ga0272442_10007725_pt1 | contig 13825 bp, 11 predicted proteins | sample SSMForm2O_FD_200262 | JGI IMG/M metagenome (GOLD analysis project Ga0272442, IMG submission 200262) | Marine sediment archaeal communities from Little Sippewissett salt marsh, Falmouth, MA, United States - SSM-Form-2O | ecosystem: Environmental > Aquatic > Marine > Wetlands > Sediment ...
AGGGGGCAATGCCTGGACAAGCGTTTCACGGCGTCCGCCATTCCATCGGGACCGGTCCCGCAATTCACTCCCAGGGCCGCGGGACGCAGGGGCAGCAGGGTATGCATGGCCGTTACGATATCACTGCCCAGAAGCATGCGCCCGTTTTCAAGAGTGACCTGCAGGATCAGCGGCAAGGTTCGTCCGCATTCCGCTTCAGCCCGGCGAATCCCGGCAACCGCGGCCTTGACCTGCAGTAGATCCTGGGCGGTCTCGACCTGCATAAGATCCACCCCTCCCTCGATCAACCCCAGGGCCTGGCGGTAAAAGGCATCGCGAAGGCGGGAAAACTCTACATGCCCGAGGCTGGGCAGCAGGGATCCCGGGCCCATGGATCCGGCAACGAATCGGGGGCGATCGGGAGTGGACCAGGAATCGGCGCATCCCCGCGCCAGTTCCGCGGCGGTTCGGTTCAACTCCCGGGTCCGGTCACCCAGACCGTGAATGTCCAGGGTTAACCGGTTCCCGCCGAATGTATTGGTTTCAATCACCCCGGCGCCGGCTTCAAGGAATTCGTCATGGATGCCCCGGATTGTCTGGGGGTTACTGATGACCAGGAATTCCTGGCACTCCGGATGCTCCCCCTTTTCCGAGGCCGGAATATTCCGCTTCTGGATCGACGTGCCCATGGCGCCGTCCCACAAGAGGATATCTCTCTCCAATGATACGCGCAATTGACTCGCCCGGCGGGATGAACTGGAATCCATTTGGAGGGCCCTTAAAACCTGGAGGGGAAACGGATTGTCAGGGGACAGGTTCCGCTCAATGCACTGAAGAGGGTAACCAGGCCCAGGAGTCCCACCCAATTGGCGGTCCAGAGCCCGTACCCGATAACGGCAAGGGACAAGGCCACGCGCACCCTTTGAGCGGTTAAAACTCGGCGTATCGCGATCATGGCAGGATTATACCACATCACTCCCACCCTCAAACACCTCGCGCAGGCGCCGGGACAGCAGGGTTCTGCGTTGATTGGGAGTCGAGTTGGCCAGGGCCGGTTGCAGAGCGGTTTCGTGACTGATCAGGTAAAGCCGACGCCGTGCGCGGGTCACCGCGGTATAGAAAATTTCACGGTTGAGCATCACGGCATGTTGGGGCAGCAGGATCAGGATCACGCTGTCGTATTCCGATCCCTGGGATTTGTGAATGGACATGGCATACGCCAGGGTCAGTTCATCGGTCTCATCCCCGGCATATTCAATGAAACGGCCGTCAAAATCGACAACCAGCTTCTTCTCTTCTTTATCGAAATCCGCCACGATTCCCTGTTCACCGTTAAACACATCCTTCTCGTAGTTGTTTTTCAACTGCATGACCTTGTCATCGGGCTTGAACCTGTTTTGCTCCCGGGAAAAGCACACCGGCCGGGGATTGAATCGCTCTTGAATTTCGTTGTTCAGGCGGTCTATACCCGCGGGTCCACGATACATGGGAGCCAGAATCTGCAGGTCCTGAGAATTGGCCGGCATATGGGCGGCCAGGTGATTCAGGATTCCCATTACCTTGCCGGCGGCCTGTTGGGGCTCCGTTACCCGGATATAGACAAAATCCAGATCCTCCCGATACGGTTTCAGAATCAACTGATCGCCCGCGTTGATCCGGTATGCGTTCTCTACAATCAGGCTATCGCCGGTCTGCCGGAAATTGCGGTGCAGGGATACCAGAGGGAAGTAGCCGCTGTGAATCATATCCCTCAGTACATTGCCCGGACCCACCGAAGGAAGCTGGTCCTTATCTCCGATGACGACCAGTCGGGTCCGACTGTCAAGGGCTCCCAGCAAAGCGTAGAACAGATGAATGTCGGCCATGGAGAATTCATCCACGACTACGGCGTCCACCGGGAGAGGATTCGATGCATCATGGGTGAAACGGCGGGTTTCGGGGTTCACTTTCAACAAGCGGTGAATGGTGGACGCGGGGAAACTGGTTGCTTCCTCAATCCGCTTGGCCGCCCTTCCCGTGGGGGCGGCGATCTTTACCCGCATATGGGAGCGGGAAAAAATCTCGATGATTCCTCGAATGATGGTGGTTTTCCCGGTACCTGGCCCCCCGGTGATCACGGTAACCGGGTGGGATACCGCGGTCCGGACAGCTTCCCGCTGTTCACTGGTAAGCGGCGGATCAAGCGCCTGGAAAACCGACTCCATCTCGGAGATGACCTCCGGCAGATCGCGGGAGAACATCTCCCCCAACACCCGGGCGGTCTCCACCTCAACCCGGTGATTACGGAGACTCAGAATCAGGGATTCTCCGTCCATCTCCTCAACCAGCCGTTCCCGGTCAATCTGGAATTGAAGCTGTTCCTGAACCAAGTCTTCACCAACGTCCAGCAGGCGGGCGGATGACGTGACCAGGCGGTAACGCTCCAGGAAAAGATCGCCATATTGATTCTCCGCCTGCTCCAGGATATGATCCAGTCCCCGGCGCAACCGGCGGGGATCGTCCGCCTGGATTCCCATACTCCCGGCGATCTTGTCGGCAATACGGAATCCGATCCCCCGCACGGAATCAACCAGGCAATAGGGATCCGACTGGAGAACCAGCACCGACTGGTCACCGTACTCTCTGACAATTTTGAGTATGGTGGCCGCCCCGATACCGGCGGGCGCAAGACGAACGGTCAACTCCCTGAGTATACGCCGGTCCTTGAATGACGCCTTGATCTGCTCCACCAGAGATCGTCCGACACCTTTCACCCGGAACAGGTCCTCTGGTTTTTCCTGAAGAACGTTCAGGGTGTCACCGCCGAATTCGGAAACGATTTTTTCACTGGTCCTGCGCCCAAGCCCCCGGATGCCCCGGGAAGAAATGTACGCCACAAGTCCTTCCTGATCTCCGGGAAGGACCGGCTCTGATTCCACTACCCGAAACTGTTCACCAAATCGCGGATGCCGCGTAAACTCCCCTTTCACGTCAAGAATATCGCCCTCCGATACATCCAGCAATTCTCCGACCATGATATCCGGCTTCCCGGCGGGCAGACCGCTGACCCGGAAAACACCGAAACCGGTGGCATCGGAATGGAAAATCTTTTTCCGGACTTTAACCCTGAACGCTTTACCAGTGATTGTATACCCCTTCGGTTGTTTCCAGCATTATAACGGGTAAGGGTGCGGGAAGGAAAGCGCCGGGTTTACTTTTCCCTCACGGCGTGCTATTTTCCACCACATGAAGCGATTCTCTTTTCCCCTTGTTTTTCTTCTCCTGGCGGCCACCCTCTTGCCCGGCCGGGGAGTTGAATTCGGCGCCTACCTGGACGGCATTTTCCCCGGGGACAACCTGCTCAAGGAGATCTATGGAAGCTCCCCGGAAACGGAATTCGGATTGACGGCGGGCATTCCCATCTGGAATGGCTTTTCCCTAAGACTGGCGGCGGGACATTTCCAGAGAAACGGGGAGACTTCTTATACCGGAGAGGTCTCAAGACTGCGTTTGTATCCGCTGGCCATGGAACTGCGTTATACCTTGGGACGGGGTGGCGTACGCCCTTACGTCCAGGCTGGATATGTCCACCTTATCATCCGGGAAGCCGCCGGTATTGGAGAGTACAAGGAACAGAGAGGAGGACCCGCCCTGTCAGTGGGCACCGAATTCTCTCTATCCTCAAGATTCCATTTCGAATGCCGGGTCCGTTACACCGATGTGCAGGTATTTGGACCGCTGGACGCTTCCATACAAATGGGCGGACTGTCCGCGGGTGTTGCTTTTCTTGTCCACTTGTGATTCCCGGTAGTTGACAAATCACCTGATTTATCACATTATATTTGATTGTTCGCTCTCTATTCATGGACACCAAAGAACAGATTAAAAGAAGTCTATCTATAGCTGATGTTGCATCACTATACGTGCGTTTAAAGCCTTCTGGAAAAAACTTCAAGGCTTTGTGCCCGTTCCACAGTGAAAAAACCCCGTCTTTCTCCATCATGCCGGAGCGCAACATCTTTCATTGTTTCGGTTGTCACAAGTCGGGCGACATTTTTACCCTGGTCCAGGAAATGGAGGGCCTCAGCTTTCCGGAAGCCATGGATTTTCTTATCGAGCGATTTAACCTGCAGATCGAACGCCGCCCGGGAAAATCTGATGCACAGCGTCCAGCCATGGACGCGTTCCTCGCCATTAATGAAGCCGCCCTGCGCCACTTCCGAACCAATCTTGTGGAAGGTGGAGAAGAAAGTGAGGGGGCGCGCCGCTACCTCGCGGACCGGGGAATCACCGACGCCAGCGTGGAAGCTTTTTCCCTGGGGTATGCGCCCAACAATTGGGACTCCCTGCTCAGGCACCTGGGCCGGGAAGGTCTGGACCAGAACAAGGCTTTGGAACTGGGCCTGCTGGTCCGCGGGCGGGAAGGACGGGTATACGATCGCTTTCGGGGGCGAATAATCTTCCCCATACTGTCGGAATCCGGGCGGGTAATCGCTTTCGGCGGCAGGACCATGTTCAACGATCCCGCCAAGTATCTCAACTCTCCGGAAAGCCCGCTTTTCTATAAAAGCCGTAACCTGTACGGCTTCCACCAGGCCCGCGGCCATATCCGGGAAACCGGAAAGGCGGTACTGGTTGAGGGGTATTTTGACGTGATTTCTCTGCATCAATACGGCGTAGGCTATGCCGTCGCCGCGTTGGGCACGGCTCTTTCCGCGGAGCAGGTTCATCTCTTGAACCGTTTCACCGACGACATCTTGTTGTTTTACGACGGCGATGAGGCCGGAGTGAATGCCGCTCTCAGGGGAGTCGAATGCCTGCTGGCCAACAACGTAAGCCCCCGGGTGATGGATTGCGGCGGAGGAGTAGACCCTGATGACTTCGTCCGCGCCAATGGGCCCAGGGGTGTCGAAGAGCGGGTGATGGGGGCTGAGGACGGCTTCCGCTTTTTGGTGAACCGCGCCATGGAGGAGATGGATCCACGCAGGCCTGAACACAAACGAATCGCCCTGGAAAAGGTTTTGCGCGTGGTGGACGAGATCGCTGATCCCATTGTACGCAGGGAATACCTGCAACGCACGGCCGATGCGTTCCAGGTGGATCGAAACCATCTGAACGGACGCCGTGCCGGGACATCGTCCCGGGAACCGGAGACCCGGCGGGAACCCCTGCTGGTTTCCGCTTCCGAGAGAGAATTCCTGCAATCCCTGCTTGCCCGTCCCGAATTTCTGGATGAGGTTCTGCCTCTCCTGAAAGATGAGATGGTGCACGCCCTGACCAGCCGCAACATTGTCCGGAACCTGATGCAGAGGTACAATAAATCCGCCCGCGACTTCCAGGAAATGGATGGAATCTGGAAAGAACTGAGTGAACCCGAAGCCTCCCTGCTGCAGGAGCTGATGCTATCCGCCCAGGGACTCGAGCTTGATCATCAATCCCATTGCCAGAGGTTGCGGGGATGCTTCCTGTCATTTCAGGAAAAACTGAATAAGCAGCGGATCAAGGAAATCAACACGCGGATTCGGGTGGCCGAACGGGAAAACAATTCCCAGGAGATCCTGCGTTTAATGAAGCAAAAGGCCAATTACATACAGCAGAAATACAAAGTGTCCAAGGAGGAGCCCTTTGACCAAAAAGGTGCAAGAGAAAGCGTCCGCTAAGGCGTCCGCTCCGGAAAAGAGTGCCGGATCGGCCGCAGGCGTTTCACCCAAACTCATTGACGAGCTGGTGGAAAGATCCCATGCCAACGAAGGACGCATCGACCACGGTGAATTCACTCAATTCCTGAAAGAGAACAACCTGACTTCCCGGCGCAAGGAAGTACTGAACCGCCTGATGGCAATCAATGTCACCGTTGCCCCCAAAAAGAAAAAGGAATCCGAAGCACCCTTCGCGGAACAATACTCCCGCTTCCTCGATTCCCATCGCAAGGAATTGCGTTCCATCCAGAAGCGGGCCCGGAAAAACTTCGGCATGATCGAAAGCGCTTTCATCTACAACCTCTTCGAAACCGAAGAGGAGCTGAAAAAGAAACTGAAATACCTGAAAGCGTATTTTGATGAACACGAATTGAAAGTCATCAAGGTCCCCCGCCACAAACCCATAAAATCCTCGGAGGAAAGAAGCGAAATTGTGGGCGATCCGGTCCGCCAGTATCTGCGGGAAATGGGCAGCGTGAACCTGCTCAGCCGGGAAGAAGAGATCCGTATCGCCAAACGGATCGAACGGGGTGAAAAAAAGGTCATCAAGGCCTTATCCAAAACCAATATCGTGTTGAATTCGGTTATCGAATTGGGACGGGACGTCCTCGAAGGCGTCAAGGATATCGATGAAGTCATCGATGTAAATGAAGATATATACGATGAGTCCAAGAAACAGCGGGTCCGGGATAAATTTCTCAAACAATTCGAAAGCCTCAACCACTACAAGCGAGAGTTGAAATCCCTGAAAAAGACAGAGGTCACAAATTTCATCATCGCCAAGAAAATGGTGGAGATCACCCACCTGATCCAGGAAATGTCCATCCTGTACGAACACAAGAAAGCGTTCATCAACAAAATCACCCAGCTTCAGGAAAACTACCGCCACGTATCCCGCAGGGTCGACAAACTCAGTATCGAGGCCAAGACTCACCGCCCCAGGTCTCCAAAGCGCAGAGAGATCAACGCGGAAATCGCCAATTACCGCCGCCGGCTGGACAATCTGAATCAAAAGTACGAAATCACCCCGGAAGATCTGGCCAAAACCTGCCACGACATCGAGGAAGGGCAGAGGCTGATTGAGTACTCCAAAAACGATCTCGTCGAATCCAACCTGCGCCTCGTGGTTTCCATCGCCAAAAAGTACATCAACCGTGGGCTGCAGTTTTCCGACCTGATCCAGGAAGGGAATATCGGTCTAATGAAAGCCGTTGAAAAATTTGAGTACCAGCGGGGCTACAAGTTTTCCACTTATGCCACCTGGTGGATCCGTCAGGCCATTACCCGGGCCATCGCCGACCAGGCGCGCACCATCCGCATCCCGGTGCACATGATCGAAACCATACACAAGATCAACCGCACCCAGCGCAGGCTGGTTCAAGAATTGGGCCGGGAACCGACCGAAGAGGAGATTGCCGAGGAAACCGGATTTTCAGCGGACAAGATCCGCAAAATCCTGAAGATCGCCCAGGAACCGATTTCCCTGGAAACTCCCGTTGGAGACGACGATTCTCACCTGCGGGATTTCCTGGAAGATGACAAAACCGTTTCTCCTCCGGAAATCGTATCGCAGATGAACCTCAAGGAACAATTGGAGATGATCCTCTCCTCCCTGACGGAACGTGAGGCCCGGGTGATCGAAATGCGCTTCGGATTGCGGGACGGCAACGAACATACCCTGGAAGAGGTCGGCCAGGAGTTCCAAGTCACTCGTGAACGTATCCGCCAGATCGAGGCCAAAGCCCTGCGCAAGCTGAAAAAGAAGGCCCGCAAGCTGGTCAACTTTCTGGACAAACCGGAAGAGTACAACTGAACCCGAGGTCCACTGGAGCAAGAAACGCAACCAACCGGATATCATGGATAGCCGCACATCTCCATGAATACATTCTCGAAACCCCATTTTCTGGCCATCGGTCCGGAAAAAACCGGAACCTCTTTTCTTTACGCCCTGTTCCGGGAACACCCGGGGGTGTACGTCCCGCCTTACAAGGAGATCCGCTTCTGGAATGAAGGAGAACAGATCCCCGGTCATTCCTGGATGAGATTGCTTTGTTCAAGCCACTGGCATTACCGGGACCTGCGCGGTCAATTCAGAAAAAACATTATCCGCTTTATCCGCACCCTGGGCGGGCTTCGGGTGACTCCGGATGAACGCGCCTTGAACAGGTGGAAACTGCGATTCACAATGGGTCGGCGAGGCGGAGAATGGTATGACGGCCTGTTCCCGGATGACGGTCGCTTGACCGGCGATATCTCTCCCATGTACTATTTTCTCTCAGAAAAACGGATACTGGATTGTCGCGATCACAATCCGGACATGAAAATAATCATTTTCGCGCGGGATCCCATCGAGAGAGTTTTTTCCAAGGCCAGGATGAACCTGCTCAAAAAAAAGGGGAAATCCGCGGACGAATTCGATATGAAAACCTTCCGCGATTTCGCCCGGAACCGGAAAAAATTCTGGATCCCCTATATCCAGGTGATTCAGCGGTGGCGTTCGGCATTCAGTGACGTTCATGTCGCCGTCTATGACGACCTGGTGGCTGATCCGGCTCAGTGGTTTGGGAACATCTGCGGTTTTTTGGGTATCGAACCCCATGAAACCCGGACCATTGAAAAAAGAATCAATCCCGGGCTCGCTCTGACCATCCCGCCGGCATGTGAGGAGTTGTTGTTCCATCAGTATGGGCGGGAGATCATCTCCTTCGGACGGGAACTCAAGGTTTCATCCTGGGTGGATCGCTACCACGATCTGAATGCCCGATTTCCCGCCGCGGCTAACCGGGTGAATGCAACCGGGGAACAGGCTTGAAAACCTGGACCACATCCCGGGGCGTTCAGGTAAAGCGCATTCTCTTTGGACGCTGCAACTGCCACCTGATTCGGGGAGAAAATGAATGCCTGCTGGTGGACTGCGGGGGTAAACGCAGCCGGAAAAAACTCCGCCGGCGCCTGGCGCGAATCGGGGCGGGAGAAGAAGCCCCCCTGACCCTGGTATTGACCCACACCCACTTTGACCACGCGGAGAACGCAGCCTCCCTGAAAAGAGAGTGCAATGTCCGGATCATCGTGCACGAAATGGAAACCGCTAATCTGAAAAGGGGAGAAAATCCCCCCATCCAGGGCACCCTGCCGCTTACCCGTGTGCTGACCTGGATCCTGAACCGGAGCCCCCGCCTGGAAAAACGATTCCGTTATACCGGTGTTGCGCCGGACCGGACGGTATCGAGCGAAACGGACCTGAGAACCGAAGGTTTTCCCGTTACATTGATGCCGACCCCCGGACATTCCCCGGGCTCAATGAGTGTAATCATAGACAACGAAATCGCCCTGGTGGGAGACGCCGCGTTCGGCATCTTTCCGGGCTCGGCCTTTCCGCCTTTCGCCCGGGATCCCCGGGAACTGATCAAGAGCTGGCAAAAACTTCTGGACACCGGGTGTTCCCTGTTCATCCCCGCCCACGGCCTTCCCCGCACCCGCGCCCTCCTCCTCCGCCAGTACAAAAAGTATTCCCACAAGATAAGCATGTAACCCTGAATCTATTCAATTAACGTCTCAAATAGATTTCCAAAGAATCCATCAAATGCTCAACGAGTAAGAATTCTCCAATTCAAAGTCCATCTGCATACTTGACCATCCCTAGATATAACCAATATAACTAATCAGAGAAAATATATAATGGTTGAAAACCAAACTGGAGTAATAATGGATCAAGACAAGATCGATGAAAGCAGAAGAAGATTTCTTAAAGGTTTAGTAAACATGACGGATACTGAAAACGACAAAGAAGACAGTAGCGAAAGTATCCACGGATATACAGTAGAAAGCGATGAGGACGATTCATCCATTAAAGAGTTCAAAATAGTCACCTATAACGAACGTATGCTTAAGTCTCAAGAAACAATAGAGAGATACACAAAAGCGGGAGTTATTTCAGCAATAATAAATGCAGGTTTAGTAAGCGCAGCCTACCTCAAAGAAGTACTAAAAAAGGATGCTAAAGGAGATTTAAAGTTTTCAGACAAAATGAATCACAAACAGGAAGAGGATCTAACTGAAGTCGCCCGGTTGCTATTACTTTCCAAGAAAAATTCTACAATCAAAGTTTTTGGAAAATTCAAATATCAAACACAAACATTAAAATACTTTAGACGCCAGGGATGCTTGAATCCATTATGCCAATTCAGAAACAAAGAATTCGAAATGACTGCATTCGTAAAAATCAAATATCCGATTGACTTCAAATTTTCGAAAGCGTCTTTATTACGAAAAGCCTATCATATACGAATTCCCGTTATTGGATTATCTGTGTTTGGAAATGAAAGAGAAATCCCGGTACTACAAGAGCCCATTCAAAAAGAAAATACAGTAAAGATCCTCATTCACGATCAAATTTGTAATGGAGAATCGTTCCGAATAAGGTTAGTAGGTTTTGACGAGTTAGGCAACACCTTGATATACACTTCGCCTTCCATTCAGGGAGATTTGGACGCATTCAACAGGCACCGTATCAAATAAAACTATCCTGATTCCTCATCTGGACTATGATTAACCCTATCTTTCGACAGGCTTGAAATCTCTCCTCCGCGGGGGTGGAATTTTTCGTAGTGGGAGCGGATTTTGCCCCGGGAGACGTGGGTGTAGATCTCGGTGGTGGTGATGGAGGCGTGACCCAGCATCATCTGCACGGACCGCAGGTCCGCCCCCTCTTCCACCAGGTGGGTGGCGAAGGAATGGCGCAACGTGTGAGGGGTGAGGTCCGCGGAAAGCCCCAGTTCCCGGGCGTAGCCCTTGATGATCTTCCACAACCCCTGGCGGCTCAGCCTGCGGCCGTGATGGTTGACGAACAGCTCCTCCACCGCCGCGCCCTTGATCAGCCCCGGCCTGGCCTCCTCGGCGTAGCGGGCGATCCAGCCCGCGGCGGTGTCTCCAAGGGGAACCACCCGCTCGCGGCCGCCTTTTCCGATCACCCGCAGGAAGCTTTCCGCCAGGTAGGTGTCTTCCCGGCGCAGGCCGCAGACCTCGGATATGCGCAGGCCCGTGCCGTACATGAGTTCCAGTATCGCCTTGTTGCGCAGACCCAGGGGGGTCGAGACATCCGGACGCTCCAGCAGGGCCGTCACCTGCTCCACGGTGAGGTACTTGGGCAGGGATTTCCATTTGCGCGGCAGAGGCAATCCGGAAAAGGGATTCCCCTCCACCGCGTCCTCGGTTAGCAGAAAATTATAGAAGTTGCGCAGGGCGGATATCAATTGAGACCGGGAGGCCACACTTCCGCCCCGGGAGGCCTGTTGCCGCACAAAATCCATTACCAGGGCGTCCGGCACCGCCCGGTGGTTGCACTTGTGACCTTCCAGCCACTCCCGCCAGTGGTCCAGCGCCCGGATATACGCCAGGCCCGTGTTATCCGCCAGGCCGCGCTCCATGCGCAGGTACGCCAGCCAATTGCGCCGATCCCGGGAGAACAGTACCGCATCCCATCCGGTACCTTTGCGCATCCCGCCGGCCATGGAATCCGCGCCTCTACAAAAAGGGATTGTGACGCATTTCCCTCTCCATGATGGAGGTCTCCCCGTGTCCCGGCAGGACAATGGTTTGCGGAGAGAGGGACTTGAGTCGTTCCAGAGACTCCTGAAGCAGCGCGAAATCTCCGCCGGGAAGGTCGGTGCGCCCCACGGAGCCATGAAAAAGAGTATCCCCCGAGACCAGCAGGCCATCCGCCAGCAGACAGATAGAGCCCGGAGAATGCCCCGGGGTATGCATGATCCGCCAAGTCATGCCGGCCACCTGCAATTCCTCTCCGTCCTTCAGCGAACGATCAACCGGGGGCGGCAGCGCCAAACCGAAAGCAGCGGCCATTTCCCTGTTAAAGGGATCTTGAAGCAGGGGAACCGCATCTGCATGAGCCGCCAGGGGAACAGGATAATCGTTCATTAAGTCCGTGACACCCCCGGTATGATCGATATGGCAATGGGTAAGGAGAATCATTGCCGGAATCAAGCCGAGCTTTTCCAGGTGACTTCGGATACGAAGCGCATCGGCCCCGGGATCGATCACCAGGCACTCCCGGGACTCCGGAGCGTGCAGCAGGTAGGTGTTGGTTTCAAGTTCCCCGACGGGAATGCGAACAAAGCGAGTATCCGTAGAAGTCATTCCGTTTCACCTTCACTATGCATCAACAGGGAGCGTCCCGTCATTTCCGGGGGCTGTTCCAATCCCAGCAATTCCAGAAATGTCGGTGCGATGTCCGCCAGGCTGCCGCCTCTACGCAAAAGCGGGGCGTCCGCCGCCACCAGGGTCAGGGGAACCGGGTTTTTGGTGTGGGCGGTCATGGGAGAACCATCTTCCAGCATGGTCTGCTCCGCATTCCCATGATCGGCGGTAATCAGGCAGGCACCTCCCCGTTCCAGAACGGCTTCCGCCACCTGGTGGACACTTTGATCCACGGTTTCAACCGCCCGGACTATAGCCGGATATATTCCCGTATGGCCCACCATATCGCAGTTGGCGAAATTCGCGATAACCGCCGGATGACGAAGGTCACGGATATCTTGAACCAGGCGGTCGCGAACTTCCGGAGCACTCATTTCCGGCTGCAGATCGTAAGTGGCTACCCGGGGACTTGGTACCAGAATGCGGTCTTCACCGTCAAAGGGATCGTTGCGCAAACCGTTGAAAAAAAACGTGACATGGGCATATTTTTCAGTTTCCGCGATACGAAGCTGGGGAATACCGTGCCCGGAAAGCACCTCGCCCAGGATATTGACATGCTCCAGTTCCGGAAAAGCTTCATGAAAATTGCCTTGATCGTAGTAGTGGGTCATGGCCACGAAGTAGAGATCTCTGCGCTGGACGGGAAACTCTGAAAAATCGGGTTCCACCAGAGCCCGGGTCAGCTGGCGGGTACGATCAAACCGGAAGTTAAAGAAAACAAAGGCGTCTCCATCCCGAATCCCCGGATAGTTTTTGATAATCCTGGGACGAATGAATTCGTCGGTTTCACCGGCGCTATAAGCAGCCTCAACAGCTTCCCGCCAGTTCAGAGCGGAGATTCCCCGGGCCAGGGCAACGGCGTCATGTGCCAGTTGGGTGCGGTCCCAGCGGTTATCCCGGTCCATGGCGTAATATCGCCCCGACACGGTTGCCATCCGTCCGACTCCGATCCGTTCCATCCCCTGTTGCAGGAAATCCATATGCTCGGCGGCGGATTGGGGCGGCGTATCCCGGCCGTCGGTTATGGCATGGATCCAGACCCGATCCAGCCCGTGATCCCGGCAGATTTCCAGAATGGCCAGAGCATGGCGCGTCACGGCGTGAACGCCCTCTTCCTGGACAAGACCCATCAAATGGAGCCACGATCCGTTGCGTTTGGCCGTTTCCACAGCGGCGATCAATTGGGGGTTATCGTGAAATTCACCGGTTTCCAGCGTTTTGTCGATACGAGTGAGACTTTGAAAAACCACCCGGCCGGCACCGATGTTCAGGTGCCCGACCTCACTATTGCCCTGGTACCCCCGGGGAAGGCCTACGGCCAGGCCGGAGGTCTCCACCAGGCAGGTGGGGTAATTCGCCTGATAATGATCGCAATGGGGTGTATAGGCGTTCAGAATGGCGTTGCCCGGCCCCGGGGCTCCCCACCCCCAGCCGTCACGGATCACAAGACAAACAAGAGGATAACCCATATGTTATGCACCTCCAGACGGCGAAAGTATACCATATCGGCCAGGATCTCTCGAAACATGACAGCGATCCGGGAATTGCATTCCCGGTACCATTGCGGTAGAGTTGTCTCTGTCCGCCGCAAGGGCTCCGGTGCCGGGAATGAAGTGCTTCCGACACTTCCTGGAGGTACAATGGGGGTTAAGAAAAACACCCGCGGGAAAAACGCCGGCAAGGGTATGGATGCCGAAGATACCCGTGACAATCCGCCGGAAATGAAGAGAGGTCTCGCGGAACTCTATCTGAACCTTGCCGGCACCATGATGGTGGCATTGGATCGAAGCGGTCGCATATCCATGATCAACCGCAAGGGTTGCGAAACCCTGGGCGTGAACGCCCGGGCCGCAGTGGGGATGGACTGGTTTGAACACTTCATTCCCGATAAGCTGAGAGATCAGGTCAGAGATGTATTTCATGCTTTAATGGAAGGTGAACGGCAATTCCCTGAA
>Ga0272442_10007726_pt1 | contig 13824 bp, 15 predicted proteins | sample SSMForm2O_FD_200262 | JGI IMG/M metagenome (GOLD analysis project Ga0272442, IMG submission 200262) | Marine sediment archaeal communities from Little Sippewissett salt marsh, Falmouth, MA, United States - SSM-Form-2O | ecosystem: Environmental > Aquatic > Marine > Wetlands > Sediment ...
CGTTGCAGCAACATAAGAAATTGAAAACAGCAACATCATGCACAATAGTAATATTGAATATCTGCCACAACGCATAGAATAGATACCTATAAAAAATATAAAAAGTTTTTTACAGTATGGATATTTCAAAACAGAAAGAAGCTGTTGGAGAATTTGCTGCAAATCTTGTAAAAGATGAAGATATAATAGGTATGGGAACTGGCAGTACAGTAGCTTTTTTTGCAAAGGCATTGGGCCAAAGAATAAAAAATGGTGAAAATTTCCATGCTATACCCACTTCATATCAATCAATAGGATTGTGCAATGAAAACAACATTAAAATCACTTCTTTGAACGAACACATACCTGAAAAAGCATTTGATGGAGCTGACGAAGTAAACAACAATAATCAATTAATCAAAGGCAGAGGGGGCGCAATGACACAAGAAAAGATAATTGACTACAATGCTAGGGAGTTCTACGTTCTAATAGATCAAGATAAAATAGTCGATGTCCTAGGTAAAAAATTTCCTGTTCCTATCGAGGTTATACCACTCGCAATAAAAACAGTAATGAATACATTATTGAAAATTGGAAAACCTAAAATTAGAGAAGCAAAATACAAAGATGGCCCAATAATAACAGATAATGGAAATTTCATAGTAGATCTAAAAATCATAGTGAATAATCCCATAGAATTAGAAAATAAATTAAACAATATACCAGGTGTAGTGGAAAATGGAATATTCACAAAAGAATGTAAAATCATATATCCAATAAACAATGATGTTATTAACATCAGATAACATCAAATGATGTTATTGATATCATTATTAAATATTAAAGCATAAATATTAAATTATATATGATAAAACAATATATTATTACTTTTTCAATGATGTCATCGAAAACTATTTATTAGCATAGATTAGAAATATGTCATGGGAATTCTATCTGCACTAGGTCTAAAGAAAAAAGATGATCATATCGAAAAAGAACTAATAATGCTAAAAGAGACGGTAGAAAAACAAAACGAAGAAAACATTGATAGCATTAGAACTGATATAAGAACCATTTTCTCAGAATTGCAATCCATTAAAGTTGAGTTAAAAGATTATACATCAGGAACAGAAAAAACTGATATGAAGATATCTAAGCTAGCGGAGAGGGTAGTAGAGTTTGATAATAATATGCTAAAAGTAGTATATAAGGATGAAATGGACCTCATCAGAAAGGAATTTTCATTTATGCAAGAAGATATCAAAAATATTAAGGATTCTCAAACACAAATAACTGATAAATTTATAGATTTTGCATTAAATAAGGGAGAAAAAACTATAGAAAAAACACAAAATGCGCATATAGAACTTCATTCCAGCCTTACAGAATTTGAGCAAGAACTACTAAATAAATACGATTCTGAAATGACTTCAGAGATCATTGTCAAAGAAACGGGGATGTCAAAAGGACATATTTCAAGGACCTTGAAAGGCTTATGTCAAAAAGGATATATTGAGCGCAAGAGAAAGGGAAAAGAGTATATATATTATAAAAAATAATTCAATGACATCAATGACATCATTGTGATGTTATTGATGTTACAAAATATCATCAAGAATTGTAATCATTTTTTTTCTCATATTTTGAAAGGTACGCTCGCTTTCACTTTCTTTAGAATCTTTTAATATCTCTAACAGTTCAATATAAATGTCAATAGATTTAACAGGGATCAGGTTTGCATATATACCTAAAATGAATGTTGCCATGGACTTGTCGATATTTGCCTTTGCTAATCGAATATTATCCGATATTGCTTGTTTTGATACTAATCGCTGCTCAGCAATATCTATAATTGTAACATTATCTCCAAATTCCTTGTTCCAAACATACGTAACGTAATCTTTTAACTGTATTTTACTAAAAAAACTTATATTAAGTAATTTATTGGCAAAATAATCACTTTCAACCCATTTTTCAATGTAATTATAATTGTATTTCATGAGTATACCCCAGTCAAGGCATTTTACTTGACAAGTAATAATGTTACAATAATAAAAATCTTTTTATAAACCCAAAATTTATATAATTTTTAGTATAGTATGTACGTGAATTCTATGAAAAAAGTGTATCTCGACTGGACTAAAGTTGATGAAGCTATTTGGACATTGATGGACGAAATATGGACCGAATTCAAACCAGATATTATCATTGGTGTGGCAAGGGGAGGTTTAATCCCCGCAGTGAGGCTATCACATATTACTAATGATACCTTAATGAGGGTCGTAGATGTTAAATTTTATACAGACATAGAAAAAAGAACAGAAAAACCCGTAATTACAGTTCCTTTAACTGATAAAATTAAAGATTTGAACGTTTTAGTTGTAGATGACGTAGCAGATACTGGGAAAACGCTTGTAGAGGTAAAAAAACACGTTTTAGACCTTAAGGCAAAGGAAATTAAAATAGCTGTAATAGCGAAAAAACCACAAAGTATCATTGATCCAGACTATTATGTGTTCGAAACGAACAAATGGATTATTTTCCCCTGGGAAAAAATGCCAGTTGAGAGGGGAAGCGGAGAATTGATATGACAAGATTATTTGTGGCCTTGGAAATTGAAGATTACATAAAAGATAATATAGTATCCACATACAGTCTATTTTCTAACGATATCATCAAAGCAAAATTTATCCCAAAAGACCATATGCACATAACAATAAAGTTTATTGGAGAGATTAATGTCAATGACATCAATGATATCATTGAAAGACTAAATGATGTCAAGAGCGCATTTAATCCCTTCAAAATTGAATATGAAGGTATGGGCGCATTTCCAAAGCCATATGATCCAAGGATTATCTGGATTGGTGGAAATAGCAGCCAGCTGATGGATCTGGCAAAGAGAATAGATAAAGAACTGTACAAAGTTGGCGTAAAACCAGAACAAAGGCCATTCTCATCACATATCACAATTGCAAGAGTAAAAAGCACATATAAAAAAAATGATATCAACGACATCATTCAGAACAATAGGGACAGAGCCTTCGGGACTCAAACGATCGATAGATTTTATCTCAAGAAAAGCATATTGACCCCAACGGGCCCAATCTATTCAAACGTTGAGGTATTTGAATTATGACGCTGTCTGAGATATTAAAATCGATTTCCCCCGATGATGTGGAAAAAACTGAGTGCATGAAGGCATATGATATGATTTCAAATTACATCTATGACAAGTTTGAAAGAGAATGCATTCTTGTTGGATCTGTCGCAAAGGACACTTTTCTCAAAGATGACAAGGACCTAGATATATTCATATTCTTTAACATAGGAACTCCAAGAAACAAACTGGAATCTGAATCCTTGAAAATAGGAAAGGATGTATTCAATCATTTCAAGTCAAAATATATCATAGAGTATTCTGAACACCCATATATTTCTGGTACTATTGACGAATTTGCCGTAGAACTCGTCCCTTGTTACAAGATTGATGATCCCAAAGACATGAAATCTGCGGTAGATCGCACTCCCTTTCATCTTACATACGTCTTGAACAATCTCAAGGATGGGCAAAATGGTCAAGTAAGACTATTGAAAAAATTTTTAAAGACCCAAAAACTTTACGGCGCAGAGGCCAAGACAAATGGATTCTCAGGCTATCTTTGTGAATTGCTAATAATCAAGTATAAATCATTCTTAAATCTTATATCTGAAGCTTCAAATTGGCCCATAAATACCAAGATATTTTTTGGCAAAGCTGAAAAGAGCTTCAAGGATCCCTTAATTGTGATAGATCCAGTTGACCCCAAACGGAATGTGGCTTCTCCTGTCTCATTGGACACTCTATCGAGATTTGTGCTGTCTTGCAAGGAGTATCATGAAACAGAAGACATCAGGATGTTCAATGACCCTAAAAAGGGTTATGAAAGGGTTCAGGACGGAATGTTAATAACTCTCGTTGTGGATGCCGATATCTTAGAAGACATCTTCTTTGCGCAATGCAGAAGACTTTTGAAGACAATAACCAGGACGAGCAAGAGAGAGGGATTTTCCATATTCCGTAGTGGGGTTTTCTCTAAGGGCATATTCTTAGATTTTGAAGTGTTCGAACTTCCTAAATACCATAAACACAAGGGTCCTGCAATTGGAAACAAGGAAAATATGGACAAGTTCATGGAAAAAAACGAGCGTGTGTTCTGTGAGTCTGGACATCTATTTTCCATAAAAAAGAGAAAATACAATGATGTCATTGATGTTATCAATGATATATTGAACAGCCAGGATGGCATGGGAAATAACATAAAAAAATCAAAAATTAGAGTTTTAACAGAAAATAAGGCATATAATGAATTAAAAAAACATATAATTTATTTTTAAACTATTATAATATCATCTATGCTATTTGCATCCATATTTAATATTTTTTGCTCATTATGATAGATGTTAACAACGTCAATATCATCCGTAAGGTCCATATACAATGTCAACCCACTTACTTCGTTTTCTGATTCAATGGTAATAGTTAGAACGCCTTGAGAATTCCTTGAATTGATATCCAATTCCCCCAATGCCTTATACCATCTAACATATTCTGTCAAAGTTGGCATCCAGGCATTTTCACCATAAACATATTCCAGATAATTGTCAAGCATTAACAATCCCTCGCTCCTCCCGGATATCTCATTGATCTGCACCAATCTATCAAGATGCGACAAAACTACAAAGGCAGTTCCCTTCTTTTCACATGACTCATATCTTGTAGTGAGCTCATATGACAGAATGCTGAGATTATCCGGCCTTACATCCCAAAAATAGTCCTCTGGAAAGCACGGCACTTCAATGATGTCAATATCATCACCGAAAAGAGGATGAAAATAGTCTTTTGGGTGATATGGGAATACATTGAATATCGATGCAGAAGAGCAATACTCAAATCCGATGTCCGCCAATGCTTTATAGGTATTTGTGTTCTTCCAAAAGGAGGGCGGCCTAAATCCGTTTATTGGCCCAAAAAGGCCTGATAGGTCCAGTAGGCCCTTTTCCAATATCTCCCTTTGCTCATCGTATGATTTCCCCTCTAACTCTTTTGTTGGATAGTGCGTGTAACCATGCATAGCCACCTCATCGCCAGTGGATATGCAATATTCCAAATAGTCAACAATCTCCTGATTTTCAGATAGTGGGCGATCTTCGCCCCCATATCGCGGTATTACAAAAAACGTTATGCTGGCGCCATACTTTGACGTTATCTCCTTTATTGTCCTTACGTCTTGTGTCGATGACGCGTATGATACGTCATCTATGGTAAAAATGCTTACACTGCCATGCCCATCAGGGAACCTCCCCACTGTAAAATACTCATGATCGGTGTCCAGAGGGTCCCAATACGAGGAAACGGGTGAAAAATATCTTTGCATGTTTGAAGAATAGAGATAAAAGCCAAAAACTATAATTAAAAGTAGTAGGACAAGATAGCTTTTCTTCATTTCGGTATCACTTGTGAAGAGTAGTAAGAGCAACTGTGTACATTGCTGTCAACATCTCATGATTCTCATCGGAGTCCCCGACAAGAGCTGAAGCTGCTATCTGTTTGATTGCTATACACTTTAGCATAGCCTTTCTTAGGCTCTCTACCTCTTTTTCTGATGCTGCCAATCCGTTGAGTTCGAATATCCTCTTAATGTTCTGTCTGTCAGTCTCTTCAATTTCTTCTGGAGTCATTTCCATCTATCAGTCACCTTTGGGAGTAGGTAAATAATATAATAATTTAAACTTTTGCATAAAATTTATAAATTAAGTAAATGGGATACTACATCTTCGATATATTTAAGAAACTCGTTAGCGTAGATTTCTTACAAAGAGGGAAACAATGATTTATTTCGGATCTTCATTTTATGAGTTAATTGGAATACTGGCACTGGTTGTTATTATTTCTATAATCTTGTTGATTGCAATCGGCTTGATCCAGTTGTTCATATCTCTAAAAATCAACAAATTCATATTTCCAAGATTTCAATCATTTCTAATGGACAGCTTCTATTCTTTCTTTGAAACGATCGCAAATCTATTCAAAATGCCTTCCGACGTGCTTGAAGAATTCAACATAACCTTGAAGAACTATGCAACAAGGGACCAATTTATCAAAACTCCAGTCTCAAAGAGGATAGTTGTACTGCCACAATGCCTAAGGTCCATATCCTGCCCTGCAAGCCTATCGGCAAGGGACGGTTTGAAATGCCTCGGATGCGGGAAGTGTAAAATTCAGGGATTTGTTGAAGATGCAGAAAAAATTGGTTACAAGGTGTTTGTTGTTCCGGGCGGAACATTTGTAAAGAGGATCATCAGGCAGGAACGACCCCAGGCTGTGATCGGTGTGGGGTGTTTTCCAGACCTCATAGAAGGAATGAAAATCGCCATGAGGGCAGGGATACCCGCCCAAGGCGTCCTTTTAGAAACCAGTGGATGCATAGAGACCATTGTCAAATGGGACAATCTCTATGAAAAACTATATTTGGGAATTAGTAAAGAGTAATGTGAGGACATATGAAAAGAATAGCATTGTGCCTGGTGATGATCGTGCTCTCCCTGTCTTTGATATTTGCAGGGGGGCAAACTGAAGATGTAAAAAAATCCAAGAACATCTCTTCAGCCCTATGCCTAGCGTGCCTTGGCATAACAAACACATTCACAGATGACCTGACCATCGACGACCTCACGAGAATACAATACTCGGGCATCAATACGGAACTTACAATATATGTATATTCTACAGATACCTGCACCACATGCCCTCATGTCATTCAGATGTGCAGGGAGATAGAGAAGTTCTCGGACATGGTCACTGTCGACGTTGTGAAGCTAGAGGAAGACGAGGAAAGATTCAACCAGATGGCGCAATTGCATGGAATAGAAGTGAGTCAGGGGGTGCCTTGGATCACGATCGACAACGGCTTGTCCACGATGACATGGAGATATGAGGAATATCTAAATGGTTATCCGAAGGGCAAGGACTCAAGATTCATATTGCAGGTCATAGACATGGTGATTATGTTTGGTTCGCTTTAGATTTAAAAGATCATTGGCTGGACCAGTATGGCATCTGTTGGCCTTGTTTGGAGTCGCCATAATTATCTTTAGCGTTCTGATCGCTCAAAATGCATACTTTGGCCTTGAGCTATATTCCATTGCGGTGCTTGTTCCAGTGTATGTCGGGACGATCATGATATTGGGTGCCATCACGAAAGTGCAAAAACGAAGGGGCACCTTCTTCACATCTTTCTTTCTGGGGTTGTCGGCCTTGTCACTATTGGCGGCCTTTGACCTTGCTTACGCGCTGGAGGATACGGAGCTTTCCCTCATAAGGGGGACTGTTATCCTATTGGCCATAGTAACTCTTGTCTCCTTTGCCATCATGGTGTCGTTCAAATCCCTAAAACACAAAAGAAAGGTCTACCAATCGTTCTCTCTCATAATGTTCAACGCAGGCGCATTGGGGATGATCGCCAAGCATCTGATCGCTCCCGGGCTGCACTGCTACGCTTGCCCATGGGCAACTGCTGGATGCCCCATAGGCCTGCTTCAAAACTGGGTGATAATGGGGCAAGTGCCATACTACCTGATTGGATCATCGTTGGCAGTGTTCACGATATTTGGAAGGGCGTTTTGCGGATGGGCATGCCCGTTTGGATTCCTGCATGACATCCTGAACTGCATATCATCCGTCAAGTACAAGCGGGCAAATGTTAGCAGGATATTCAAATTCAGGAACAGAGACGGAACAAGGGACAATGTCAGCATCCTGACCTACATCACAAGGTCCACCATACTGGTAACGCTCCTCATAGTGGCCTGGAGGTCAGCTGAAACATGGTTTTGCAAGCTCTGTCCAGCCGGATTCATAGAGGCCGCGCTACCTTACAGATTGAGCCATAGCGTTGCCCCTGACCCATTGTTTGTATTTCGTGTCGTGATATTCTTCTCACTGATCCTGATAGCGGTGGTAATATCAAGATTCTGGTGCAGATACTTTTGTCCACTTGGCCATATAGCAGGGCACTTCAACTCTGTGTCAATGCTACATCTTAGCATGGATGAGGAAAAATGCAATAGTTGCGGCCTATGTGGCAAGGCATGCCCAATGGAACTGGATCCACAGGAATTTTTGCATAAAAGCCCGGATTCACCTACCATCAGGAGCAAGATAAGGAACCTTGTCAGCAAGGAACAGTCGAACTGCATACTCTGTGGGGAATGTGTTGAAAGTTGCAGGAACGGCGCTCTCACGATCTCCTTCTTCCCTGATTCCAAGAAGGCATATGACATCACAGATAAGTTGAGGGATGAGATCCACACATCGGGCAGCAAGATAATCAGGAACATACAGCAAGAGATGGAAGGGGAAGAGGAGGAATACGAGCCCTTACAGGAAGAACGAATCATTGAGCGCAGGGAAGAGAAGCACCAATCGCGCCCGCCCGCACCAATGGCCAAGGAACACGGGCAAAACTTCCAATGGACATTCCCGGTCTCAATATATGTATTCCACAAAACATACAGTGAGCTCCCCAGAAGCCTTGAATCCCTAAAGAACAGACCAAACTACAACCTGCACTACTTTGGCATATATGACGATCAAAGATATTCAGACTTCTTCAATGAAGTGTATGGGGGCATGGTGGATACGCCCGTGATAATCGTCAACGGCCAACTGTATCTCGGCCCGGTTGATGGATTGACAGAGCTATTGCAATTCGTTGAAGAGGTACAAAGCACATACACGGACATATACCTATATTGTAATTGTGACGATTGCTACAGTGCTTGCGGGGGGGAGCAGCTGAGAAAGATCCTCGGAAATCTAGAATTACAAAGGGGCCAGCAATACCCCCTGAGAAATTTTAGGGTCCAGTCCCCTGGGGCGATCCTCTCAACATGCGCGCCTGGCGCCCTGTATGCCCTGTACGGCAGAAACTCACAATCAGAGCACAAGCTTAGTGAGCATATAAAATACAAGGCAAAGGACGACACGGACAAAGCCCTCTTGGCATTTAAGGACGTGCCTGTCACCAATCTTGAGATTTACATGAAGAAGGACAACGACCTATCCAACGAGATACTCAACGTGGTCTCCATGGCTTCGTACCAGTCTGGCGGGAAGCTCAGGTTCTTCATAACGGAATGGGATAATGAGCTGCCCTCCATAAGCATCAATGGAAAGGAGATACCCAAGCACACATATCCTACCACATATTACACGCTTTTGACTTTAGTAAAAAAATACAGTAAATTGTGACCGATATAAAACATTTTGTTTTATATAATAAAGCTTTTAAAGTTGTTTGTCTATTCATCAATGGCGAAAATGGTATGAACAAGAGAAAAGTAATCATCCTAGGGGCCGCAGGGAGAGACTTCCATAACTTCAATGTTTTCTTTAGAGATAACCCATCATATGATGTTGTGGCGTTCACGGCAGCCCAAATACCCGACATCGAAAAAAGATCCTACCCTTCTGAGCTTTCAGGCAAACTTTACCCAAAGGGGATTCCAATATATCCCGAGGAAAGATTGGAGGATATCGTGAAGGAGAACGGTGTTGACGAAGTGATAATGGCGTATTCCGACCTTCCATACGAAAGGGTCATGCAGTTAGGTTCAAGGGTCCTTGCAACAGGCGCAGACTATAAACTGATGGGACCGGCCTCCACCATGATAAAATCAAATAAACCCCTAATATCCATATGTGCCTCAAGGACGGGAAGCGGAAAGAGCCAGGTCTCAAGAAAGGTCGCTTCCATATTGAAGGAACTTGGGTATAAGGTAGTGGCCATAAGGCACCCAATGCCATACGGGGTCTTGGAGAGGCAGGCGTGCCAAAGATTCGAGACACTCGAAGACCTTGACAAGCATAAATGCACAATAGAGGAGAGGGAGGAGTACGAACCCCATATAGAAATGGGAACGGTCGTCTTTGCTGGGGTGGATTACGGACTAATTCTCAGTGAAGCAGAGAAGGAGGCTGACATAATCATATGGGACGGGGGCAACAACGACTTCTCGTTCTATCGATCTGACCTGAACATTGTGGTGCTGGACCCCCTGCGCTCTGGCAACGAGCTCACATACTATCCTGGAGAGGTCAATGTCAGGATGGCCGATGTGTGCATCGTGAACAAGATAGACACCGCTTCAGGCGAGGAGGTGTACAGGGTGATCAACAACATCTTCAATCTGAACCCCACCGCAAAGATAGTGGAAGCCGCATCCCCCGTATCAATAGGCCGGCCAGAGCTTGTCAAGGGAAAGAGGGTCTTGGTAGTTGAGGACGGCCCCACAGTAACCCATGGTGACATGAAGTATGGGGCAGGGTATGTGGTCGCAAGGAAGCTCGGTGCAAAGGCGATAGTGGACCCTAGGCCCTACTTGGTGGGGTCCCTCAAGGAAACGTTCGAAAAGTACCCGCACATAGAGAACGTGCTGCCAGCCATGGGTTATGGCAAAGAGCAGGTGAAAGACCTCCAGGAAACCATCAATAACGTCGATTGCGATACGGTGATTGCTGGGACGCCTATTGATCTAACGAGGATAATGGACATCAAAAAAGATCATGTAAGGACCCACTACAGGCTTGACGAAGTGGGCGATATCGACATAAGGTCCATATTGTTGGATTTTATCAAAATTAAAAAGAAAAGGAAATAAGATCATTGCGCGCCCTGTGGCGGCTGATCTGAAATCTTGAGAGGCAATGGGCTGGGCAATCCAAGTTCCCTGGCCATTGTCATTGTTATCAACATGCTCCTTTGTGTCATCTGTGTAAGGACCTCTGTTGAAACTTCCTTAGGGAGTCCCTTGTCGCTCTTCCAAGAGCTCATGATATCCTTTCTGGCATCCTCATTTGCCTGGTACATTATTGACCCATCCACCCTGATGTTCCCAAGCGCGGGGTCATAATTCGTAAAGTATTCAAATGAGATTTCCAATACGTTCACCTTTCCGGTCCCACTGTTCATCTGTGATTCTGTTATGGAAAGGATCCTTGGTGCGGAACCTATGCGCACAGGGCCATCGATCTTGGCCTGCTCGTTCCTATTACCTTCGATCTTGTTAACCTTAATACCTACAACTGCCATTTTTTCACCTATTCGTTGTAAATTTCACGCGACTATTTAAATATAGCGGTAATAATATCGGAACTTCATATTATATAAATGATATGTTATTTTTCATGTTTTTTTAACTAAAAAAATCCAATTTCCGGGGAGTTGGGTGCAAGCGCTCTGGCGAGATAATAAAACTTATCTACAAGTTAATTCATTACTAAACATGTACGATTCTTTAGGCAGCCTTACATCTGCCTTCGGAGTGCCAGGGCACGAAGGCGAAATAAGAAAGGCTATTTTGAGCAATGGGCAGTTTGAATACCACGAGGTGGACAATTTTGGAAATCTGTACTGCCATAACAAGGCAGGGGAGGGTGCCCCAACAGTTCTGCTTGATGCCCACATGGACGAGATAGGATTCATCGTCAAGCACATTGATGCAGACGGCATGATATACCTCAATCCTATGGGGGGGATTGACCCCCGATGCATGATAGGCAACAGGCTGATGGTCAGGGGATCCGAGGATATTGTTGGCATCGTCTGCAACACCCCGCCGCACTTATCCACTGAGGGAAAGGTCCCAGATATCGGCGATCTGCCCCTGGACACCGGGTTGACCAAGAGGGAGCTAGAAGAGATAATATATATCGGCGCGCCTGTGGGGTTCCTCGGGAAACTAATGAGATTGAGCGGAACAAAGGTATCTTCAAAGGGGTTGGACAACAGGGCAGGCTGCCTGGTGCTTTGCGAGTTGTCAAAGACCCTTGCCGCAAACTGCAATGTGACCTATCTGTTTTCCACCCAGGAAGAGGTTGGCACCAGGGGTGTTGAGGTGGCACTAAAGACCATGGACCCCGACCTGGCCCTTTGTGTCGATGTCACCCAAGGGAACATGCACTTCATTAAGTCGCCAATCACTCGCGAGCTTGGAAGCGGAACGATAATCGGTACCGGCCCTAACATACATCCCAAAATATTCGGGTCTCTTGTTGAACATGCCAAAAAAGAGAACATACCATTTAGCACCAAGGCATACCCAAAGGCAACACCCACAAATCTTAGGACGATACAGTTATCAGGCGGGGGCGTGCCGTCAGGATTGCTGGCAATTCCACTAAAATATATGCATACCCCCACTGAGGTCATTGACATCAATGACATCACTTCCACCATATCCTTGATCCGTGCATTCATCGATGATGTCGATGATGTCATCCAGGAGGGATTTACATTTTATTGAGCAAGCTTTCAGAGATTAGGGGCATCTCTGGCCATGAGGGGGATGTAAGGTCGTTCATCATAAATGAAATTAAAGGTCATTGCGATGATATTTGGACAGATAGCATCGGAAATCTTTATGCAAGGACAAACAAAAACGGAAAATCGAATATTGGGCTTTTTGCCCATATGGATGAAGTGGGATTTATGGTCACTGGCATTGATGGTGGCCTCTTGACATTCTCAGCGGTCGGTGGCATAAATCCGGATCTTCTTCCAGGCACCCGCGTGCTAGTTGGGAATGATCCGGTTCCTGGGGTCATAGGTTGTCCCCCCATGCACCTTCAAAACAAGGAAGAGAGAAAGAGGAAAATACCTATTGATAACATGAGGATAGATGTGGGTGATGTCAGCGATGCGATAGAGATAGGAGACCCGGTGACATTCTACACAAAATACATTGAGAAAAGGGGGCTATGCCAGGGAAAGGCCTTTGACGACAGGATCGGGTGTGACAATCTAATATCGCTTATCACGTCGGGCCCTGACGTCGATTGCACCTATGTCTTCACGGTCCAGGAGGAGGCTGGTTTGAGGGGCTCCAAGGTGGCAGGGAACAATCTTGATATCGACTACGCCATAGTTTGCGAGGGAACTTTCTCCCTTGATCAGCCGGGGTTGCCCAGGGAGGACAGGATGCCTGTCATGGGAAAGGGCCCGGTTATCACCATAGCGGACAGGAGCGTGATTACTGATGCAAAGCTTCGGCAGGCCATAGTCGACGCTGCCGGATGCAACGACATCCCCTACCAGTACAAGAGGCCGTTCGCAGGGGGCACGGATGCGGGAATGCTGCATCTTTCTGGGAGAGGGGTGCCGAGCTGCGTGATCTCCACATCATGCAGATACATCCACTCGCCATGCTCAATGGCCAAGATAGTTGATATTGAGAACACAAGGAAATTGATCAGTGAATCATTATTGAAAATATCGGAGGGATTATGATGGAAGGTCTTTTGAGGAAATTATGTACTGCCAGGGGAGTATCCGGATTCGAGAACGATATCTCAGCCCTCCTGGAAGAGGAGCTTGACGGGCACGTCGACAAGATATATCGTGACGGCCTGGGAAACCTGATAATGGAGAAGGAGGGCGTCCAAGACGGTCCAAGGGTCATGCTTGTGGCACATATGGATGAGATAGGCGGGATGGTAAAATATGTGGACGACAAGGGTTTTCTGTACTTTGTGGACATAGGTTCCCACAACCCCCAGCAGCTCTTGGGCAACAGGGTAGTTATCGGGAACGGCGTCAACGGCGTCATCCAAAAGAAATCCAAGGACAACGAGTTCAAGATAGGGGACCTCTACATAGACGTTGGCGCCAATGGCAAGAAAGACCTTGATGAACTTGGGATCGGTGTTGGTTCCATTATCACCAGGGCACCGCTGTACGACAAGCTGCTTGGCGAGAGGAGGATATCAAAATCCTTTGACAACAGGTCTGGGGTTTGTGTAATGGC
>Ga0272442_10007727_pt1 | contig 13824 bp, 10 predicted proteins | sample SSMForm2O_FD_200262 | JGI IMG/M metagenome (GOLD analysis project Ga0272442, IMG submission 200262) | Marine sediment archaeal communities from Little Sippewissett salt marsh, Falmouth, MA, United States - SSM-Form-2O | ecosystem: Environmental > Aquatic > Marine > Wetlands > Sediment ...
AGGGACTTACAATTGCGGAAAAGCTTGAAGATACCAGAAACCTCATTATCGGGGACAGAGTTGCCATCGGGCCAAATGTAACCCTGTTGACTTCCTCGGACCCAAATAATTCTCACATCAGGCCCTATGTGAAAACCCATAGAGGCCGTATTTTTATAGAAGACGACGCCTGGCTGGGAGCCTGCTCCGTAATTATGCCTGATGTTACCATCGGCAGGGGAGCTGTAGTTGGAGCCGGGGCTGTGGTGACGAAAAATGTAGACCCATACCATATTGTGGCAGGAGTGCCCGCAAAAATAATAAAGAAGGTTGAGATGCCATGAATATACTGTTTGATGTCGGGCACCCCAAAGACGTTAATGTATTTAAAAATGTGATGTGGGAACTCCAGGAAAGGGGACATGAGATCAAAATAGTCGCACGAGCCAAGGAAAACACAAATAGAATACTTAATGAATACGGTTTCGGATACGAAGTATGCAGGCACTATAAGACCATGCCTGGAAAAGCTTTCGGGATACTTATGAATGACCTTTGGCTTTACAAAAAAGCCAGATTATTTAAGCCTGATGTTTTTGTGAGCCCGGGTTCTCCCTACTCGGCCCATGTAAGCCGACTTTATGGAAAACCCCACATTGCATTTTCAGACACTGAAATCGCAGGACTTGTCATAAAACTGACCTTCCCTTTTACTGACAAAATTTATACATCCAAATCTTTTTATCTTGACCTTGGCCCCAAACAGGAAAGGTTTGACGGGTATTATGAACTGGCATACCTGCACCCAAAGTACTTTACCCCGGACAAAAAAGTGCTGAAGAAATACCAGCTGGATGAAGATTATATTATACTCAGGCTATCTGCCCTTTCCTCCCACCACGACATAAACGCAACAGGACTGAACTTTAAAACCGAAGAAGACCTGCGGGAATACGTGAATCAACTTGAAAAATATGGGAAAGTAATAATTTCTTCCGAAACCACCCAATGGCAGACAATAAGAGATCACCAGTTAAAGATAGACCCCAAAGACCTGCATGATTTAATCTCGTATTCATCCCTGTGCATCGGAGAAGGTGCTACGATGGCTTCGGAAGCAGCGATTCTTGGCGTACCTTCAATTTATGTATCCAGTACCCAAAGAGGATACCTGAATGAACTGGAGGAAAAATACGGACTTGCGTATACACTTCAAAAAAGGGATGAAGGACTGCAGAAAGCAATAGAGATCTTAGAGGATAAGTCCTGCAGGGAGAAATGGCAACTAAAAAGAGATAGGATGTTGAGCGAAAAAGTAGATGTTGTTGAGTTCATGGTTGAAACTATTGAACAATTTTATTAATTAGACTCAAATATTTCTTTTTAAAATCTCCCAGAGATATGTGTAATATAAATTTGCAAATTTAAATGTAGCATTTACAAAAATAAAAGTATAAATAATTTAAAAGTAAAAGAGGGAATGTGTTGGAAAAATGATAGTGGGAATACATCAACCGAATTATTTGCCGTATATGGGATTTTTCGATAAGTTGAGAGAGTCTGATGTATTTATAATCTATGATGATGCCCAGTTCAGCAAAGGGGATTTTCAACACAGGAACCGGATAAGGATATACCACGGGTGGGAATGGCTAACTGTTCCGGTTGAAAAAAAGCATATACCAATTAATCAGATAAAAATAAAAAATAATGTTGAAATAAGTGGTATGAAATGGCAGGAAGCACATTTCAAAGAAATCCATGATCATTATAGAAAAGCGCCCTATTATCCAAAGTATGAAAAAGATATTCAACGGATCTATGAACAACAATACGACAGTCTTATCGATATTAATATGGAACTAATAGAATTCCTGATGAAATCATTTGACATTGATACGAAGATTGTCTATTCCAGCGAATTTGATTTCAGTTCCAGGTCCACCGAGAAACTTGTTGAGCTGGTAAGTGCGGTTGGTGGAGATACTTATCTATCAGGGCCTATGGGGAAAAATTACCTTGAACACGATTTATTCGAGGAAAAAGATATACAGGTAACTTATCAGGAGTTCAAACATCCGACTTACCAGCAACAATATGTTGGATTTGAGCCAAACATGTCCGCAGTGGATGCACTATTGAATGTCGGTCCAAAAGTTGCACCATTTAAGGCTGGCCAGGAAGTTGATAGCTATGACTGAAAAAAGGATTAATGTCATATTTTTTGGCAACAATGAGCCAGTCCTGGATCATCTTGTAAAACATCCAGATGTGAATGTAAAAAGTATTTTTTGCAGGCCTGCGGATATAAGTAATGAAAATATAGCCAGAGTCAAAAAAATTGCCGACAGGCATTCCATACCTCTCAAGCAGCCGGAAAAAAAAGAACTTTACAGCTATGAGAATTATATAAGGGACTTGACTCCCGATATAATTGTTGTATGCGGCTACAAATACATAATTCCCGTTGAGATTTTCAACATTCCCGGGTTAGGGAGCATAAACATACACCCCTCATATCTGCCTAACTATAGAGGACAACATGTCATTAATTGGGCCATAGTCAATGGGGAAAATGAAACCGGAGTTACGATACACTTTGTGGATAAAGGAATCGACACCGGAGATGTCATAACCCAGAAGAAAATCCCAATTTTGTTTGAGGACACTGCAAAGACCCTGCATGATAGGATATACTATGAAGTATGTGAACTGCTTCAGCAGGTAATTAACATTATTGTATCCGGAAATGCCCTCCCTGCTAAAAAACAGGACGATTCAAAAGCATCCTATTTCAGGCCGAGGACCCCGGAAGATGGGGCTATAGACTGGGATAAAAATGGCATAGAAATATACAATTTAATAAGAGCCCTTGTTAAGCCCTGGCCGGGGGCATACAGTTACATTAAAGATAAAAAAATGATATTCCGGGATGTCCGATTTGAAGCCGATTTGCGAGATTCTGCAGTTGAATCCAATTCACAAAATTTATCAGCTGGAGAAATAGTCAACATATCAGGTTCAAAACTTGTAATAAATGTAAAGGGTGGCAAACTTCTGGTTAACGATTATACAATCTTTGATGAGAATGAAAATAAAACAAATTTAGACATTGAAGTCGGAGATAAATTTGAATAAAAAAGGACGTGATTAGAATTAAGCCAACAATTCTTGCTATGGGAGCTCATCCGGATGACATGGAACTTGAGGCTGGGGGGACCCTTGCCAAATTTGCAAAAAAAGGATATGATGTCCATTTGCTGATCCTGACATCCGGTGGGTATACAGACATAAACGGCAATACATATGTTGATGAGCAACTTCAAAATGAAGCTAAAGAAGCCACAAAAATACTTGGTATAAAGGATGTCCTTTTCCTGGATTATTCCACAAAAGACCTACCGGCAAACGGGGAGACAATTTCACGAGTGGATTCCATTGTTAATGAATTGCAACCTGATGTTTTCATCTCTCATCACCCTTTCGATTCACACCAGGACCATAAAGCTGCAGCCGATATTATGTTTGCAGTATCCAGGCAGGGGCGTGTAAAAAACGTATTTAGTGCCTCAACACTGCCATACCGCCCTAATGTATTCGCATTCAGACCCCAGTTTTTCGTTGATATCACAGAAACCCTTGAAACCAAATTGAATGCCATCCGTGCATATGAAACACAGTATAAAAAATTTGGCAGCGAAGTATTAATTGACCACGTAAAATCAATGGCTAAAAATTACGGATGGGCAATGGGATATGAGTACGCCGAATGCTTTGAAGTAATACGAATGGATGACAGCATATGGGTATAAAGGACTACATACTTGTAACTCCATGTAAAAACGAGGAAGAAAGCCTCCCGGAACTCGCCAGATCTGTGGTCAACCAGACAATAAAACCCAAAATGTGGGTTATTGTAGACGACGGGAGTACGGACAGGACTCCTGAGATATTGCAGGGTTTGACTTCAAAGCACAACTGGATTCAAAATATAAGATTGAATGAAAAACCCAGAGATCTGGGCATACACGTATCCCACGTATACAGAACCGGATTCGATTACGCGATCAACTACTGTGCAGAAAACAACATACAATACGAGTATATCGCCAGTGTCGATGCGGATATCACCTTCGATAGCGATTACTTCGGAGCACTTATAACTGAATGTGAAAAAAATAAAAATCTGGGCATCTGCAGCGGCTACGTTGGAAATATTATCAACGACGAGATAATCTGGAGCGACTTCAATAAAGATTTGCCCTCCGGAGGGGCCAGACTCTGGAGAAAAGCATGTTTTGAAGATACGGGAGGATACCTGTTGACCTGCAGCCCGGACAGCGTCTCAAATGTGAAAGCAAAAATAAGGGGGTGGGACATAAGGCAATTTGAGCATGTAAAAATGATATCCACAAGAGCATATGCCAGTGCTGAAGGGCAATGGAAAGGGTATAAAAAACTGGGTGCTAACAATTACTTTATAGGCTACACCCCCACCCATGTTTTGCTGAAAGGGATTAAACTATTATACAGCAGAAATCGCTACTCAAAAAATGGAGTGGGAATAGCATACATAAACGGATACTTTACAGAATATTTTGAAAAAGCCCCCAGAATAGACGATGAGGAAATACTGGACTACTATCAAAGCAAAAGGCTGAAGGAGATACTATGTTCAAAGATGAAATTTCACAACGCAAAAAAGTAATTTTATTTACGTTGTTGATAATACTTAATGTAGTATTGAGGATCCCTTCAATACCTCACGAAAAAGGAGCAGATTCTTTTTTCATCCACTCCCTCGCCAACTCAATAACAGCTTTTGGATCTGCTAATTGGTGGGCACATTGGCTTTCAGTTTTTGGATATTATCCATATTCTTATGCAAGTGCCACCCCATTTTCACTTTCAGGAATATCACAGCTTACTGGAATAGAAATGGAAATCACAATATTACTCTTTTGTGTAATTCTGGGATTGTTTAGCATATTTTCAGCATATCTACTGGCCGGAGTTTTTTATGATGAATTTCTGTTCAAATACTTAATGGCATTATTTTATTCGATATCACCAAGTATAATGTTTTTTTCTACATGGGAAATCAGCTCAAGAGGACCCTTCATCATATTTTTGCCACTCTGCATATACCTTGTTATGAAGAATCTTCAACACGCAAAAAAAGGGTTTCTTTTAGTTCTAATCTGTATTTTTCTATTCTCAACACATCATCTTGCTATTATATTAATTCCTATTTTAGTATTTTTCCTTACCATCAAATTAGGTTCAAAAATTAAAATATTTAAGAAGAGATGTACTTACCTTAATTATGTATATATAATAGGATTGCTAGGTGTCTTCAGTATACCCTTTTTCGAACCATCCATGACAGGAATCACTGGGTCAAGATATAATTGGATTATTTATAGTATCATCATAAGTATCAGATATATTGGCCCTATGCTTTTTTTTGTTTTTGGTGGACTGGCATACATGATTTTCAAAAAAGATAAAGAAGTTAATGTATGGTATTTTTTAGTTTTGATTCTATTATTTGTCCCATTTATATATGACCAAACCTACGGGATATACATTGTTCAACTATTCTTAGTACTCCCTTTAACCGTTGGATTCAGGAATGTATTATTAAAAAGCATAAAATCACCTAAATTGATTGGGATATTTATTATTGCAGTATTGTTATCATCCATAATGTTTTCAGGCTATTATAATCATTTTCGTACTGGAAAATATAAGGAATTCTGGTACATGGATGAGGAGACATACACAAACGGTGAATGGATAGACCACAACATAAACAAAGATAAAAGAGTATTATTTTCAAGTGAGAATTATTACAAAGTTAGATCGATTGCATTACAACAAAACGGTTCTTCCATAATAATTGGTGGCCCGGAAGGATTAAGTTACGGGTTTATCAATAAAAGTAGTATCAAAAACCTAGAGAAAGTTCCCATTACTGATTCATATTTTTATTCGGAAAGCCCTTATCGGATGACTGAAAAAGATATATATAGATCAATTAATTGGTATTTATCAAATAAAGACATCAGTACAATAAAAGAAGTTTATGACCTGAATTATATGGTGCAGTCTACCTCTTATAAAGCACCAATCAATTATCATACAACAGAAGTAAATAAAATATGTTCAAATGGCATATTGGAGATATATGATCTCAGCAATATGTAACGAGATTTAGGAGTTACGCACTTGAGATGCAAAAACACACACTTGAGGCCGTATCAAGAATATTATGATTTTGATAGTTTGGTGTCTCATGCCATTGGTTTTTTTGTTCAACTGCGTAAGTCCTAGAGATTGTTAATGAGAAATTGAAAAGAAACAATCAATAAAAATGTGAAGATGACTATGAAAGTTGCAATCTTTACTGGAACGATAAGTCTTCAAAGAGAAAACACTGATGTTAGGAAGCTGTATATCCTAGAAAGATTGAAACATTTACAAGAATTTAAGGTTCAATTAGAGATAATTACCCCTCAAGCGAACAAATGTAATTTACCGTCATTTGAAAACGGTGTGTATAATACATATAAATTTATAAATAGAAAGCATTTAAAATTGATATCTACCATAATATATCCAATAAGTAAGATACTCAAACTAAACTGTGAATTGATACATTGTTATACATATCATGCAGCAATTTTAGCCTGGTTTATTAATAATTTCAGGAAACAAAAATACCTAATAATCTTTGAACCTATGGGTTTAGCATACGAAGAATCAAAGTTAGATAGGAAGTCCTCATTTAAAGTCAAAGTTATGAGGCCTTTCATCAAATATACAGAAAAGATAACATTCAAAAAATCAGATGCCGTTGCAGTTTATACACATATTCTTAAAAAATATGTATCACAAAAATTCGATATTGATACAAAGAAGGTATATGTGATACCACATGGAATTAATTTGAACACTCCAACAATAGACAAAGCAAAAAAATCATTTATACTTGACAAATTAAACTTACCTAAAAAAAATAAAATAGTTATGTATGGGGGTTCTTTATCAGAGTTACATGGAACACCATACTTAATGGAAGCCATTAAGTATGTGAACAAAAAAAAGCAAAATGTTTCGTTTTTAATATTAGGGAGAGGGGTGTTGGAAAATACACTCGATAATTACATAAAAAAAAATAAAATAACAAACGTATATTTGTTGGGTTTTGTTCCCTTAGAAGATATGGAGATTTATTTGAGCTTGGCAGATATTTTATTAATACCTCACGCTAAATGCATGCAAACCGACCTTGACCAACCTACAAAACTTTTTGAATATGTGGCGAGTGGCAAACCAATTGTGTCATTTAATCTAAAAGCCATAGCTGAAGTTGTTGGTAACAACGCGATACTGGTCGAACCCGATAATCCTAAAGCACTTGCAGATGGCATATTAAAGTTAATAGATGATGAAAAACTATGTAGAGAATTAGGGGAAAAAGGGCAAACAATATCTAAAGAATACTCATGGGAAATATCTGCAAAAAAACAATTTGAGCTATATAAAGAATTATATGGAAACTGATAAAAATAAGAGATATATTTAATTTTTAAAATATAAGTAAATCCAAAAAGTACAAATTCACTTGTGAAGTAAAAGCTCCCGGAAGAAGAGATATGGGGAATAAAAACAAGCATAGAGAAGAAAACTGCAAAGATTTTTTGAGGGGAAATTTTTACGAACACTAAATATTCAAAGTGAACATTTTCGAAAATTTGAAAGTCACGAGGGCACTAAAAAAGTAGAATTAAAAAAGAATATTTTCTTTGCCTTCATCATTGTCTATTTTGGTCATTTGGATAAATCGAATTATGGATTTGCATAAAAACTAAAAACGACCTCATCCGGCACCATTATTATAAAAATGACTTATGATCTTGTATATATAATACCACGTAAATTACAGCTCATGATATTGATTATCGGGTGGTTGAATAGTTACAAAATAAAACATATTGATACTGATTAAGATTTACCCATAATTAGTAACAAACCAAATTTTACAGATGATGGCAATTAATAAAGTATTTTATTACAAAAACACTTTGATGCGAGATATATACTAAAAAATACAATAAGTAGCAAGGAATTTGAAAGCATCGAATTTAATTTAAGTCTGTTCGCCAAAAACAAAATCATCAGACCCACGATAACAGTATAAAATGTATTTTCCTGTCAAAATAGGGTAACAATAAAAAGGAACGATGTAAGATGCTGGTTCAAAATCGAGTGATTTTTGCATTTTTTGAATGAAACACTGAATTTGCAGAAAGAATTAGTTCTTTAATCAAACTTAATATTCGGAATCTAAAGACTCCAATCAAGAGGATACGTTCAAAGGATTAGGACCAATTTCGAAATCCAAGGTTTTTTAGTTTACTTCAATCACTGGATATTGAAACTGAGTCAAAAACAATAATTAAAATAAATTTTATCATCGATACCCTATTAAAGAGGAAAAAATATTGCTAAATTTAACAGGAAATCAAGAGAATTTCAGCAAACAGGTGCCCAGGAATCTAATAGCCAATGTCTCAGTTTTCATACTCAATATCATAATTGGGCTGTTTTTAGTACCATTTTTTATTGACTCCCTAGGTATAGCAAGTTATGCACTAATCCCATTGGCTACGTCTTTTACGAGTTATGTAAATCTGGTGGTACAATCACTTAATACATCAGTATATAGATATTTGACAATTGACCTGCAAAAAAAAGAATATGGTAAAGCAAACATAACCTTTAATACTTCCCTATTTGGAACACTTGGGATTATAGTATTAATGGTTCCTATCATATTATTGATTTCCTACTATGCGCCAACATTCTTCGAAATCCCCAGCAACCAGGAAAATGATGCAAGAATCCTTTTTCTGGGAGTATTAATTGCATTTTTGGTACGTGCATGGGGCAGTAATTTTGAATCATCCCTGTTTGCCTACAACCGACTTGATCTTCTTAAACTGATAAACGCCATAAGTATTTTTGTCCAGGTAGGTACAATAGTATTACTGTTTAATATATTTACTCCGAGTTTGGCATACATAGGAATAGCTTATTTAATCTCGGCTATAACTGCTTTCACTTCAGCCATAATATTATCACACAAAATAAATCCCCATCTAAAAGTAAATATTAAAAATTTCTGCAGATCGAGAGTTAAAGAAATTATGGGAACAGGAGGATGGCTCATCATTAATGATATGGGAGCACTTCTGTTTCTCCAGATAGACCTCATCATTGTGAACAAATTATTTGGAACAGCAGCAGGAGGAGAGTATGCAATAGTACTGGTATGGAGCACTTTGCTACGCTCCATTGCAGGTATGCTTCTGGGTGTCGTAACGCCGATAATTTTGACATACTATGCAAAGGAAAAAATTGATGAACTGATAAATTTATCAAAAAGCATTGTGAAGCTTACAGGCTTTTTTATGGCACTGCCAATAGGCTACATATGCGGTTTTGCCCCCCAGTTACTTTCATTATGGGTAGGTCCGGAATATTCAAAACTCTCACCTTTGATGTTCTTAATGTTATCACATCTTGTAATTAACCTGCCAGTAAAACCACTTTTTACAATCAATGTTGCATATAACAAAGTGCAAATTCCCGGAATTGTCACACTTTTTATGGGGATAGGAAATTTATTGCTTGCAATAATAATTCCTTACATCACTGGTTGGGGATACTATGGCGTCGCGATTGCAGGGGCCATTATGCTGACACTTAAAAATGCATTTTTTACTCCCTGGTATGCTGCAAAAGTGATTGGGGGTTCCAGAAACACATTCATAAGTTCTATGCTACCAGGAGTCTTTGCTATGCTCATGACTGCTGGAGTGTTTCATCTAATGAGTCATTACCTCCAGATTTCAGGAGTTTTTTCATTATTGATCTGCGGAATTATGTTGACTGCGATATATCTGTTGATAGTATGGGGATTTGGACTTAAAAAATCAGAAAGGCAGACATTAGGATCATTTATACCACTGAGAATAAGGAGCAGGTTAAATTTTGAAGCAAAATGTAATTGATGAAATAGTAAAAAATGACCTCTGTATAGGGTGTGGAATTTGTGCAGGGATATGCCCCCAAAAAAATCTGGAAGTTCAGGATAACAAATATGGAGAATACCACCCTTCCAAAATTAAGGACTGCAGTCCAGAATGCGGCTTATGCCTTGAGATATGCCCATTCAATAGTGGCACTGAAAACGAAGTACAGATAGGGAACAAAATTTATGGAAACATTGAAGAAATCAATTATAGGCCTGAAACAGGCTACTATCTTGAGTCCTATGTTGGATATTCAAGCGAATTCAGGCAGAAAGGCGCATCTGGTGGTATGGCAACCTGGCTTATTACAAAATTATTGAGAGACCGAATTGTAGACTACGTAATCTGTCCAATCCCTCAAAAAAACCCAAAAAAATTATTCAACTTTGAAGTTGTCAGTGATGTTAACTCCGTGAGAGATGCATCAGGATCAGTATATTATCCTGTTGAAATGTCCCAAGTAATCCAAAAAATCCTTGAAATTCCCGGTCACTATGTTGTTACAGGTCTGCCCTGTTTTATAAAGGGACTCAGGCTTGCCTCCCAGAAAAACAGAAAACTAAGAGAAAGAATTGTTGTCATGATCGGACTTGTCTGCGGACAAATGAAAAGCAAACAATATACAGAGTACATTGCATCACTGGCAAGTAATGGCAATTCAGGAAAACTTCGAAGCGTTTATTACAGAGGGAAAAGCCCTGAAAAGCCTCCAAGTAATTATTATTTCCTGTCAACCAATGAGCAAGGAAAAAAATACAAAATTTTCTGGGATGAAGGGGTATCCGAAGCCTGGATTAACAGATGGTTCACCCCAAATGCGTGCAATTATTGCGATGATGTGTTTGCGGAACTTGCAGATATCACTTTTATGGATGCCTGGCTCCCAGAGTACTCTGGAGACAGCAAAGGCACGAACCTTGTGCTTGTGAGGTCACCTGAGGTTCTGACCCTGATTCAGGAAGGGGAGGAAAAAGGAGAAATTACCTTCAATAAAATTTCGATCGAAAAAGTAATACAGAGCCAGGCAGGAGTCGTCGATCTCAAAAGGAAGCAGCATTCATATCGTTTGTACTTGGCCAAGCAAAAAGGGCAAAATGTGCCTGAAAAAAGAGTCAAGGCAAGTAATGACATTAGGGCTCTAAAAAAAAGAGAAATAAAGCTCAAAGCAAAAATGCAGGAAAAAAGCAAAGAGATGTTTTTGGACTGTTCCCATAACAACATTCTTGACATAAAGACCTTTAGAGCTGGAATGCACCCTTACATTAAGCAAAACCAGCAACTCAGATTACTTGGAAAAATTGCACATCCAATCCAAGTTATAAAAAGAATAACCAAAATAAAGGAGGATAAAAAATGAATCAAAAACCAACTTTTATCTTGGCAGGAAATGGTCCTTATGATAACCGAGGCTGTGAAGCTATTGTAAGGGGAACTGCAAAAATATTGAGAAATTATTACAAAGATCCGTCTTTTTTGTGCATAAGTTTTTTTAAAAATCAGGAGCAGTTTGAGAAACAGTGCAGGGAAGAATACGACCCAGCAATAGTTCATAAGAAAGCCAGTAAACGCCAGAGTAAATTTGATCCAAATTGGTTTCTTAGATCATCATTAAGAGGAATTTATCCAAAATTGTATAAAAATTGGACATATAAAGAAATGCTCCCATATATAGAAAAGTCAAATTCCATTTTATCCGTTGGAGGAGATAATTATTCTTTGGATTATGGAGTCCCCAGATCATTTACAGATTTAGATGACGTTATTTTGGAAAGAAAAAAACCATTGATTATCTGGGGTGCATCTGTAGGGCCCTTTGACAAAATACCAGAATATGAAAGTTACATGAAAAAACACCTGAAAAATGTAAGTGGGATTTTTGCAAGAGAATCTGCAACGGTAGAATATCTTGAAAAAATAGGGATAACAGAAAATGTGTATAAGGTTGCAGACCCGGCTTTTTTAATGGATGCAAGTGAACCTCAATCAGACAAACAAATAGAGATTGAAGAAGAATCCATAGGAATAAATCTAAGTCCTTTAATGGCACAATATGCCAGCAATGGAAATATGGAATCGTGGATAAACACAGCTTCTGGGATTGTAAAAGAAATTTCAAAAAGATTTGACAATAAAATATATTTAATTCCACATGTCACAACCCCAAAATCAAACGATCACTTATTTTTAAAAGAGATTCAAACAAGAATAAAAGCTTCAGACGAGGAAATAACCTTAATACCTCCAATATATAACGCCCCCGAAACCAAGTGGATAATTAGCAAGATGAAACTTTTTGCTGGAGCTAGGACTCACTCAACAATTGCTTCCCTTTCATCAGGCGTTCCAACACTGAGTTTTGCATACAGCATCAAAGCAAAAGGAATTAATAAAGATCTCTTCGGGCATGATGACTACTGCCTAAACCCAGAAAAACTACGTCCGGAAACTGTGGTTGAAAAGCTCAATTTGATGTTAGAAAATAATGCGGAAATTAGATCATGCATCCAAAAATCGATGCCAATAATTGAAAAAAGAGCGTTTTTAGCGGGGGAATACCTTCAAAAAGTAAGTTCATCTTGAGATAAGGTAAGAAAAATGATGACTCAGTTCTAAAATTCAGTGATTGGTGTAAACTAAAAAATCACTGGATTTTGAAATTTGTTGTGATCCTTTGAACACGGACTCTTGATTGAAGTCTATAGACACCGAGTATTAAGTTTGATTAAAGAACCCTACTTTCGCTAGATCGACATTAGAATTTATCTTGACTTTCAAAGATCGTTAAAAAACGACAACGATAGACTGCATAGTTGCCATTTTAACTGGAAACTGGTCTGTCTGATAGTGATTTTACTCGACTTTAATACTTTTTTGTCTTTTAAAATCGCTATTCTTAGAGCCTGTCAACTTCATAATATATTTGGATTATGTTCACATATCAGCATTACAGCTACGAATTTTCGTGATCAATAAGACCATTTTTGGATTTATTTCCGTGGGGGACTATGGATTTTAGGTGTCGAGCGATGCGTTATTCACATATCTTTGAAAGATGAGTTTATACCTGACTTTCAAAGAAATGATAAAAACCAATGGATAACGGCTTAATTTTGATACACCCCTTTAATGACAAATCCTCTTGCCATCGATTATTCTACATAATTGGTTCAGTTGGCACTGTCAACGGCGGTTTACTTTTCCCCACTTCGGGCGGTTTAAAATTCCCCACCTTTTGATATAAAGTTTGCTCAATTTTTCAAGAACTTCTGTAGAATTAGGTGTATGGAATTACAGTTTTTATTCCCTGTTTCTTCCTTTCTTTTAGCCTGTAGCTCTCTCCTTTGATGTTAATCGTCGTGCAATGGTGAAGTATACGATCAAGTACAGCAGCAGCTATTACATGATCCTGAAATATTTCTCCCCATTCTCCATAGGACTTGTTTGATGTAAAGATGGTTGAGCTTTTTTCATAACGTTTTGATATAAGCTGGAATAAACAATGAGCTCCTTCCTCATCAAAAGGAAGGTAGCCCATCTCATCTATAATCAGTAATTTGTATCTCGTAAAGTCCCTCATCTTCTTTTCAAATACTCCTTCCCTGTTTGCTTTTTTTAATTTCTCGATGAGGCTACTTGCATTGATGAAGTAAACAGAAAGTCCTGCTTTTACAGCTTCAATTCCAAGAGCGATTGCAAGATGAGATTTTCCAACACCAGGAGGTCCAAGTAAGACAACATTTTC
>Ga0272442_10007729_pt1 | contig 13822 bp, 20 predicted proteins | sample SSMForm2O_FD_200262 | JGI IMG/M metagenome (GOLD analysis project Ga0272442, IMG submission 200262) | Marine sediment archaeal communities from Little Sippewissett salt marsh, Falmouth, MA, United States - SSM-Form-2O | ecosystem: Environmental > Aquatic > Marine > Wetlands > Sediment ...
CTACTAACAACAAGGTTCTGTTAGCTGGAGACGCCGCAAGAAACATGAAACGCTTCCCCAACCTTTGCCCCAAGAACTGTTGAAGCACTTCCCCGGTTAACGGCTACTTCAAGAAAGTTGCTTCCGCCGATTAACGCCAAGGGAGTGCCGGCTGGAACTTCGCCGTAGGCTGAACAGAACCGCACACTCAAGGTTTTGCCTCCAAGCCTAACAAGAAGAGAATCAGATTCATGAAAACCCATCTTCTTTAGGTCTTCTGCGGTGATGTTGCTGATGACGTTGCCGAAATCGTCTATGTGAAGAATCATTCCCCGCAACTCCCCATCACTCTCGCCTGGTTTCGCAAACTCGGGAACAACATAATCGCTTATTGCATCCCCAAAACTGGAGGGCTTGTTTCCTCGTGTCAGATGCGCGGCTGCTGGAGCAAAGATGTCCCGTCCATGAAAAGTCTTTGACACCTCAGCAAGCATGTACGCTGGGTTGTCGATGGCGTAAACGTTTGTTATGTGCTCTTTGTGGGCAGCCAGCATAAGGAGCCCATTGTCGGGTCCAACGTAGAGGCTGCGGCTGGTCTCCACGATTATGGGGCGCCTTTTTGTTCCGACTCCCGGGTCCACAACCGCCACATGAACTGAGCCATGGGGAAAGTAGGGGGCTGCTGAGGCGAGGACGTAGGCGCCCATGCGGATGTCGAATTTTCTGATTTCGTGGGTTACATCTATGATGCGGGCTTGGGGGTTGATGGAGAGGATTACGGCTTTCATCTCAGCCACGTAAGGGTCCTTACAGCCGAAATCGGAGAGCAAAGATATTATAGACATGAAACCCGCCATCATTCAGATGATGAGTTGCCATATTTAACAACTGTTCTAGGCAAACAGGCGTCTTGAGGCAAGAAAAGTTGAAGCATGGTGAAGTGGTTTCCCTAGAAGCTCTCCAAGAAATGGAGCAAATCAAAATCTTAGGTTACCCAAGATGCGAGCAGGAAGAGCTGAAGAGGCGCCTCGAGGAGCTGGAGAGGCTTGGAGTCAAAGCGTTAGAGTTCACTGGAGAGAAAAGCGTTTTTGGTGTGCCGGTTCTAGGGAAAGGCTGCGTGGGCATCGTTGTCTTAGCCTACACCAGTTCGGGGAGGACAGCTTTAAAGATTCGCAGAGTCGACGCTGACAGGAAAGGAATGTTCCATGAAGCGGAGATGCTGAAAAAGGCGAACACCGTAGACGTTGGACCAAAACTGCTGGAAACCAGCGAAAACTTTCTTCTCATGCAGCTGATTGAAGGAACACACTTTCCAGAGTGGATTGAATCTTTGGGAGAAAAAGAGGCGCAACCGCGCGTTCGTTTGGTATTAGAGGATGTTTTGGAGCAGTGCCACAGACTTGATGATGCAGGGGTAGACCACGGAGAACTGAGCAACGCACCGAAGCACATACTCGTAGACGCCGATGACCAGCCGTTTCTGGTGGATTTTGAAACAGCCAGCATAAACCGCAGAGTATCAAACGTCACTTCACTCTGCCAGTACCTGCTTTTGGGAAGCAAAATCGCGCACAAAGTAAGAGAGAAACTTGGAAAACTCGACGAAAAAGAGCTGGTGAACACGTTACGAGCCTACAAACACGAGATTACAAGAGAAAACTTCGAAAAGATAAAAGAAATGATGACTTGAAACAGTTGAACCTCTTGTGCGGTTTTGAGGGAAACAGCCGAACAGTTGGCGTGATTGGCTGACGTTTGGGTTTACGTGAATAATTCATCTGTGTTACAAATCAAAACTGCACTAGCAAAAGACAGAACAAGTGAAACAATCATCAGCAGCCACGGATTAGCTAACCCATACAGGTCAAACGAAGATTTGACGCCGACAAGGTTTGTTATCATCGGCATATTTATCGCAAATATAACCAATGGCTGAAGCTTCTTTCTCAGCAATAACAAAGATGCTGCTGATCCGAAAACAAAAGACAACATCCCAAACATTGCCAGAGGCACCCAATCAAATCCGTGTAGGGTGCTGTCTAGTCCCACAAGTCCCCAGTAAAGGCTGATTACAGACGTTACTGCAAGCAACACACCGCCTAAAATGGGGTAGTTTTTCAAGGACAGAACTTTGCTCCCGTCTTTTCTGCGTCTAACAAAAAAGATCGTTAACACAGCAACCACAAGCACCAAGCCAGACAGTGCCGTATATCCCCATGAAGACCTGTTTACATTGTGAGCAAAACTGAATCCTGTATGCGCTGTAACCCATCCTTCCTGCGCAACTTCAACATGGATGTACGCGGTAGGCAACCAAGTGGACACGTTTGCCGTGAATGCGCCTTCTGAAGTTTCTTCCGCCTTCACGCCGTTAATCGTCACGTTTGCGTCGTGAACGGTTTTGGGCAAGAACGTTTGATGCGAATATGTAGCCCACTCTGGCAAGGTTAAACCTTCCTCGGGTAGCAGCAAGTAGGTGACGTTCACCGACACCGTTGTGACGTCTGCAGCATCAGTGTCAGAGCTGACTAACGTCACATGGAAAGTGTCCCACCAGACGACAACAGATTCGGATTGTAAGCCATAAACGCTGTTTTCTGCGTCAAAAAGTTCAGAGTCATATTCTGTGCCATCTGAGGTAACCAATTTGGTGGGCGTGAAAGTCAACACGTCAACGGTTGATGAGGAATAATTAAACGAAACCATTCCAGCAGTTGTGTTGAGCGCCAACGTGTCTACGGCTACAGTTTTGCTGTTGAATACTTTAACAGTGACAGTTGCTTTCTCTATGGCGGTTCCAGAATCGTCGCCGTAACTCCACAACGCCTCGAAAGAAACAGTCCAATTTCTTCCCACCGTTGTGTACATCTGGGAGTCAGCTGTTGCTGGATTAACAGTCACGAAGTAGTTAGACGCCGTTTGGGCATCAACGGCTTTGACAGCAGGAAAAACCAGCATTAATACTAAAACGCATGTAAGAACAATGCGAGAAGACAATTTCCGATCCAAATGAATCACGCCTCAGATGCTAACACACAATTGCTTATAAAAATGACTACGTTCCACCTAAAAACAGCAACGAAACTTCCGTCTTATACCTGCCTGACTACAAAAAAGAAAAACTACAACAGAAAAACAGGCTTTACTTCTATTCTTTAGGTTTTGGCGCACCAAAAACTAGGCGATCAGTAACTAGGCATACAGCGTGGAATACTTCGTCGGGTTCCAGATCGTCTGTGGCGAGGACAAGATTGAAGGGTGACAGGTCGTTGCCTAAGTCGAAGCCGTACAGGCTCTTGTATATCTGCCGGGTTCGCTCATCCTTTTCGGTTAAGGCTTTCAGCGCCTCTTCAACGCTGATCGAGTCCCGATTTGTCACCCGTTTGGCTCTAACCTTAGGCGAAGCCTCCAGCCACACTTTGAATCCATCCTTCAGCAGCCATGGCATGGTCCAGCTGTCAAGAACAACGTTGCCTTGCTCTGCCAGCTCCAGCAACTTTTCATCAATTTTCTTGTCGAAGGCGGAGTCGCCCATTCTCTGCTGAAGAAACTGTAGTCCCTCAGCGGTTTCCCACCAGCCAGTTACGTCAGAATCGTATCCCTCTTCTTTGGCTAAGACTCTCAAAGCGTTTCCGCCAGAAAAGTAGCCAAGCCCATACTTGTCAGCAATCCTTTTCGCAACTGTGCTCTTTCCGGAACCCGTCATTCCGCTAACACAAATAACAACCTTTTTTTTCTGTTCTTCTTTGTCACGGTTTTTCACAGTCTGACAGCCGCCATTTCAAGTCAAATGTTTCTTGCTTCAAGCTAGCCTAGAAGATTCGGGCATCCTAATCCGTGCCTCCAGTCAAGCCGAAGATGCGGGAGAACAGGGTTGAGAATAGGATAGAGCAGACGAAGTACCAGTTAAACAGGGTCAGCGGCATTACACCATCCAACCATGGAAGGAAAGCCACAGGGATTGAAGGCTCATAAAAGGGGCTATCATACAAATTGAAAATAAGAAGGTTCCCGGTTAGCAAAGCCCAAACGACAAAGAAAACCACCATAGTAATGGGAAGCACCCTCATCTGTTTAGAGGACAAGGATAGGGCTTGAGATTGAAGCTGAAGAAGCTGCTTTTCTTGCTTCTGAGCCTTCCTGAGCAGTTTTTTGTCTCCTGTGCTCTTCGCCGTTGTCATGTTTTCTTTTTTCTCTTTAGTTAAAGCGGCAATCTTCTTTTGCAGTGCCTTGACTTTTTGGCGGTGCTCCTTAGGCACGAACTTGATGTTAATCATTGAAGAACAGAAGGACATGGCTAAAGCAACAAGCAGAACAATGAGAGTTATGACAGGGGGCTGCGCTAAGAAGGAAACCATCACTCAATCCTCCTATAGACGATTGTTTCTTTGGTATGAAAGTGTTTCCCAGTCTCAGCTATCCCTGCAACATTGACGGCTCTACTCAACAGTTATCCTCCTAACACCCGACCCAAGGCTGGATACATCTCGGCAACCTGCTCCTGCACAAGCAGCTGATAATACTGATACAAGATACCTACTGCAAGCAGGACACCCATCCCTGTTCCGAACACGCCGAAGAACCCTGCAACAGAGGCAATCAACCCGATTAACGCGCCCCCAAGCACCGTAACCACTGGGATGTAGCGTTTAAGAATCATTTCTATGGACCTACCTGACCTGCGGAACCCTGGAATCTGCATGCCCGAGTCAACAAGCTGCTTCGCGACAGTGCTGGGTCCTAAGCCTCCCACCTCCAGCCACGTTAACGAAAAGATCACAGAGAAAGCAACCATGATAACCACGTAGATAATTGCTCTATCTGGGCGAGCGGCAACGTCTGCATAACCGTTGGGGGCAGTCACATAATATGCAAGACCTCCGGTTAGGGTTGTTCCCTCCTCTCCTCCAAATGTACCTAAAAGGTTGACCCAGAAGTTATCCGAACCAAACTGGCTTGTCAGGAGCTGGGCGAGGACGTATACGTTGGCGAAGAGGGCGGAGGCAAAGATCACAGGCAAGTTTGAGACGTAGAGAAGTTTGATGGGGTATTTGCCTCGGAATCCCCGGTAATTGGCATGCGAGACAGGAAGTTCAACTCTGACGCCCTCCATGTAGATTACTATAACGAAAACAATAACTGTGGTTATGAAACCCAACATGGTGGGAAAAGTTGTAAGATTGCCATCCGCGTATCGGAAAAAGATGTTCGACAAAGGCTCCCTATTCATGATTGTTTCACCAAGGGCAATAAATGCACCATAATGCTTACCGTCACCCATAACCCAAGGAGAAAAGCTGGACCACATAATGTTCTGTGCTACTCCAGCCAAGATGAAGAGGCTGATTCCGCTTCCGATTCCCCAACCCTTCTGCAACATTTCATCCAACAGCATCAGCACAACACCAGCGCATAGAAGCTGGGCGAAAATTATCACAGATGTAGTAAGGTCCAGAGAGCCATACATTCCGCTCAAGAGATATGCAGAAGCCTGAACTCCAGTGAGAACTATAGAAAAGACTTTTGCGGCGGCGGTGAACAGAGACCGGTCGTCAGGGTTGCTTAAATCCGCGGTTACGATGCTGGAGCCGATGAGCAACTGCAGAATGAGACCGCCAGTAACTATGGGACCGATTCCAAGCGCTGTGAGAGTTCCTTGGCTGGAAGCAAAAATTATTTGGAGAGTTCCATAATCCGTCCCTGCAGTTGTGATATTGAAGAGGTGTATCTGACCCATAACCAGATAGATTATCAGCGCTATGGCTGTCCAGAACAGTTTCTCGTTGAAGCTCACTTTTCGAGTTGGCGAGCTTACCTCAGGCAGGAACCTTGACAGCGGTCCGAACAGTGAAAGAAATCTGCCAGCCATAATCTTTTCGCCTACATTTCTAACTCTAAGATTTTATAACCGATTGGTTAAGTTGCGTATGTTGAACACAAATATAAACACTTTGACAGGTTTGGTTACAAGGTCAACTAAAATGGCAACAACGGCGGCGTTTACTCGGCTTCTTTGAGGATTTCTCCGCCCGCCTCTTCCAACTTCTTAGAGGCAGCCTCTGAATATGACGGGACCTTGACGAGCAGAGACTTGCTTACTTTGCCAGTTCCCAGAAGCTTGTCGAATCCAAGGCTTTCCAAATCCAAGAAAATCTTTTTCTCTTTTTTCTCCAGCTTTTTCTCGGAGTCCAGTCTGTCAACAAGATCATCCAGTTTTCCCACATTGATGACGTTGACCTTTTTTCCGAGGGTTCTGGGGGATACGAAGCCTTTCTTTTCCCAGTATGTTGGGTCATATCTTAGTACGTATGACCATTTGTGTTTGTCGAATCCTGCTTTCCCATGTCCTCCTCGTCCTCCACCTCCGCTTCTATGCTGTCCTATCTGACCGTATCCATGGGTTCTGGATCCACGCTGTTTTCTAACTTTCCTATCTTTATGCGGCAAATGTTAAACCTCACTTTTTCAAAGATATCTTATCAGCTCTAAACGGCTTTAATTTATTCACTTTTATTTCCAATACTCCATTCTTGTACGACGCCCGCGCTGACTTTGGATTCACCTTAACGGGAAACTTCACTTCATCATACCATTCAAAGTCATCGGCATCAACAGAAAAAGTTAAAGTGTCCCCGGTTAAACGAAGGTCAATATCATCTTTATTGACTCCCGGCAGCGCCGCCAAAACAACCAAAGTTTCCATTTCATCGATGACGTCGACTAGAGGCTCTGGGTCGTCGGCGACCTCAGATTCGTCTTGCAGTGGTTGGCGGCTAGTAAATTCTCGGATCTTCGGCTTTCCGTCAGGACCAATTTTCACGGAAAATCCTTCGAAGCGAGTGTGTTTTGTCGGCATGTTTTTTGGGGGTTTGTCAAAGGCTTTCTGCATGGTTTCGTCTATCATGTCCCCTAGCTTTTCCAGCTCATCGTAGATGTCGTTGAACCAAGGAGCTTTCTTTTTTCTTCGTTTCCACCATGGGTCGCTCATGGAAATTCCCTTCCTTAACTGAGAACTGTGCTGACAAGGTGACTATAAAGATTATCGCTTATTCAGCTACACCATTCGTTTCAGGAGGTCGTTGATTGTTTCTCCTCTGTAGCCGAGTTCTCCACCGGCAGCGTAGCTTCGTTTAACTTTCCCTTTGAAGCCTTTCCTCGGTGGACGAAGACGGAACACAGGTTTCACTTTGGGAAGACTGGTGCACTCCACTTCCACTTTGAATAATGCTTCAGCAAGATTGTCCAGCGACTTGTAGCCCAATTCTTTGGCGTATTCATCCGTCAACTTTTTGTCTCCCACAAGTCTTCCTCTCTTCTTCAAAAGAAGCGCTATACTCTCTTGGGAGATTTCGCCCCAGGTCAAGTAATCCTTGCTTTTCCGCAGCATACCATTGTAGGCTGGACGGTTGTCAACCAGTGTGGCGTGACAGTTTCGGGTTAGCCGCAGCATACTCATAGTATCATTTATTTCGTGAGAGATATCACTCACGCCTCGAATCCGAATTGCCACCAAACATTTCTTCTGCTCAGCCACTTCAACTCACCCAATCCTTCGGCGTGACCAACAGGTAGGTTCCTTTAAGAGCATCAAAGACGGCGAAGGCAAAAGAAGGAACAGTTCTTGTGGAGCCGAAGCTTTTCGTCCAGCAGTCCTTTACACCAGCCAATCCTAAAATAACCTTGGCTGGCTCGCTTGCAACAATACCTAAACCTCTCGGTCCAGGAATCAGAACAACTTCAACGCCTCCGCATTCGCCTTGAATTTGGAACGGCATAGAGTGGGGCTTTCCGCATCCGCATTCCCAGGACCCGCAGCCTCGGCGGATAGGAGTTATGTTTAGGCGTGCGTCCACAGCAGCTTTCTCTATAGCGGAGCGCACCTGCTTTGCTTTTCCTGAACCCAAACCTACGTAGCCATCGCGGTTTCCCACAGCCACGATAGCACGGAACTGCGATTTCTCTCCAGCGTCCGTTTGCTTCTGCACTAAACCTATGTTTATGACTTCCTCCTGGAGATCGGGAAGAAGAACATCAACTATCTCGGATTCCCTTATCTTGAGTCCATCCATGAACAACTCTTCTATGGATGAGATTTTCCGCTCAAGAATCATCTTTCCCAGCCTTGTGCGGGGCACCCAATTTTCAAACTTATCGCTGCGGGAGCTCATGTTTCTTCCCTCTTTGCTTTCACCTTTTTCTCAAATGACGACTTGATCTTGTCTTTCACTACAGAAAAACGTTCAGGTATCTCTTCTGGGCGTAACCCTTTCTTAAGATACGCTGAGAACCTCTGCTTGTAGACCTCAGGCTCTGAAGCCAACTGAGCAGCATAATCCGCGATGTGTTTCCCGTTTAATCTATCCTCGTCGGAAAGTATGTCTTCGCTGTGTGGAACTTCAACACCAGCGTCGATTACTCCTTTTAAGGCGGCGAAGATTCGCGTTCCCTTAGAGGGGATATGCAAACCAATGTCCAAGAAAGCTTTGTCTACACCATTAGCCGCTGCCTTGAAGCCGCACAGGAGCCCAGTTAGATAAGCGGACGGAGTGTTTCCGCAGTTGCCCAGCCAACCATAGTTTTTCACCAATTCACGTGAATGAGCCGAAACAACAACCCTGTCCCCTACGGCTTCAGCTTCGATTACCTGAACAATAGCGTGATTCAATGTGAGACGAATCACTAGACGAGGCACTCTAGACAGAACGAGTGCTCTGCGGGATCGATAATTTGTTTTGCCTTCTCTTCTTCTGCGGAAAGGAACGCGGTATCGTGGTCCAGTTGCCATTATCGTCTCCTCCATAAGCCGTGGGTTCGAATGTATCGCTCTAGTTCAGCCTTCGACTCGAACACTCCACTTTCTGACATGTCGTAGAGTTTACGGTAAACAGTCACGGTGATAGAGCGGCTGTCCTTTAATTCGCTTAATCTCTTCCTTATGGGTCTGATCCGGTTAATCCAAGCCTGCTTCTTGGAGATTTTTGACCGGGCAGAACCGCTTTTTCCGCCGGGTCCTCTCCTTAATCCTTTCTTCCTCTTTTCGTTCAAAACTTTGGCTCGAGCCCGGCTGACTCCTTTCTGGGGAAGGGCTTTGACAACTTTTTCGTGAATCAACTTTCTGATTTCTTCTCGGGTGATAGCTGATTCAACGTAATCTATCCTTTCAGGGTCTATCCAAACCCTGCTTTCGCCGATCTTCAAGATTTCTGCAGCTAACCGACGCTGACTTTTCAGACTCAACTTTACTTCTCTCCCTTAGACAGGCCTTCTGCCTCATCTATTTCCTCTAACTCTTCAGTTTCCCGAGCTGCTCTTGGATTTAAAACGTGTATCCCCTTTTCCTCAGCTAAAGCGAGGATTTCAACTCTTTTTCTGCCCCCCACCCTGCGAGCTATTCGTATAGCCTGCAGTTCAGGGTCGATTCCCGCCACATCCGCCACAGATTGAACTCTAGTTTCCACGAAACCTGATGGATGTAGACCCCTCGTTTTCTTGGGGCTTCGGTAACCGACGGTTGGAGAGACGGGCCATCCCTTAACCTTTTTCCGCATTTTACTGTCTATGCCATGAGGCTTTCTCCAAGTGTCCCCCACGCGCTTGTATCTCCAGCTTTCTTGGCGCCTAAATCTGGGTTTCTTGTGCTTACTACTCTTTTTGGGGAACTGCTTTTCGGTGATTGTCTCCTGCTCTTCCTCGGTCATTCTTGAATTCCCTCATGTTTCTCGTAAACGTATATTCCGTCTAGGAACACCCGCGGGTCTTTCACTTTAATTTTTGTTGCGTTCTGGATGTTCGCGGCGGTTTGGCTGACATCTTCAAGGCTGATTCCCTGAACGATAACGTCGTCTCCCTTGACGATAACCTTGGTGTCGCCCATTATCTTAGCTTTGCGCGGGCTTCGTTCTCCAGTGAAGTTCTGGATGCTCACAGTTTTCCCTTGCACTTTAACAGTTATCGGGAAGTGCGAGAAAACAATTTTCAGTTTGTGAGTGAATCCCGCTGTTACTCCCTTTATCATATTCCGAATGTGAGAACGCACAGTCCCCACGAGTGCAGCCTCTTTTTTGCGAGGCCAGCTCGCCTGAACCGTTACTGTTTTCCCATCTAGTTGAATATTTATGGGCGCATGTGAGAAGTCTCGGGTCAATTCTCCCTTTTCGCCTTTTATCGTGATGACTCTGCCGTCCAGCATACTCTCTACGCCGTCAGGGATTTCAACAGTTGCTACAGTTTGGATTGCACGCATCTTCTACTTCTCCTAATAGACAAAGGCCAAAAGACGCCCGCCGATATTTTTCTCTTTAACCTCTTTATTGGACATGACTCCTTGAGAGGTGGAAAACACTAGCACTCCCATGTCTCTGGAGGGGAGAAACTGTTTTTCCCAGCTCTCTATTTCGTCAGAGCCTACAGGAATTCTAGGTTTTATGGCGCCACATTTGTTGACTCTGCCAAGAAGCTGGACCCTAAATTTTCCGGTGCGCCCATCATCAATGAATTCGAACTCTCCGATGTATCCGTTCAGCTGCATAACGCGTAAGACACGCCCCAAAAGCTTGGATGCTCGGTTAATTATGCATTCACGTTTTCTTCGCATCTCGTTGTTGATTATTGTGGTTAAACCGTTCGCAAGCGTGTCCATCATAGGCAAACCTGATACATCCCCCTCTCACTCATACTTCCTGAAACCTAGGTCTTTAGCAATCTCCCTGAAGCATTGACGACAAAGATTCAAGTCGTACCTGCGTATAAGCGCGCCGTAGGAGCCGCATCGCCTGCAGGGTCGACTGCCTTTACCGGATTTTCGTTCCGTCTTAGATTGCTGTTTCACCATCGTTTCACCATTTTTACGTTATTTCAACATCAAACTCGTCTTTAATAAATAGTACCGCTTCGCCGGCAGTAAGCAGGTGGTCTTTCCCGATTCTAGATTTGACGCGGTGCCTACGTTTAACCCTGTATCCCGCTCTGCCCATGGAAACCGAAATATCCATGCCGTGGATGCCGAGATCAGGCATGTATTTGGTGCCGGGAATATCTATGTGTTCCTTAATTCCGAAGGAAAAGTTGCCTTGCCGATCAAAACAGTACTTTGAAAGCTTGTTCTCCACTGCCTGCAGAGCCTTCCGGAGAAACTCCTCCGCCTTTTCATCTCGGAGAGTCACTAGGCACGCTATAGATTCGCCTTTTCGGATGCCAAATTCGCGTATGGTTTTTTTGGCTTGCCTCCGAGAGGGCTTCTGACCGGTTAGTTGCTGAATAATCGTTGCTGCCTGTTCCAAAGGTTTCCCGGATTGACCAACCGACATGTTGACAGTCACTTTTTCGATTATAGGCTTAAGCATGGGGTTGACAGTCGATTCACCGGGTTGAGGTGTAGCTGTTTTAGGCTCCGCCTTCTTTTCTTCTACAGGCTTTTTCTCTGCGGATGGAGCCTTCTTCGTGGCTGCTTTCTTTTCTTCAGCAGCAGCTGCGAGTTCAGTCACCTTCGCTTCTTTCGGCTTTGCGGGTTTTTTTGTTACAGGCTTAGCCTCTGTTTTGGCTGCTTTTTCAGCCTTTACAGCTTTTTGTTCAGCAGCAGGAGCTTTTGCTTTAACAGCTTTCTTCTCGTCGGATGCCTTCTTTTCTTTAGCAGGAGTAACTTTAGGTTCAGCCACCTTTTCTTCAGGTGCCGCCTTTTTCTTTACAGGAGGAGATGCTTTTTCTTCTGCCAAATCAATTCTCCTCCAGTAGGGATATGGCAGGTTTGTTGTCGCCGAGGATGAAAACGAAGTCGAGGATTGTCTGGAACTCGTTCCCATCTGCGTCTTTGAGTGTGACAAGCAGGTCTCTGCGCCGTTTGGCTGCCGCTTTTTCTATTGCAGTAACCGTGCCATACTTGCCGATGTTTTTTCCGCTGATTACTATTGCAGGAGCTCCCACAGCTAGTTTTGTGTGCCCAAGAAGTTCACGGTCAGGAACGCTGACCTTAAGGACATCAAGAGTGTGATACTTATCTTCTTCTGGATTCTGAGGGTTGCTAACCTGAATCAGGGAGTTTGTTCCGTCGTGAAGGTCGAGATGCACGTTTCCACCTTTCACAACGTGTTTGTTTTCTAAGCGGCAAAGTTTGAAAGACACTTCTTTAGAATCAATTGGATGAAGGGTGAGACCCTTTTTCGAAGGTAGAATTCGATACGATTTCTTTGTGTCAACTATGGATATTACGTCCATCAAGCCAACAAGAAAACGCTCATCACGTCTGACTTTTCCGTCAACCATGATTTTCTCTTGAGAAATTATGTTCTTGGCTTCCTTAGCCGTTTTTGCGAATTTAAGCATGTCACGAACGATAAGGACCAGAGGCAAAGATCGTGAAAGGGGATGGGGACCAGGCCTGGGCATAACGGTCCAAACAGCCTCCTTTCGGTGAATAGGCCACATCTTTGGCGCAGGTTTCCTCTTCAAACATCCGCGTTCGCCTTTTCTTCCCAACTCATTTTCCTCCAGATTTTTTTGCTGTTTTAGTTGTTTTACTTTTCTTCTTTTTCGTCTCTTTCTTAGGAGGCGCCTCTTCGGCGATTTCAGTTACACCCTTTCTTTCCATAATCTTTTTGCGCCATTTGTCATCAAGATTCAGGCGGGTTATCATCACCTTTGAAGGATGAACAGGAACAGATATTTTGGTTCCATCCACCTTTTCGCGGTCCGCTCCTTCAACGAATATTCGGTAACTTTTCCGGTTGATTTGGGTGACCTTTCCTTCGAGACCCTTACGGTCGCCCCTCATTATCATAACGGTGTCGCCTTTTCTCACTGGAACCGAGTTTGTGCCGTGAGACTCCTTCAATTTAGATGCGAGGGGAGCAGAGAATCTTCTGTATCGCTGGGTAACAGGGGCTTGATACAGCCGTTTTCTCTGTTTAGTAGGTTTTGTTGTCTTCATCTTCTAAGTCTCCTATACGATGATGCTGGCGGCGCTGGCGATTCTAGGCCATTTCTCCGCCGCCTCCTTTGCGATGGGTCCCCGAATCTCTGAGCCCCGCATTTCTCCCTCAGGGGTCATTATGACGGCTGCGTTGTCCTCGAATTGAACCCAGATTCCGTCAACACGACGAAACGGTTTTCTCTGCCGAACCACAACAGCATGAAATATCTTCTTTCTCATGTCGGGTGTACCTTTTCTAACTGAGACGGTGACTAGGTCCCCCACGGAAGCTGATGGAACCCGACATAAACGTCCTTTGTATCCTACAACTTGGATTAACCGAACTGCCTGTGCACCCGAATTGTCGGCGCACTTCAAGATGGAGCCGTTTGGCAGTCCCCGCGAAATCTTTGGTTTCTGACCTACAACACCCTTTGACATGAAAGCACGAGATTTAGCTCTTGCCGCCACTTGGTCCTTCCTCCAGTTTCTCGACTACAACGAACGAGACGGTTTTGCTTATTGGACGGCATTCCACCAATTTCACCTTGTCTCCTGCTTTAATTTCTAGGCAGGGAGGGTTGTGTGCAGCCATATTGCTGCGTCTCCGTTCGTATCTTCTGAATTTTGGTACATATTTTAGGTAGTCACGGCGGACGATGATGGTTTTATCCATCTTGTCGCTGACCACGATTCCTTCCATTGTGCGTCTCCTCAGGGCGAGGGATCCGTGAAATGGACAATTGATGTCGTCACATGTTTTCTTTGGTTTTTTTGCTGTAAGGGCTGACATTTACCATAGCCTCCTAGGTCGTTTCTTAATTCTATCTTCAGGGCGTCCCATGATAACTTTGCCGTCAATCTCTACAACTGTTCCGTCCGACAGGGCAAACTCGAAAACAGCGGTATCTTTCACGATGACTTTTGTTTCGTCACCGT